>Ga0265324_10000017_pt1 | contig 186448 bp, 165 predicted proteins | sample 41419metaG_FD_198634 | JGI IMG/M metagenome (GOLD analysis project Ga0265324, IMG submission 198634) | Rhizosphere microbial communities from Carex aquatilis grown in University of Washington, Seatle, WA, United States - 4-14-19 metaG | ecosystem: Host-associated > Plants > Roots >...
TCTACCCAATCGGCGCCGGGAAGCCCGGAGGACATTTCCGCGAGCTTCTCTTTTACATCTTGGGGAAGCCCCAGGGCTATGAACAACCTAGGCACCGCCGCACTCTTTCTCGATCCAAGCGAGGTAATCCGGATTCCCTCCGGCCAGGGGCCAGAACACCACGCAAGGGATCTCGTATCCGTGAAGTTCGCGCACCATGGCGATGAGTGCTTCCCGGCGGGAATCGCTGGTCTTAACGAGGAGAACGCACTCTTGCGCTTCCTCGAGTTTCCCTTGCCACCAGTACATGGAGAGCATGCCATCGATCACGTTGATGCAGGCGGCCAGGCGCGCTTCAAGCAGAGCCCTGCCGATGCGAAGGGCTTCGGTTCGGTTCGGGGTGGTGATGTAGGCGAGGAGGGCGGGCATGCGGTCGGCTTCGGCTTTGCCTGGCTTTAAACTATAAAAAAGCGCTTGGTCATGCGCCGATTTGGTATGATATTGGGACACGCCATGCCCTCCCTTGCTCCGCGCGCCGCGCAGCCGCAGTCCGGCCGCAACCGTTTCGCCCGCGTGGCGGCCATGGCGGCCGGGATACTCGCTACGTGTTTGCCCGCGCGCGCCTTCGTTTTCCTGGACACCTCGTCGCCCGGCGCCGACAGCGCGTCCCGCCCCGATACCGTTCCCCGCGTGTTACCTCCGCTCCCCGTGGATTCCATCCGGACCCCGCCCGAGCCGGCGCGATCCCGATCGGAACCGCCCCATTATCGCGCCGTACTTTTCCTGAGCGCCGACAGCAAGTTGGTTTATGCCTATATCGGGGTACTGAAGGCGTTGGAACAATATGGCTTGGCGCCGGATGCCATCCTAGCCGAATCGAAGGCCGTGGCCGTGGGTGCGGCCTGGGCCTTGGGGTACAACGCCGAAGCCATGGAATCCTGGTTCCGGGCAAATCCCCTGGAACCTTTGCTCCGCCCCTTTCCCGCGAAGCGGGCGGTCGAGGAACGGGCCTACCTTCCGGACGGCCGGGATCCCCCTCAATGGGATGTGCCCTTGAGCGTGGATGCCTTCCAGGCGCGCGCCTTGAAATGGAACGAGGTCGCCGGCGAGGATGCGGGCGAATATCTGCACCTATCCTGGGCCATCGCCCGCTTGACCCATGACGGCCCCGCGGGACCCGTAGAAGACCTGAAGGCGACGCCCCGCCGTTTGGCCGTACAGGTTTCCGACTTGAATGCGGCCCAGGAGGCGGTGCTCACGGAGGGCAGCCTGCAAACCATTTTGAAGGGATCTTTGCTACCCGCCGAAGTGGTGCGGCAGCGGCCCAGGCTCTGGCCCTGCGCCTCCGGGTCCCTGCTTACGGGACATGCGGTCATGTCTTCGAAACTGCCCTTCGCATGCGATCGCATCATCCTGATCGAGCCGGGTAGGCGCCTGCGACCGCCCGCTTTGCAATCGGCGGCTTTGCCATGGACCGATTCCCTGGCGTTGCGGGCCAAGGCCATGGCGGTGGCCCAGGACGCGGAAATATCGCCCAACGGGCTCGCGGCCCGGGCGCTTCGCATCGAACTCGATCCCGGTCCCGGATTCGATGCGGATGAGGCCGATCCCGGGCGTTGGATCGATCTCGGTTACACCTCGGCCTTGCGTTCCATGGACGTGTTGAAGACCGCCATATCCGCCGCGCCGTCGGCCGCCCCGGTGGCGCCCCTCGCTACGGGTGAAGGGAACTTGAGCCTGAACCGTTTGTCCGTCAATCCCCTCGCTCCCGGCGGCCACCAGTTGCTCCTCGACATCCTGCGCGTTTCCGAAGGCGGGGACGGGGACAGCGCCGGGGAAGAGGCCATAGAAGCCTTGACCAGTTCCGGTTACTACAACGATCTGGACGTGGAATGGGCCAAAAGCGATGCGGAAGAAAAAGCCTTGCTCGTTTTCGATGCGCGCGAAAGATCCAAACTTCGCTTTCGGGCCGGGTGGAATGCCTTGGTGGCCGGCGATGATATGCGGGAGCGTCCGCCCGAAGTTTTCGGCAGCCTGCTGTGGAGCGAACCATTCTACATCCCCATTGAAGCCGAAGTGGGGGCTCTGCTGGGGGGAAACCGGCCGGGATTCGCCTGGAACTTCGCCATCGCGCCCATCTACCCTTGGCCGATGCGTTTAGGCGTGGGTTATACCTATACCCAGGCCGATATGGGAATGCCCTTCCAATCTTCGGCCGTCGATGCCATGGGCGCGCTCCCCTTTCCCGTCCGCTATCGCCGTCATTTGCTGCAAGGATTCCTGGACCTGCGCCCTTCGCCGCATTTCCGGAGCGAATCCATATTGGAGTCGGACAGCCTGGTCCTGATCCATGGCGTCGATGGACTGAGCGATACTCCGCCGGATTCCCTCAAGTCGATCGATTTCATCGAAAACCTGGGCGTGGGGCTGGGAGCGACCGGGAAGGACGGCTTCCAGCCGCTCTCCTGGAAGGGCAAGTTCCGATACGTATTTCCGGTTGTCACGAGCGGCGTCCCGCGCGAGCCCTTCTCGAGCGCCGAGTCGCGGCTGCGCCTGGCTTGGAAGGACCTGCGCCTTATACACCAATATTATTGGTCCGATCAGGCCGTCTCCACGGCTACCGAGGACGACTTCTTCCAAGGGGCGGCGGCCTTTGATCTGATGCAGGCGGGCCGCATCGATGCATTCAGCTTCCAGGACGATTACTTCCTCCGCTTCCTGCATTCCGCGCGCTTCCAGGACGCTCGCGCGGAATACGCGCCGGTCTGGGGCCGGGGCGGTTTAAAGATATCCGCGGGCGCCTGGCGCAATTACGGAAATGCGTTTTCCCCCGAACAGCGCATACGCCGGAACGTGCTCGGAATCCGCTTTCCGGGGAGGGCCCATTGGGAAACCCAGGCCGGTTATGCGACCCCGTTCGGTTCGCTACGGGTGGGAATGGGCGGGTTGGACGGCGAGGCGCCCTTCTATTATGTCCGCATCGGCTCGGACATGCGCTTGGGGTTGGGCGAGGAGTGAACCGTCCGGAGCGGCTCAGCCCCCGATCTGGTTCATCGGCTGGAGAATGCGAGGGAGCCGGCCTTCCGGCTTGAGCCCCATGACCCGATGCAAGATTTCCGGATAGTCGAAGGCGTCCTTTCCGCGCAATTCCAATCCGGCTTCGGAGAAAAGGCAGGCGCGCAACCGGCCGGTCGCCGAAAGGCGGAGGCGTGAACAGGCCCCGCAAAAGGGTTTGGATTCCGAGGCGATAAAGCCCAGGCGCGCCCCCGAGGCCGTGCGGTAAGAAAAAGCGGTGGAGTCGACGGGGACGTTCACCGGTATGAGTTCTTCCTTTTCCCCCAGGCGGGCCAGCATTTCATCGGCAGAGACGAAGAGCTCCCCGTGGCGGGCATCCGCGGGACCGACCTTCATCAATTCCAGGAAGCGGACTTCGATTCCATGTTCGGCGGAGAAGCGCGCGAAGGCCGGAAGTTCATCGTCGTTCATGCCGCGGAATACGATGGCATTCACCTTCACGTCGAATCCCATCTTCCGCGCGGCCAGGATGCAAGCGTATACCTCATCGTGGCGCGGGCTTCCCGTGATGCTGCGGAACCGTTCCGGATCAAGGCTATCCAGGCTGATATTGAGGTGCAGGCAGTTGAGCGCCTTCAGCATCGGCAACTTGGGTCGGAGTAAGAATCCGTTGGAGGTGAGTCCGAATTTGGACCAAGGGATTTCCCCTAGGAGAGACATGATGCGATCGAACTCCGGGCGCACCGTCGGCTCCCCTCCGGTGACACGTACCTCTTCGATGCCCATTCCGTTCATGATCCGGGAAACCGACGCGATTTCTTCGGGGGGAAGCAATTCCGCCGTCGAATGGAACCGGGTGCCCTCGGGCATGCAGTAGAAACAACGGAAATTGCAAGCATCCGTCAATTGGACACGCAACTTCCGCATCACTCTGCCATGGGAATCCTGAAGGGTCATAGGTGGAAAATAGTTAATTGGACACCTCGGAATTTCACTAATTGAATTCCGCCCGGAAAATTGTAAATTTCATCTTTCAAGATTAAACCTTCTGAAAGCCGGATTTACGGCCCAATTTCAAGGTCCTACGAATATGAATACCATGCTGGCCAAAGAAAAGCCGGATTTGCTTTTCAACAATCCGCTTAAACAAAAAGTGTATGTATTCCTAAAAAACAATCCTGGGAAGGACTTCGAAACTTTCCAGGTCCTGACAGGCGATTCGGCGGTCGCTCGTCAGCATTTCAATGAAGTCGAGCAGGCCATTCGCGCGCGGGAAGAGAGAGATCGCGTCCGCGCCGTCTCCAGGGACGTCAACGCCCTATTCTTGCAGGGCGCCATCGGCGAGAAGGCCCGTGGAGGCACCAGCGATTCACCGGAAGAAAAGGAACGCATTTTGAAGAAGATCGAGAAGAAGCAGCTGAACGAGAAAGCCAAACAGTACATCAAGGAGCATCCTTCCTGCACTTACGAGGAACTGGTCAAGGCGCTTGATTTCCAGGAACTGTCCAAGCCCCACTTCTTCAGCATGAAGACCCAATTGCGTAAAAAGGGACTTATCTCCGAGGAAAGCCGCACGCGTCGGGGCCGTAAGCCCGGCGAAAAGAAAACCGTCGTGGTTCACCGCGAGTCAAGGCCGGCTGCCGCCGCCTCTACCACCAAGACCGTCGAAATCCTGGAATCCATTGATGCGGACGGATTCTCGGAGGAAATTCGCGAGCATTACAAGTCCCACATCATGCCCTTGCTCCGTAAACTCATACCCGGTGGCGAATCTTTACAACTTGTCTTTCTTTCTGATCCGCCGACCTATGAATTGCGCCGCGGCGTGAGCTAAGCCGCGCTATATTTCATTTCCGTAGAGCCCCGAACGGTAGGGGGGCGATAGCCGTTCCGAGCCGGATCCCGGCGATCCGATTCGGTATGCCCACTTCCCCCTCCGATTCCCCAACATGGCCGGGGCTGAATCCATCCTGTGCGCGGGAGGTCGGAAATGGACGTGGCAGCGGCGCAAGCCCTGGCCAGCGAAGGCTATTCGCGTCGGAAAATCGCCCGTATGCTGGGCGTCAGCCGGAACACCTTACGCAAATACTTGTCGGAAGGAACGCGCCCTCCGCCCGGAGGGAAGCTCGCCAGTTACCTGGACAAGGTGGCCGAGCAGCTCGCCGAGCGGCCTGATTCGCGGGCCATGGACGTTTATCGTCGGCTTAAGGACGAAGGCTACGCGGGAAGTTACGATTTGGTGAAACGGAAAATCCGTTCGCTTCGCAAGGAGGGCGGACAGGTTGGCCGCACCGCCGAGCCGGGTATGCGCGCGATCGCCGATCTCGAACGCGTGGAAACCTCCGTGGGCCCATGCCATCTCTTCACCCTGACCCTGGAGAATTCCGGCCGTATCTACGCCGAGCTCAGCGAAAAGCCCGATCTGGACGGTTTCTTCGATTGGCATCAGAGGGCATTCCGCTTCCTGGGCGGCGTTCCGGCCGAGATCGCTTATGAAAAGTCCCGCAGCCGCTTGCTGAAATCTTTCGTGGGCGGGTCGGGTGTCCATCTCCCCATGGCCCGCTTCGCGGCCCATTTCGGCTTCACTCCTTCGGTAGCCCCTTCCGCCGCTCCCTGGTCCGCCGGCAGGCTTAAGCGGCCAATCCGGATGATCGAGGCGTTGTTCCTCAAGGGATACCCGTTCCAATCCGCGGAGGCGGCCAACCCGGCTTTGCAGGGGTGGCTGCTCGGGAGGGAACCCGGGGATGCAGAGACCCGCGACCGGCTGGCCAAGGACCAAGCCGCCTTGCAACCCCTTCCGAAGGCCGCTTTCGAGCACGTGCGTCCCAAGCTTGCCGTCAAAGGGGAAAGCTGAGCATCGTTGCTAACTTGTAATCGGTGAACATCCGCGACTTGCAATACTTCGCGGCCGTGGCCGAGCTTCGCCATTTCCGCAAGGCTGCCGAGAAGTGTTTCGTTTCCCAACCCACCTTGAGCGGCCAATTACGCAAGCTGGAAGAAGAGCTGGGCCTTACCTTGTTCGAACGGCAGCCCAAGGGCGTTCGCCTCACCTCGGCAGGGGAAAATCTGCTTCCGTACGCGCGCGCCATCCTCGATCAGTCCGATCGCCTAGCCCAAGCCGCGCGAGCACTGAAGGATCCGCGCACCGGGCCCTTGCACCTGGGCGTTATCCCTACCTTGGCCCCATACCTGATGCCGGCCCTGGTCCCCTTTACCCATCGGCTCTATCCCAAACTGGAGTTGTTCCTATCCGAGCTGCGGACGCGCGATTTGCTGCAGGCATTGGAAGATTGCCAGGTCGAAGCGGCGTTGCTCGCTACGCCGGTGGAAAGCGCGCATTTCGAATCCGAACCCGTCTTCACGGAACCGTTCTGCCTGGCGGTCCATGAGAAGCATCCTTTGGCGCGTAAGCACTCCCTAAGCGTGGATGATCTCGCCGGCCAGACCTTGTACTTGCTCGAAGATGGGCATTGCCTCAAGGACCAGGCACTGGAAGTGTGCGCGACGGCGGGCGCGCATGAGCATCCCCACTTCCGTGGCACGAGCCTGGAAACCTTACGTCAAATGATAGGGTCGGGGAACGGGACCACCCTGATGCCCTGGCTGGCCGCGCAAGCCCCGTTGGGATCCGCGGGGAATGTCCGATACCTTCCCTTCCGGGATCCGAAACCGCATCGGAACATCGCCGTGGCCTGGCGTAAAGGCGGATTCCGATCGGCCTTGCTGCGCGAATGGGCGCGGGCGTTGGCGAAGCATTTGGGCGCTAAATAGCCGTCCCTTACCCGGCAAGGTCAGTTCCCACGCTGGCTATGCCCCGCGATCCAATCTATGCATCCGCTTCGACCATCTCGAAATCCGACTTCAACGTGCCGCAATCCGGGCACGCCCAATCCTGGGGGATGTCCTGCCATTTGGTTCCGGGGGCGATGCCCTCTTCGGGCAGGCCTTTGGCTTCGTCATAAATGAATCCGCATACGATGCATTTCCACTTCTTCATGATCGGTTCCTTTCAGCCTTGCACTTGCGATAAGGTGCGGCGGTATTGGTTGGCGTGCTTTTCCTCGATGCGGGCCAGGGCCGCGAAGCGCTTGGCCGCCAAATCCAGGGTGGCCCGGAACAGATCCGCGTGTTCTTTGGATTCCTGCATTTGTTCCTCCAGTTCCCGCTGGACCGGAAGATTGCCTTCCTTCACGGCATCGCGATGGAAGCCGGGATACATCTCGGTGTATTCGTAGGTTTCCCCTTCGATCGCCATTTGCAGCGCCAGCGCCGTATCGACGAGGGCTTTCGGGTATAGGAGTTCGGCATGGGCCAAGGCGTGCTTGATCTCCTGCGCCGCGGTTTCTTCGAAAACCTTGGCCACTTCGGGATGGCCGTTGGCCCGGGCGATGCCCGCGAAGTGCAGGTATTTCATATGGGCCATGGATTCGCCGGCGAACGCGGCTTCCAGGTTCTTCAGGGTGGGGGATGTCTGATTCCAGGCTGGCATAAAAACCTCCGTTGTTTCCTTCGAAAAGATACGACACGAACCCCGACGGTAACCAATCGTTTGATCGAATGGGATTGATAGGGAACGCCTATCGCAACGGTTTCCCAATAAGGATGGGGGCTAATAGATCAGGGCTCCAATAATTTCCGGATAGCGCGTAGCTCGCGCAATTTACCGGGTTCCAGTTTGGGAAAACCCATTTTGAGCCCTTCCAGGGTTTTCACGATAATGCCCGCCACGATCAAGCGGGCATTTTTCTTGTCGTCCGCGGGCACGATGTGCCAGGGAGCGTTGGCGGTGGTGGTGGCCTCGATGCAAGCGCCGTAGGCCTGCATGAAACGCGGCCATTGCTTGCGGTCCTCGATGTCGTCGAAGCTGAACTTCCAGTTCTTTTCCGGCTTGTCGATGCGCGCCAACAGGCGCTTGCGCTGTTCTTCCTTGGATACGTGCAGGCAAATCTTCACGATGCGCGTTCCGTTGCGGTGCAGATGGGATTCCAGTTCATTGATGGACTGGTAGCGGCCGTTCCACAGGGCTTTGCCGCCGATATCCTTGGCAGGCACGCCTTGCTTGGCCAGGAACTCCGGATGGATACGGGTGACCAGCACCTCCTCGTAATAGGACCGGTTGAAGATCCCGATGCGACCGCGTTCGGGCAACTTGACCGTGGTGCGCCAGAGGAAATCGTGGCGCAATTCCTCGGCGCTGGGGGCCTTGAAGCTATGCACCTGGCATCCTTGCGGATCGATGCCCGACATCACGTGCTTGATGGCGCTGTCCTTGCCGGCGGCGTCCATGGCTTGGAAGATGATGAGTACGGCGTGCCGCTCAGAAGCGTAGAGATGCCTTTGGGCATCGGCCATAAGCCCGCGCCCTTCCAGGAGGGCATCCTTATAGTCTTTTTCGCCGGAATAGTAGGGCTTGACCAAGGTGGGCCAATCCTTCATGCGGACGGGAGAGCCGGGGTCGACGCGGAAATCAGACTGATCGATCTTCATTCAGCAAAGGTACACGTCCTGGACGGATGGTCCAAGCATTTCGATGATCGGGTTCCAACCAGCCGAGGAAGATCCGGTTGGGAATCCAAACGCCGTCGTGGAAAACTGAGCATATGCGTACCGTGATTCGCGTGAGATTCGGATTGTGGAAGAATGCCACAGCGGATACATTGCGAATAGTCCCGTTATGCGATTTTCGATCCTCGCCCTCCTTACCCTGATTTCAGGCGGTCTTCCGGCCGCAAGCAAGGCCGCATCCTTTGCTTGGGAGGCGATGTTGCCAGCCCAGGCGGAACATCGCGCCCTGGTTGAATTCTCCGGCGCCTTGGAGGCCAAAAACGGGGACCTCCTCGTCGCCGGATCGGATGGATACGGGGAATATATGGCCCGATTGCAGCCCGATGGGAAGTTGCGTTGGCTTAGCCGATCCATCAGCGCGAGCGGATCCGCTGGATCGTACATTGGGATCCACGAAACCCATCGGGGCATCGTCAGCCTTTGGGGTTGCTGCGGAGATCCGGGTTGGACGGCCGACCTATACGGCGATACCGGCGGGGTGGCGGGCCGGCTCGATCTCGGATATCCCCGAGGTAACCTGGATGTTACCCAAAGCGCCCGTGTCGTCTTCCTTTCTAACGCACTTGGGTTGGGTCAAACGATGATTTCCGCGGAAGGGCGCAGCTTGACGGGAGCCGATGCCTGGAAAACCCCTTTGGTCGTGGCCCGGATCGATGAAGTCGTCGGAACCCATGCGGTGGGGGATAGCTCCATCGCGGTGTTGGACCGGCTAGGCGGCCAAACGGGAGACACCTTGATGGCTACTTTGCTGGATGGAACCGGTAAGGCCGTCTGGTTGCAACAGGTTCCTACCGGTGCGAAGCCTGATGGTTATGCGGACTACCAATCCATTATCTGGAGTCATATCTCTTACGATACATCAGGCCGGATCGTTCTTGCGGGTCTTGTGGAAAATCTTCCCATTGACTCTCCGCCCCCCGCAGCAATGGCCATCGCCGTGTTCACGACCGGCGGAAGCCTGATGTGGCTTAAGAAATTTCCGCTCGAATTGACAGGAGACACCCATTCGATCGGAGCCCGGGCCATCTTATCATTAAACGCCCGGAGCGAAGGCATCCGGGTTTTCATAGCCCATGGGAGCCCCGATTATTGGTCCATCCGGGACATTCCTTGGTCCGGAAATACCGACGGGATTGGCATGAATACACCACCGTTGGATCAACCGTCCGGATACTTGATGTGCGAACCCGTTCCTAGCGGAGCGTTCATCGGATATGGTTCGACTTCCGCATCGGGGGGACTAAAACTTCCCCACGACCCTCGGGATTCTTCCTGGAGCGTGGTCGGTTTGGGCTATCCCATCCTGTTCGGCCCCGTATCCAGCGCTGGCAAGAATTGGAGCTCGCTGCGGATCCCGGAATACGCGGACACGGTTTGGACCCATCGGGTAAGCAACCCGGAGAATCCGACCGGGTTCCTGCAAACGGAGGGTCCTGGGCTGTATTTCCTTTTGCCGACGATGGACGGCGGGGCGGTGACGGGGGGCAGACTGTGGAGACGTAACGGCGAGGATACCCTATCCGTCATCGCAATCAAAATCCCGCCGGAGGAGATCAATGCGCTTCCCGTCCGGCCGGCTATCCCTCGCGCCCGGGCTTCGGAAAGGCCAGGATCGATTCCCTTCGACGCAACCGGGCGTTTTCGGCGGAAAGTCCGCAGCCCGGTTTTCCGCTTCCAGCCCTAATCGCCTGCTTTCGAGATCCAAATGAAAAAGCCCCTCTCTTTCCAGATGGACTTTTAGAGCGGGCTAAGAGACTCGAATCCTCTACCTTCTCCTTGGCAAGATGATTTCATGCCTCATCCATCTCAGGCGATGGCGGCCCTCAAGGCCTCCAGCTTTTTGTCGAATTCGTCGGATTCTCCCGGCTTCAGGAACAGGGCATAGCGATCATGGAAAGCCACCAATCCGTTCGCGTAACAGCAATAGTCGCAGCTGAATCGTTCCAAGAGATTCAAGTATGGTAATTGATGGCGTTCGAGCCGGATATAATCCGATTTTCTGACTCTCCCGATCCCGAAAAGGCGAAAGCAAATCGCCTGGTGGGAGGTCACGCTCACGTCCAGGATCAGCAGCGGGAAAATCATGCCGTAGATAAAAGGTAGAGCCAATATATCGTTCAACCGGACGGAGCGCAGCCAAGGGCCGAGGTGAAAGTCCGGACGGTCGGCAGGTTCCGGGGGCGCCGGGATGGGGCGGAGTGATCCGTTGTTCCGTTCCCGCGTCAATTTGGAAACGAGTAGGCTGAATTCCCTTTCCAAGTCTTTGATCTTGATCTGGAGGGAAGCTTTAGTACCCTGCATGTTACCCCTATCCTCCGCCGCCCCTAGGAAAACGGGGTGGCCGGTTTTCGGATCGAAGGGGAGCGGGAGCCCGGGATTCGGCCACCCGGAAGGCTTACCCCCCGTTTTCCGCCGGTCCCGGTTCTCCCTCCGCGGCGGTGCCGCCACGGAATGGACTCGTGCGAGTCCGGACTTAAAGAACCGCAAAGGATGTGCCGTATTTCGATGCCGTGTTTTTCGCCCGCATTACCTGATGCGGCCCGTTTTGTATCGCGCCGATTTCCTTGCGCATGGCAATACGGCATTCTCCCGCGTCAAGTTGCCCATGGCATATGTTTTGGATTCCAGGCGGGTGCCTAGGTGAAAATCCGCGGAAATGGAAAGCAGCAAAGGGTATCTCATCACCCTCGGATTCCGCGCGGCCTTGGAGAATCGGTTTGCCTTGGGCGGCGGGGTTACATATACCCTTCGGTATTTGAAAGCCGAAAAGGATATCGAACATGCCGATAGCCTGGGAACGGTTGATCTTTCCTCGGCCTATAAAATCACTCCCGAGGGTACGGCCGTATTCTTGGCGCATGAATGGGTGAACTCCTTGAGCCTTCCTTTCAAGGTCGGGTTAGAATTCGGGCGCCGTTCCTTTATTTGCGGATATGCCGAGGCGGGATAATTACTGCGAATCTTCCCATAGGATCGGGAAACGGTCTTCCCGATCAAAACACGGGCCGTCGACTATCCTGCCAAGTATGCCTCCGGCCGGGGCCATTACCTTTTGGGGATCGGATTTACCCTGAATATGCGATGACCGGGAATACGGTTCCTATTCAGGTGCGCGCTGCCCGGTGGGAGCAGGTTCCTTTTTCTCCGCGATCAGGCAATCCGTGGTCAAAAGCAGCCCCGCGATGGACGCGGCGTTCCGCAATGCCGTAGTCGTGACCTTGGCCGGGTCGATAATGCCATCCGCGATCAACGATCCGAAGCTTCCGAGACGCGCATTGAAACCGAAATCCACTTCTCCTTCCTTCACGCGATTCAGGATGACCGAAGGCTCTTCTCCCGCGTTGACTGCGATTTGGCGCAAAGGCTCCTCACAGGCGCGCCGCACGATTTCCAAGCCTACCGCCTCGTCGCGCTCGACTTTCAGACCGGCGAGGACCTTCGCGGCGCGGATCAAGGCCACGCCTCCGCCCACGACGACTCCTTCTTCCACCGCCGCGCGGGTGGCATGCAACGCATCGTCGACGCGGTCCTTCTTTTCCTTCATGGCCGTCTCCGTGGCCGCCCCGACTTCGATGACGGCGACCCCTCCCGCCAGCTTGGCCAGCCTCTCTTGCAGCTTTTCGCGATCATAGTCCGGTGTGGTTTCCGCGACCTGGCGTTTGATCTGGGATACGCGCGCTTGGATGTCGGTCGGCTTTCCGCCTCCATCCACCAGGGTGGTGTTATCCTTATCCACCGTGACCGATTTGGCTCGGCCCAAATCGCCCAGGACCACGTTCTCCAGCTTGAGCCCGGTCTCTTCCGAGATCACCCGGCCGCCGGTGAGTACCGCGATGTCTTCCAACAGGGCCTTGCGTCGATCGCCGAAACCGGGAGCCTTCACCGCGCAGACCTTGAGGGCCCCGCGCAGCTTATTTACCACCAGCGCAGCCAGGGCTTCGCCCTCCACGTCTTCGGCGATGAGCAAAAGGGCGCGTCCCGCCTGGGCCGTCTTCTCCAGGATGGGGACGAGATCCTTCATGGCCGAGATTTTCCGGTCATGGATCAGCACCAGAGCGTCTTCCAGGATCGCGGTCATATCTTCCATGTTGGTGGCGAAGTAGGGGGACAGGTAGCCCCGATCGAATTGCATGCCTTCGGTGATGCGGACCTTGGTCTCCGCCGATTTGGCTTCCTCGATTTGGATCACGCCATCCTTGCCCACGCGCTCCATGGCCTCGGCCACCAGGTTGCCGATGTCCATATCGTTATTGGCGGAAAGCGACGCTACCTTGGCCCATTCCTCCTTGCCCGCGACCGGCTTGGCCATCCGCTTGAGCTCGGCGATGACGGCTTCGGCGGCCAGATCGATCCCGCGCTTAATCTCGATAGGCGTTGCGCCGGCGATCACGTTCTTCATCCCCTCCGTCACGATTGACTGGGCCAGTACCGTGGCCGTGGTGGTTCCGTCCCCGGCCACGTCCGAAGTTTTGGAGGCGACTTCCTTTACCAGTTGCGCACCCATGTTTTCGAAAGGATCTTCCAATTCGATTTCTTTGGCGACGCTCACGCCGTCGCAGGTGATTTGGGGAGATCCGAATCCCTTTGCGATCACCACATTGCGGCCCTTCGGCCCTAAGGTGATTTTCACCGCATTCGCGAGGATATCCATCCCCGCTTTCAATGCGGAACGTGCAGCGGTATCAAATAGGAGTTGCTTGGCCATATCGCCCCCTTATCCTGTCGCCGACGCATTCTTGGCGAGGCTTGGATTATCCGGCCAATGTCATGCAACATGCATGCCGCATGGGAACGGGCCCCTAGCGCGGATTGCGAGCGGATAAAAAGTGATATTACTGACGAATAGTCAATCTCGGTCATCTTGTCAGAGCCATGAACAAGAAGTTCGTCCCTGAAGGACGATTCGCGCGAAAAGGATCGTCTCCATGTTGGTACGCTAATTGCCGTTATATAGATCACAACGAAGGAGGTCCCATGATCCTCTCCAGCTCGCAAACCATAAAACAAATCCTCCGGCAAAGGCCGATGGCGGCCGAAGTCTTGGAAGAGGAGTTCGGATACTTGTTCTGGGACCGGATGGAAATTCCGCTTTCCAACCTTTGTTCCTCCGTAGGCAGGGATACCCATTCCGTACTTGAAAAAATCTTGGCCCTGCCCATTCCGCGGATCGATACGGACTGGGAGAAGAAGCCGCTTTATTGGCTGATCGATCACCTAACCTTGGATCATATCGATTTCCGGGAAAAGGATATGCCCGCCATTTTGGCCATGATGGAGGATGAACGGTTGCCCGCCTATCCGGAGGGCTATGTGGTCAAACTTCTGATCCAGGAGTTCCGTCATTTCCAGGCTGATTTCCATAAGCATATGGCCGAAGAGGAGGAGTTCCTCTTCCCTAAGATTATGCGGAACGAAGCCTGCTTCCGCCACCGCGAATTGGATCCGGAAACCTTCAAGGGATCGGTCAATCTGTATCTGAAGCTTGAAACGCACAAGCCGGAAGAGGAATTCAAACGCATGATCATTTCCATCCAGGAGAAGCTGCGTAACCAGCATTTGAGCCGCCCGGTTGCCGAGCTTGCCCAACGCACCCAAACGGCGCTGGATAGTTTTGCCGAGCGCCTGCTCAAGCATGCCGCGCTTGAAACGGATGTCCTATTCCCGCGGGCAGGCCGGTTCGAACAAGAACTTTATGAAAACATCGTGCCCGGGCTTTCGCGCTTTCCCGGTGATCAAAAGTGAACGGACCGGAGCTTCCCGCATCGCCGGAACAGGCGAACCCTCAGGTCCGGCCGCTTTCCACGGCCCCGAAAGATGCGGACATCGCCTACTTCTCCATGGAAGTCGGTTTCGATCCGGGTATGCCGACCTATAGCGGCGGCCTGGGCATGCTCGCCGGGGACACCATCCGGGCCGCTGCGGACATGAAGCTGCCGCTCGCCGCCGTGACTTTGCTCCATCGGCATGGCTATTTCTTCCAACGTTTGGATAAGGACGGGACCCAGACGGAACAACCCTCTGAATGGCCCGTAAACGACTTCCTATCCCGGATTCCGGAAACGGTGGTGATAACCTTAGCCGGAAGGGCGGTGAAAATCTCAGCCTGGACGGGCCTGGTTATCGGAGTCACCGGGCACGTGCTTCCGGTCTATTTTCTCGATACCGATCTGGATGGAAACGGCGAATGGGAACGCACGCTCACGAATAGCTTGTATGGCGGGGACCTTCGCTATCGTTTAGGACAAGAGGCGGTTCTGGGGATCGGCGGGATCCGGATGCTGAGGGCCCTGGGATACTCCGGCTTGAATCGTTTCCACATGAACGAGGGCCATTCGGCCCTATCGACCCTGGAACTATTGCGGGAGGAGTCGAACCGTCCCCGACAAGAAGGCGCATCCCCTGATCCTATCGAAGCCGTGCGTCGGCGGTGCGTTTTCACGACCCATACCCCGGTGCCTGCGGGTCATGATCAATTCACCCTGGAACTGGTCCGGGAGCTGTTGGGCGAGGGAGCGGAATTCCGGCGAACCGAACTATTCTGCCATGAAGGCGTCCTCAACATGACTTTTCTGGCCATGAACCTGAGCCATTATATCAACGGGGTCGCGAAGCGCCATGGCGAGGTTTCCCGCCACCTGTTCGCGCACTATGCCATCGACTCCATCACCAATGGCGTGCATGCGCGGACGTGGGTTTCCCCGGCATTCGCCCAGCTCTATGACCGCCATATCCCGGGATGGAGGGAAGATAACTTCAGCTTGCGGTATGCCATGAGCATCCCACCGGAGGAGATCTGGTGGGCGCATCAGACCGCCAAGGCGGTTTTATTGCAGGAGGTCAATCGTTCCACCAACGCCGGGATGGATGCGGATGTTTTGACCCTGGGATTCGCACGCAGGGCCACCGCATACAAGCGTCCGGCCTTGCTTTTCCGGGACCTGGACGCCTTGCGCGCGATCGCGGCTAAGCACGGAGGCTTGCAGTTGGTCTTCGCGGGAAAAGCCCATCCCCAGGATCAGGATGGCAAGGCCATCATCAAGGAATTGTTCCGCATCAAGGCGGACCTGGGGCCGCATATCCGCATGGCCTATCTGGAAAACTACGACATGGAATTGGGCCGCCTGCTCACGTCGGGAGCGGACGTGTGGCTGAATACGCCCGAGCCCCCCATGGAGGCGTCCGGGACGAGCGGAATGAAAGCGGCCATGAACGGAGTCCCTTCGTTCAGCATTCGTGACGGGTGGTGGCTGGAGGGGCATATCGAAGGGGTTACAGGCTGGTCCATCGGGCCGGGGATGAACGGGGTGGGCGGGCCGCGCAACGACGCCGAAGACGCTTCCACTTTATACTCCAAGCTCGACCAATCGATTTACCCGCTTTTCAACGAGAACCGGCGGGGATTCATCGAGGTCATGCGCCATGCCATCGCGCTGAACGCTTCGTTCTTCAATACCCAACGCATGGTGCTGCAATACCTGGCGAACGCCTGGTTCCTCTGAATTATTTCGCCCGCACCAAACCCGCGATGGACGCGTCCACAGGCATTTCGCTAGGAGGGATCGCATAGACGGAGGCCCCGCTCCGCAAGGCATGGACGCAAGCCAATGCGGTCAAATCCCGCGCGCCGTCGCGGAAAGTCTCGAACAGGGTGGTCCGGCCGGACTCGGGTTCGAAATCACCCCATTGCACGGAGCCTTCGGCCAGGAACAAATGCGTGAGCCGGCCTTCCGCGGCGCAAGGGACAAGGTCGGTGTAGCCCGCGCAACTGCGCGCGGTCGCCAGGTTTTCCTTATACGTGGCCAGTGCGGATTGACGCGCTTTCCGTTCCTCGGCTTGCATCAGGGTCACGGCTCGCCGGTGCAAATCCATATCGGATCCCATGGATTCCGGATGGCCCGGCAGTTCCGCTTCGGCCAGGCCCGGGTAAGTGTTAACGTGCCGGTACAATGGAAAGAGGAATCCCGTGCCTGCCAGGAATAAGGGTTTCTTGCGCCCGACCAATTTCTCCTTTATGCCATGATCGATTTGCCGGAAGAAGACCTCGATTTCCATTTTCAGATCGCGCTTGTCGCCGACGCCGATCCCGGCGAAAGAGGATTTTCCGCCGTGGCTTCCGCCGCCGCCGGTGGAATGGAACAGGGCCTGGTATTCCGTCGATTCGAAATGGGGCATGTCGCGGATGTCGGTTTCGAAGCCATCCAGAGGAATTTCCCGCCAAACCACGCTATCGCAATCCCATAAATGGATCCCATGCTGGGCGAGTTGGAGCAGATAGAAACGATCCCGTCCCTGGATCTGCGAAAGCACCGCATCGAGACGGAAGCAGAGATCGATCTGCGCCGAAGGGACAGGCGCTTCGGGCAGAGCAATCGCCAAGGCCTCCTCACCATCCGAGAACAGGGCGAGACCCCGGCCGATCTGGCCGAAGCCTTCCGGAACGGCCGAAAATCCGTCCAAGGGTTCCAACAGTGCTTCTATGCCTCCTTCCAGCGCTCCGCGCGTACTCAGCAAGACTGCGGCCTGGCGCCGCAAATCCCGGAGCAGGATCCGGCCTTCCATGGGGCCATTCCAGTTCGGATCGAAAGGGGTGCACAAGGAGAGCTTCAAAGCCGCCCCCATGTGCGTGAGAAAGCCTATATCTTCGGCTTCGAGACGGGTCTTGATGGGAAGGTGGGTCGATTGGATTGGCATGGGTTCTCCTGTCGATAATCATGGGCGCTCCGGTTTCCCCGGAGCGTCGCGCAATGGTTTCCGTTGCGAATTCCGTCGCCGATCCCCGGAAGGACCCGCGACGTCCGGATCAGGTCCTGATTTCGATCCTCCGGGTCTTGGATTCCTCTCGCTTGGGAATTTGGAGCGTCAGAATCCCGTCCCTGAGAACCGCTGAGATCCTTCCGCGATCGTATTCCGACCCGAGTTGGAAGGCCCGGAAATAGTCGCCGATGGGCGCCTGTTCCAGGATTTTCCCTTCCGGCTCCCGATAGGAGTTCTTGGCCCGCAAGGTGAGGATGTTGTTCTCGTCTACCTCGACTTCGGTGCCACCCTGGGCGACGCCGGGGAGATCGAAATAGAGCGCGATCGAATCCCCGTTTTCCACGATGTCCACGTCGGGCTGATAGGCGGTTCCCGGGTCCACCACGGGTTCGACGGCGGCCGCGGTCCTGCCCGTTTCCGGCATTTTCGATTCATTGGCCATGGTTCCTCCCTATGTTTTGATTTCAATGGTTTTGGGTTTGGTTTCTTCCGCTTTGGGCACGCGCACGGACAAGATGCCGCTCTCAAGACGGGCCAGGACGCCTCCCCGGTTCACCTTAGTGGGAAACCGGAAGATCTTTTCGAAGGACCCATGGCCGCGTTCATGGCGGAGGTAGGTCCGTTCCGGGGTTTCCTCCGCGGGCAGCGGGCGGTTGCCCGATACCGTGAGCGAATACTCGTCCACCTTGAGATCCAGCTTGTCCTTCGCCAGCCCCGGCGCCAGCAAGACGAGCACATACTCGTCCCGGGTTTCATAGGCGTTCAGGCACGGATAGGCGGCGCGCGGCGCCCGCCGGATCCCGTCCCATTCCGCCAGGGATTCCATATCCCGGCGCATCTCGTCGATCTCATTGAATACCGATGTTTCCCATAACATGTGCGGTCTCCTTCTATTGGATGTTGATCTTGACGGGGTTTTCCGACGCGCCGGGTTTCTTGGGTATGACGACGGTCAGAACACCATCCTTATGCCGGGCTTCCGCCTTCTTCCACTCCACGCCTTCGCCCAGGGGGATATTGCGGACGAAGGATCCCTGCCAGGATTCCTTGTGCCAGGTGTTCTTCTTCTTTTCCTCTTTCTCCTCCTTCTTCTCGCCGCGCAGGCGGAGAATTCCGTTGGCGAAGGTCACCTCAAGATCCTTTTCCGACATTCCGGGCACTTCGGCCTTGATGGTGATCTCCTTCTCGTCCTCGCTGACGTCCACGGCAGGGGCCTTGAATGCGGGCATAGCCGGAAAGCTTCCCGGAGAGCGGAACCATCGATCCATCCATTGGCCCGGATCCTGGAAGAGGGAGGGGAAGCTCAAGTCGAAGGGAAAGGCGGGTTGGGTCGGGAGGGCGCCCGATCCGTTCTTGTCCTTGGCGCCGTGGAGTTTTAAGGCTTTCATGTTGTCCTCCTGTATGTCTGGATTCGTTGTACCATATGTAACGTTTCAATATTCATTTTGCGGAGGCCAAGAGCCAACCGGACCCATGTCGATTCCATTCCATTTCGCGCCTGTGCCAACTTGGCAAGAGAAAAGGGAGCGGGTTCCGATTTTTCCGTAGACGTTGCGGGCATGTACATCGCATATTGTCAGATCTGCTTTCACGCGATACGATATCGCGTCCCTAAGCGAACGAAATCCAGGGCAACCGGATCTCATCGTGGACCGGCCTTTCAAGACGCACATTGGCTGAGGAGACCTACGATGGATATCTACCAAGCCGCATTCGAAAGCTCGCCCGATCTGATCGTTTGCGTGACTCCCGAAGGACGGATTTTACGCGTGAACGGGCAATGCGAAGCTATGCTCGGGTATGCGCGGGAGGAGTTGCAGGGGCAAACCTTGGAAATCCTCCTGCCGGAACGCTTCCGCGCCGTGCATGCGAGCCATCTGATTGGCTATATGGCCGATCCGGTCTTGCGTTCCATGGGAAGCGGCCGTAGGCTCGTGGCGCTCCGCAAGAACGGAGCGGAAATTCCCGTGCACGTGATGCTTAGCCCCGCCGAGACGTCTTCGGGGACGATGGTCATCGCCGTCCTGAGGGATGCCACGGAGATCCAGGCGGCCGAACTGCAAGCCGAAACCCTGATTTCACGCTTGCGGCTATCCTCCGAAGCCGCAGGGATGGGCTATTGGACCTACGAGAAAGCCAGGGGCAAACTATGGTGCGACGAAAATTTCGCCGCGCTATTCGGGGGCCGTCCCGGGGATTTCCCGGATAGCGATTCGATCCGCAGCCGGATCTGGCCGGAAGATCAGGAGATCCGTCGACGCAATGCATGGGAAAGCCTCGATGCGAGCGGCAAATACGAAAGCGAATTCCGGGTTACCCATCCGGACGGATCCGTCCATTGGCTGGCGGACCTGGGCCGCCATATAGGCGCGAGCGATGCGCAGGGCCGGATCTTCACGGGAGTCACCTTCGATATTTCGGATCGAAAACGGGCCGAGGCCCGGGCCGAAGAAGCGCGCCGCCAAGAGCGCAATCTGATGGATATGGCCCCGGACGGAATATTCCTGGCGGATCTCGAAGGTAGGTATGTCGACGTAAATGCAGCCGGCTGCCGGCTGTTGGGCTGCTCCCGCGATGAAATCGTGGGCAAGACCATCGTCGATTTCATTCCACCTGAGGATATTCCGAAGCTGGAGTCCGCCAAGCCCGGGCTTTTGGCGGGAGAGATCCAGGTGGGCGAATGGAAGATGCGTCGCAAGGACGGGAGCTGGGTGGAAACGGAGGTGAGCGCGAAAATCCATGCCGATGGCCGATGGCAAACACTTGTGCGGGATATCACCGATCGGAAGAGCTCCGAACGGAAGCAAGCGGAATTGCTCGCCGCACTTCGGAAAGCCTTGCAGGAAGTCAAGGTCTTACGCGGATTGCTCCCCATCTGCGCGTATTGCAAGAAGATCCGGGACGAATCGGGCGGTTGGCAAGCGGTGGAATCCTATATGGAAAAGCGGTCCGATGTGCATTTCAGCCACGGCATCTGCCCGGACTGCCTGAAGGAGCATTATGCCGAATTCGCTTCATCTAAGGATGGTTAAACAGGATGATTAAACCGAACCGCGTTCGGTCATCCCTCCCGCAGATCGAGTACAGCCGATCCCAGGAACGCCGAATCCCGGAGCCGATCCAAGGCTAACCCGGCTTCTTCCAACGGATACGGATTGACCGTTACCCGGAAGGGCTGCTTTGCCGCCAAGTCCAGAAATTCCCGCACATCGGCCCGGGTCAGATTCGCCACGCTTCTCAATCCGCGCTCATGATAAAGTTCGGCGAAGGGGATAGGGGGGAGGTCGTCCATATGCACCGCATTGATGGCGACCGTGCCTCCGCGGCGCAGGCGTCGCAGCGCTTGCGCGACGACCTGGCCCGAGGGGGCGAAGGTTATCGCGGCGTGCAACGGTTCGGGCGGGGGCGCTTCGATCGGTCCCGACCACTCGGCGCCGAGGGCCAAGGCATGCGCACGGTGATCGGCCTCGCGGCTGAAAGCATAAACGCGGCAACCCCAGCGGAGGGCCACCTGGATGGCCAGATGCGCCGAAGCCCCGAATCCGAATAGTCCCAGGATCCCGCCCGGCCTGATTCCGCAAACCTTAAGGGATCGGTAGCCGATGACCCCGGCGCACAATAAGGGCGCCGCTTGCATGGGATCCAGCGATGCCGGAATCGGAAAAGCGAAAGCCGCTGGAGCCACCATGGCCTCGGCGTAACCTCCATCGGCGCCGAGGCCCGTAAAGGCAGCCTGTTCGCAAAGATTTTCGGCGCCCTCCGAACAATACCCGCAGGCGCCGCAAGTATGGTTCAGCCAAGTCACGCCTACGGTTTCCCCGATGCGGAAGTCCTTAACCCCAGGGCCGAGCGCATCGATGCGGCCCACGACCTGATGGCCCGGGATGAGATCGGTTTTACCGGCTTTAAGGTCCCCATCTAGGATGTGCAGGTCGGTGCGGCATACGCCGCAGGCTTGGACGCGTAAGCGGATTAAACCCACGCCCGGCTCGGGAACCAGAATCTCGCGGGGCGTTAGGCGATTGCCTTGCGTGCCGGCCGAGAGGATCATGGCGCGCATCTTAGTCCCATTCATCGCCTGGATCCAAACTATTGCCCGCCGGGCGGCAAGGACAGGATTACTTGCGCTACGCATTCTTCCAGAGGGGCGGTCGTATCCAGCACCCTGAGTTGCGCGGAAGGAATGTCGTCTACCGGTTCCCAGGTTTCCAGAAAGGCTTCGAAATTCCGCTCGTTGCCGTCGCTCGCATTCGGCGCCGCGTCCCTTTGCTTCAGCCGGTCCCGGCAGACATTCGTCTCGGCGCGGCATTCGACGAATAGGAAGGGCCTTCCCGCCCGGACGGCGGCATCGCGGAGGGATCGCCGCGTTTCCCGCGAGCGGAACGAGGCGTCCACGATTACGCTTCTCCCGGAATCGCCGATCAATTGCGCCAGTCGCCCGGCTTCGGCGTAGACCGTTTCCGTCATGGCGGGATCGTAAAGGCCGCGCCACAAGTGGTCGGGCCGCTTTTCGGTCGTGCGGATGCCTGCCATGCGTTTACGTAATGGATCGGTCGAAACCACGGGCGCATGGATCCGTTCCCCCAAAAGACCCGCGAGGGTCGTTTTGCCCGTGCCCATCCCGCCCCCGATCGCGATGACGGCGGGGGTCGGCCGGATCCGTTCCGCTAAGGCGAACCGGTAGTACGCGCGGGCCTCATCGTCCTTACGCGTGCGTTCCGGACCGGGCTCCATTTCACCGGCGCGTAAGCCTTCTACCTCGCCCCGGACGCAGGCGCGATAAGCCTGGTAATAATCGACCACGGAATACAAATCGAAATCCCCGGAGACTTCGGCGTAGGCCGCCAGGAATCCTTCCGCCAAATCCGGACGGCCATGGAAGGCCAAATCCATGGACAGGAAGGCGATGTCGGCGGCGGGATCGCCGAACCGGAATCGATCATTGAATTCGATGCAATCCAATATTTCCGAGCGGCCCGAATCGTCGAAATAGACCTGGCACAGCCTCAGGTCGCCGTGCCCGTCGCAAATGCGGTTTCCGTGGTACCTGGCTTCGAGGCCGGGCGCGCAGGCCCAGAGCCGCGCCCGCATGCGGTCTTCCAATTCCCGGGCGTCCTTTCCGAGTAGGGTAGGGAGGAAAGGCCGGCTCTGGATAAAGCTTTCTTCGAGATTGCGCGCGATGGCCGCGGGCGCGGCGAATTGCGCCCCATCGGCATCAGCAGGCGAAGCCGAATGGAAAGCGGCCAAACGACCGGCCAAAGCCCGCAAGGCTCCGGGCCAGAGCCGGCCCTCGCGCAGACGCCGGTCGGCGCGATCGCTCTCGGGCAGGCGTACCATATGCACCGCCCATTCCAAAGGCATGCCGTAGCCGCCGAATACGTAATGTCCGGTGGGTCGTCTTAACAGGGGTTCCACCCCGAGGTAGATCGCCGGAGCGAATCGCCGGTTGAGTTCCACTTCCGCTTCGCAGGCGGCTTTCCGTTTTTCCGGCGTGGAATAATCCAGAAACCCGAATGCGACCGGCTTCTTGATCTTCCAAGCATCATGCGGGCCCAGGTATACCTTGGAGATGTGGGTTTCTTCGCAATGGAATCCTTGGGATTCCAAATCGCCGTCCCATTCGAACCTGTGGCGCGCGTCGATCGCATCGGTATCAAGCACCGCAGGTCGCCATCCCGTGCCCCGAATTTTCATTGGGTTCTCCTCAGGATCGCTTGAAACATAAATTATATGCTGCGCTCCGCAATCATCAAGACCCAGTGCGTAATTATCGTAACGAAATAATTCAATTCCCGAAATCGCGGGTCGTGGCCGCTCCGCGCACGCGCACGAGCACGGTTCCGCCGGACCCCTCCTCCACGACGATAGGATGGTCCAGGAACCGGGAGAGGGTGCCGATATTGGTGAGGCTGTGCCGGCTCAAAGGCAAGGTGCGGAATGACCCGCCGCCGCACAATGCCATCGGGAGCATCAACTGATCCGCCAGGCGCCAACCCACCGGCGCGCCGCTTCCTTCATAGCGTCGGATGTCGGCGATGAGGCCCTCGCAGACCGCTTCCGGGCTCGCGCCGAAGGCGTTGAAGGCGGTGAGGATTTCCGTGATCCCCTCGTAGCGCAGCTCCGCTAGGATGACGTTCCCGGGCCCCTGGGATTCTCTGGCCTCTTCGGCGGCAATGGCGGCCGGGTCCCATCCGAGGCCCGCGGCCAGGTACGCGCGAACCCGCGGAGGTTGATCGGCCGGGATGCGGTTCCACAAGATCGTGGCGGAATGCGCGCGCGGCGCGCCGCGTTCCAGCAAATGCAAAGGCGGATGTTCCCGCGGCGAGGTCACCTCAATCCTCCACTTGCCTCCCCCCGCCGGATAGAAGCCGCGCCGCTCGACGGTGAGCGTGGCCCGTACGCCAATGCGGGCGAGGGCCCCCAGGTAGACGCGCTCCAGGAACTCCAGGGGTGGCGCGGCGGGATTATGGGTGCCGCCTTCCAGGGTCAAGGCGAACGGCCGCCCGGTGGTGATCAGGGCGGGCATCACCGTCTGGAAGACCAAGGTGGAACTTCCCGCGCTTCCCACGGCGAAGGCGTATTCGCCCGGCGCCATGGGACCGGGCTCGAAGGCGAGGCGCTGGGATCCGGGCTCGGCGCCTTCCACCCGGGCCGAGCAGATGCGCGCCGCGGCGAGCACGCAGGTGAGGTGCTGCCGCAGCAGGCCCGGCTTCTTGCGGCCGGCGCGGATATTGTGCATGCGGAACGGTTGACCGGTGGCCATCGCCAACGACAATGCGGAGCGGAGGATTTGCCCGCCGCCTTCGCCTTCCGATCCATCCAGGATGATCATGCCGTCGCCCCGATCAAAAGCCTTCCTCCCATACGCCGTCGAAGCGGAACTCGGCCGCGGGCCGTCCCGGGCCCTGGCTGCGCTGCGTCTGGGTGGGCTCGATACGGTACTGCGATTGGATCTTGCGGCGGAAGTTGGGCGCGAGCACGGGCTTGCCCAGGATAGACTCGTAGACGGCCTGGAGTTCGGCCCAGGTGAAGGCGGGCTCCAGCAGATGGAAGGCGATGGGCGCGTAAGCGACCTTGCCCGCCACGCGCTGTAGCAGATCGTCCAGCACGCTTTGGTGATCGAATGCCAACTTGGGGAGCCTGCGCAGCGGGAACCACGCGGCCTCCTTGGCATCGTCGGCGGCGCGTACCGTCTGGTCCGCCAGGGCGCTCATGCGCAGGAGCGCGAAGTAGGCCACGGTGATGATGCGCATGCGGGGATCGCGGCGCGGATCGCCGTAGGTTTTGAGCTGTTCCAAGTACACGCCCTTGAGCCCCGTCTCCTCTTCGAGCTCGCGGGCGGCCGTCTCCTCCAGGCTCTCTTCCGCCTCGATCTGCAAGAAGCCGCCGGGGATGGCCCACAGGTTGCGGAAAGGCGGATGCTTACGCTTGATAAGGAGAACTTCCACCTCGCCCGCATGGAAGCGGCATATGCACACGTCCACGGTGACGGAGGGTTTCTCGAAGGCATTCTTGTCGTAGTTGGAAGCGTCGTCCTTGAGCAGATGGCCTTCGGCGGTCTTGGCCGCGCGGGGTTTCCCGCGTTTGGGGGCCCGGGCGCTCATGCCTTCCTCCCTTGGGGCTCCGCTAGGGCCGCGGCGGCCAACGCCTCGGGGCCGGGTACGAAACCTTGGGCGATGGGCATGGCCCATCCGGACCCGAAGGCCGTGCCGTTGACGTGGATGCACTTCGGGACCACGGCGCGCTTGAACTCGTTGCGGGTGACCATCCGTAACACGCGCGCTATCGTGGCGGGATCGCATTCGGCGGCCTGGTCGCGGCAGGCCGCGAATTCCCCGGCCGGCAGATCGGCATGTTCCACGTATAGCTTGAGCAAGGCGTCGAGAACCGGGTAGGGCGGCAGATCGCGGCTGTCCACCTGGCCCGGCTCCAGCTCCGCTGAAGGTTCCTTTTCCAGGATGGCCGCGGGGATGAGTTCGCGCCCGTGGAGCGCGTTGTAATGCCGCGCCAGCCGGTACACCTGCATCTTGTAAAGATCGCCTAAGATGGCGATGCCGCCCACCGAATCGCCGCCCAGGGTGAAATAACCCACCGACAGCTCGCTCTTGTTGCCGGTGTTCAGGACCAGATGACCGTACCGGTTCGAGAACGACATGAGGATCTGGCCGCGGATGCGCGATTGCGCGTTCTGTTCCGTCAGCTTGTTGGCGTCGATGGACGCGATGCCCTTTCCCTCGAAGACGCCGTTGAAGGCGTCCATGAAGGCCTGGTTCTGATCGGCGATGGGGCAATGGAGCATGCGTACGCCCAGGTTGCGGCAGAGCGCGGCCGAGTCGTCGACCGATCCCGGCGAGGAAACCCGGCTGGGCATGGTGATGGCCACGACCTTGTCGGGACCGAGCGCATCGGCGGCGATAGCCGTGACCACGGCGCTGTCGATGCCGCCCGATTCCCCGATCACCACGCCCTTGAACCCGGTCTTGCCCACGTAGTCCTTGAGGCCCAGCTTGATCTGCCCGTAGAGCAACTCGGCTTCGGGAATGAGGTAGGCCGGATGGCGCGGGGCCGCCTCGAGGTCCACGTACTTCAGGTCTTCCCCGAAATCCGCAGCCGCGTCGATCAGGTCGCCGTGCGCATCCATGGCGAAGCTGCCGCCGTCGAATACGATGCCGTCGTTGCCGCCCACCTGGTTCACGTATACGGCGGGGATCCGGAGGCGCGCGCATAGGTCGCGGTAGACGTCCAGGCGCAAGGCGCGCTTGCGCAGGTTGCTGGGCGATGCGTTGACGGTGATGAGCAGATCGATCTTGCCTTCGCGCGCCAGGGTTTCTCCGAAGGGATCGCGCGTGTACAGCTTGCCGCTCCTCCCGTACCAGGCGTCTTCGCAGACGAGGAAGGCCACCTTCTTGCCGCCGCACAGCAATGTGTTGGGCTCCGTGCCCGGTTCGAAGTGCCGCCGCTCATCGAAAATGTTGTAGGTGGGCAGCAACACCTTATGATAGGTCAGCTCCCGCATCCCGTCGCGCAGGACCACCAAGGAGTTGAAGAGAGGCTTGCCGGGCCCGGCGTTGGGCAGGATGCAGCCCAATACCACTCGGCCCTGCCAACCCGCGGTGGCGGCCCGAACGCGTTCCAGGCACGCCGACTGCTTGTCCACGAACCCGGGCACGCGTACCAGGTCCTGCGGAGAGTAGCCGCTCAGCACGGTCTCGGAGAAGACCAGGAAATCGGCATTCGCGTAATCGCGCCGGGTACGCGCGAGCGCGTCGAGCACCTTGCGGGTATTGCCTTCCAGGTCCCCGATGGTGCAGTTCAGTTGGGCCATCGCTACGCGCATGGTCTTCCTTTCAGGCGTCGGCCTGGATGAGCAGGTTCTTGCCGGTCATGATGCTGCGCAGCCCGAACACCTGGGGCGACAGGCTCACCTTCACGGTATGCGGATTCTGCAGACGCTTCACCGTCCAATGCAGGCGCCCGGTCTCGCGGCGCACGCGTTCACGCACCTCTTCCAAGGTGGGCGAATCCAGCAGCTTGCCTTCCCCGTCGAGGGAATCGTAGGCTCGGCGCTGACGCGCCTCGAATTCCATGGCCGCCGAATCCAGGACGATCGATTGGCTATAGTCGTCGGGATGGCGGGCGATGTTGATCTGCTTGAGATCTTCGTCGCAGGCGTGGATAACGCAGGCGAGCAACTCGCCGTCCTTCCAGGCGTGGAACGACCGGTTCGATCCCGGGATGGAGCATTTGACGGGATTATCCTTCGCGAGCTTGATGACCGCGCGTTGATCGCCGTGCGCGTTCTCGATGGAACCCAGCTTAGCCACACCGCCCAGGCTGGGCTGGTCGTAGCAGGTGCCCGGCATCGTGCCCGCGGCCCAGATGATGCGCTCCAGGATGCGGCGCGCGTCCATGCCGTTGCGCTGGGTCACCGTGAAGATCTGCTCCTTGATATCCTGGATCAGGTTTTCGTCCAGATCGTTGGTCTCGTAGATGAGCACGTCCTCGAGGCCGGCCTTGTCCAGCGCCATGCGCTCCTCGATGGTCAGGTAGGCCAGATCGCCGCTGTCGTTGCGGATGCCCATGCGCCCGCCTGCCGCGCGGATGCGTTCGTGGTGCTTCTTGAACGCGGCGATGGCATGGGGCAATCCCGAACGGAGGGTATCGATGGTGTCCACCAGCAGCGTGGGCCGATCCGGATTGAATTCCAGCCATTTGTCGAAGGCCTCCGCCTCATCGCCGAAGCTCTGGATCCACTCATGCCCCATGGTCCCCACCACGGGCACCTTGAAGCCGCGGCGCAGCTCCGCGTTGCTGGTCACCTGGCAGCCCGCCAGATGCGCGTAAAGGCTGGTGCGCAAGCTGTCCTGCGCGCGGCGCCGCGCGAATTCGAGAACGCCGCCCGGGCTCGCGACTGAGACTACGCGGTGCCATTTGGTGAGGGACAGGGTGGGGAAGTTCAGCTCCTTGAGCATGATGCCCTCTGCCAGTCGCACCGAGATCAAATCGCCTTCCAGGATCACCACGGGCTCGTGCGGGAAGATGACCGATCCTTCGGGCACGGCGTCGATGGACAGGCGCAGGCGGAGCTGCTCCCGGGCGAGATGGCGCAGGAACTCCGGGCGGTAGCCCATGTCCGCGAGGCCTTTCAGCACCTCGTCGGTGAAGCGGAACTCATCTACGGCGCGGAGGAAGGCCGTCAGCCCCCCGAATACCGCGTACGATCCGCCGAAGGGGGCCTTGCGGATGAAGAAGGTCTTGGTGGCGCGCTTCTTATGGCGGCCGCAGAGGAAATCCCCCTGGGCCATGCGCATGTAATAGTCGTCCCAAGGCAGCAGCTCCGGGGCGAACAGGGTCTTGATCCCTTCCAACAGGTTCTCGCTGGGCGCGTAGGCGGGCATGGCGTTCTCCTCTTTCTCCAGTTCGTTTAACGGGCCGCGGTGGCGGCCCCTTCGGCGCTAAGCGCGCCGGCATCGGCGATGATCTCGGTCCCGGCCCGCTCCATCTCGGCCAGGGCCTCGTCGATGCTGGTCTTGCCGCCCTCCTTGGGGAGGCCGATACCGCGGCAGGCGGCCAGGTTCAGCACTACGCGGAAGCCGGCCTTGCGCAATTGCAGCACCGTCGTCTTCACGCAGAAGTCGGTGGCCAGGCCGCCCACGACCACGTTCTCTATGCCGTGCTGGCGCAGGTACTCGATGAGGCCGGTGCTGCGCGTGTCCTTCAGGTCATGATAACAGGCGCCGTAAGGATGCGCGTCCGGCTCGATGCCCTTGAACACGAAGTAGTCGTACTCCAGCCAATGGGGAAGGCCTGGCAGCAGCTCGGCTCCGCGGGTGCCCATGATGCAATGGGCGTTCCAACGGATGTCCGTATTGGGCGCGCCCACCGCGCTATACTGGGGCTTGTCGGCGGTGGCAATGTGCAGCGCCGCGCGGCAATGGGCGTCCTTGGAACCGATGCGGTAGCGGGCCGCGCCGGCCTGGCGGTTGAGCTCCCAGGCGATTTCGTCGCCCTGGGGCACGGGCAGTTCGTCGGGGCAAAGCGGCGTGAAACCCTGCTGGGCATCCACGTCGAGGGCGGCGGTCTTGTTCTGGTCGAGGGTTATCGTTTTCATGGTCGCGCTCCGCTCAGTTATTATCACATCGATAATAATAAGCTCCGGGAAGCGATCTGTCTAGGATTATTTTCACTTTGATAAAAAAGCTTCCACTTGGCCTGACGCCGCGCGCCGGTGCGTATGCTGATTACCGGGAAAGGGGCTTCGATTTACCTATGCGCGCTCCCATTCCGGATGGAATTGTTCCGCCGCGAAGATAGCCCTTGTAGGTCGAAGGACCGTAACGTTACTCAAGGACGTCACTCACTGAGGTACTCGTGAGTCCGGACGCGTTTTCAAGGCCGGGCTCCTCTTTTTTATTGATCAAGGATACCCAATGAAAATATCCCATATGCAGATCGGCTCGACCGTTGCGATGATGGCCATGGCCGCCATGGTTAATCTTTCCCTGGTCGGATGCGTTACCGATGGAACTAACGAGGCGATGTCTCCCATCGATCTTCGCCAAGGCCAGCCCGCTACGGAAAAGGGAAGGGGTCCCGCGCCGGTGAATCTCGGAAAGGCGGGAGGATTCGTGATCCTATCCAAGACCGGGATCTCCACCACAGGTACCACGTCGGTTACGGGAAACATCGGAGTGAGTCCCGTGGCAGCGACCTATATCACGGGTTTCTCCCTGGTATCCCCCCCGACCTACTATTCCACATCCGCCAAGGTTATCGGCAAGGTCTTCGCCGCGGACTATGACGCACCCACTCCCGCCAATCTGACGACCTCCATCCTCAATATGCAGACCGCTTATACGGATGCGGCCAGCCGCGCCCCGAACTTCACCGAATTGAGCGCCGGCAACATCGGTGGAAAAACCCTGGGTCCGGCCGTCTACAAATGGAACAGCAACGTGTTGATCCCATCCAACGTGACCCTCAATGGCGGCCCGACGGATACCTGGATATTCGAAATCGCAGGCAAACTCACCCAAAGCAATGGCGTAAAAGTCATTCTCAAAGGCGGCGCCTTGGCCAAGAACATTGTCTGGCAGGTCGCGGGCGCCGCGGTCTTCGGAACTACCGCCCACATGGAAGGCATAATCCTGTCCAAGACCAATATCGTCTTGCAGACGGGCGCGACCGCGAATGGGAGGGTATTGGCGCAAACGGCGGTTACCCTTGATGCCAATGCTGTGGTCCAACCGGCCCCTTAGGTTTCGCCGGTCTTCCGCCATACTCCCTCTGCCTCCGAAAAAGTGGGCACCTAAGCGTACACCCTGGCCGCGGACACTTGTGCGGACACCCCGGAACATAAACCGGGTGCCTTGGGCAGGCGAACTGGTTGAACCAACTGAGGGAAGGGTGCTCAATTCCTTGGGCAGCCCGGAGAAGGAATTTTCCTCAAAATAAGCCTGGTATCGGCTGATGGGCTCGGTAGATCAAGAAAGCCAAATTGGACGTCAGCCCTTAGGTCAATGAATGCCCGATTGTCGTTCACGTGGACACGGCGGGAAAAGGCGGCCCAGTTAACGCAATATAGGTGGGGTCAAAATAGTTAGACTAACGTACGAACAATTCAAACGCTTGTCGCTGCCCTCATCATTTGGGGCCCTCGTTGGCTTTTTCTAGCGGGAGTGGATCCGAAAGACGCTCCTTCCAATCCCGGCCATTCGGGGGCCCCTTCTGCATTCCGTCCCCTAACGCAGCACCCTGCAGATCATGCGAGGAGAATTGATCGGCTAAGAGCCCTGGAGAATTCGGGAGGAGTTCCCGGGCGGGCCCAGGCCTGGGTTCGAACGGCATCGGCGAGTACCATGACGACCAGGATCCAACGAGTTGCTTTCGGCACGCTCGGCGAAAACTCTACATGTGAACCTCTCCTCAGTCGCAGAGAGCCGCGCGAGGTCAGCCGGGAACGGATTCTAATGCCGGCGAAAGCGCGCGATGACGCCTGCCTGGAGCCGATCCATGTACAGGTAGAAGACCGGCGTCACGAACAAGGTCAAGAGCTGCGAGAAGAGCAACCCGCCCACCACGGCAAGACCGAGGGGCCGCCGCGACTCTGATCCCGCACCCAGCCCCAAGGCGATCGGCAGGGTGCCTAAGAGGGCGGCCATGGTGGTCATGGTGATGGGCCGGAACCGGACCAGAGAGGCTTCGTAGATGGCCTCGGCGGGAGTCTTCCCGTGCTCGCGCTGGGCGTGGAGCGCGAAATCGATCATCATGATGCCGTTCTTCTTGACCAGGCCGACGAGCATGATGATGCCGACGAAGGCATAGATGCTCAGATCGACCTTGAAGATCATCAGGGTGATCAACGCCCCGAATCCCGCTAAGGGCAACGCCGAGAGGATGGTGATCGGATGGATGAAACTCTCGTAGAGGACCCCTAGCACCAGATAGATCACCAGGATGGCCATCAGTAGCAGCATCCCCAACCCGCTCGAAGAAGATTGGAAAGCCTGGGCCGTGCCTTGGAATCCGGTGGTGATATCGGCCGGCAAGGTGCGGCGGCCCAATTCCTGCACCGCATCCACGGCCTCGCCGAGCGTCACTCCCGGCGCGAGGTTGAAGGAAATCGTCACCGCGGGCAATTGCCCCAGATGGTTGACCGAGGCGGAGCCCAGATTTTGGGTGATTTGCGCCAACGAGCTCAACGGGACCAGTTGTCCCGACGCGGAGCGGATCTTCAGCAGGGAAAGATCCATCGGTCCTTCCTGGAATTTCGGAAGCAGTTCCATGATGACCCAATACTCGTTGTTGGGCATGGAGATGGTGGATATCTGCTGGGAGGAATAAGCGCTGGCCAACGACGATTCGATGTCCTTGGCGTTGATGCCGAGGGCCGCGGCCTTGTCGCGATCGATCGCGATGTTCACTTGCGGAGTGCTGATTAGCAGATCGCTAACAACGTCCTGGAGCTGTTTCAGGCCATGCATCCGACCGGTCATGGCCTGCGCGGCCTGGTATAATTCGGCGGTATTGGTCCCTTGCAAGGTGTATTGGTACTGGCTTTGGGTGGATTGGCCGCCGAGCGAAATGGCGGGCGGATTCTGGAGGAACACCCGGAGCCCCGGTATCTGCCCGAGCTTGCGGCGCAACTCTTGGATGACCTGATCGGCGCTTAAGGCGCGCTTGTCGCGCGGTTTCAGGCGGATGAAGAGTCGGCCCTGGTTGGAACTGCCGCCCCCTCCCCCCACCGCCGACATGAAAGCATCGACATTGGGATCCTTGGCCACCACCGCCATGGCCGCGAGCTGGTGCTGTTTCATGGCGTCGAAGGATATCCCCTCCTGCGCCTGGGTCAGTCCGCTCAGGCGTCCGGTGTCTTCGCTCGGGAAAAATCCCTTGGGGATGATCGTGAAGAGCCAGCCGGTCAGGAGCAGCGTCACGACGGAGAAGGCCAGCACAAGGCCCTTGTGGTCGAGGGACCAGCGCAGCCCCTTGCCGTAGGCATCGCGCATGGAGTCGAAGGCGCGCTCGAAGGCGAGGAATAGCTTTCCGTGCTTCTCGGCGCGATGGGGATGGAGGAATCGGCTCGCCAGCATAGGCGTAAGCGCCAACGACACGAAACCGGAAATCAGGATGGTCGCGCCGATGGTCACCGCGAATTCGTTGAAGAGCCTGCCGATGATGCCGCCCATGAACAGGATGGGGATGAATACTGCGACCAGGGAGATGGTCATGGAAAGGATGGTGAATCCGATTTCCTTCGAACCCTTGAGGGCCGCTTCCATCGGCTGTTCCCCGAGTTCGATGTGGCGGGTGATGTTCTCCAACATCACGATGGCATCGTCCACCACGAAGCCGATGGACAGGGTGAGCGCCATCAGGGAGAGGTTGTCGAGGGTGTATCCGAGCCGCCACATCAGGGCGAACACGCCGATGAGGGACATGGGCAGGGCCATCGAGGGGATGACCGTGGCTGGGATATTGCGCAGGAAGATGAAGATGACCATCACCACGAGTACGAGCGCGATCAGGAAGGTGTTCTTCACGTCGGCGACCGAGGCGCGGATGGATTCCGAGCGGTCGAAAAGGATCTGCAGGTCAACGGCGGCAGGGAGGACGCCGCGGAATTTCGGCAACAGATCCTTCACCGCCTGCGCGACGGCGACGGTGTTGGTTCCGGGCTGCCGCTGCACCGCCAATACGATGGCACGGTGGTCGATGTACCAGGCGGCCGTTTTCGCGTCCTGCACCCCGTCGATGACTTTGCCGAGATCGTCGAGGCGCACCGGGCGGCCGTCGCGATAGGCGACTACCACGTTCTTATAATCGTCCGCCTTCAAGAGCTGCCCGTTCGCCCGCACCGTAAAGGCCTTGTTCGGCCCATCCAGCAGTCCGGTGGGCAAGTCTACGTTGGCGTCTTTGACGGCGGTCCCCACCTCATCGATGCCGATGTTGCGGCTGGCCAGGGCGTCGGGATCGAGCTGCACATGCACGGCCCGCTTCTGAGATCCGTAGATCTGCACTTGGGCGACGCCGCTGAGCATGGAGATCCGCTGGGCCAGCAGGTTCTCGCCGTATTCATCCAGGGTATACAGAGGCAGGGTGGGGGAGGTGAGCGCGATGTATAGGATCGGCTGATCGGCCGGATTGACCTTGCGGAAAGAAGGCGGGGTGGGCATGCCCGGAGGGAGCAAACGCTGCGCCGTCGAGATGGCGACCTGCACGTCCTGGGCGGCAGCGTCGATGTTGCGTTCCAAATTGAATTGGATGGTGATCTGCGTAGTGCCTTCTTTGCTGGTGGAGCTCATCGAGCTGATGCCGGCAATGGTCGTGAACTGCTGTTCCAGCGGAGTGGCTACCGCCGAAGCCATGGTTTCCGGGGAGGTGCCGGGAAGCGACGCGCTGACCACGATGGTGGGGAAATCCACTTCCGGCAGATCGCTCACCGGAAGCGCCCGGTAGGCTGCGATGCCGAAGAAGAGCACGCCTAGCATGACCAGGGTGGTCATGATCGGGCGGCGGATGAAGATCTCGGAAATGTTCATCGCGGACTCGCCTCGGGCGCGGCTGCGGGTACGAGACCGGATTTGGCCACCACCTTCGAGCCGGGCACCAACTGCATCGCCCCGTCGGAGACCACCTTTTCCCCGGCGGCCACCCCGCGTTCGATTACGGTCATGCCTTTGAGTTCCGTTCCGGCGATCACGGTCCGCAACTGCACGGTGTCGCCGGGCGCGACCACGAAAACGAAGGTCCCTTGCTGCGAGGTTTGCACCGACGGGGTGGGAACGACGACCGCCCCTGCCTGATTGCCGAGCACTAGGTGAGCGCGTACGAATTGCCCCGGCCACAATGCGCGATCCCGGTTCGGGAAGGTCGCCTTCAGCACGATGGTTCCCGTGGTCCGGTCGATGGCGTTATCAACGAAGGTGAGCTTGCCTTCGGCTAGTTTCGCGGTGTCTTCGGTCGACGACGCCCATACCCCGAGCGAATCCTTCTGGGCCAAGCGGCGCACCTCGCCCAGACGCGCCTCCGGCAGGGAGAAGCGCACGTCGATGGGAGAAAGTTGGTTGATGATGACCAGGGGATTCGAACCGTTCGCGGTCACGAGATTTCCCGGGGTGACCAGGAGGTTCCCGGTCCGGCCGGCGATGGGCGCTGCGATAGTGCAATATCCGAGGTTGAGCGAGGCGGTATGCAGGAGCGAACGATCCGCTTCCACCGTCGCCTTCAGCTCGGCCGCGGTGGTCACGGCGGTTTCATAGTCCTGCCGGGTCACGTAACCTTTTCCCACCAGGTCCTGGTAGCGGGCCACGGTCCTTTCCGCGTTCGCCTTGGCCGCGCTATCGCGATCGAAATTCGCGCGGGCCTGCGCGAGCGCCGATTGGTACGGGGCCGGATCGATCAGGAAAAGCATTTGGCCCTTGGAAACCTCCTGCCCCTGTTGGAAGCCCACGCGCAGCAACTGTCCACTCACGCGGGCCGTGATCGCGACCGTATTTAAGGCTTCCACCGTCCCGATTTCCTGCAATTCCCGAGGCACGTTCATGGAAACGGCGGTGGAGATCAAGACGGGAACCGGGCCGGCTTCGGCATGCTTGGATTTCTTGTCCGAACATCCCAGAAGGGACAATGCCGCGGTGGATGCGATGACGGCGAGCTTAGCCGCACGGCCTCGATAATGGCTGCGATAACCCTTCCTCACGGTTTTTCATCCTTTCCCGTTGCGGCGGGCGCCGCCGATAATCCGCCCGTATCATGGCTGAGTTGCGCGGCCGCCATCCACCATCCGGCGCGAGACTGGATTTGCTGCGCCCGCGCGGAGGCGAGGGCGGCCTGGGCAGTGAGCAGATCGAGAATGGAGCCGACCCCGGATTTGTAGCGGCCCGCGGCGACTTCCTGGTTCTGGGTCGCGCTCGCGAACAGATCGTCGCTAGTGCGCACCTGCTGATCAGCGGTTTGGAAGTTGTAGTAATCAGTCCAAACCTCCAGCACCACCTGCTTCTGGCTGTTCAACGCGCCGGCCGCGGCGGCTTCGGCCTGCGCCCGGGCGGCCTGGATATCGTAATGATGCGAGAAACCGGAAAAGATCGGTACGGCCACGCCCAGCGAAATCCCGTAGACATCGTTTCCGTGCGACAAATCGTTGTAGGAAACCTCTCCCAGGTTTCCGGTTAAGGAGATGGGCGGCAGCGCCTGGGCGCGCACCGTGCGCACGTGCGCTTGGGCTTGGCGCGCCTGGGCCCAGGCGGCGGCCAAATCGGGACGGTCCAGCATGGCCGCATCCAGATATGTTTTGACGGATTTCTTGGCGCTGTCCAGGGGTGGCACGCTGACAGGGAAGTCCACGTCGAAAGGAAGGTCGGCGGATAGACCCATTGCAGTTGACAAGGCCCCGCGGGTGGTCATGACCCTGCCTTGCAATGTTTCCAGCGAAAGGATGGCCTGAGAGAGCGCGGTACGGGCCTGCAGCACGTCGGCCAGCGTCGCCAATCCGGCGCTATCGCGTTCCTCGGCGGCGCGAAGATTGATGCGCGATTCGTCGACGGTCGCCTGCTGGGCATTCGCAAGGGCTTTGGCCGCCGCGTATTCGTAGCACGCCTGCTCCACTTCGAGAATCACGTTCTGCACCACGCCGTTGTGCGACCAATCGGCGGACATGAGCGCTTCCCGCGCTTCCTCTACCGAGGCGCTGCGGCCGCCCCAATCGAACAACAGCCAATTCAGGTTGAGGCCGGCGGAATAGCTGGTCGCTTCGGAGGAATTCTTCTGCGAAGGCGAAGCGGTTTTCTGCCGGCCCGCGGCCAGGGATCCCGTGATGGTGGGCAGATAGGCGCCTTCTTTGCTTCCATATGCCGCGGCGGCGGCCCGCGCCGACGCCCAGGCCTGGCGGGTCTGGGTGTTCGTAAGCAGACCGATGGCGACGATTTCGGAAAGGGAAAGCTTTTGCAGATGGTCGAGATAGGCTTTGGGAATCGCGGCTTCGCTGTCGCTCTTTTGGATCCCGGCCGCGAAATCCCGTTCTGCCTTTAGGGCTTGCTGCGGGGGTTTCCAAGGGGATTCCGGACGGGGCGAGGCGCCCGGTTCACCATATAATCGGGGAGGGTTCGGTGCGCATCCGGCGAACAGCAGCAGGGCGAAGACGGCGGACAAGGCCCCTACCGCATGCGCCACGATCGGGCGCGAAAGGCATTCCCGGACTCTTTCCGGATCCAGGCTTCTACCAGATTTCGTGATTGCCGCCGGATTTCCGAAAGGGATGGCGGCATAGCCTTCAAACGAGGCGATACCTGTCTGCTCTAAGAGTTCTTTGCGCGGAATAGGGGGTAAGAGGTAATACAATTGTCGGGTCCTGAACGTCTTTATTTAAGCCTCGGCGCGCATGTGATCGTGTTGCTTGACGTCGAATTCCGGTTTCGGTGCTCTCTCAAGCGGCGACCTCTTTTCGCACCGCGGATGGCGCTTTCAGTTTCGCCCATAGTGCTGTTAGACGGCTAGCCAAGCTCCTCCGTTCCAAGGTTTGATACCTGCGACTGCCTTCCCGCTGCGCATCCGACCAGAAGGAACAGGCGGTACTCCGGAATGACTTCGCCCCGGCGCCTTCCGCGGGCCCCAGGAAGATAACATTCTGAAAATGCGGGGAACAAGAAATTACCATGCTCGCATCGAAGGAAGCGCATTAAGTCCGGACCTCGATATGTTAGACGTATTTACCATCTGGGTTGATTTCCATGGGGTTCGGTTAATCGCCTGTCCGCACATTCTCGCTGGCAAGATAGCCCCGGACGATGACCGTGGATATCCCGGTTTCCCCATATTCTACATTCCCATGAAATTATAGGAGAAATAATGTCATCCGATTTAGATAAAGAAGGATTTGATGAAGTGCTCCGGGCAATTCGTGTTTCTGAAGCCGAAGCCGGCGGAAAAGATGAATCACCGCTGACAAAACCAAACCCTGAGAAATCATTCTCCAAAAAAGAACCGGCAAAGAAGCCGGCCCAAATGAAAAGCCAAGGAGAGTCCGTAATGGTAAACGAAGAAAAAACTCCCGTAGCGCCAAAAAAACGTGGCCGTCCTCCGGGAACGAAGAATAAAGCTACCGCTTCCGACAAGCCTAAAGCCAAACTTGGGCGCCCCGCCAATGTAAGCAATAGGGCAACCCCGGCCAAATCCCCAAGAAGCAAGAGTGGCTCCAAAGGCATTCGATATAACTTCGATCGCCAACGGGAAATCGTCGCCTTTATCCAGTCTCAGGGCAGAGGAGGAATGTCCCAAGCGAAGGCGAAATTTGGCGTGAGCTTTCCTACCCTTGCCCGATGGGTCAAGCAGGCTGGGGCCGGTAACGGATCAGCTAAAACCGTGAAGGGAGCTATGAAAATTGGTCGTCCCAAGAAATCGGAATCGGTACCTTCAGGTCACGTCCTTGTCAGCAAAAAAGTCATGAAGCATTTCCAGAAAGGGATCGCGAACCTTGAAGCGGCTTTTAGCGCATTTTCGAATGCACTGAGAGTGTTGGAGTGAGTCCGGAAGTTCCCCTGCTCTCACGGGAGGTACTTCCGATTGGCGGTTGCGTTCTGCACCGATCTCATTGACAATGGAACGCCTGAAAGCGCCGTGATGCGGATCGCCGGATGGAAGCCGGATATGCTTGGACGTCGCTACTACAACCGGGATGCCAAGAAGGCGTGGCTCCCGCTTAGATTTTCCCGCGGAGAGCGGACACTTGCCGCGGATACCGAAATTTTTTGGAAACCGCAATAAAAAAGCTCCCCATTGCTGGGGGGCTTTTGGAGCGGGTTAAGAGACTCGAACCCTCGACCCTCTCCTTGGCAATCAGAAGACGCCGTTGCAAGCCAGGGTCCAAGGTTATGTAAAGGCATGCCGTTTCGGACTTTCGATCCCTTTTTGGAGGGCATGGCCACTGCGGCTTAAACCCCTTCATACCTGCTCGTACCCCTTGGGTGCGTACACGTCTGCGTACACCCCGGACATAAACCGGGTGCCTTGGGCAGGTTTCCGGCAGTATCCAACTATCGAAATGGTGGTTTCTCCTAAGTTACCATGGCTCTCGCTCACCATTTACGTGAGAGGGTAGCTACTCAGCCAAACCGGGTTGGGGAAACCAGGCCAAATTGGCAGGGGTTGAGGTTGTAATGATTATCGACATCTTTCCATTTTTTTAGGAAAATTTTACCTCAGGCATCATCGCAATTTGCACGATTTTTAAAGTCCTACCCCTAAACTTGGAACACGGGTGCTGAAAATACCCTACTGCCGTCGATGGAACTTAGGTTAGAGGGTGTACATGGTACAACAAAAACAAGATGCGCACGGATCAGGGCCGGGCGTTTCTTACTCGGTGCTGGTCGTTCGGGGCGGGGCGTGTATTTTTGGAGGAAGGGTCATTACTCCGACATCCTCGCGAGGGGTTGGCACGTTGAACAGAAGGATAAGGGTCTTTATAGCGATGATCCCGAGAAGCTTTACTGCGGATTGGTTTGCGTCCTGAAGGTGGATGAAACGGAATTTTTCGACCTTGATGATGAAGTGGTTGTAGACAAAATGAGCGCGGTTTATTCCTCGCAGAATAGGGGGAGGCCCCCAATCACTGATACTGGGGATATTTCGGCCTTTCATGATGCCTTTATAAAAGACTTAGAGAGTGAACTGGGCAAAAGGTTTAAGGTTATACAGAAGCGGTTGCCACCTCCACAGCCGAAATACTGCCCATCGTATCCAGTAAAAGTTTTCGCTTTTCCCACATGCTACATTGCCCGAGACAACTCGTGCATATCGATTTTGAATTGAGGAGAGTGATATGAGCCTGTCTAACGAATACCGAGCCCGCTTAAATGCGGCACTGGACAAGGTTGCGAAGAAGTACGAAAAAATGAGCCCGGAGGAGTTCCGAGCCAAACTGGATGCGCATCGCGACGGGGACATCGGGGTACTTCTGGCCAATACGGGAGTTTTCTCAAGTGTGGATTTCTCCCCATATCGGACGGATTATAAGATCGTTACGCTTAATCCGACCAACAAGTATGAAGGCCAGGACGGTGAACTACCTTATATTTCGGCACTGGCCGCATGAAATCTGCTTTTCGGTTCATGTCCTATAAGGTTGACTCCCTCGAGTTGAAGATCCGCAACAGCCTGGGCATGTTGCAAAAGGTCTACTTTGATGAAAAGTGGGGCATTGAATTTGGTCTGCGAATCCCCCAATATTGGACCAATGCCAAGGTCTATATCGCTGGTCTGGAATGTAAGATGACTTATCCCCCCCTTGAGGGCGATCCTGATGGTGGCAATGCGGTTGAGATTAGTGGCGGCGCGATGGGTATGTTTGAAGTGGAAGAAGGGCGATTCGCGCCTGAAGTTGAGAAGGACATCGTAACGAAGCATTTGCCCACGCTGGTAATGCCCTATCTCCGTAGCACGCTAACTTCGGTTCTTGCCAATTCGGGGATCGGCATTCATGTGTTTCCGCTAGTAAACCTGCACGAGGTTGCCGCTGAAACCCTAAAGAATCAGGACATCATCGTACATCCCTGATTGCTTAATCGCTGCCCTTTAAGAATGCCGAATCCCCCTTTTTCTACACCCGCATGATGCTCATTTAGCATCGGGCATGGTTCTTACAGATTGTCGAAAAGGTTAGTCTGATTAGGTACGGCCTGATCCTTAGGGTTTGGGATTTCTTCCAACTTCATTGCGTCCGCAGGATAAAGCCGAATCATTTTCATCGCCTGATCAGGTGTAGCTCTCGGGTCCAACCATTCCTCGACTTGTGCATGGTCAAGAATCAAGGGGCAGCGGGGATGGTAGATGGAGCCCAGCAATGGATTGCCGACGGAACTCACGGTAATGAAACTGAAGGATTCCAGGACCTCCCCAACGTATTCATCCAACGGTCGTAAACACCGGCAAGGTTCTTTGAAGATGCCAGGTGGATGATATTCTCTCGACCCTGAAATTCTTTAGGGGCCTCTTCTTCGTTCGGTCGTTCCCGGAAGGCCAATATCGGAACCACCATTCGTATTGATTCCGCCCACGGTGTACGGAAGGAGGCGCGTTCGAGAATGGATTCAGAACGTGCGTTATAACTGTCGAAGCCAGTCCTGCCATTCTTCTTCGATCTCTTACGCTTTAGCATTTCAACTAGGGGAAAGTTTTCCTTCTTCAGGTAGAATCTGGGTACGAGGTCAAAGCGCATTTCGGTCTCTTGAATCACCCAATCGATCCAACGATAGATATTGGTCCTATTGCCTGAACCTAAGGCATCCTTACCTTACGCCCCCTCGATCGATCGAATCCGCAGCGAGGAATCAAACTGCACCGAAAAAGATTCTCTGGGACCTCTTGGGGCGTACAAGGGACGGGAGGACGCTCCATCCCTTCATTCCGTTAAACAAGTAGGGTGCCTAAGGGGCCAATATCAGGGGCGTCCATATGAGTAGGATTGGCTCCGCCCATACCCCCAACTAGAGTCCCCCTCCTATCCCGCCTGATGATCGGTAACGATTCGCGCACACGTAAGAGTGTAGGAAACCAGGGGGAGTGATCCACCCGCCCTCATAGTTTCATGAAGAAACAAATCCGCCCGAAAGCTTGTGATTTGTGGTGGTGCCCTTTGAGTCCGGTTCTGGCTTCATAGAACCATCGAATTTCATCCGATTTTGCTACTCCTCTGTTTAACATCGATCCCTAAAAATTAGAGTAACCCTCCGGTTACTCCACTTCTCTTTCTTTCAGGGATCCAGATCGTCGTCGTTAGGCTACGAAGTCCTTTATCCGTACTTCATCGCTACTGCTGCCACCAGTATTAAGCACCTGAACCCCATGTTGGGGCAAAGGAGATGTACGAGAATGCGTGATTTGACCCATAACATCGAGGACGAATTCAAGCCATGGAAGGACCTTAGGGCCCGGGTGCGAGAGGCTGGGTTGACCATTAGGGATCTGGTGGCGGTATTCAACGAGCCTCCCTCGACCATCTCGGCACGGTTTAACGGCCATATGCGTTTCCCGCTTGAGTTAAGAAACCGCCTGGAAGTCTTTTTGGCCAAGCGTGGCAAAGGGGAGGTCAAGTAATGCCCTCGCTTAACCTGGACTTACGATATTTCGAAAACCCAAAGGTAAAGCGCCTGACCGCTGGCCTCGGCAAGGGGGCACCCTTGTTACCGCTCCGGCTCTGGTGCCACGCGGCAGCTTTCCACCCAGAGGATGGAATTTTCATCGGGTACTCGGACAAGGAAATGGAGGCCATCATGGGCTGGGACGGACAGCAGGGCCTCGCGCTTGGCCATCTCTGCCGCCTAGGATTCCTCGATGTCCTTGAAAATGGATTCCAGGTCCACGATTGGAAAGAACACGCCGGGCATATCTCGCTCTACAAGCTAAAATCCGCTGCAATGGTCGCAGCACGCCGGAAGAAGAAGCTGGAGAGGGCTCAGGAGATGATGCGTAAGGCCCTAGAGAAATCCCCGTTCGACACGCTGTTCGACGCTAAGTCCAACATGAAGTTGATCCAGGGCAACGCCACTCTTGTCAAGGAGGATGAAGGCCGGGAGGAGCAGCATTCCACCCCTCACGGCTCCGATCCGGAGGGTCTGGAATACGAAGAAGTTGATTCGGCATCCGAACCCAACGCTAATGACGAAGATGGCTTGACGGAGGACGGTGATGACTAGCGACCCGCAGTTCTTCACCCCGGCGGAGTTGGCTAGCTTGGTAAACGTTGGCCTTCGGTGGGTAGAGAAGCAGATCCCAAACCGCCGGCTTCCCGGAATGACCAAGGTAGGCCGGTACTGGCGGTTTCGCCGTTCGGAGGTAGAGAAGCAGCTTCTATCCGGATCGCTTCTTCTCCCCGTCGGTAAAAATCGGACCCAACGCTAGACAGATGCCAAGGCCCTGGTTTACCTTTAATCCTGCCTGCCCAAGGCACCCATCGCAAAGGAGACTGCGCGATGGGGCTTAACATCAAACCCCTTGGCCGAAATAGGTTCTTCCTGGACGTGCGCGTTCGCCGTCCAGGTGGGACAGACCGTATCCGGGAAACCTTTGAAGGAACCCGGCAAGCAGCTGAAGAGCGTTTCGTTCAGCTTCGAAAGGAGATCAAGGATGCCCAGGAGTTAACCTGTCGCTTCGAAACTTTCGGGGACCTCATACGGTTCTATACAGGGAAGAAGGGCGGGCTAGTCTATAAGGACGAACGGGCCTTTGCTACTCTCGATCATGACCTCGGGGATACGCCTTTACCGGCTTTCCCTGCCCGCCTTGAGGCTTACGTAGCCCACATGCGCCGACATCCTTCCCCACGGACGGGCAAGCCTTATTCGAATGCCAGCATTAATCGAGCCGTGGCCAGGATTCGGGCTGCGTTCAATGTGGCTGTAAACACGGAACTGTTGGACCGGAATCCGATCACCTTGGCCCGATTTCCCAAGCTGCGGGAGGTACCTCGGGACGCGGCTCTCAACACGGAGAATCGGAGGCATCTCCTAACCATCCTGGAGCAGCACGCGCCGCATTTGGTGCCACTGAGCCGGTTCGCCTTTCAAGTACCGTGCCGAAAATCCGAACTGGTGAACATGCGTCGGGAGGACTTGGACCTGATCAACAACGCAATCCGGGTTCGGAATGGGACGACAAAAAACGATCAGGGTATCTGGAAACCCATTCCGCCCGACATGGTAGGCTACTTCCGTTCCATGCCCTCAGAAACGCCATTCCTGTTCTATCGTCAAGAGAAGGGGGCGTATCTGCCCCTAGGCGACTTCAAACGGGCGTGGAAGACCTGCCTGCGCCTAGCAGGTATCGGGGACTACCACTTCCACGACACCCGCGCCCAGGCGGCTACGGACCTTATCGACAACGGTACGCCGGAACGCGTGGTCATGCAGATCGCGGGATGGCGAACGGACATGCTTGGCCGCTGATATTACAACCGGGATGGCAAGCGCGCGCTAGGTCTTGCTAAGTTTTCACCCGGGGTGCGTACAGATGCTGCGTACACTCAGGAGGAAGACGAGCGTAAAGAGGTCGGAAGTTAAGCGATAAGCCGGACTTGAGACCTGGCAAAAAGCGGTGTAATCTTCAGGGATTCGCAATAAAAAAGCCCTCCGTTTCCGGAGGGCTTTTGGAGCGGGTTAAGAGACTCGAACCCTCGACCTTCTCCTTGGCAAGGAGATGCTCTACCAACTGAGCTAAACCCGCGAGGCTCCGGAACTTACCACAACCTTGCGGCTGAGGCGCCCTCCGAAAAAGGCTGATACATTTTAGAAATCGACCCTAAGGCCGTCAAGGCCGAGACGGAAACTAAGTCAGGATCCCAGCATCTTCTTCAAATCATCTTCTGATATCACCGGGACGCCCAGTTTGCGGGCCTTCTCGAGCTTGGACCCGGCCGCCTCCCCGGCCAACACGAAAGACGTCTTCTTGCTCACCGAGTCGGTGGTTTTGCCCCCGGCCTTCTCGATGATTTCCTTGGCCTCGTCCCGCGACCAGGTCGGCAGGGTGCCGGTCAGCACGAAGGTCTTGCCCGCCAGTTCTTCGCTGCCGGCCGCGGATTCGTAGGCCATGGAGACGCCGGCTTCCGAAAGCCGATCCAAAAGTTTGGCGATGGCCGGCTTGCGGAAGAAGTCGTACACGCTTTGGGCCATGCGCTCCCCGATTTCATTCACGGATTGCAATTCCTCCAGGCTGGCGTTCCGCAATGCCTCCATGCTCTTGAAATGGCGCGCCAGCACCGTCGACGAGGTCTTGCCGATGAAGCGGATCCCGAGCCCATGTAGAAGCTTGTCGAGGCCCCGGTCTTTGCTGCCCTGGATCGATGCGATCACGTTGGCGGCGGACTTCTCCGCCATGCGCTCCAACTCTTCCAATTGTTCCGGCTTCAGGAAATACAAGTCCGCGGCCGATTGGATCAGACCGGTGCGTAACAGCGATTCCACCAAGGCCGGACCGACATTCTCGATGTTCATGGCCTGGCGGCTTACGAAGTGGAGTATGGAACGGGTGACCTGCGCGGGGCATTGCAGGTTATCGCACCGTAGGGCTACTTCGGATTCATCCCGGGAAAGCTCGCTGCCGCAGACCGGGCATTCCGTGGGGGCCTGGATGTCCTCGGCGTTCTTCGGCCGTTTCGCGAGCACAACCGAGACCACCTTGGGGATGATCTCGCCGCCCTTCTCCACGATCACGTGGTCCTTCAGCTTCACGCCCAGCCGCTCGATCTCGTCGAAGTTGTGCAACGTCGCGCGCTTCACCAGCGTCCCGCCGAGCAGGATGGGTTTGAAATGGGCCACCGGCGTCACCGCGCCCGTGCGGCCCACCTGGTAGGTCACCGCTTCCAAGGTCGTCTCCACGGCCTCGGCCTTGTACTTGTAGGCGATCACCCATTTCGGGCTCTTGGAGGTACGGCCCAAAACGACTTGCTGCCTCAGATCGTCCACCTTCACCACGGCCCCGTCGATATTGTACGGCAGCTCGTCGCGGATCTGGTGCCAACCGTCGATCACCTGCAGGATAGAAGCGACATCGCGGGCCTTCTCGCGCTTATCGTTCACGGGGAAGCCGGCCTTCTTCAGCAGGTCCAAGTTATGCCAATGGCTACCGGCGGGATTCTCCACCAGGATGGCATAGGCGTAGAAGTCCAGTTTGCGCAAGGCGCTCTCTTTCGGGTCCTTCAACTTGAGGCTGCCCGATGCCGTGTTGCGCGGATTCTGCTGCTGCTTCCCGTAAGCGAGGATGGCGTACTCGTTGAAGGCCTTGAAGTTGTCGCGGGTCATGTAGACTTCGCCGCGCACCTCCACTCGGCCCATGGGCCAAGACGTCGGCAGCTTTGCCGGGATGCTTTTGATGTTGAGTACATTCTGGGTCACCTCGTCGCCCACGGTGCCGTCGCCGCGCGTCACGGCGTATGCCAGCTTATGATCCTCGTAGACCAGGCTCATGGCGACGCCGTCGATCTTGAGTTCGACCACGTAGGTCAGATCCTCCGCGGGGATCTTGTCGGTCACCTGGCGATGCCAGTCCGCCAACTCGGCTTCGGAATAGGTGTTCTGGATGCTGAGCATGGGATACTTGTGGACGATCTTCCGGAAGCCCGGGGTGAGATCGCTCCCCACGGCGGCGGCGGGCGAATCGGCGGCGGCGAATTGGGGGTGCTCGGCTTCGAGCTTCTCCAGCTCCTTTACGCCCAGGTCGTATTCCTCGTCCGACATGGGCGAATGGCCATGCTTGTAATACTGATCGTTGGCGTCGGCCAGGCGGGCCCGAAGGCTTTCGATCTTGCGTTGCGCTTCCGGTATGCTCATAAGTCAGGACCCAATAAATACTATTTTACGGGGACTCCCGAGGCAGGTTCTCGAGCCCTGAAATCACCTCCGGGATCAGAGGATAAAGCATGAAGCCGTCGACCTTGCTGGACTTGGTGGGGAATACCCCCATGGTCGAGCTGAGCCGCATCAATCCCAATCCCAAGGTGAAAATCTACGCCAAGCTGGAAGGCAACAATCCGGGCGGGTCGGTGAAGGATAGGCCCGCGCGTTCGATGATCCTGAAGGCCATGCAGCGGGGGACCTTGAAGCCGGGGATGAAGCTCATCGAGCCCACCAGCGGGAATACCGGCATCGCCCTGGCCATGATCGCCGCGGTTTCCGGATTCGAGATGCACCTAGTGATGCCGGAAAGCGCGACCGCCGAACGGGTGAAGACCATGCGCGCCTTCGGGGCCGTGGTGCACCTTACGCCCGCGGACGGGGGCATGGAAGGGACCATCGATTACGCCCGCGCCAAGGTCGCCCAGGGCGGTTTCTTCATGCTCGATCAGTTTTCCAACCCCGACAATCCCGCCTCCCATTACGAAACCACCGGGCCCGAGATCTGGCGCGACACCGAAGGCATGTTGACCCATTTCGTTTCCAGCATGGGGACCACCGGGACCATCATGGGCGTGTCGCGTTATCTCAAGGAAAAGAATCCGGCTATCCGCATCATCGGCGCGCAACCCACCGACGGTTCCAGCATCCCCGGCATCCGCCGCTGGCCCAAGGAATACCTACCGAAGATTTACGACAAGGAGCGCGTGGACGAGATCATGGACGTCGGCCAGGCCGCGGCCGAGCATATGACCCGGGAACTCTGCCAGAAGGAAGGCGTGTTCGCGGGGATATCTTCCGGAGGAGCGGTCCATTGCGCCATTGATCTGGCTAAACGACTGACCTCCGGAGTCATCGTGGCCATCATCTGCGATCGCGGCGATCGCTATCTATCCGGGCCGGTATTCGCCTGAGCCGGAAGGCCATGCGCATTCCGGCGGGGGCGCTACAACGGTTCATCGCCCGCCGGCGGGGGCAAGGCCTGGGCGGGCTCATTGGTGTCCGGGGCGGGAATGCCGCCTTCGCGCAAATGCTGCGGCCACGAAAACAACTTCTGCATCAGCAGATCCCGGAGACGGGCGGTCTGCTTGGTCATGTCCACGTGCACGGTCTGATCAATGGCATTGGCAATCATCAAGTCCCCCATCCAGGTATGCAAATAAGCATCGGCGACGATCTGGAAATGGGCGTCGTTCTGCATCCAGATCCCCGCGGGCAAGCGCTGGAACACGGCGTTAGGCAGGTCCAAGGTGGTCTCGACGGGCATGGAGTCGCCCGCGGCTATCTCGCGTTGCTCCGGATTCCAACCCGAAAGCAGGGTATCCGCTTCATGCAGCAGGGAAAATCGCATGCGCGTAAGGGTGACCTGCCGGGGATTAGGATTGACGACGTCCAAGCGCAGCTTCCAATGGGTGGCTTCGGAGTCCATGCCCGCGAAGTCCAGGCTTTGGAAATGATAGCGGCAGGATTTGACCCCTTGCCCGATATGGAAGCATCCGGCGAGGAGCAGAGCGCAGAGGGCGATAAGCATGACCGGGACGCAAAGGGGTTTGGCGCGCATGGGGATAACATAAACAATTGCGCGTCGGCCACGCCATTGCGGGGCGGTTAGCGGATGCGCGAGTATTTCGTCAACACCGATTTCGATTCGTCCTTATGCGTCGCGAAGGAAAATGGGGATGTAAGCGAAAAGAGGAACGCAGGCGGAGAGGCCTCGCCCGCGAATTCTCCCGCGGAGACCCCGGACAACGCGTACCTGCGCGAGATGCCTTGGCACTTCATGTTCGCGGCGCATTCGGACGAAAGCGTATTGGTGCATCTACCCTTGCCGCCGGATTTCCGCGCTTATCTCCAGGCCAAAGGCATGAGCTTGCCCCATACGGTTCTGCATCCCGCTTTCACGCCCGAGGCGGAGTTCGTTCCCTTCGGATGGAATGCGCAAGCGGTGAAGCTCGCCGCCCGCTATGCGCGGCCACCTGAGGTTCCGGATCTCGCCGCCGTCAAGACCGCCAATGCCCGCGCCTTCGCCCTGGATCTGGAGCGGGCATGGTTTCCGGGGACCTGCCGGGGCCGTGTCATTGAGAACATGTCCGCGCTGATCGATTTCCTCTCCACCCGATCGGAATCGGAAGGGTGGGTCGCCAAGGGGGATCATGGCTATGCGGGAACGGCCAATCGCCGTCTCACTGGAGGGCCGTTGTCGGAAGAGGACGTCCCGCGAATCGAACCTCTCTTCGCCGCGCATGGCAGCGTCGTCTTGGAACCTTGGGATGATCGTTTGCTCGACATGGCAATGCTTTTCCGGGTCACGGCCCAGGGGACGGCCGAGGAGTTCGGCGGGCATGGCTTACGCAATTCCCGGGACGGGGCGTTTCTCGGAGTTGAAGTCGCCCCCGATCGGATGCCGCCTGCTTCTTGGTCCGATGAACTGCGGGATCATGCCGCCCGTCTTGCAATAGCGCTATCGCGGTTGGGCTATATCGGTCCGGTAGGCGTCGATGCCTATGTCCATCGTACTCCGGCAGGCCCCGGCTTACGGCCTTTGGTCGACATCAATGCCCGCCTCTCGATGGCCATGCCCGCGCATGGCTTGGCTCACCGTCTCCCCAAGCGATTCATCCGTTGGTCCTGGCATAAACCGCGTAAGCTGCGGATGCCCGCAAGCTATGCCGAATTGGAGACCCTGCTCGGCTCCATGGCCTTCGATGCGAAGAAGCGCGAGGGTATCCTGGCGGTTTCCCCGCTCTTCCGGGAGGATGGGACGGATGCGAAGCCCAAGCGTGTTGGATTCGCCTTGATCGCCGCGGATGCGACGGGCTTGGAATCCTTGCAATCGGCATTCGACTTGGGGCTAGGGCGGACGCCGTGAGGTTGTTGGTCATCACCGGTCCTACGGCCACCGGAAAGACCGCGTTGGCAGCCGAATTGGCGCATCGCCTGGACACGGCGGTGGTCTCCGTCGATTCGCGGCAGGTCTATCGCGGCTTGGACCTGGGGACCGGCAAAGACTTGGAGGAATACGCCCGCTTCCCTGTCCCGTATCGGTTGATCGACATTGCCGATCCTCGCGTAGCGTTTAGCTTGTATCAATATCAGGAGGCTTGTTATACGGCCTTGGAGGAATTGGCCGAAGCGGGCAAGGAGGTGGCGGTAGTGGCCGGAGGCACCGGGATGTATTTGGAGGCCGTGCTGCGCCGCTTCCGCATCGCCAACGTGCCGGAAAATCCCGCTTTGCGGGCGTCCCTGGCGCAGCTTTCGCGGGAGGATCTGGAGGCGCGCCTACGCGCGGCCTCTCCAGAGTTGGCTGGCCGTACCGACATGACCAGCCGCAAGCGCATCCTGCGCGGGTTGGAAATCGCCGCGGCGCAGGGAGAAGCCTCCTTCAGCCGTGAACCGCGGGTCGGATGGGATTATCGCGTCTTCATGACGGAAATGGATCGGTCCTCTTTGCGGGCCCGCATCGACGGCCGCTTGGAGACCCGCTTGCGCGCGGGGATGATCACGGAAGTGGAAGGCTTGCTGGCTGCGGGAATCCCGCCCGCCCGCATGGATGTGTTGGGGATGGAATACCGGGAAATCGCCGCCTACCTGGCGGGAAAGAAGGATCGGGAAACGATGATAGCCGACCTGCGCCATGAGATCCACATGCTGGCCAAGCGCCAAGAGACTTGGTTCCGGGGCATGCCCAAGCGCGGAGTGCCGGTAGAGCCCATCCCCGCCGGGATCGCGGCGAGCCAAGTCCTGGATCTTTGGGGGGAAGGGAAACGATGGGGAGAGGATAGGATATGACGGAACATCCCAGGGAATTCGCGGCGGCCCTTATCTTCAACGGCGCGGGAGAAATGCTTTTGCTGCGTCGCGCTCCTGATCTCGTCCGCTGGCCGGGCCGTTGGGGCCTCGCCGGGGGAGGCGTGGAGGCCGGCGAGACGCCGCGCCAAGCCTTACGCCGCGAATTGCAGGAAGAACTCGGCCGCGACGTAAGGCTGCGCATGGTCCGCGGTCCGGAAACCCTGAAGGCCATCGGCGGGTACGGCGGCTTCATCCACCTTTGGCAAGCGCTGTGGGTGGACGGCAACATAAGCTTGAGTCGCGAGCATGTCGAACACGCCTGGGTGGGACCGGAGGCCTACGCGCGGCTCGACATCATGCCCGGGGTGGACTATGATTTGGACCACTTCGGCATTTGGCCGCAGCGCGAGCGGAAGCCCTGATGATTATATTTGGATGGAACGGAAGGGACGTAATGACGATTCTGCATGCCGGCGCGGGACATGGCGCCGCCCGGGCCCGAAAGGCCGCATTAGTCCTCCTGGCCTTAGGTCTTTTTCATTGCGAGCGTTCGGCCGTATACTCCCCAAAAACCCCGGACAGCTCCCATTTCCGGGTTTTCCATTTGGGCACCTATTCTTCCAAGCTGGATGAGGAAAAGGAGATCGAAGGCACGATTTTCACGTCCACCTTGTCCTTTGATCTGAAACGCGCGGACGCGGGCTTCATCCTGAAGCGGAAGCTCGATACCATGATCGCGCGCGGCTACCACAAGCTTTCCATGCCCCACGAGCTGGAGAAGAAAGTGGAATTGTCCCTCACCCTGGATTCGGGCCTGATTCCCGTGCGCATCGTCGGCTACGATTCCCTGAAGGCGGTTCTGTCGCGTATCCAACAGAAGGATGATTTCCGCAAGCAATTGCTGTTAGCCTCGGATACGACGAAGTATAAGGCGGGCTGGCGCGACTGGTGGCGGATGGAGCGGTTCCTTCCGGCCGGCGTCAAGCTCGAGGCCAAGCAGGCCATGCCCGTGGAAGCCCTCAACAAGACCTTGGAGACGCTCCATCTCGACTCGGCCCGGTTCGACGGCCCCCGTCCCCGCCTCAAGCTGAATTGCCTGGACTACTCCCTCTATTACCATCGCACCGACTCGCTTTCTTTGCTCATGGAGCAATTCTTTTTCTCGAATATCCAGAACCGGAAGTACCGCAAATACAGCTGGGGTCCTTCCGTCATCCAGGGCATCCTGCAATACTCGGTGGAACGAGGGACCGGCCTGCCCTGCTTCCAGTCCAAGTCGGAAGGTTCGGATTTGACCCTGGAGTACAAGTCCGAAAAGGCCTCGGTTCCGGTCCATCTCTACCGGTATGAAGAAGATATTTACGAGTATTGAGCGCCTTGCCATGGCCGGCGCGGCGATTCTCGTCTGCGCCGGATGCGCCTTCACCGAATACGGCAATCGCATCAACCAAGAGCAGCTCACGATCGCGCACCTGGAAGACAAGCGGCATAACCTCGAAACCGAATACATCATCGTACTGAACAACCTGGAAGAGCATCCGGATGAGCCGCGCCTCATCAAGGAACGCGACGAGGTCCATAAGAAGCTGATCGATCTGGATGAGGACATCGTCGAAAAGCGCAAATCCCTGGATCAATCCTTCCGGGAATGGGATCAGAAGATCGTCCAGGAGCGCATCGAGAAACAGATGATCGACAAGGAGATCAAGGAAAACGAGGGCAAGGACGAACAGCAGGAGTTCGAGACTCCCTAGTTCCCAGTACGCCGCCTAACCAGCGCTTCTCCCGTAATTAGTCGAGCTCTACGCGTTCTCAGATCCCGTAAACCTTCCGGGTATTCTCCCGCGCCGCCGCATACACCGACTCCACCGACGTCCCTTTCAACTCGGCGATCTTGGCCGCGATGAGCGGAATATGCCCAGGGTGGGCAGGCTGCCCGCGATGGGGGACGGGGGCCAGGTAGGGCCCGTCGGTTTCGAGGAGAAGGCGATCCAGCGGGGTCGCGCGCGCCACCGCTTGCAGATCCTGCGCGTTCTTGAAGGTCACGATGCCCGTGAGTCCCAGGCACAGGTTCGGGAAGTGCGCCAACAACCGTTCCGCCATGCCCGGCGAGGACGTAAAGCAATGCACGTGGATGCGCCAGTCCTCGGGGGCTTCCCGTTCCAGGATATCCAGGGTATCGGCCTCGGCTTCGCGGGTATGGATGATGAGCGGTTTTCCCAGGGAAACCCCTTGCCGGATCTGCCGCGTGAAGGCCTCCCGCTGGACCTCCCGGGGGGAGAAGTCATAATGGTAGTCGAGCCCGATTTCGCCCCAGGCCACTGCCTTGGGATGCGCCAAGGCAACCCGGAGCCGGGCTTCCAGGCCATCATCGTAGGCCTTGGCGTCATGGGGATGAATGCCGAAAGCGCCGTAGACTTCGGGGACCTCCATAAGGGCCAAGGCGGCTGCGATGGAGTCGGGATCGCAAGAGATGGTAATGCAGGCTTCGAAATCGGGGGACAAGTAGCGTGCCTGAAAAGCCGGGAAATCCGGGATTCCGAGCTTGGCCAGGATGCTGTCCAGATGGCAGTGCGTATCGATATACCGCATTGGGGAAAGATATATTTCCGACCATGGATATCACCGCCCGCCTCAATGCCCTGGGTCTTTCACTTCCGCCCGTTCCCAAGCCGCAAGGATCCTACGTTCCTTCGGTCCGAAGCGGCAACCTCGTTTTCGTGGCCGGCCAGTTGCCGATCCGCGAGGGCAAGCTGACCTGCGCCGGAAAGGTCGGGCGCGACGTAGGCCTGGATGATGCCCGCGCCGCCGCCCGCCTGTGTTTCCTGAACGCCTTGGCGGCCCTCGCCTATGCGGCCGATCCCTCCAAGGTAACCCGCGTGGTACGCCTGGGCGGCTTCGTCCAAAGCGCGGAGGGATTTAACGATCAACCCCTGGTTCTCAACGGGGCATCCGAGCTGGCGAAGGAGATCTTCGGGGAAGCGGGCGCCCATGCCCGCGCGGCCGTGGGCGTGAACGCCTTGCCCCTCAATGCTGCCGTCGAGGTGGAAGCCCTCTTCGAGGTCGCCGATTGATCCTGCTCATCTTCCCGTTCCAGGCCGAGCTGGATGCATTCCTGGGCGGCACCCAGGGGCGAAGCGAAGAAAAGATCCGCGGGCAGCGCGTGTTCTCCATTCCCGCGGAACCGGAATGGCGCATGGCCGTATGCGGGCAAGGCAAGGTGGAGGCCGCCCTGGGCTGCCAGAGCCTATCCGATGCCCTGGATCCGCGCATGGTGATGCTGTTGGGCTCGGCCACCGCCCTGGATCCCGCGCTCCGAGTAGGCGATATCGTGCTGGCCGATCCAGGCATCGAATGGGATTTCGACGCCGACAAGCCTCCGCTGTTCCGGCCGCGCCGGCCTTTCCCCGAGCCGCGTCGGGTTATTTCCGGAGCCATCCTGTCGGGGGATAAGGACGTGTTCGATCCGGCGCAGAAGGCGGAATTGTTCCGCCGTTACGAGGCCAAGGCCTTGGCCTGGGAAGGCGCCGGCTTCCATCGATACCTGCGCCGTAGCGGGAAGACGGGATGGGAGGTGCGGGTGATTACCGAAGAAGCGGGGGAGGGCCGCTTGTCGCTGGCCCAGATGAAGGAACGCATGCAGATGGATTTTCCCGCATTGCGCCCCGTCGTCCGCGCGGCGTTATTGTGAACGCCCCTCAGCAGAACTGATCGAAGGCTTCCGTCAATTCGGTGGCGATATCTTCCGCGCTGCGGCCCGCGATGTTATGGCGTTCCAGCATGAAGGCGACCTCGCCGTCCTTGATCAATGCGATCTGGGGCGAGGAAGGCTGATAGCCCACGAAATAGGAGCGGGCGCGGGCGGTGGCTTCGGCATCGTTCCCCGCGAATACGGTGATGGACTTTTCCGGCAACTTGGGATGCTGCATGGCGATGTTCACGGCCGGGCGGGCGTTGGAGGCGGCGCAGCCGCAGACGGAATTGACCACCACCAGGACCGTACCTTGGCCTGCCTTCAGGACCTGATCGACCTCGGAAGCCGTGCGGGTTTCCTTGATTCCCAAATCCGTCAGCTCCGCCCGCATCGGGGCCACCATCATTTCATCGTACATCATAACGTTCGTCCTTTTCCGCCCTCGGGCCGCATACCGGGCTTGGGCTCATGATACTCTTTGCCGATTAAAATACGAAATGCCCAGGAAATCCGCCGCGCAATCCGCTTCCGCGGCGACGCGTTTCCCGTAGGTTACCCCTTACCGATAACCCCTGGCGCCTCAAATGGCTAAAACCGATGGCGCGGAGGCCGTTGCCCGATCGGGGAAGGGCGTGAACTGCTCCCAAGCCGCCTCGCAGGCAGCGATCTGCACGGCCTTGCGATCCTTCTTATGCGCCGTTTCGGCCCGGGGCAACAAGCCGAAGTTGAAATTCATGGGCTGGTAATCGGGATTGGGATCGGTGAGGTGCCGCGTCAGGGCTCCGAGGCAGGTGGCTTCGGGCCAAACCAGGGGTTCCCCGCGCAGATCGGCCAACATCTGGGAGGCCGCGAACATCCCGGTTCCGATGGCCTCGGTGTAACCTTCCGCCCCCGTCAATTGGCCGGCGCAGAAGATGCGCGTTCCCTTGATGCGCAAGGAAGGCTCCAGCACCTGGGGCGCGTTCAGGAAGGTATTGCGATGCATGGCGCCGAAGCGCGCGAAGGCGGCATCTTTCAGGGCCGGCACCAACGAGAAGATGGCTTTCTGGGTGCCCCATTTGAGCCGGGTCTGGAAGCCCACCAGATTGTACAGGCTGCGCTGGCGGTTCTCCGCGCGCAATTGGATCACGGCGAAGGGCGTCTTGCCCGAGCGCGGATCGCGCAAGCCGATCGGCCGCATGGGCCCGTAGCGTAAGGTTTCTTTCCCGCGGTGGGCCATCTCCTCCACCGGTAGGCAGCCTTCGAAAAGCTGTCCCTTTTCGAAAGGCTTGGGTTCTACGGAATCCGCCTGGCAGAGAGCCTCCACGAAAGCGAAGTAGGTTTCCTTGTCCAACGGGCAGTTCAGGAAATCGGGCTCTTGACCCTTGTCCCAACGGTTCTTGGCGAAAGTCTGTTCCAGGTCCAGGCTGTCGATTTCGACCACGGGGGCGATGGAATCGAAGAAATACAACCGCTCCGATCCGATCAAGGCGAACAAGGCTTGCGTGAGATTATGCGAGCTAAGCGGACCGGTCGCCACCAAGGTGGGCTGGGCCGGGTCGAGATGGATCGCTTCCTCACGCACCAGGCGGATGCGGGGATGGGCCGCGATGGCGGCTTCCACCGCGGCCGAAAAGACTTCGCGATCGATGGCCAGGCTTTCCCCGGCGGGCACGCGGGCGGTTTCGGCGAGGGCGATCAGGCGCGAGCCCATGCGCCGGAGTTCGGCTTTGAAGAGCCCATGGGCGGAAGTGAGGGCCAAGCCCTTGAATGAGTTGGAGCAAACCAATTCGGCCAGGTTGCCGGTCTTATGGGCGGGCGTGGAGACCTGGGGACGCATTTCCCATAGCTCCACGTCCACGCCGGAATCGGCAAGCTGCAAGCTTGCTTCGCATCCGGCCAATCCGCCGCCGATCACGCGCACCATCATGATTTGGAATCCTGTCTGCGGGCCGGGGCCGGCCTGCGTCAGTGGCTGGAACCCAGCCCTTGCATTTCGAGGTTTTCGGAGAAGGCCCGTAGCGCCATCTTCGCCACCTGATCGCGCGTGGCCGGGAGGGAAGTGAGGAAGGCGCAATTCTCGATCAGCATTTCGAGTTGGGGCGGTCCGATGAGCCCCAAACGATAGAGCTCCAACAAATAGCCGTAGGCTTCCACGGAAATGAATTCGCGTTCCATGGGATGCAGGATGCGGATTTTGGCCGGGCTGGTGCGGCTTTGCTCGGCTTGGACGGTCACCCACGAGACGAGCGTATCCGCTGCGGTTTTACTCAGACCCAGCTTGAGCAGGTCCTTGGCCAGTCCGTCCCAGTGCCTATGGAGCGAGCCCGTATCCGACGGCGCATAAGGAGCGCGCCGCCGTTCGGCTTTCATATGCACCAGCAGCGAATCGAAGATCAGCGATTGCAGCTGGGGATTGAGATCGGAATCGATGCGCACGGAACCCTTCTCCCTTAGTGGCGGAAATGCCGGGTTCCCGTGAAGGTGAGGGAGAGCCCTAAGCGATCGGCGGTGGCGATGACGTCCGCGTCCCGCAGGGATCCGCCCGGCTGTACGATATGGCGGATACCGCCTTCATGGGCGGCCACGACGTTGTCATCGAAGGGGAAGAAGGCATCGGAGGCCATCACGCATTTGGCCAGGGCTTGCCGGACATAGGCTTCGGGCTCGCGACCCAGGCGTTCGGTTTCGCGCTTCAGGTTTTCCCGGGCGCGCGGCTGGCACAGTTTCACGTTGGAATCGATGCGGTTGGGTTGGCCCGGGCCCATGCCGACCAAGGTGTACCGTCCGGGCGCGTATTCGTGGCCCATCACGATGGCATTGGACTTCACATGCTTGCAGGCTTTCCAGGTAAAGAGGGCCAGGGCCTTCATGGATTCCGGAAGCCTGGACTTCGTGGGTTGTTCCCATTTGCGGTTCAACTCCACGTCCCGATCCTGTACCAGCATGCCGCCCAGGATATGCTTGTAGACCTTGCGATCGTGGGCGGGTTCCAGGCGGCCGATATCCAGCAAGCGGATGTCCTTGCTTTTCTTCTGGAGGAAATCGAGGGCGTCGGGGGCGAAGCCGGGGGCGATCAAGAGCTCCACGAATCGGCCCTTCAGCTTCTCCGCGGTGGCAAGATCGACCGGGCGCGTTACCGCGATCACGGAGCCGAAAGCGGAAACCGGATCGCCTTCCCAGGCTGCCTCGAAGGCCTCCGCCAGGGTCGCGCCGGTGGCGTATCCGCAGGGATTCATGTGCTTGATGATGGAAACGGCGGGTTCCGCCTGCAGTTCGCGCGCCGACTCCAAGGCCGCATCGGCATCCACCAGGTTGTTGTAGGACAGTTCCTTCCCGTGCAACTGGCGGGCCGAGCCGATATTGGGTTCGTTGGTAGTCCGCGCGTCCTTTTCCAGGAAGAACATGGCCTTCTGATGATCGTTCTCGCCATAGCGCAGGGCCCGGCCTTCCACGAAGGACAACCGCAAGGATGGCGATTTCACCAAGGTGGTCGACAGGTATTCGTCGATGGCGGAATCGTAATCGGCGGTGTGGCGGAAGACCTTGAGGGCCAGGGCCTGCCGGGTGGCGGGCGAGGTTTCGCCTTCCGCCTTGAGCTCATTCAGGACTTGGGCATAATCGCCCGGGTCGCAGACCACGGTCACGAAGCGGTAGTTCTTGGCAGAGGAGCGAAGCATGGCCGGCCCTCCGATGTCGATATTCTCGATGGCCTCTTCCAGCTTCACGTCCGGCTTGGCCACGGTCTCGCGGAAGGGGTAGAGGTTCACCGCCACGATATCGATGGGCTCGATGCCGTTGGCCTGCATCTGCCGCTTATGCTCCTCGTTGTCCCGCACGCCCAAAAGGCCTCCGTGGATCTTGGGATGCAAGGTCTTCACGCGCCCGTCCAGGATCTCGGGCGAACCGGTGTATTCCGATACGGCGACCGCGGGAATCCCGTTGTCCTTCAGGAACTTCAGCGTCCCTCCGGTGCTCAGGATGCGGAATCCCAGGCCATGCAGGCCTTGGGCGAATTCCAGCAACCCGGTCTTATCGTAGGGGCCGAGGAGGGCGGTCTTTTGGACGGCTTGCCGCCCCTCGTTGCGATCGGGATTGGTCACTCGAAATCCTTTCCGGTCAGAAGCTTAAAGGCTTCCAAATACTTGCGGCGCGTGTTGCGTACCACTTCCTCGGGCAATTCGGGCCCGGGATAGGTCTTGTTCCACGGCAATGAATTGAGATACTCGCGGACGTATTGCTTATCGAAGCTGTCTTGCTCGCGCCCTTCGGCATAGGTGGCCGCGGGCCAGAAGCGGGAAGAGTCCGGCGTGAGCACCTCGTCGATGAGGATGGTCTTCCCGTCCACCACGCCGAATTCGAATTTGGTATCCGCCAGGATCACCCCGCGATCCAAGGCGTAAGCCCGGGCGCGCGCATAGATGTCCAAGGTCTTCTCGCGCAGCTCGGCGGCGGCCGGCGCGCCGATCATCCGTTCCATTGTGGCGAAGTCGATGTTCTCGTCATGGCCCACGTCGTTCTTGGCCGCAGGCGTGAAGAGAGGCGGGTCGAGGCGGCAGCTTTGCTTGAGACCCGGCGCCAAGGCATGTCCGCAGACCTTGCCGGTGGCCAGGTAATCCTTCCATCCGGAGCCGGTAAGATATCCCCGGGCCACGCATTCCACGTCGAAACGCTTGGCCTTCTTCACCAACATGAAACGCCCGCGCAGATACTCGTGATGACGCGCCAGGGCGGGCGGCAAATCCTTTAGGTCCGAAGAGAGGAAGTGGCTGGGGACGCCCAGGTAATTGAACCAAAACACCGAAAGTTGGGTGAGGATGGCGCCCTTGCCGGGAATGGGAGTGGGGAGCACCACGTCGAAAGCGGACAAACGATCGGTGGCCACCATCAGTAGCTTATCGCCCAGATCGTAAACGTCCCGTACCTTGCCCCGCGCGAATAGCGGGATTTCGGTGATGGACGGGGGAACGGCCGTGGCGGGGGAACTCATGCGACAAAAATAGCCCTACGGGGGAGGCACGTCAAAGCCGGTTTACATTTAAAACGAAATGGGGACTCAGGGCGGGACAGGCGCCGCCGGAGGAATGGCTACGGCAGGCGGCACCGTTGCCGCCGGCGGGAGCGTTTGCAATGGCTTGGCCGTGGCGGTATCGGCGGAGACGCCGAAGTGGTACCACAGCGCCAGGCTGGCTTGGATGGTGGAACTGCTCCAGCTTACATGCCCCGCGGGCGGGGCGGATCGCAACAGATCGGACCAGTCGCGATTGGAGACGTAATCCTGCTTTATATAGCCGAGGGAACCGGCCACCAGCCAGGGGCCTTTGAGTGGATGTTGCAGGCCGAACAGCAACTCGAATCCGGAGCCTGCGGGATCGATGCGCGCCGGCGCGGAACCGTACTTCGTGTATAATTCGCTCCCGCCCAGGTTCCAAAGCCACAGAAGTTGCGCGTAGAGTCCCAGGCTGCCGGTTACCGAAAGCAGGGATGGCGGAACGTAGAAACGCAATCCGGCCCCTCCCAAGGTGGATTGCACCGCGTACCATTGCTCTCCCGCTGCGGTATGGTTGGCGTCCCGATGCCCCAAGATGGCCGTTTGCTTATACCAGGAGGCGCGCGCCATGGCCACGGCATCGAACCAGGGTCCGAGCGGATAAACCGCCTGGATCCCGATCGGAAAGGAGAGGTGCGCCTCCTCGTAGGCTTGCAAGGGATCCAAGGAGTCGTCGGATTCCAACTTGGCCAGATCGGCTTTGAAAATCTCTTTCGCATCCAAGTCCGAGAATTCCGCGCCCGTCCACAGGGAAACGGCGGGATGCCGGCGGGTTAACTTGGCGGTTACGCTATCGGCCCGGAATCCCGTATCCGTCTTCGGCTTGGGCGCGAATAAGGGCGATTGCCCGGCCTCGATCTTCCGGAAAGGATCGGCGGCGGCGGAATCCGTGCGGAAGGCGGGAAGGGAGTCGGCGCTTTGGGCGGAGGCGCGGACGGCGACGAGGGAGACGAGTGCGGTCGAAAACATCGCAGCCGAAACGAAGGCAACGCGAATGGCGGCGGGCCAATGCCGGGTCGCCCTCCGGACCATGTTAGCGAGCCTCTCCGGGTGCGTAAAGGCCGTGCTCGGCGATATAGGCGCGGATCTCGGGCAGCACTCCCGCGGCTTCGGGCGATGCTCCGCGGTGCAGCGCCGCGCGGATTTCGCTCGAGCTTTCCGGCAGGAGGTCCAGTTTCAGCGCTTTTACGCCGGGAGGCAAGGCGTCGAGGGCGGAGCCCTTGCGGGGATAAACGATCAACCCCACTTCCTTTAGCACTTCCTCCGGCTGGTGCCAAGTTGGGAAGATGGCCCAATTGTCCGCGCCGATCAGGAATAACCAGGTGTCGCCGGGACGGTCGTGCCGGGACTTAAGGGCGCGGATGGTGTTCAGGGAGTAGCTCGGTTGGGGCAGGCCCGCTTCGATGTCCGAAACCTCGTTCCCGGGCATGGCGGTGACCGCCAGGCGGCACATTTCCAAACGGTGGCGGTACGGGGTCCGGGGAGTCGCCTTATGGGGAGGGTCCTGGGCAGGGACCCAATAAAGGCGGTCAATCGAAAAAGCGGATCCGGCGGCGCGAGCCAGGTGCCGATGGCCCTCGTGGGGAGGATCGAAGGAACCGCCGAAAATGCAATGGTTCACATAGCTTCCTGGCGCTTGCCTTGCTCCTGTTCCTCTTTTTTCTCGCGGGCCAATTTGGTGCGCGCCTTGTCCAAATCCTTGTAGGCTAGCTTCACCTTCTCGCGGAAGGGATCATCCTTGGCGATGCCGTCGAACTTGGAGAGATAGGACTCGGCTTCGTCGAATTGGCCCATCCGGATATAGCATTCGGCCAGCTTGAGGTTGACCTCGCGCTCGTTGACGCGGCCCCCGTATTCCTTCAGCACTTCCTTGTAGTAGATGGCGGCCGCCTGGGGCTCGTCCATGCGGGAATAGAGATGGGCGATCAGCATCTGCTTCGTGGCCAGGATGGATTTGAGGCTATCGATCTCGCCGCGGGCGGAGTCGGCCCGGGGGCTATCGGGGTATTCGTCGATGTAGTTCGACCAGGCGATGATGGCTTCCTGGGTCTTGGTTTGGTCCCGGGTCGGGCCCTCGACCTGCTTGGCCGAGGCTTGCGCGATACGGTAACGCGCAAGTTCCCCGTATTTCTTCGAGGTCGGGAACTCCTTCACGAAGGAAGTGAACTCGGTCTCCGCTTCCTCCCATTCCTCCAGGTGGATATGGGATTCGCCCAAATCGAACAAGGCTTCTTCGGTGAAAGGGGATCCCGGGCAAGTGGTTACGATGTCGTTCAGCGCATCCTTGGTCTGGTTGTTGTATTTCCCCTTGGCGAGCTTGGGGGAAATCTTGTCCCATTTTTCCTGGCAGCCTTCTTCCTTGGTCAGCTTTTTGGAGCAACCGGAGAAGACCCACAAGGCGCACAATGCGGCGGGGAAAAGGATCTGTAGTGGCGCTTTGCGAGCATGGAAAAGCATGGGGACCCCGATGGTCGGATTACTCTAATTTGGCCAGTTCTTCCTTGGCCCGTTCGACGTATTCGCTATCGGGGTACAAAGATACAACTTTTTTGAATTCCTCGGCCGCTTGCTTGCGGTCCCCGAGGCGCAGATAACAGTAGCCCAGCTTGAGTTGCGCGTCATCGGCCTTCTCCGTTTCGGGGAAGGTAAACACCTTGCGGAAGGAGGCGATGGCCTTGTTGAAATTGCCTTGGGCGAACATGCATTCGCCGATCCAGTAGTAGCAATTGTCCGCGTAGGTGCTGGTCGGGAATTGCTTCAGGAGCGCCTCGAAGCGGCCGATGGCATCGGCGTAATCCCGCCCGTAGTAGAGATCGAAAGCCTTTTTGTAGATGGCGGCTTCCACCTCGGTGGCCGGAGGCTTACGCGGAGCCGGTTTCGGGCCGGCAGTGCCATGAGCCGCCTTGGAGGGCGCCGCCTTTGCGCTCGAGTCGCCTTTGGCCGCGACCCGGCTCGCCGGGGCCCTTTCCAGGTCCGCATCTGCCGAATCCAATGTGGTCGGCGCGAAGGTGGCGAGACCTTTCTTAGGCGCAGGTCCAGCCGGTCCTTTGGCCAGCCGTTCTTCCAGGGAATGCAATTGCTCCGTCATCAGCGCGACTTGCTGGCCCAGTTCATCCAGCTTGGCCGTGGGCAGATTGGAGAGTTCGTCGCCCAGGGAAGAGATGCGGCCGTCCAATTCGCGGACCTTGGACTCCAGGCTTTGCAGATCGAGTTTGTTCTCTTGGGCCAGCTTGAGGGCCTCGTCCGAGTTCTCCTTGAGCTGGAGCACGTCGATTTCGGGGAGAGAGGGATCGCCGGTGCGGATCTTGGGCGCCGAAGCGCAGCCTGCCAGGCACGCGGTCGCCAGAACGGCCGCGAGCATGTGCCCAGCGGAGAGCGGGAACGGTTTCCGTAAGTGGTTACGCGGCGCTGTCATGGCAGGATAAGATGTAGTATATTCAACTGCCATGATCCTATCAAGGTATATCCTGAAGGAGCATATCGCCCCCTTCTTCTATTCCTTGTTCGTGATCACCTTCCTTTTCCTGGTGGACTTCCTGATCCGCATCCTTTCGTCCATCCTCTCGAAGGGACTGGGCTGGAGGGTGGTGCTGGAGATCATGGTCCTTAACCTGGCCTGGATGCTGGCCCTGTCCATCCCCATGGCGGTGTTGGTCGCCACCTTGATGGCCTTCGGGCGCTTCTCCTCGGATAACGAGGTCACGGCCATGAAATCCTTGGGCATTTCCCCCTTCAAGGCCATGCTGCCCGTCCTGCTGATCGCCATCGCATTAGGCGTGGGACTGGTGTACTTCAATAACGATGTACTTCCGGAGGCCAACTTCCGCGCCGCGGCCTTGCGTAACGACATCAGCCGTAAGAAGCCTACGGCCTTGATCACGCCGCGTACCTTGATCCGAGATTTCGATAATTACCTGATTTGGATCGACGAATTGGATCAGGCCAGCGGAAGGATTGGCGGGGTACGCATTTACAGCATCGAGCCGGGGAAGCCGGTGCGCTACACTTTCGCAGATTCGGCCTACATGGAGTACGCCAACGGCGGAAAGAGCATTGTCATCCACCTTTTGGGAGGCGAGAACCATTTCGTGGATCCGAAGGAAGCGGCCAACTACGTGCGCGTGGCCTTCAAGAGCCAAGACGTGGCCATCGATAACGTGGACGCCACCTTGGAACGGCACACCCGGTCCTACCGCACCGATCGGGAAATGAACATCCAGGATATGTACGCCATCGTGAAGGCGAGCGAGAGCCGCCTCAAGGCGCTGCGGCAGGAATACCGTCAAAAAATCTTCGACGAGCTGCATGCCATGGACATCGTCCTCACGGCGGATACCGTGAAAGGCGTACCGCCGCGGCTTTTAAAGGGGACGTGGTGGAAGGATGACCCGATCAGTTCCTTGTCTTATGCGGAAGTGAAGCGGCAGGAGAAGGATAAGATGTACCTGATCGAACGGTACGAGCGCCGGGAAGACAACGAGCTGAAGGAAATCAGCCAATACATGGTGGAAATCCACAAAAAGTTCTCCATCCCGGTAGCCTGCCTGGTCTTCGTGTTCATCGGCGTTCCGCTCGGGATCATGGCGCGGCGGGGCGGCATCGGCACCGGAGTCGTTTACAGCGTGGCGTTCTACTTGATCTATTGGGTGTGCCTGTTGCGGGGCGAAGTAATGGCCGATCGCCTGCTCATTTCCCCCTGGGTGGCCATGTGGCTGCCCAACATCCTGGTGGGACTGGGGGGCTTGTTCCTGGTGGTTCGCATGTCGCGGGAGAACTACCTGAACAACGTTTCGCTCCTGCAAAAGCTGTCGCGTTTGTTTTGGCGTAAGCGGGTCCGGCCCGGGGCCTCGGCGTGAAGATCTATACCCGGCACGTCCTAGGAGGCTTCCTGGGGCTGCTCACCTTGTGCCTCCTTTGCATCGTGGTCATCTTCGTGGTGATCGATTTCGTGGGCAACAGCAAACTCTGGCTGGCCCGCCCGCCCAAAGAGGTCCTCGGTTATTACCTGGATTACCTCCCGCATATCCTGTATCTCATTTCCCCCATTTCCATTCTGCTGGCTTCGGTTTTTTCGATCGGCAATCTGGCGCGCAATCTGGAATTGGTGGCCCTGCGCGCCGCCGGCATCCCGGTCACCCGCATCATCGGGCCCATCCTGCTCTTCGGGGCCCTGCTCAGCGCGTTCATGTACTGGTTCGAAGACCGCGTCCTCCCGGATGCCAACCATCGCCGCTACGAGATCAGCGAGCCCAGGTCCCAAGACGGGGAGTCCGGAGGCGATCCCTTGGAGAAGTTCAACTACCTGTACACCGCATCGGACGGGCTGGTCTTGTACTTCGATTTCTACACGGGCCATAAGAACAGCGGGCAAGGCGTCACCGTCATCCGCCAGCCCCGCCATGGCCAAATCCAGACCCGGATCGATGCGCGGTCCTTGGCTTGGGTGAAGGATCATTGGGTGCTGCGGGACGGCATGCGGCGCGATTTCAAGGACGGCAAGCTGACGGCCAAGGCGTTCGCGGAAACGCGCTTCCCCGAATTCAAGGATGTCCCCAAGGATTTATTGGACGATCGCTCCTATCCCGAAGAGATGGGGTTAAAGGAACTGGATCGCCGCATCGCCATCCTCAAGCGATCGGGCGAAAACCCGCGCGTGCTGGAAACCGAAAAACTGTTCCGCTTCTCCTCCAGCCTGGTCTCCCTCTTCATGGCCCTGATCGGCGCGGCTATGTCGGTGAATACCTTGAAGACCGGCCTGGCCCGCAACTTCGGCATCGCCCTCCTCATTACTTTCCTCTACTACGTCGCCCTTCGGCTCGGCCTGGTCATGGGCGAGAACGGGACCCTGTCACCGATGATCGGCGCGTGGTTGGGCAATCTGCTCTTCGCTCCGCTAGGCTTGCTACTCTGGTGGAAGGCGGCCCGCGTGTGAGCGGGGTTTGGTTCCTCTTGGCCGGCCTTTTCGCGGGCCTCGGCTGCATGGGAGGCCAATGGCGGATCGCCTTTTTGCCCGCGGCGGCCGGTCTGGTATTGGCGATCACTTCCCGTCCCGGCGGCCGTCGATCCGCCACCCCCACGCGTAAAACCACGCTGGTCCCGCAGCAACGGCCGGAAGAAGTAAGCGCGGAAGAGCGGCGGCAGGATACCACGCGCGCTTTCCTGAAAGGCGATTTGGCCCTGGCGGGCGGCGAGGCGCAGGCGCGCGAAAACCGTCGGCTCGCGTTGCGCGAACTGGAAGATAATATCGACGCGACCTTGTTCGACGGGCTGGCCCTGCTCAAGCAAGCCATCCCCGGCGGCCATACCTACGCGGTGCTTTTTCCCGGCAAGGCCGATGGACTTTACCTGCGCGTTTGGATCACGGATTCCGAGGCCGTGGTGGCCGGCGCGGCCATCGCCAGCCATCAGGGTCTGGTGGGGCAGTTGAACAAGGACGGCGTACGACGCGTGCTGGAAGGCGACATCGTGGCCGATTCGACCCTGTTGCATTACTACTCGCAGGACGAGGGCGTACGTTCCCTGGCCGGAGTACCCATCCTGGTCAAAAGCGCGCGCCGAGGCGCCGTGATCGTGGACAGCCTGAAGGAACAGGCTTTCGGTCCCGAGGCGATCGAAAAGCTGGAGGCCTTCGCCAATCTGGCGGGGAACCTGGCCTATCATGCCTATATGGGTTTCGAGCATGCCTTCCATAAGGAACAGTTGGCGGCCCTGACCAATTACCAGCGCAAGTTCCTGGAGAACATGTCCGTTGCCAACATCGTCACCCACGTGCAGACCTACATGTCGGAATGCCTGGAAGGCGATCGCTTCTTGGTGGTGGAACGCGTCTCGCGCAATGGCGATGAGGCCCGCGTGGCCAGCTGCGCCGGAGTCGATGAGCGGGAATTATCCGGCTTCACCTTTTCCCTGGCAGACAAGGGGCTGGTTTCCCTGGTCTTCGAGAAGGAACAGATCGTCAACCGCGTGTTTCCGCCTACGCCGCACGTGCCCCGCTTCAGCCCGAAAGAAAAGGCCTATGGGCGCATGGCCAGTTTGCTGGCGGTACCCGTACCCACCGATCAAGGCATCGATATGGCCTTGGTGGTGGAGTCGGCGCGCGCGCGTCGCTTCTCGGAACACCAACAGAACATGTTGTCCACCATCGCGCGGGCGGCCGGCTTCGCCCTCTCGCGGGCCCGCCTGTACCAGGAGAAGGAGCAGCTCGCCAGCCGCGACGGCCTTACCGGCGTGGAAAACCATCGCACCTTCCAAGAGCGTTTCCTGGGCGAAATCTTGCGCGCGCAACGCTACGATCACCAGTTGGCCGTGCTGATGATGGATATCGACCACTTCAAAAAGGTGAACGACACCTATGGCCATCCCATGGGGGATCAGGTGCTGAAGGAAGTGGCCCGCATCATCTCCCAGAACATCCGGGCGGGGACCGACCTGATGGCGCGGTACGGGGGAGAGGAGTTCGTCTGCATGCTGGCCGATACCGATCGGGCGCGGGCGGGGGAGACCGCCGAGCGCATCCGCGAAAGCGTGGCGGCCAAGGTTTTCGAATCCGGGACGGTCCGCTTCCAGGTGACCATGAGCATCGGCGGCGCCATGTATCCCATCGATTCCCGGCATGGGCACGAAGTCCTGGAGAAGGCGGACAAGGCCTTGTATCGGGCCAAGGAAACCGGACGGAACCGGTTGGTGTTCTACAACTGAGGCGGGCCCGCCCTAACCTTTTCAAAGAGATTCGGCTATGCTGGTTCCCGCTAACGACGAACACTACATGCGACAAGCCCTACGCGAAGCCCAGGCCGCTTACGACGAGGGGGAAGTGCCCATCGGCTGCGTGATCGTGAAAGAAGGAAAGGTCATCGGACGCGGGCATAATCGCATGGAGGGCCTCCAGGATTGCACCGCGCATGCGGAGATCCTGGCCCTGGGGGCGGCCAGCGGCGCCGTTCAGAATTGGCGCTTGGACGGCTGTACCCTGTACGCCACCTTGGAACCCTGCCCGATGTGCGCCGGGGCCATACTCAATGGCCGCATCTCCCGCGTCGTTTACGGTTCGAAGGACAAGCGCCTGGGGGCCCTAGGATCGACGTATTCCATCCTAGAGGGAAATCCGCTCAATCGGGTCGTGGAAGTGCAAGGCGAAGTTCTTGCAGAGGAATGCCTGGACCTGGTGCGGGCCTTTTTCCAGGATCTGCGCAAGCGGCCGAAGGCGACCGAACCGGAGGCATAAGTCCCTCCCGGCCCGTAGTGCGCCGTCGTCCTCTCCTTTACAATCGCAACCCAAGACACCTATATTGTCCTTCGCTCATCCTGGAAGGCCCGGACCTCACGCAATGTGTGAGAGCTGAACCCCGCCAGGACGTAAGTAGCAACGGTAGGCATCGAGCCCATGTGCCGTGCCAAAGTCCGACGCCAACCGGGATGAGCACCTTTCGCCGCGATACCTTGGCTCTCAAACTGCCGGTGTGCCGCGCCTCATCCCTCTCGCGGGGCCCGGTAGACCGGTCCTTACAGCCGCGCTCGAGGGGTTCAGGTATGGCCCTACTTCGCCGAAGACCCTGCGGTCGCTTTGAGATCGAAGAGAAGGGGGCTTTTAGTCGCGCATCAGCGCGGGACTTGGATGCCGGTGAGGGCCGTGAACTCCTCTAGGGTAACCAAGGCGTTACCACTCGGCAACCGCTCGGGATAGAGGATCCCTTCCAGGTGATCGAACTCGTGCTGGAACAGGCGCGCCAGGAAACCGGAAAAACGTTCCTGGCGTAAACTGCCTTGCCGATCGGTGAACTCAACGTCCACCTCGAGATGCCGCGGGACCTGGGCCCGGAAACCGGGTACGCTCAGGCAACCTTCCCATCCGATTTCCATCTCATCCGATGCGCCCAGCATAATCGGATTAATCACGGCGAAGGGTTCGATCAGAGGCGCGTCGGGATAGCGGGGATTGGGCCGGGGGGCCATGATGAAGACGCGTGAAGAGACGCCGACCTGTGGCGCGGCGATGCCTACGCCCTGGTAATCCAAACCGGTGAGGGTAAGCTTATCGAGGAAAGCCTGGAATTCCGGATCGGCCAGGTCCATGACCTTGCCGGCTTTAAAGGTGAGGCGTTCATCGCCGCGTTCCAATACCTGCATTCCCATAATATACGCACCGGCGCGGGGCTTATGCGCCCCCCTCAGAGCGAGCGAGTTCAGTCCGGAGGCCAAATCGGGACCGCCCCCAACCCCGGCGTCTCCGGAAGGCCGATCCGGCCATCCTTCCAGATAAGTCCGCGGCAGGGATCATCCCGCAACAACCAACTCCCGTCCAGATCGGCGTAGTCGGCGTCCTGGGCGGCCACGCAACCGGCCGCGATCAAAAGGCTGCTTTCCAGCATGCAACCGATCATCACCTTAAGGCCCAACTCGTGGCCGCGACGAACCATCCCTAAGGCCGGGGTGAGCCCGCCGCATTTGACCAGCTTGATGTTGAACCCGGAAAAACGGCCCGGTAGCCGCTCGATATCCCCCGGGAGGGCGCAGCTCTCGTCGGCCAGGATGGGCAGGGCAGAATCACGGAGAATGGATTCCATGCGCTCATCGTCCCCGGGTAGCAAGGGCTGTTCGATGAATTCCACGTCGAGGGCAGCCAAACGCTTGCTCGCGGCGGCGATGTCTATTCCGGCCCAGGCCCCGTTCGCATCCACCCGCAAAGCCGCCTGGCTGCGCGCCCGGATGGCTTCCAGCAAGGAGGTATCAAGGCGGGCATCCATCTTGACCTTGATGGCGGGGAAGGCCGCCAACTCGGCGATGCGGGAGGGCCATTCCACCGGATCGCAGATCCCCAAGGTGGCCGAAGTGGCCACGGGGAGGGGAAGTCGCCCGAGAGCGGCTTCGCAAACGCTCTTGCCGTTCAGCTTGGCCCATAGGTCCCAAAGTGCGACATCGATCGCGCAGAGGCATGCCCGCGAAGGCGAAAGCGGTTGTTCCAATTCTCCCCAGATGCGCGCGATGTCCGCCTGGCATGTCAGGGTCTGGCGCCGGAAATAATCCGAGAGTCCCAACAGCGCCAATTGAACGTCACGGGGATCTTCGCGGAAGAAGGAGTTCGGCGAGGCTTCGCCGTATCCGGTTACGTCGTCTTGGGTGAGAGAGAGGAATACGTTATCGACCTGGACGCGACTGGCACGGGAGATGCGGAAAACATGGCGCGGGTGGAGGGATTTTCCGATCGGATAGATACGTATCATATTGCCGTCGTCCGCCCGGAATATAAATCCCGGCGCCTGTCTTGGTTAATGCCGATTTTATGATATTATGAACCGGGCATGTTGAGCCGAATCCAGCGATTTCCCGTCGGCGCGTCCCTCGCAGGACGGGAGCTGATCTTGAGCGCCAATTTCCCCGCGCAGGATCGGGACGCCCTCGCGCATCCCCGCGGGACCCTGCTCATCGGCGGCACGCATGGGGATGAGCGCGCCACCGTGGAACTGCTGGAATCCTTCGTACTCTCCCGGTTAAGCGCCAGCCTGCCGGCCCCGGTCGCCGTCCTCAGCCTGCACAACCCCGATGGCCATGCTCTCGGGAGCCGCTATAACGCCCGCGGGGTAGATCTCAATCGCAATTTCCCGCATCGATGGAGCCCGGGAGCCGACGAGCCGTCCGGGGCGTCGGCTTTGTCCGAACCCGAGTCCCGGGCCCTGCATGACTTCATCCTGGAATGGCGGCCCCGCAAAATCGTCAGCTTACATTGGGCCTTGTCCGAGATCGACGCCGATGGCCCGCAAAGCACGCCGTTGGCGGAATGCATGTGGAATGCGCTGACGGTGGAGGAAAAACGCCCCTATCGATTGCGTATCCATCGCCAGGAAAGTCCTTCCGCCGGGTTTTGCCCGGGCTCCCTGGGCCAATGGGCCGGGCATCATCTGGCCTATGCCGACGGTGTAAGGCCCGCCATGGTAACTTTGGAGTTACCGTACCACTCCGGTTACCACCCGCGTCCCGATACCCTGCCCGACGACCACCTGGAAGGGGTCCACGCCCTCTGGCGGGAACGTCCCGAGGAATACCTTGCCGCCGTGGGAGGCCCGGTCCATCGCATGCTGGAAGCGGCTTCCCTCTTGATCCATGCCGGGACTCCCCCGGGCCCGGCCGCATGAGGATCCTGGTTTGCCCCTTGGACTGGGGCTTGGGCCATGCGGGCCGCTGCATTCCCCTCATCCGGGCCCTGCGCGAAGCCGGTCATGAGGTCCGCATCGCCGCCGCGGAGGGGGCCTTGCGGCTGCTCCGCGGGGAATTCCCGGATCTCGCCTGGGACGAATTCCCGGGGTATCGCGTCCGTTACGCCCGCTCGGCGGCCATGCTGCTTCCGCTCCTGGCGGTCCAGATCCCCGCCATCCTGGCCGGCTGGCGGGCGGAAAAACGCCGGCTTGGCCGGCTCGTCGCGGCCCATCCATGCGATCTCGTGATCTCGGATGGCCGCTATGGATTGGCCGGAACGGGAATCCCAACCGTTCTCATCACCCATCAGATCGCCTTTCGCCTTCCCCCGAATCTTCCCGGGAGAAAGTTAGCGGAACGGATCCTGCTCCGCTTGAACCTGAAGGCCCTGGCCCGGTTCGAACGCGTCTGGATCCCGGATTGGCCGGTTCCCCGTTCCTTGGCCGGGGATCTGGCGGGACCGTCATCTCCTGCCGGTAATCGGGTATGGATCGGTCCCTTGGGTCGCTTTGCCGCTGCGCCGGCCGGCTCCCTTCCCCGAGGCCCTCGCATCGATATCGCCGCCGTGGTCAGCGGGCCCGAGCCGCAACGCTCCTTGTTCGAAGCCTCCCTGCGCGCATCGCTGGCGCGCCTGCCCGGCACGCGCGTGCTAGTGCGGGGATTGCCCGGAGCTTCCGGCCATACCGGTCCGGGCCTCGCTTCCATAAAGAGCGGCGAGCTCAACGTATTCGATCATCTTCCCGGCGAAGAGCTGGCGCAGGTATTCGCCCATGCCGGCGCCCTCGTGGCCCGTTCCGGATACACGACGGTAATGGAATTGGCCGTACTCGGCGCCGCGGCCGCGGTGTTGGTGCCGACCCCGGGCCAGACGGAACAGGAATACCTGGCGGATCATCTTTCCGAATTGGGAGCGAGCGTGCGCCGGGATCAGGGCGAACTCGATCTCGAAGCCGCCATCCGCGAGGCCCGGGATCTGCCCGGGTTCCGATCCTGGCGCGAGGACGATCCCGGAGGGCGCCTGACGCGCTTCGTCCAATCCCATCCGATGCTTGCCCACGCGCCCCGACAGGCCGTAGGGAAGACGGGCCAACAATAGTAGATTTAGCCTAGGACAGCATGCAGTCGTTTCGCCGCCATTTTACGATCGCGCTCATGTTGGCCGCAGCTTTTGCTGCTCCCGTGCCGGCGGCCACGGGCGACGGCAAGACCGAGACGCGGCTCCGCTTCTACCGCGACCATCTGGATAAGTACCTGAAGACCCTGCGCAAGGCCGATACCCTCACGCCTTATTATCTCGCCTATCGGGTCAACGACACGCTCTACCACAGCTTCCAAGCCAATCGCGGCGGGGTCATCGAGGACAAGAGCGGGGCCTCGCGTTATTTCGGCGTGGAGGCCCGCGTGGGCTCGGGCCGCTTCGACAATACCCATCCGATGCGGGAGAACCTTGACTTCACCGCCTGGGAAGGCTATCAGAACGAGCGGCTCCCTTTCGAGCCCGAAGGCAAGCCCGCGGAGCAGGCCCTCAAGATCGCCACCGATTTCGCTTATCGCGCCGCCAAGGATCAGTACATCAAGATCAAGGCCAACGTGGACGTGCGCCCCGCCGAGAATGATTCCGGGCTCGACTTCGCGCCCACGCCAGTCGTGCGCAAGGTGGAACCCGAACCCCCGAAACCGCCGCCGCGCAAATCCCTCGACACCCTCTATGCGCGCATCCAACGCGCCAGCCGGCTTTTCGCGAATCAACCGCATTTGTATTCCACCTCCATCGATTTCACCTATCGGCAAGTGCGCAAGTTGATGGTGAGCTCGGAAGGGACTTCCCTGGCCCATACCGAGACCTTGGGGAACATCGGTTTATACGTGGAGACCAAAGCCGAGGACGGGATGATCCTATGGTTAACGAAGGATTTCTTCTTCCGCGAAGCGCCCCTGGATTTCCCTTACGACAGCCTGAAGATCGCCGCCGAGACCTTGATCCGGAAACTGGATACCCTGCGCGCCGCCCCGGTGATGGAAACCTACGTGGGCCCGGTTATCCTGGAAAACATCGCCGCCGCCGTGCTTACCCACGAGGTCTTCGGCCATCGCGTGGAAGGCCATCGGCAGAAGGCCGTGGACGAAGGGCAAACCTTCGTTTCCAAGGTCGGCCAACAACTCACGTCCCCTTTCGTCACCATCCAGGACGATCCCACGCGCGCCTTCGCGGGGACGATCCCGTTGAACGGATATTACCGGTACGATGACGAAGGCGTTCCCTCCCGGCCCACCCTCCTGATGAAGGATGGGGTATTCAAGGATTTCCTTTTCAGCCGTTCCGTGATTTCCCCGAAAGGGACTTCCAATGGGCATGGCCGCGGGGCGTTGGGCCTGGCCCCCACGGCGCGCATGGGGAACACCATCCTGGAGGCTTCCCGCACGGTGCCCGCGGCCTCCCTGCGCGATAGCCTGCGCGCCTTGCTCAAGCGAACCGGCAAACCCTATGGCCTATTGCTGCACGATATCTCCGGTGGTTTCACCTATACGGGGAGGGATCTTCCGCAATCCTTCCGCGTGGAGCCGCTCTATGTATCGCAGATTTTCGCGGATGGACGTCCCGATCGCGTGGTGCGCGGGGTGGACGCGGTGGGCACGCCCTTAGTGACCTTACGGCAGATCGTGGCCGCAGGGGACGACCCCGCGGTGTTCAACGGGTATTGCGGCGCCGAATCGGGTTGGATCCCGGTATCGGCTATCGCCCCGTCCATCCTATTGGAATCAATGGAATTCGAAAGCCGCGCCAAGGATCAGAACCTGGCTCCCATCCTGCCGCCTCCCCCGGTGCGCCCATGAAGGCGATTACCCTGATCGGGATCCTTTCGGTCTGCGCGCTGACGGCGTTCGGGCGATCTTCCACCGAATTGGCGCCGCCCCCCGAGGGAGGGCAACCTGCCCCTCAACCCGGGGGAAGCCCCGCCCCGGTCCCGAGGACCCCCGCGCCCCATGCGCCCGTTGATGCACCCGATATGCCGGCCCTTACCGCCGGGAAACGCAATCCCCCGGATTCGGCCGAGCTCTCCGGCTCCCCGGTTCTGGCCGCCATGTCCCATGAGCTCAAACGCTCGATGGACAGCTTGCGCATCAAGGGCGGTCCCCGGCCGTATTTCATCTCCTATCTGGTTTGGGACGTCGAGTCCAGCCATATGCAGGCCTCCTTGGGCGCGTGCGAAATGGTCGATGAAGATCACGAGCACATGGCCGATGTCGATCTCAGGGTGGGGGATTACGCCCAGGACAACACCAATTTCCAGGGTGGCATCGTGTTCGGGCCCCGCCTGCGCCTGCCGCTGCCTCAGGATAACGACACCAACCTGATCCGCTCCGCGCTCTGGGCCGCCACGGACGCCAAGTACAAGGTGGCGGTGGAAAACCTGGCCCAGAAGAAAGCCTTCCTGACCAACCACAACCGGAGCGATAGCCTTCAGGATTTCACCAAGCAGAAGGTTTTGACGCATTTCCGGGCCGAGACGCGCACCGCTCCCGATACGACCAAGCTGCGGGCCTTGGGGGAGTCCTTGAGCGGATGGCTGGGAAACTTCCCCTGGCTTTTGGAATCGCGGGTGGGCTACCAATATTATTACACGACCTTCTATTACGTGGATTCGGAAGGCGCGCGCCTGATCGAAACCGTGAAAGAGCATACCTTATTGGTTTCGCTGTTCACCCAGGCCAAAGACGGGGCGCCGCTTTGGGATTACTTGCGCATCGCCACCCGGGATCCGCTCCCGCTCGGCGAAGGCCCCACCGCCCTCGCGGCCTTGAAGGATTCCCTACAGCCTATCCTCAAGCGTATGGATCATTTGCGATCGGCCGAGCCCTTGGCCAATTACCGCGGCCCGGTGTTGTTCACGGATCATGCCGCGGGCGAGCTTTTGACCAAGGCCTTGCTGGCGCCGCAGGCCCATCTCCGCGAGCCTTCGAGCACCATGTCCGAGCCGAACTTCCTGGTGAGCCTTGCCGGACGCAAGCTTTTCCCCGGGGAAATCACGGTTACGGATTCGCCTTCCATGACGGCGTACGAAGGCCGTTCCCTGTTCGGGCATTATGAGGTGGATCAACAGGGCCAGCCGGGCCAGGACATCGTGTTGGTGCAAAACGGCCGCGTGAAGGATTTCCTGTTAGGCAGGGTGCCGGTGCTTAAGGCCAAGGGGCACGTCAGCAACGGGCATTGGCGATACGGCGGGGGCTTCCCGGGGGTGACCGTCCTCCGTTCGTCCAAGCCCGTCCCGGAAGCTGGCCTCCGTTCGCAACTTTCCGCCATGGGCGTGGACGAAGGGACCGGCTATGGGATGATCGTTTCCAAATTGGCCGATGACGATGCGCTCAAATTGTTGCGCCACCCCTTGGCGGGCCAATTGGCAGTCACCGACGCCCTGGATGGGCGCGGCAGCTTTTCCCTGACGCCCCCCTGCGAGATCGATATGCTCGATTCCCGTACCGGGAAAGTTACCCCCGTGCGGGGCCTGTCTTTCCCGGCGTTGGACACCAAATCCCTGCGGGACATCGCCGCGGTGGGGGATAAGCCTTGGTTGCACGAGCCCCAGGCGGCCTATTAGGTTCTCTGCCCGTCCTTGCTCTTCTCCTTGCTCGATCTAAAGGGCGGACGCAGCAACCAGCCCCATCCGCCGTATCTTCCCTAACCGCTCCCGACTCCCTTTCGTCATTCCCATCCGGCCAAGGGGGAAACGCTCCAACCGGCAAGCTCGGGATCCAAGGCCCATAAATCCGGCTTCGCCAGGGCGGATATCCGATCGGCCTCCAGCTTGATCGCGGCCGCGAGGCCATCCGCCCCGCGCGCCCGGGCCACGCCCATCCCCGAGAAAGGCAGTACGGAGGACTCTCCTTGGGCCGAGAAGACCACCAACTCCACGTTCCTCTGGGGGCCGAGTCCGGCCAGTTTACGGGCTTCGGAGATGGCATCGCCCAATCCCCCCAGTCCGTCCGCTAGGCCATTGGCGGCGGCCTGTACGCCCGTGAAGATCCGTCCTTGCCCTAGGCTGTCCACCCGGGCCTTGGGCATATGCCTTCCGTTCGCGACCTTGGTGATGAAGTCGTCGTAGAACTTGTCCATGTGCCGCTGGAGAGCGTCCGTTTCCGTTGTATCCCAGGCCCGCGACATCGAGGTTCCGTCGGCATGGGGCGAAGTCTTCACGGTCTCGGACTTGAGTCCCAGTTTATCGTACAAGCCTTTCAATACGAATTTGCCCCATAGCACCCCGATGCTGCCGAGCACGGAATTGGGCGCGGCCAGGATCTTGTCCGCTCCGCAGATGAGATAGTATCCGCCGGAAGCCGCATCGCGGCCCACCGAGGCCACCACGGGCTTGCCCGCCTTCTTCAGCAATTCCACTTCCCGCCACATGATGTCGGCGGCCTGGGCCGAGCCCCCGGGCGAATCCACCCGCAAGACCACCGCTTTGACGGAAGGGTCCTTGCGCGCCTTCCGCAACTGCCCGGCCACCGTTTCCGAACCGGCCAGATCGGGCCCGGTCAGCCAGGAACGCGCGCTCGAACCGACTACCATATCTCCGGTGACGACCACGATGGCCACTTGCAGGGGAATGTCCCAGGTGGTGCGCGCCACGCTCTCCGGCCCGTTTCCTTCCAACCGCGCGCCTTTGCCTCCGGCGAGCTCGGCCAATTGATCGGCATAGATCAAGGTGTCGATAAGATGCGTCCGCACGGCATGCTCCAGACCGATCTCAAGGGACTCCAGGGCCTTGCGCAGCGAATCCTTGGGCAGGCCCCGGGCACGCGCGGATTCGGCCAGGAAGTTGTCCCATAGCGAGGCTATGAATCCTTGCAGATCGGATCGCATCGGCTCGGACATGCCGGTTCGCGTGTAAGGCTCTTCGAAGGATTTGAACTTCCCATGGCGAAGGAATTGCGGTTCCACGCCCAGCTTATCGAACAGGCCTCGGTAGAACATCACCTCGGCGGCGAAGCCTTTGACGGCGAAATGGCCCTGGGGCTGCATGGCTATCGTCTCGCAAGCCGTGGCCAGGTAGTAGTTGAGGGGGGAGACCTCTTCCATATAGGCGACCGTACGCACGCCGCGGGCGCGCAGGCGCAGAAGCCTGTCGCGGATCTCTTCGCCCATGGACCAACCGCAGCGCGCGCCCCCCAGCTTCACGGCTACGGCGCGGAGATGCCGATCGGATTCCAGAACGTCGAAGCGCCGCATCAGGTCCACGAATCCCAATCTCTTGCCTTGGAACCAACCCTCACCGGTTTCGCCTTCCTGGATATCGCGGTTGAGATCGATTTCCGCGACCGCCCCGTCCGATGCCAGGAAAGGGGTTTTCTGGGCGGTTCTCCACTCCATGGCGGCATCGGTCCGTTCCCGCCGCTCCAGATCGGCCCCCAGGCGGTTGCGCATGCCGGGAGGGACGCCGCCGCCCCGGGCCGCCCCGATCCCCGCCGCCATCCGTCCCGACAACTGCAGGGTAACTCCCAAGCTACCCTCGCCGCGTCCCGGATCCCATTGGGCTTCCGTCCGCAGCCCCGCGAAGAGGGGGATCTGGCCGAACACGTAACCGCGGTGTTTCCCCGCGCCCTGCCGCTCGAAACCGTAGCCCACGTCCAAATCGGCCCACCCCCCGGGATAAACGGCAAAAGGCCGGAGGGACGCGGCCAAGCGGTGCGTCCGCTTTTCGTCGCCCGCCGTCGCCAGATTCTCGGTCCAGGCTCCCAAAATCAATTGCGGCCAGGGACGGAAATCCAATCCCCCGTCCAGCAGGAGATGGTCGGGGCCCTGCCCGTCCCAGACGTATGCGGGACGCAGCCCGAAGGTGAACAGGTCCAAGGCGTTCCAGGCGCCCGCCAGATCGAAGCGCGCGAGGTAGGGGCCCGCGCCCTCCCAATACCGGAGTCCCGCCGCCCAGCCGGGGCCTTGCTGCTCCAGGGCCCACAGGCGTTGACGGGCATCGGGCTGTGCGTCCCAGCCCGCCCATCCCAGGCTACCGCGCGTATCTTCCCCGAACCCTGCCGCGGCCGGATTGGCGAAGGCGCCTTGCGAGACCGCGGTGGCCGGGCTCAACGCGGGCATGGGGCTGTCCCACGCTCGCGAAAGCGAGGCGAACAGGGCGATGACTGGGACATACCTCAAAACCATAAACAGCCTCACTTTCCCGAAAAAAAGATCGTGGCCCCGCCTCTTAGCTTCGTAAATTAGAGGTATAGACACTTGGATTCGGTCATTATTTTTCTTTCTTTGGAAAAAAAGGAACAATTTTGGACAACGAAAAGACGAAAACGATCAAGGGCATCATCGCCGAAGTGGTGGGCTTCGATCCGGAAGATATCAACGATGAGGACCGGTTCATCGTCGATTACAAGATTACCTACGGCGAGCGCAAAGTTTTGCTTGAGAAGCTGAACCAGGCCTTCCAGAAGGAATTTGGATTCGACGAGTTCTGCAAAATGGATAAGGTGAACGATGTCATCGAGGCGTTCACCGCGCAATCGGTAGGGCAATCCGGCTAACGCCCTAATCCCGGCTCATCGGCCGGGCGCCTTTTCCGGTCCGGTTCCCGGACCTTTAGAATCCGTCCCGGAACTATCGCCCGCCCCGAAATCAGCCTGTACAGGGCCGTTTTGCAATTGCGCCGCTGCTTTCAGCTTTTCGAAGTCGGCGCAATCCAATAGATCCAGGCGGCCGGCATATCCGACCTTGCGCTGCGTGGTAGCTGGAGGCGTGCCGACCGTAAAGCAGACCGAACGATCGCCGCCCGCATCTAGGGGGATTTCCAGGCGCAAGATGCGGAGACGCCCAGTGGCGTGCTCTGGAAAGAATTCGCAATAATCCAGCTTATTCTTGATAAAGGTTCGGCGGAGCTTCTCGTCGAAGAAGATTTTCCCGTCCATGTCGGCAGGGAGTCCGATGGGCAGGGTGTTGGTAAGGCGCAATTCCAGGCCATTGCCCTTATGCACGATCTTGGCGCCTTTGGGCAAGAGAAGGTTGCGGTGCTCGGGGATGTTCCGGTAGGCCATATAGTTGCGGGTCTGAACCCCGCATTCCGCCTTCAGATCAGCTCCTGCCTGGTTGAAATCGATGTCCTGGCAAATGTCCGGCATGTCCTCGGGCGCGTACACTTTTCCTTCCGAACCCCCGCCGGCCGTGCCGGCGCATCCGCAGAGGGCATAGAGCGCCCCGGAAACAGCCCACAAGAAAGGGCGGGGAAATCCTCTTGGCGGCGAATCGGATCCGGGCTTGGCCCCGCCGAAGGAATTAAATTGAACTCGGTTGGCCCTCGTCCCAGGATGGGCTCGCGGAGACGGGGCATGCTCGAGGAAAGTCATCGCGCGCTTAAACGGTGGGAACGAGCTCGCCAATTGGAAGGCTTGCGCCAGGAACCCGAAGGCGCGGGACCATTGGCCTGGTGCCGCATCCGCGCCGCCTCCGGGCCGGGCCTCATACCGGTAAAGCTGCTGGCCTTGTTCGCGGGGGACTTCGCCTACGTCCGCGCCGCCGATGAAGCCGCTCCTCCCGGCGTTCCCGGGCCCGCCTGGTTGGCTCGCGCGGCGATCCAGTGGGAAGCCTACCTGAGGCAAATCGTCCGGCACTTCGGGCTGGGACGCCCGGTCCCCCCCGAATTCGTACCGGTGCGGAAATTGCCCAGCGAACTCCTGGAAAAGCTCGCCAGCCTGCCCGACCGTGCCTTGCCGGACATCTTCGCCAAGCTGCGCTCCGAAGGCCTCCTGCCCGACTTGCGGAACTTGTCGCGCGAGACTTGCCCGCCGGGCCTGCCCTGGGCGGATTTGCGGGCGCGCTTCCAGGATTTTAAGAGTACCGATTCCGTCGGGGATGCTACGGATAGTCCACCTCGATGATTTCATAAGCCACCGACCCCCTGGGGGTGTCGACGTCCACATGGCCCTTTGGCGGCTTTCCCATCAGGGACTTTCCGATGGGAGAGTCCATGGATACCCGGCCTTCCATGGGATCGATTTCATCGGCGCCGACGATTTGGAAGGTCATTTCGCGGCCGTCGGAGCGGCGCATTTTAACGCGCGCGCCGAAGGTGATGGTCGCCGTGGCGCGTCCTTCCACCACGACGCTCTTTCCGATCTTGTCGTCGAGCTGGCGTAGGCGCTTATCGATTTCCCGCAACCGCTTCTTGCCGTAGATGTATTCGGCATTCTCGGAACGATCGCCCTGGGCGGCGGCCGCGGCGATTTCTTCCAAGAGCTTGGGCCGGGTACGGTACCACAACTCTTCCCATTCCTGCTTGAGCTTCTCCATCCCTTCGGGGCTGATGGGTCGCTTGGGATTCTCCATTACCGGGTAATGGTAGCGTTTACCTGGGGATCCGGGCAAGGGCGGGAAGTAAGGGGGGAGGGAGGCGAAATGTCCAGGAAGCGGTCCTGAACGGAAGATTTTTTGCTGGTGGCCCCTCGCAGAATTGAACTGCGGACACAAGGATTTTCAGTCCTCTGCTCTACCGACTGAGCTAAAGGGCCATCAGCGCGGTAAAATCTAAGCGGAAGCGCTGGGCATGTCAAATCGATCCCGGCTAATGGCGCGGCTTGTCCAGGCGGAAATGGATGAGGGTGCGATCGAGGGTATTGCGAAAGGTCAAATCGGGCCGGGCCTTGGTGTATAAGGTCAGCCGCACCAGGCGTTTGGTCCGCATCGCCCCGGCGCCGTGCCCGGGACGCGGGGGTTCACGGTAATAGAACTCTTCGATCAGGCTCGCCTCCACCACGCCGCCGCGGATGCGGGAAAGCCGCATGGCGGGCTTTCCCGTATCCAGAAAATCGATCTCGATGCGATCGTCCAGAACGTGCACCTTCCGCTCCGGAGGCTTACCGCGGAAGAGCGCCTGCACCATGTAGGATTCAAACTCGCCTTTGTCCTGGCGATCGAGCAGCACTTGCACGAGTTGGCTGGAGGGCTCGTCGGCGGCCTCGCCGGGCTTGGGTTGAAAGGCCCGGTAGCCGCGGTGGACGCTATGCCCGGCCGAATCGGGACCTGCTGCGCGGACCATGGCCGGATCGAGAAGAAAGAAAAGGGCCGCGCTCGCGGGAAGGGCCATTCGAAGCAAGCGGGGAATGGCCTTCATCGGCTATTATGTACATTTTAGCCTCCAAGGAGCCAATCACCAATTATGGGCCTCGCCATCCAGCGCATGTTCGACGGCATCGCTGGCCGTTACGATTTCCTCAACCATTTCCTGAGCGCCGGACGCGACCGCGCCTGGCGGAGGCGCGCAGCGGCCTGCCTGCGGGGGAATGCGCCTTTGCGCGTCCTCGATCTTTGCGGGGGCACGGGGGATTTTTGGAGAACCTGGGCGGGTACGGAAGGAATGCGCGCACCGGGATCGCGCGGAGTGATCGCCGATTTCTCGCTTCCCATGCTGCAAGAGGCCAAACGCAAGTTGGCCGCGGATGCGCCCACGGTCCGTCCTTTCCTGGTCCGGATGGACGCGCTACGCCCCTGCTTCAAGGATGGCAGCTTCGATGCGGCGCTCTGCGCCTACGGAATGCGTAACCTGGATTCCCTCGACGGCGGCATCGACGCCATCGGCCGTTTGCTCAAGCCCGGCGGCCTTTTCATCACCCTCGAATTCTTCCGGCCCACCACGGTTTTCACGCGCCTGTTCTATCACGGGCTGGCGCCGCTCTGCATTCCCTTCCTGGGATGGTTTTTCGCATCGCGGCGGCAGGCCTATGCCTACCTGGTGGATTCCATCCGCCGCTTCCGATCCGTCGGCGAATATCGCGACGGCTTCCGGGGACATGGCTTCCGCGACGTGGCGATCATCCCCTGCGATTTCGGCATCTCGCATATCGTCACCGCGGTGAAGGGCTGATATGGGACGTTTTGTGATCGGGGTAACGGGCGCATCCGGTTCGATTTATGCCGATCGCCTGCTCATGCATTTGAAAGCCCTTGGCCATCAGGTCCATGTGGTCTTTACCGAAACCGGAAAGAAGGTATGCGCCTTCGAAGGTTTCCCCGCAATCGCCGAGCGCGCCGACAAGGTCCATGACAACAAGGATTTTTTCGCCCCGTTCGCGAGCGGATCCTGGCGCCACGACGGCATGGCGATCATTCCCTGTTCCATGGGGAGCCTGGCGAAAATCGCCCATGGCATAGGCGACAGCCTGCTCACGCGCGCTGCGGACGTCTGCCTCAAGGAGAAATACCGTTTGGTGATCGTTCCGCGGGAAACGCCTATGAGCGCCTTGCATTTGCGCAACCAGGAGAATCTGGCTTCGCTTGGCGCGGTGATTCTCCCCGCGTCCCCGGCCTTCTACCTCAAGCCCGCCACCATCGAGGACCTGGTCGACACCGTGTTGGCGCGGGTTCTTGATCATCTCGGATTGCACGATCACCCGGTCGGCGAACGCTGGCGGGAAATGTGAACGCCGGGAAGACCGTCGCCAAGAAAGCCTCCCCATGACCTCGCTCAAGCATTATCTCGCGCTCGTCCGCTTTTCCCACACCTTGTTCGCCTTGCCCTTCGCTTTGGCCTCCATGCTCTGGGCCGCGAACGGCCTGCCCGGCGGGCGCATCTTCTTGCTGATCCTGGTTTGCATGGTGACCTGCAGGAATACGGCCATGGCTTTCAACCGCCTTGCCGATGCCGCCTTCGACAAGGAGAATCCGCGCACGGCGCGGCGCCATTTGCCTGCGGGCGTCCTCTCCCGCGCCCAAGTAATCGGGTTCTTGATCGCGAACGCCGCGGTCTTCGTTCTCACTACCTGGTTCGTGAATCGCCTGGCGTTCGGCCTGGCCTTACCCACCTTGGCGGCGGTTTGCGGTTATTCCCTGACCAAGCGCTTCACTTCGCTCTCGCATTTTTTCCTGGGACTGGCGATCGGCATTTCGCCCGTGGGTGCTTGGATCGCGGTGCGCGGAGATGCCATCCTTTCCGCTTTCGCCGAAAGACGATGGCCGGCGGATGGGGCCGCACCCTTGCTCTTGTGCCTGGCCCTATGGCTCTGGATCGCCGGCTTCGACATCATCTACGCCACCCAGGACCATGAATTCGACAAGGCTCGCGGCCTCCATTCCCTGGTGGTCCGGCTGGGCGTCCCCTCGGCCCTGGCCGTGTCCAAGGCCACCCACTTGGCCATGTGGTTATGCCTGGCCGCCTTGGGCTGGTATGGCCATTTGGGGCTGCCGTACCAGATTTGCCTGACCGCCGTAGCGGCGCTGCTACTATACCTTCATCTCTTCCGCCGTAGCGCGTCCCTGGATTCCCTGAATCAGGATTTCTTCCTCGCCAACATCGCCGTGAGCGTGATCGTGTTGATTGGGATCGGCGCCCGCTTCCATTGAAGGCGCGGCAAGCCCGAAGAATTTTTTCAGCCTGCCGGTAATCCCGGATACGATTAAAGTCGTGTAAGTGATAACGCCCATGCATCCCGAGAGGATGTAGGTCCCCGCCAATCCGATCACCAATAGGGAAAGCTGTTTGTGCATATCGTCACCTTTCCATGCTCTTCTGACGCATGGAGCCCGCCGGATGTATCAGTGAATCGGTAGTCCCCGCATCGGAACTATCCGTTACGGAAATCTCATAGGGCGCGGGGTGGGGCTATGGTGATTCGGAAAGGCGCGGATTGCTCAGGGAACTCAAAGCCGCGGGTTCAAGCGGAAGACTGCCAATTGCGGGTGCGCTTGTAATTGATCCATTTCATATAGCCCTTGGCGATGACGTTCCAGCCGATACGCCCCATCTCGCCCGCGTCCAGGGCCCGGCCCTTCACGCTAATCCGGCCCTGCTTGATCGTCCTCAAGATGCTATCCGCGTCCTGTGGGCAATCGGCTTCGGTCCAGGTTTTCCCGAATTGCTCAAGGGTATGGGTGTCGGAATTGCCCACCAGGGGCAGGCCCAGCTTCTCGGCGGCCGCGATGGCTTTGCGATTAGGGTTCCACTTGGCATGGTAGAAGCCTGAAACCTCCACCGCGTCGAACAAATCGCCGTGGCGCCAAAAATTTTCCTGCAAAGCCACGCTGCTCGGGAAAAAGGGGTGCGGGGCGATGACCAGGGTTTCGCGTCCGCCCTCGCGGGCAGCCTCGGCTTTGAGGCGTTTCAAATCGGCGAAGGAAGAGACTTGCTCGGCGGCTTTTTTGGGGAAATTGATGAGGAGGACATGGCTACCTTCGATATCCTGCTCCACCCCGGGGATGAGCAGAATCCCGCGCTCGCGGGCGTATCGCGTAGCGGCTTCGCTTTCGAATTGGCGGGTATGCAGGGTGATGGCAAGCGCCCCATAGGCGAGGGAAGCGGCTTTGTCCAATAATTCGAAAACGGTATGGTACACATGATGGTCGTACGGATCATCCAACGTGTGCATGTGGAAGTCGAATTTCAGCGGCATGTCGCGTCGATTCCTATCCTAATCGGGGCTTTAAATCTATTTTATAACGTCAGCATTGCCAATCACTTAATGAAGCTCTACATTTCCCCGCAATGCAATTAGCCACCGTCGTTATCGTAGGCCGTCCTAATGTCGGCAAGTCCAGCTTTTTCAACCGGGTGCTAGGTCGCCGCGCGGCGGTCGTCGCCAATCGCGACGGCGTGACCCGCGATCGGCACTACCAGGTCGCGGAATGGAATGGCCACTATTTCACGGTGGTAGACACGGGCGGGTTCTTGTCCAAGGATCTCGATGGGCTGAACGGTTCGGTGCGCAAGCAAATCGAAGTCGCCGTGGAAGAGGCCGACGTCGTGTTGTTCCTGGCGGACGGGCGGGTGGGAATCACCGAGCTCGATCAGACTTTCGCCCGCGTGATCCAGAAGTCGGGACGGCCGGTGATCTTGGTGGTCAACAAGGCCGAGTCCCGGAACGTAGCCTTGGAATCCGCGCAGTTCTGGAACCTGGGGTTGGGCGAGCCTTTCGCCATTTCGGCGCTGCAAGGCGATAACGTGGCGGACCTTTTGGATAAGGTGCTGGAGTATCTGCCTACCAAGCCGCGCTTCGTCCCTCGCGAAGACAAGATCAAGGTGGCCATCCTGGGCCGCCCCAACGCCGGCAAAAGCACCATGGTCAACGCCCTGATCGGGGAGGACCGCGTCATCACCTCCGCCATCCCCGGGACCACGCGCGACGCCATCGACACCGAATTCGAATGGGAAGGCCGCAAGTTCGTGCTGACCGATACCGCCGGCCTGCGCAGGAAGGCGCGCGTCAAGGACGAGGTGGAATATTTTTCCAACATGCGCGCGCTGGAGGCGATCCGCCGCAGCGACGTGTGCGTCCTGCTGGTTGATGCCCTTCGCGGGATGGAGATCCAGGATCATCGCATCTGTACCCTGATCCAGGAAGTGGGGAAGGGGCTCATCGTTTGCCTCAACAAATGGGACGTGGTGGAGCCCGGGGACAAAACCTTCGACCATATGGTGAAAGCCCTGCGTCAGAAGAATCCTGATCTGGAAGGCATGCCTTTCCTATCGGCTTCCGGCTTAACCGGCAAACGCCTGGTGCGGGTGCTGGAGGAAATCGTGAAGGTGAAGGAGAACTTGGGACGGGTCTTGGGACGCGAGAACGTGATCCGCTACCTCGAAGAGACGGTGTCCCAGCACCCGCATCCGGCTACCTCCCTGGGGCCCGTGAATCTCGAGCGCTGCTGCCAGGTGCTCGTCAATCCGCCGGCTTTGGCGTTCGAGATCAGTCATCCGGAACGGATACAGACGGCGTATGTCCGTTACTTGCGGCGTAGGGCCTACGAATTCTTCCAGCTCGAAGGCGCGCCCATACGCATCTGGTTCCGCAGCCGCTTCAAGCTTCGCACCGACGAGGATCTCTTGAGTTACCTGCATTGGGGCAACATCCCGGAAGAGGTCCGCGCGGAATGGGCCGACGAAGAGAAAAAGCTTTCGGACGGGGCCGAGCGGCAGCAGTCCGCCTTGGATTCCGATCCGGATGATGATTTCTGGGAAGACGCGGACTCGAAAGGCGGCCGGAATGGGGACGGGGCCTAATGGTCGTAATGGACGCCGCACCCGCGCGCATTGCCGCCGGCCTTGTCGCCGCCTACTTCCTGGGCGCGCTGGCCCCGGCCCTGTGGATGGCCCGCCTGCATGGCGTGGATATCTTCAAGGTGGGCAGCGGAAACCCGGGTATGACCAACGTCTGGCGTACCTTGGGCTGGAAGCCCGCCTTGCCCGTGGCTTTGCTCGACGCCGGAAAAGGATTTCTGGCGGTCTGGCTCGCGGTCCGGCTCACGGGATCCCCGGCTTGGGGATTGGCGGCGGGCGTGGTCGCGGTGTTGGGCCATTCATTTACCTGCTTCGCCCGCTTCCGGGGCGGGAAAGGCGTGCTCACCAGCTTCGGGGTCTTCCTCTACTTCGCGCCCATCAGCGCATTGGCTTGCTTGGGGATCTGGACCCTTATCGTGCTGCGTACGCGCTATGTAAGCCTAGGGTCAATCGTCGCGGCCCTGGTGTTGCCTTTCGGGATCCTCGCGGAGGCCCGCCTGCGCCAGAATCCGGACCTCTATCCCGTCCTGGCGGTGGGAACCGTCGTGAGCGCGTTCGTACTGTACCGTCACCGTTCTAACATGACCCGGCTGCTTCGGGGCACGGAGAACAAGATAGGGAGCAGAACCGCATGACCAAGGCGAACCTGAGGCGGCTGGAAGAAGGCAAGCTCTACTATTCCATTTCCGAAGTCTGCGCCTTGACCGGACTCGAACAGCACGTGCTCCGTTATTGGGAATCCGAATTCCCCCAATTGCGGCCGAAGAAGAACCGCTCGGGCAACCGCGCCTACCGCACCAAGGAAATCAAGATCATCCGCTACATCAAATTTCTGCTCTACGAGGAGATGTATACCATCCCCGGCGCGAAGAAAAAGATGGCGGATATGAACATGGCCGATCTGGACGGGCAATTAAGCCTTTTGCGCGTGCCGGCATCCGCGCCCCCGCCCAAGGAATCCGCGGTTCCCGCGACGCAAGCCGGTGATGCGGCGCCCGCTCGCGAGGCCGCGGCGGAATCGGCGCCCGATACGATACCGGAATCCGCCCTAACGCATTCCGAAAGGGATCTCCATTCCGGAAATAATGCCCATTCCGGCGATGGAGGCGAAGCCGCCGCCATGCTGCGGGAAGAGCTGCGCCGCGTCAAGCGGGAATTGCAGGACTTGCTGGCGGCCTTGGCCTCGGCGGTGAAAGGCGCCCCCTGAATCCGTTGTCCGCCTCCCATCTGGTTTCCACGCATATCCGCGGCAAGGGACACGCCCTTTTCCAAGTGCGCGATCAGAAGCTGGAATTGCGCCGGCGTTCGCCGGACGAACTGAATGTGGACGGCAATTGGATCAATCGCACCGGGCTGGTGGCCGAGGGGCTGACCTCCCAACCTTATTTGCATTTGGACATCCGCACCCCTTTCAGCGAAACCGTAGATCAAAGGCAAGTGCAGGATGCGGTGGCGGAAGCCCTCGGCCCCAAGCGGGACCGCTATCGCCTGGGCGGATGGCATGTCCAGTTCGTCGAGGATACCAATTTGGGATCCAACCACCGCGTCTTCGCGGACCTCATCGATTCCGCGGGCCCGGGCGCGGGCCAAGGGGGCATGGACGCGGGATTTTCCCTGGAGATCGCCGTGGAGGCCTTGGGCGAACTGGTTGCTGCGGAAAAAAGCGAGGCCAACTTCCAGCTCCTCATCGGCGGCAGGGAGTTCTGCTATTCGCTGCTGTACCTCAACGGAGGCCCCTTCCACGTGTTGCGCGTGCCCGAAGGCGCGGGGCCCAAAGCGGCCGCCCGGCTTATCCGCCATCGCGAGTTCGCGCCCGGACGCGGAGGGAACGGACCCTTGCGCGTTTTCCTATCCAAGGGCGATCCCTTTTGGGAAATACCCGAAACCAAGGGCCTGAAGCTAGAGGCCTTCGCGCTCCCAGGCGCGGCCGAAGGCGGCGATGCCTTGCTCCATCTGGGGCTCGCGCGCGCGGCGGGCCAACGCGAATTCGCTTCCCATAACCGCGTCCCGTCCGAGGAGAGGCTGCGCAACCGGTCCATCCGGACGCGTTTCCGCTTTTACCTCGCGATGGCGATCTCCGCCTTCGTTTGCGCCCTCACCGCGGGCGGCTTCGCGCTGGCCATCCGGGTTTCCGATCGCGAAGCCACCGACCTGCGCGCCCAGGCCTCCGCTTATCAGAGCCAGGTGGATGCGATCCGGGGATTGCGGGTTCGCAAGGGGCGGCTGGAGGCTTCCCTCGCCGATCTTCGTCCCTTGTGGCGGGGGCCGACGGATTGGAACGCGCTCTTCGAGGCTTTGGCCAAAGCGCTTCCCAAGGAAGCGGGCATCGATGGCTTTACGGTTGTCCGCCTGCCCGACGGCAGCTCCGAGATTTCCTTCAAAGCCTGGGTGCGGGATTGGGACCAGGTGCAGTCCATCCAAAAGAAGCTTTCCGCCAGCGGGCGATTCTCCTCGGTCGCCCTTTCCGAGCAACGCAAGGATCTTCAGACGGGCGTAGTGCTGTTCCACGTGACGGCGCGCGCAGGGGGCGATTGATGGGCGCCCGTATATCCGCCCGGCTTTGGGAAGATCGCTGGCGCATCGCCGCCTGGATACTGCCGGCGCTTTTGATCCTGGCGGTCGCCCGGCTCTCCCTCCTGCCCCTGGCCGAACGACTACGGGACACGCGCGCCCAAGTCACCTTATTGCGCGAGAACCGTTACGTGCCGGCTTGGCTGGATTCCACCAAGGCAGCCCTCACCCGGGACGTGGAGGCCCTTTCCGCCTTCAAGAAGGCGCGCGAAAATTCGCTGAACCGCGACAGTAACGTGCAAGCTACGGTGGACAGGATCCGCGGCTTGGCCCAGACCGTCGGCATGGAAGTGGTGAAGACCACCCCGGTCTTGGGCAAGGCGGATTCCCTCGGCTTGCTCAAGGTGCGCATCGAAGGGAACGCGCGCTACGAGTCCTTAAACCGGTTCTTCGCGCTGATCAAGGCCAACCATCCCGATCTGTTCCCGGAAGAGATGGTGGTGCGCCAAGGCGGAGAGCATTCTTCGGGCCGGTTGGACGCGGCCCTGACCGTATACGTTTACGATCGCCGCAAAGCGAGGCGCCTATGAGCGACGGCCTACGGCGATGGTGGCCGGCCCTGCCGGCGGCGTTGATCCTTTACTGGGTCGGATCCGATTTCATCGCGCGTTATCCGCATGAGCAGGTCCGGTCCACGGAACGGCTTTCCTCCGGCGGCCCGGATTCCCTGCTGGCCATCGCCCGCGCGTTCGCGGCCGACACCGTGCGTCCTACCGCGACGGCCCCCGAGAATCCTTTCCGGCCCATTCATGCTCCCAAATCCGAGGGCCGAGCCGCGGCAACGGCGATCCATATCGAACCGCCGCCGCGTAAATACGTCCTCAGGGGAACGGTGGGCCGCGACGTGGCCACCATCGCCAACAACGCCGGGCAAAAGATGATCGTCAAGGCCGGCGATAGCATCGATTCCGCCGAAGTGATCTCCATCGAGCCTAACCACGTGGTCCTGAAGGATCGCGCCGGAAAGTTCGATCTGCAAACGGAAAAGTAATCCCATGAATCCCGCAGCCCGCTCCCAAGCGGGCGCCGCCCTGCTGACCGTCCTCTCGGCCCTGGTGGCATTGGGGATCGTGGTCAGCCTGATCGCAGGCCGCATGCATGGGGACATTCGCCCTTGGGTCCTCGAAACCGAAAAGACCCAGGCGCTCTACCTGGCCGAGTCCGGAATCGCTTACCAGCTCTACCTGGAGCGCTGGTCCGATTCCTCCGAACCCAGCTTCGGCCCGCCGGAATCCTCCGACTCCGCCCTTCCGGATTCCGGATTGGGATTCGGCGAGCCGGGCGGTAAAGGTCTGGGGCGCATGGCTCCCACCGACACTTTCGCGTTCCGCTTTGACACTTCCTTGGGAATCCCCAACGTGCGTGTGGACCGCTCGCGGGCTTACCTGGACGTGACCGCCACGGGAAAATACCGCGCTGCCGAAGCCACCGTGCAAGCGCGTTTCGGCAAGGCATTGGACGATAGTATCTTCGGCCCCGCTCTCACCCTGGACAATGACATCCCGGTGGAGCCCTTTCCGAAAGAGCAAGTGAATGGTTTGATGCGCATCCGGAAACCGGCCCCGGGCATGGCCACCCTGCCTTTCCTGAACGGTTTCTCGCTGACGCGTTACGCCGGGGAGTTCACGGATAAGAAGTATTTCGTTTCCGATGAGGCCTTGCGGAACCATCTCGCCGATTCGGTCGCGACCAAAGGTAACGGGCATTTCACGCCGCGGGAACCGCCCAAGTTCGGGAAAACGGGATTTGTCTCCTTTTCCCTGGGGCAGGTGGACCTCATCAACGATGGTATGCAGACCTGGGTAATTAAGGGGCCAGGACGAATCTATTGCGATGGCGAGATCCGTTTGAAGGGGAAAATCCGTTTGCAGGAGATTGGCTTGTATTCGGGCAAGGACATTACCTTCGAGGATGACGTTTCCGGGAACGAGGTGACCGCCTTCGCGCGCGGGAGCGTCTTCCTTTACGGGCACAGCCGCCTGGGCATAGACATCGTGGCCACCAAGGATATCGTCCTTCGCGATCAGGCGCAAACCCTGGCCGGATCGGTTTTGCTCTCGACGGGAGCGAAGGGGCCGGCCGCGGGCGGCGATTCCATCAACGCCATCCGCGTGGTGAACGAGGCCGTCGCGCGCGGCTTTCTGATCGCCGCCGGGGGCAATGGACGCGTGGTCATGGCTACTCCGCAGAACCGGGTCGAAGGGGTCATCCTCGCTTCGGCGGCGTGGCTCACGGGCGAAGTGGACGGGCCGGTGCTGACGGGCAAACTATTGTGCGAGGGGACCAATACCCGGAATTGCATGGGGCCCGCGCGCATCTATCGCGATCGCTTGCCCGCCGATTTCACGCAACCTTTGCAGCTCGGCCCGCAGGATCGCCGCGCCTACGTGTTCAAACTGATGGACTGGAGGCAGGACTAAAGTGAGGCGGCAAGGAGGATTCTCTATCGTCGAATTGGCGGTTGCGCTTACCGTGCTGTCGGCGGGATCGGCGGTGCTCTGGTATGCATTGCGTTCCGCGTCCCGCCTGGATCGCCTCAATCGCGCGCATCATGCCGCCCTGCTGTTGGCGCGTTCCGATCTCGAGTCCTTGCGCGCCCTTCCGAAAACGGACATCCATGATACCGCTTACCTGGGGCAAGGCGCCGGGGCGGAATCCCTGCTGGTGGTGCGTCGGGTGATGGACAGCGCCAGGATCGTGAATACCCTGCGCGAAGTGACCTTGGACGAGGGTATGTCCCCGAAGGAATTGCGCAAGCCTTTGGAGGTGCGGGTGCGCGTTTACCGCGCCCCCTTGGCGGATGGCGGAGGATTCGCCGAACCCTCCCGTTTCGAGGAACCTTCCGAGCCTTCTTATTTCGGGCCTAGCGACGAAGAGGGCGCCGGCGGCCCGCCGCATCCGATGGCCACCCTAACCATGAAGCTTCCCGAGTATAAATGGTGGTAAAACGGATCTTTCCCGCATACCGGTCCACAGGTAACGGACAAAAGGGTGTCACCCTAATCGAGCTCCTGATCGCCATTTCCTTATCCGCCGTGGTCATATTGCTGGCCCTGTCCCTATTCAAAGACGTAGGCTTCGCGGCGCGCATCACTGGCGGCCGCCGGGACGCCGCTTTCGAGGCCCACGCCGCGTTCGCATCCCTGACCGCGAACCTGATGACGGGAAGGGGCATCCAGCGCCTTGCGGAAGGGGAGGCCGTGCTCCTGAACCGTGGCAACCGGCGTGTTACCTATGCCTGGAGCGATTCGGTCCTCAAGGCCAACGGCGTCCCGTACAAATTCACCTTGGCCTCGTTGCGGATCGAACCTTCGGGCCCCGTTCGCCCCGCGTGGAAGGCTTTCACCAGCGAGATGCCATGGGAGTTGGACAGCCTGGACGGCAACCATGACGGCTTCATCGATTTTTCCGAGCTGGACAGAAACGGAGATGGGGATTTGGGTCCGGACGAGTGCCGGTTCATAGCCACTTTGCGCGTAACCCTGGTGGCATCCTACCACGGCGTTCCCATCGTGATGACCTGCCTGGTGCATCCGCGGAATCGTGCCTCCGGCTTCGTCCCCGGGGACGCGGATAGCACGGATGAAACAGGCCAGGAAGAGGTGCCGGAACCATGATTATTGCTATTTTCCCGCTTTCCTCCACGAACGGCGCACGAAAGCGTCCGCTTTAAGAAAGGATCCGGTTTGGAAATCCAGGAAGCCGTCGACGGATTGCGAGTGGATCCGGTCCTGCTCGAAGAGCTGGGACGGGATATCTGCATCCGTTGCCGAACCTTCCCGATTTCCCGTTCCTCCGGCATCCTGCTCTGCGCCGTGCAAAACCCCAACGACGAGCTTCTGCGCGAGGCCCTGCAATTGCGCTCCGGCTGCGAGGTGGAATTCGTACGCGCCGAGGCGCCGGTCCTGGAATACCAGCTCAAGCGCATCGCCGGCAAGGTCGGCGGCCCGGAGAATGGGGGCATCCTTTCCGATCTCATCAAGTCCGAGGTGGACATCAATGAGGGCTCCAGCCTGGAGGAGATCCGCAAGAAGAGCCAGAGCGAGCCGGTCATCAAGTTGGTGAACAACCTGGTCAATCAGGCCATCCACGAGGTGGCCACCGACATCCATATCGAGCCGGGCGAAAACATAGTGAAGGTGCGCTATCGCAAGGACGGGATGCTAAAGGATAGCCTGGAGTTGCCCAAGTGGGTGCAGAACACCCTCATTTCGCGCGTGAAGATCCTCGCGGAGTTGGACATTGCGGAGAAGCGCCTGCCGCAGGATGGGCGCATCAAATGGATGCATGAGGGTGAAGCCATCGACATGCGCGTTAGCACGCTTCCGACCCGGGTAGGGGAGAAAGTGGTCATCCGTATCCTCAAGCATATGGAGTCGGTCGGAAGCGTGGAAACCTTGGGGATGGCCCACGAGGTGATGCTGGTGATGAAACAGCTTATCCACCGGCCCCAAGGAATGATTTTCGTAACCGGCCCCACCGGTTCGGGCAAATCCTCCACCTTGTACGCATCCCTGCGCGAGATCCTCGAAAAAGACATCAACGTTTCCACCATCGAAGATCCGATCGAATATCGCCTCGACGGGGCCAACCAGGTCCAGATCAACGAAAAAGCCGGGCTTACCTTCGCCAGTGCCTTGCGATCCTTGTTGCGCCAGGATCCGGACGTCATCATGGTGGGCGAAATCCGCGATGAGGAAACCGCGGCGATCGCCGTGCAGGCCGCCCAAACCGGCCATCTGGTCTTCTCCACCCTCCACACCAACGACGCGGCCTCCGCCGTGACGCGCCTTCTGGATCTGAAGATCAAGCCGTTCCTCATCGGTTCGGCCGTTCTCGGGGTGCTATCGCAACGGCTGGTGCGCAAGCTCTGCGGGCAATGCTTCACTATGGCCCCGCCCACCGCCGATGAAAAGCTGTTCCTGCCCCGCTTGCCGGAACTATGCCCCACTCCGGCGGGATGTCCCGCTTGCAATGGCACCGGATACCGGGGGCGAACGGGCATCTTCGAATTGCTCCAGTTCGACGCCGCCGTCCGCGAGGCCATTCTTTCGGGAAAGAGCGAATCCCACATCAAGCAGATATCCGGCTACAAGTCCCTCGTAACGGACGGGTTGGAAAAGCTGAAACAGAATATCACCAGCGCCGGCGAGTTGATCCGCGTGGCGGTGATGGAAGCCCAAACATGAAGAAGACCTTTCTTTTCGCCGCCCTCCTGCCTTTATTCCTTTGGGCCCAGGATGAAACCACCGGCAATGCCCAGCCCGTACCGCCGGATGCCCCCAATCCCCCTCCGCCGGCGATGGAGCAACCGCCGCCTCCCGCGGCCGCGGAACCTTCCAGCCCTTACAGCGAACCTCCGCCCTCACCGGCCTATATGCCGCCGCGCCAAACCAATCCCAATCTCGGGGAGCAAGAACGCGAGTTACTCGACAAGCATCGGGAGAATGCCGCCAAAGGCCGGGCCGGCAGAGGGCTGAAGAAGGGCGGCGATGCCAAAGCCACGAAAGGCGCTAACGGCCCGAAGGGAGCTGCCGCGAAGACCAGCGCAAGCAGCGCCGGCAATCTCCTCAACGTCGATTACGTGGAGGAACCCATCCTCGACGTGCTGCGCGCCATCGCAACCGCGTTTAAGCTGAGCATCATCCCCGATAAGGATTTGGGTGATGTGAAAGTCACCATCCATCTCGAGAACATTCCCGTGATCGAGGGCTTGGAAAAACTGTGCAAATCCCATGGCCTGGAACTGATCGCGGACGGCAACGTCTATCGCGTCCGCAAGACGCGCGAGAACGCTTTCAGCATCATCGAGGTGCGCAACAAACGCATGAACCTGGACGTCCAGAATCGGCCCATCAAGGACTTCCTGCGCGAATTGGTGGAGAAGACCAAGATCAATATCGTGCCCGGCCAAGACCTCAAAGGCCAGGTCACCGGCCATCTCAAGGATGTGGATCCCATCGACGGTTTTAAGGCCCTGATGGCCGCCAACGCCTACGACGTCCGCCTCAAGAACGGCGTCTACCTCGTGGAGAACGGGGATTCCAGCGGCCAGGAAACCCCGTACTTCCGCCATGGGCGGCGCCCCGGCCAGGGATTTCCGGGGCAGGGGGGAGGCAACGCCGACGTGGACGTGCACGATGGCAAGGTCACCTTGAACCTGAACAACGCGGCCCTGGGGGACGCCATCCGCGAAATCGCGGAACAAGCCGGACTCAATTACACCATCATCGGGGACGTATCGGGCAACGTGAACGCCCAGCTCAAAGGGGTGACCGTGAATGAAGCGCTCTCGGCCCTCTTGAACGGCACCCGTTATGCCTTTATCCGCAAGGACGGCACGCTCCTGATCGGGGATCGCAATCCCAATACCCCGTCGGGACAGGCGCTTTCGGGGGCCGAGCTGGTCTACCTCAAGTACATCAAGGCGGAAAACATCGAGAAAATCGTGCCTAAGACGGTACCCGCGGAAAACATCAAGGTCATCAAGGAACAGAACGCGGTGCTCATCTCGGGGACCACCGATGATATCGAACTGGTGAAGACCTTCATCGATAAGGTGGACGTGCCCACGCCCCAGGTGTTGATGGAGGTGGTCGTGGTCGAGTACAATCGCGAGAAATCCTCGGACTTCGGCCTGCAGGCCGGTGCTAATGCCAATCAGAGCATCAACCTCAATGCATCCGGGAGCATGAGCGGGATACAGAGTACGTGGAGCAAGGGCAGCTGGACCGGCCTGATCGGCATCAAGCCTCCCAGTTTCGATATCAGCCTCAAGGCCCTGGAAGCCAAGAACAAGGCGAAGATCCTGTCCATGCCCAAGATCACCACCTTGAACGGGAATAAGGCCGAGCTCCGGGTCAGCCGAACCTCCTATTTCCCGGTAAGCTCGTTCAACAAGGATGGCTTCCAGAACATGGATTACCGCACCATCGACGATGGCATTACCATCGAGCTGACTCCGTGGGTGACCAAGCACGGCGAGGTCAACGTGGCCATCAGCCCGAGCGTGAAAACCACGGAAGCCACCAATCTCGCGGGAGCGCCGCCTCCGGTCACCAATCGCTCCATTTCCACCAACGTGATGCTCATGGATGGCGAAACCATCGCCCTAGGCGGCCTCATCAAGTCCCAAGAGGACAATTCCCGATCCTTCGTTCCGATACTCGGGAGCATTCCGCTGCTCGGGTACCTTTTTTCGGCCCGCAGCAATGTCACCCGCACCACCGAGCTTGTAATCTATGTAACGCCGCATATCCTAAATCCCGAATCCCAAGGCGTGAACCTGGAAGAGGATTTCGAATCCCTGGATCGCCGCTCCGGCTTCCTGAAGGACAACGATTTCCTGGGCTCGAGCAAAGGCAAGAAGGATTCGAAAGAGGAGCCCAAGGCGATTGTACCCCCTGCGCCCGTATCCGAGGTCCCTGCTCCGCCCCCTGCGCGCCATGCCTCCCCGGATTCGACCTCGGTACCGGTCCCCCAAACCCCCGCCGCGGCGCCTATGCCTTCCCAAGGGTCGGGTGGGTATGTGCCGCCTCCCGGTAGTCCAATGCCCCCCCGGGGTAAGACCCGGCTTCCCTTACCCGGCAATCGGCTTCCTCCCCGCGACTCCGTCCATCTGGCTCCGGCCCCGGTACCGCCTCCCCGGGACAGCGCCTCGCCCAAATGAGACTGCTCGCGGGGATGACTTCTCTGCTCCGTCAGATCTCCTTGTTCGATTCCCCCGAGCCAACCCCGGTGGAATCGCCTCCCCTTCGGCCGGAGCCTGCGGCGCCCAAGCCAAAGCCTCCCCTCGGGACGGAAGCGAACCAGCCTCATCCCTCGATCGCACCGGGATGCGCGCCCCACCCCGTAACAAATAGGTTACCCCAGGATCCTTTCGCTTCCTTGCTCCGCGGTCCTTACGCCCGCATCGAGGTGGTCGCCAAACCGCGGCTGCATGAGAGTTGGCGGGTTTCCTGGATCCGCCGACGCGAAGCTTTGCGCTTGGAAATCCCTTCGCTGCTTGCCGAGGCTCCCGAGGATATCAAAATCGCCCTGTTGGAATGGGCTCTCCTGGCGAGCCGTCGAGGCCGCAAGGACAAAGCCCAGGTTCAGCGCCGTTCCGAGTTGGAGCAAGCCATCCGCCAAGCCCTTCGGGCTCCGGGCGATTCGCACGCGGCCAGGCGACGCAGCGCGCGCGATGCCCGACGCCTGGCGCGCCTCAATCCCAATGGCGAATTCCACGATCTAGGCCCCGTTTTCGCCGCCATCAATGCGGAATATTTCGGGAGCGCATTGGAGGCGCGTATCACCTGGTCGGCGCGCTTAGGCGGGCTGTCCACGCACAGCATCGCCCAGGATGACGAGGGCCGGCCCTACCACTTGCTCAGCATCAGCCGCGGTTATGATGATCCCGAAGCGACTCCGGAAATTCTCGGAGGGGTGGTCTACCATGAATGCCTGCATATCGCCATCCCGCCCCGTGTCGCGGGAGGACGGCGCGTAGTGCATGGCGCCGACTTCCGCTCACGTGAGCGTCTTTATGCGCATTTCGAGGTGTGGCGGAAATGGCATCGCGAAGGTCTGCCGCGGGCGCTCCGGCGCGTGCGCCGCCGTTCCGGCCGAAAATAGAAGGCCTTCTGCCATCTCCCGCGGTCAAGGCTTGCGGATGCGCAGCCGGCAGCGGTAAATCGGCTTCCCCTGCTTGCGGTACTTCTTCTCGAAATTGGTCTGGATGCCTTCGGTCGGTTCCGCCTCCGGCAATTCCATTTCCATCCAAGGAAGCGAAGCGAATACCTCCCGGGCTTCGGCGTTGTATTCGGCATGATCGGTGCCCCAGTAGAACGGCGCATCCGGCAGGGCGGTCCGGAGCACTTGCTCCATGAAACGCGGGCCCATCAGGCGGTTCTTATGGTGCCGTTTCTTGGGCCAAGGATCCGGGAAGTACATATGGAAGGCGGCCACGCAGGCATCCGGCAGGAAATCGCGGAAGAAATAATAGGCGTCTCCCAGCAGTACGCGCGCATAGGGGAGATGGGGACGCTTCTGCAACCGGCGCGCGGCCAGGCAGGCGATCTCGTTCTCCCATTCCAGCCCTACCAAGGGGATCTCGGGATGCTTCTCGCAGTATTCCACCAGGAAGCCGCCCTTGCCGCAGCCGATCTCCACTTCGATGGGACCGGGTTTGCCGAAAAAGGCCGCTATGGAAATGGGCGAAAAGACAGCCTTGCCTTCGGGAGCCAGGAGCGGCAGCCGGCCGCCTTCCTGTTTGCGCAGGCGCAGGTGCCAATATCGATCCAGATCGGAAGAGGGCACGAGTTCACGGAGGAATTCGTAAGAGGGGAGGCCGGAGGGAAGCGACATGCGATCTCGGGAAGAGGTTTTCCGTTCAGCGCGGGGCGCAAGGAAAATCCAAAATCGGAAGAAAGCCCCGGGCCGTCAAGCGAAGCGACTGACGCGGGTTCGGGGTATTTTTTACCTTTCCGCGCATGCCCTACAGCATCGTCATCGGCCTTGAAGTCCACGCCCAGCTTTCCACGCGCACCAAAATGTTCTGCGGTTGCAAGGTGGAGTTCGGGGCCGAGCCCAACACCCTCGTTTGCCCGGTCTGCTTGGGGATGCCCGGCACCTTGCCCGTTCCGAACGAGCGGGCGGTGGAGTTCGCCATCAAAATGGGCCTGGCTTGCGACGCCCGTATCGATAACCACGCCATGTGGACCCGCAAGAATTACTTCTATCCCGATCTGCCTAAGGGGTACCAGATCACCCAGCAGGGCGGGAATCCATTCTACGATCGCCCCATCTGCACGGGAGGCCATCTCGACATCGATCTGGACGATGGCTCGCGCAAGCGCATCGGGCTCACGCGCATCCACATGGAGGAGGACGCGGGCAAGCTCATCCACGATCTCACCGTGGCCGATTCCCTTTTCGATGCCAATCGCTGCGGCACGCCGCTCGTGGAAATCGTATCCGATCCCGATCTCCGTTCGCCCCGCGAGGCTTACCTATATCTCGAGAAGTTGAAGCAGATCCTCGAATACCTGGAGATCTGCGACGCCAACATGGAGCGCGGAAACCTGCGTTGCGACGCCAATATCTCCCTCCGCAAGGATGAATTCTCCCCCTTCGGCAACCGCGTCGAGCTGAAGAACATGAACAGCTTCCACAATATCGAAAAGGCCTTGGAGGCCGAGATCGAATTGCAAACCATGACCTTGGATCGCGGAGAAAAGGTCGCGCAGCAGACCAAACGTTGGGACGTGGCCCGAGGCGTCACCGTGGCTACCCGCACCAAAGAGCAAGCCCACGATTACCGTTACTTCCCCGAGCCTGACTTGGTTCGTTTGAACGTGGCCCACGATCAAATCGACGCCTTACGGGCAAAGATGCCGGAACTGCCGGAAGCCCGCCGCAAGCGCTACGCGGAAGATTACGGCATCCCCGCTTACGATGCCGCCGTGCTTACCGCGGAGAAGTCGCTTTCCCAATTTTACGAACGCGTTTGCGCCGTCACGGCGGATAAGAAAGCGGCCTCCAATTGGGTCATGGGCGAAGTCCTGCGCGTCACCAAGGAGCAAAACCTCCGGGTAGGGGACCTCAAGTTCTCGCCGGAGCAATTGGGCGAGTTGATCAACCTGATCCTGGATGGGACCATATCGGGAAAAATCGCCAAGGCGGTTTTCGAGGATATGCTGGCCGAAGGCAAGGCTCCGGGCCAAATCGTGAAGGACAAGAACCTGGTGGTCATCAACGACACGGGCGCGATCGAAGTATTCGTGAAGGAAGTCCTGGAGAAGAATCCCGATTCGGTGACCGCCTACAAGGGCGGCAAGGTCAAGCTGATGGGCTTCTTCGTCGGACAGGTGATGAAGCTGAGCGGCGGCAAAGCCGGTCCTGAACAGGTTAACCAATTATTGAAGAAGCATCTGGAGGCTTAAGGTATGCGGGCCGTTTTCCGGCTGGGTGTGGGTCTGGGTCTGGCCGTGGGTCTTTCCTGGAGTCTGCCGGCCGCCCCCTCCGGCCCGGTCCTTCCGCCGAAGGCCCTCCGGGACTCCGCTCGGGTCTCAGCCCCGAATCCTTCCGCCGTAGTCCAACCCCCTTCGGATTCCACGCGGAACCCGGCTTCCGCGACCAAACCGGATAGCCTTTCTCTACACCCTAAAACCCGCAGTGACAGCGTGATAGTGGCAAAACACCAGTTCAATCACCAGGAGCAAATCATTACGGGAAGCGTGATTATGACCTGCCTGGCCCTGATGCTCGTGGCCATGAATAACTATAATCCGAGATGAAAACTCCCAAGACGTCTGGCTTGGTTCATTGATTTCCCCGGATTTTTATTTATATTAGTCACTGCCACCCAAGCTCCGATTTCATCAGGTGGCCCGGAAATACGCCCAACAACTTCCATTCCCGTTGCTTTGCGTATCGACGAATGGCTATACTTGGCTCCGGAGCTTGCCGATAATGAACACGGCGTCTACCTCGGCCCAATGGCCTTGCAGGCAGGCACCCGGTGGAAATCCGTAGGGGTTTACTGAAAAAACAGGACCGGCCCGGGTTTAATGAATCCTGGGGCCGGGCAAGGGCGGGATATCGATAGCGGAGTCCGGGATCGGACCCAATCCCCGCCGCCCGCGAGTCTCGAATCCGAAAAGCCAATCCAGCCATAGCATGGACGTATCGATTTCATATCAACCAAGGGTTCTTGAATGCAAGATAGGAATCCCACCGAAATGATCAGCAAAGACGACCGCGAAGACGAGATCATCGAACCGGAAATGGATTCGATCGAGGTAACGGACGAACTGGACGAAGAGGATCTCGAAGACGACGCGGAGGAGGAGTCCGGCGAAAGCAGCGAGGCCACCCCCGGTCAGCCTTTCGATCCGAACCGGCAGATCAAGAACCTGACCCAGATCTCCCACGAATCCAACGACAGCCTGCGACGCCGTCGCAAGCGCGCCAAAGTGAGCCGGATCCAGAACCGCGGCCAGAACGGCAATCAGTACAACAACAACAACAGCAATAACAACAACGGCAACGGCAACCAGTACAATAATGGCAATCGCCATAACGGCAAGCGTCGGGATCGCCGGGACGATGCGGGGGGCGATAACTCGATCGATTTCGATCCGCGCTCCGAGACCGAGGAATATACGGGATTCATCCAAGTGCAGGAAGGCGGCCATGCCTTCATGCGCTCGGAAAAAGTGAGCTTCACTTCCCAGGACGCCGATATTCTGGTGCCTCGGGAAATCGTCCAGCGATTCGGCCTGCGTTCGGGGCATAAGATCCACGGCATCGTACGCATGAAAAAGAACCGGCGCCAAAAGGTCGTCACCAACCTGATGGAAGTGCAGGATCAACCCCTGGAGATCTGGCGCCCTTCCCCCATGTTCCACGCCCTCACCAGCGTCAACCCCTTCGAAAACTACCGGCTCTCGTCGCCTGTCGATAACGACAAATCGATGATCCTTCTTGAGCTTTTGACGCCCATCGGCAAGGGCCAGCGCGGCCTGATCGTCGCGCCTCCGCGCACGGGTAAAACCATCCTCATGGAGAAAATCGCCAACGGGATCACTTACAATCATCCCGAAGCCGAAGTGATGATGCTGCTCATCGACGAGCGGCCCGAAGAAGTCACCCACCTTTCCCGCAAGGTGAAAGGCAAAGTCTATGCCTCGTGCCTGGACAAACCCATCGAAGAGCACATCGCGCTGACCCAGATGGTCATCGACATCGCGCAGCGCAAGGTGGAATCCGGCAAGGACGTGGTGATCCTGCTCGATTCCATCACCCGCATGGCCCGCGCGTTCAACAACCAGTTGAAATCCTCGGGCCGAACCCTTTCGGGCGGCGTGGATGCCAAAGCCCTGATGGAGCCGAAGAAGTTCTTCGGCGCGGCGCGCAAGCTTGAGGAGGGCGGAAGCCTTACCATCATCGCGACCACCCTGGTGCAGACCGGGTCGCAGATGGACGAAGTGATTTTCCAGGAGTTCAAGGGCACCGGCAATATGGAACTCGTGCTCAACCGCCGCCTGGCGGAAAAGCGCATCTACCCGGCCATCGACATCGGCATGTCGGGCACGCGCCGCGAAGAGCTTATCATGCCTCCGGACGTCTTCAAGGCGGCTTCCAAGTTCCGCCGCTACCTGGCCAACCTGACCGAGGCCAATCAGATGCCTGCGGCCATCCAGGCCTTGGAGAAATTCAAAACTACCCAGGATTTCGTGGTCGCATTCCAATGAAAGTAACGCTCACCGGTTCCCCTGATTTCAAATTCAAGGCCCAAGCCGGCAATGGATACAGCTTCGATATCGGAGCGTCAAAGTCCATAGGCGGGGACGAAAGCGGATTCCGCCCCATGGAGCTGGTTCTCGCGGGCGTAGCCAGCTGCGCCGGCATCGACATCGTCAATATCCTGAAGAAATCGCGGGTGGATTTCACGGGGATGGACATCGAAGTCCACGGGGATCGCAAGCCGGATGCCATGCCGGCGCCCTTCACCAATATCGAAATCACCTACAAGATCCACGGACCCGGTATCGACCGCGCCAAGGCGGAACGGGCCGTATCCTTGGCCTTGGAAAAATATTGCTCGGTATCCGCTTCGCTGGATCCGAACATCAAGGTCGCGGCCAAGACCGTTCTCGATTCCTGATCCCGGCCCATTCCGATCAGCCCATCGCTGGCTAGGAATCAAGCCAGGTAATCGGACACCAACCATTCCTCCCGGCCGTCATTCTGCCTAACCAGCAAATGCCCCTGCGCGTTCACGGATATGATGCGGACTTCCGGCGTGCCTGGACGATCGCGAAGGCGATGGATGCGCTCCCAATCGACCTTGGCTTGCCAACGCATCAATAAGGTCTCGGGTTCGTACCCCGATTCCGCCGGGGCTTCCCGGATCCTGCGATAAATGCCTTCGATCAATTCTTCGCGGGCCTCCGCCGGAACTCCCGCTTCGGCCAGGCATGCGCTCGCCGTTCCGCCATCGGATACGACGGGAGCCCGCGCCAAGTTGATTCCGATTCCCGCCAGCATGAAGTCGCCATGCGACTCCACCAGGATGCCGCCCGCCTTGCGTCCTTGCCATAAGAGATCGTTCGGCCATTTCAATCGCAACTGCGGGCGCGCCGGGAGCTCGATCCGGGCGGCGCATTCCTCCCAAACGTGCAAGCCCAACTCCAGCGGAAATAGCGCAAGCCGGGCCGGCGGCAGCCTGCGCCGATTCACCCCCACCGTCATATAGACGTTACCCGGGCCTGCGCGCCACTCGCGACCGCGCGTGCCTTTACCGCGGGTTTGCTCTCGCGCCGATACCAACAGAAAATCCTGGCCAGCGGCCAAGGCGCGCGCGGCGTCCATTGTCGACCCCACCGATTCCAGGCGCGCTTCCGACGTAATCATGGCCCTTGTTCCTGTCGCTTGGGTCACGTGGCATTCCTTACGCAAGTAAATGTAGCACCTTGGCTTGCAACGATCCCGAAGGACAACCTATAATCGAGGGGATGCTTTGGCTTTTCGCGCTCCTTTCCCTTTTGCTTGCCTATCCCTCGCTTTCCCAACCTTTATCGGTCATGACCGTGATCCCTTCCGATGACGGCCTGCCGGGCGTACTCGGGACCCGAGCCTCCCGTCCTTTAAGCCAGGGGCATATCCTGATCGGTGTGACGAACGGGATGGGGGTAGGGGAGGGGATGATTCAGGACGGAATCCTTCGTCTGGGATCGGATGCGCATCCCGTTCCCGTTCACGAAGCGCTTCTCTATAACGGTCGTCTCTTCCTCGCGGGAGGATTGGGCGCAGGCTTCGATGCCGCGCTCTATCTTCCGATTTATTATGAATCCCTTTCCGGCGCCGGCGCCTCTCCCGACCAATGGGGTCCGGGTGATCTTTCCGCCGCGATGACGTTCGGACTGCCCTTCGACCTTCCCTTCGTCTCCTTCTCCTTATCCGCCACGGGCTCGGCGCCAACTTCCCCCCAGAATGGGCCCCGCTTGCCGCAGCAGTTGGCGTTCTATCCGGCCTCCTCGAGTTTACCGGATGCGCTTTCCCACGCTTTAGGGATGGATGCGCCGCGGGCCGGAATCGGGGCCGGCATTTCCCTGGATTTCTCGGAAGCCGTGAACGGGCCGAATTTGAAAGTGCATGCCAATGCCGCCGCGGATCGTACCTTGGGCCGAGAACGGGACAATCCATTGGGGGCCTTGTCTACGTCCGTGGCCGCGGAAGCCGCCCTGGGCAAGGCGTGGCGCCTGGAAGGCGAGTTCCGCAACGAACGCCTGGTCGTTGATCCGGAGAACCTGGGAGACCCGCTTGGGCGCTCCACATCCTTGTCCTTAGGTCTGGGCGTCAAAGCCTGGGGATGCCTCACCTTAAGGGTCGGGGCCCGGATGGCTCCCTCAGATTGGAATCCCTATTTACCGTTGTCCTGGCGTGACGGAGCGGGCGTCGAACGCAGCCTGGCATACCGACCCTTACCGGGCTATTCCGCCTCCTTCCAGATCGCCTGGCAAGGTTTTCCGCTCGACCGCGACACGGATCACGATGGCATTCCCGATGGCAAGGATCTCTGCCCGACCGTGCCCGAGGACCGCGACGGTTTCCAAGACGAGGACGGTTGTCCCGACCCGGACAACGATAATGACGGCATCCCGGACAAGGATGATAAGTGCCCTTACGTCCCCGAAGACCACGATGGCTTCGAGGATGCAGATGGATGCCCCGAACTGGACAACGATCACGATGGCATTCCGGATAAGGACGACAAGTGCCCCAACGATCCGGAAGATAAGGACGGATTCGAGGACAAGGATGGCTGCCCGGATTTGGATAATGATCAGGACGGGATTCCTGATGCGTTGGACAAATGCCCCAATGAGGCGGAAAACCGGAATGGCATCGAAGACGAGGATGGCTGCCCGGAGGTCGACAGCGACCATGATGGCATTCCCGATTCACGGGACAAATGCCCCAACGAGCCCGAGACCATCAATTTCTACCAGGACGAAGACGGCTGTCCGGATGAGAAGCCCGAGCCCATCGGGGACGCCATCCTGGAGGGAGTCAGCTTCGTCGGGAACACGGCCGAGCTGGATACCGCTTCCTTTATGGCCCTGAACGGACTGGCCGCCCGCCTGTCCGCATATCCCGGAACGGAAATAGAGGTGCAGGGATTCCTGGACGACCGCGCCGGTCCGCGGGCGAAAGCCCTGTCGCATCAACGCGCCGAGTCCGTGGTCGAGTACCTGGCGACCCGCGGCATCGAGGTCCGCCGCCTGAAACCCGTAGGTTACGGGTCCGCGCAGCCTGTGGCCCCCAACCGGACCGCCCAGGGCCGGGCCAAGAACCGGCGCATCCAAATCCATCGCTTAAATTAGCCCGCGGCGACGCAGGGCCTGCCACGCCCGCGGGGCTTGCAACCCCCTTTCCCGAGGCGGTATCATGAGGGGTGATGGCTCTTTCGCGATTCTGGTTGGTCTTAGCATTGTCCTTATCCGCCTGCGGAGGCTCTCATTACGGGCAAGACGACAGCCGGATCGATCCCGACAAGGAAAAGCTGATCGACAAGCTCACGCTGTTCGTGGAGGCGGTTCAAGGGGATCGATTCGATCTGGCCTTGGGCTATCTCACGCCCGCGGAAAAAGCCAAGATGGACGAGGGGAATCCGACCGTGTCGCCGGCCATGCAGCGGCGGCTTAAGGCCGTACGTTTAAGCACCTTGGCCAATAAACCCGGGGTGCATCTGCAGGGAGGGAAGCTGGAAGGAATCTACGCCTGGCTCCCTAACGTGGATCACGTCCCGGATCACCCCTCGGGCGAAATTCCGCCCCCGCTTCCGTAAAGGATATCCCAAAGAGACTGGGGACGCTTACGGAGCGAGCAGGCGCGCGTGGGGAGACCCGAGGAAGAGCGCGAATTCCTCTTCGAAATTGGACGTGAACAGGCCCTGGCCCAGGGCGTCTTCGATTTCGGATCGGGTCCAGAATTTCAATTCATCGATTTCATCCGGCTCGGGCCGGAAGGGGCCCGCGGAAACGTGGAGGAAGGTGCGTATGTTCTCGGATTCCACGGCGTTGCGGATGCGGGAGGGGTAGAGGAAGATGAGCTCATCTCCTGCTCCCTCCTCCAGGGTTCCCAGGTTCAGTCCCAGTTCTTCGGCCGCCTCCCGGCGCGCCGCTTCCTCATAGCTCTGGCCGAATCCCACGTGGCCACCCACGGATGTATCCCATTTACCGGGCTGGGTGTCCTTGCGAAGGGAGCGCTTTTGGAGCAACAAGCGCCCATCCGTGCCTAGCACCAAGACGTGCACCGAGCGATGGATCAAAGCCGGATTCCCGTGTACGCGGCTGCGCGCCACGGGCCCTAGGACCACATCGTCATCGGTCACCTGGATCAACATCTCATCGGCCATGGGGAGGGAAAATAAAAAACCCGCGGGGGGCCGCGGGTCGAACTCGAAATCGGGGACTCCGGATTCGTCAGCTCAAATCCCGACCCCGAAATTCATCACATAATAGCGTTCCTCCACCTGGCCGGTATAATAGCCGCCTTCTTCGGCCCAAGTGGCCGCCTCGTAGTGGAAAATGGTGAAAAGGGTTCCGCCCAGACCTGCGGTGGGATACCCGCCTTTGAGGCCCAAGGAAAGCCGTCCCTTGAGCACCCAGGGAATCAAGGTCTGTTCCCATTCGGCGCCCATGTCGATCTTGTTGATGGGTTTGTAGTTCCGGTCGTTGTTGAGGGCGTCCTCGAAGTCCATGGCGAAGTTGATCTTGCGTTTCCAGCGTCCGTTGCTTTCCAAAAGCATCGGCGAATAAGCGACGCCTACGGACAGATCGGGAGTCACCGCCTTGTGGTTGAGGATCATGAATAGATTCTGGATCGACGCGCCGAAGCGGATATCCGGCGTTTGCTGCCAGAGCACTCCGGCGTCCATCGCATGTCCCAGCGTGCTCAGATCGCCGAGTTCACGAAGCTTCACGTCCACGGTATCCTGGATGGCCGCCTCCACGCCGCGGCGACCGCTCTGATTGGAAAGATCCGTTAGCGCCACTTGGAAATTCCCGACCTCCTCGCGCTTCGCCAGGCGATAGCCCAAGCCCACCGAAAGGCGATCGTCCAGATAGCTATAGGCTCCGGCGATCTGGCCGACCATATCGAGGGAGATGGATTCGATTCCCGCCTGCGGCAGCAGTACGCCTACGTCGGCATAGGGCGCCATTTGCGCATCCGCCCAGTAAGCCATGCCGAAGTTGTGCATGGCCAGCTCGCCTCCGTGCAGCACGGCCACCTTTACGGGCTTCCGATCGAATGCGGAGAGATCGGAGACCAGATTGGAATCCTTCTGCAGCGAATTCATGTTTTGGAAGCTTTTCTGGTGGGCCTGGTAGAACCGCAGGATATCTAAGGCGTCGTCCACCGGGATGGCGGTACCCAGGAAATCCATGTGCATATCGAACTTGTCCAGCGGGTAGCGTTGCTGGGCGGGGTCCAGGTTTCCGTTTCCTAGGCGGCCCATCAAGTTGAGGCCCGCCACGTTGTAATGCATGGCGTCCTTATCGTCGGCGACGGCAACGAACGCATTGCCCATGCCCAAGGGCCGTAAGGTTCGATGGATGGGGCCGGAGGTGGCCCAAGCGCCCATGGCCGAGCCCAGCAGGGCGATGAGGGGCAGTGAACGGGAAGCGAGAGTACGGTGTTGCGTGTGCATGTCCTAGATCCCCATCCGTTATTTGTAATTGTTCCAACAGCCGCCGATGTTTTTCTTGGCGGCCGCCAACTGGGCCTGATCATAAGCGGACATCGCCGCCGCGGATCCCGCCGCGTCATAGCGCACCTGAAGGGAATCCTTCTGGGCCGCGATGCGGGCGGCCTTGTCCTTATACAGGAGGCCCGTCGTGAATCCGGCATCCAAGGTGAACTTGAGATGGAATTGGGCATCCAGATCCTCGCCGGCGTCCTTATCCAAGATCGGGTTTTTCCCTTTTCCGTTATGGTCGTTGTCCACCGTATCGACGGGGGTCCAACGGGCGTCTTCGTCCACGAAGCCGTCCCCGTCGTTGTCTTGCCCATCGGCGATCTCTTCGTCCACGCATCCGTCGCCGTCGTTATCCTTGCCGTCGCCGAACTGGTAGAAGGTCACCGCATCGCCCAAACTGGTGATGACGCTATCCGCCTTCTGGGTTACATCCCCGGACAGGCTCTGGGAGCCGCCGGTGGTATCGCCGCCGACGCCACCGATCTTGTCGGTCAGAGAGGGCGAGAGCAAGCCCAGTACCGTACTCGCGGAAGATAGGCCCGAGGCAACGTTCTGAATCAGGTTGTTGAACTGTTCCTTTTTCTCGGGAGTATCGAGCGAATCCACGATAGCGTTCAGGTTGTCCACCTTGAAGCCGTCGGCGGAATTGAAGGTCAACAGCTTCATGACGTTGTCATGCGAATCGATGGTATTGTCGCCATTCAGATCCCGTAGGTGGGTCACGGCGTAGATCAATTCCACGAAACCGAAATCGGCGACGATCTTCTGGGAAGGCATCACCAAATCGGAAAGCGGGAACTCGGATTTCATGTGGAAGCCTTTGGCGCCCTGGTCGGCCTTGGCCCAATAATCCTGCATGAAGGCGATGCGCTTGGAAGCCAGCGGATCGGACTTGGCCGCGGATCCGTCCGGGTGCAGGGAGTACTGCCACCAGCGCGTGAGGGAATCGCGATCAGTCATTGCGCCCAGGGCCAAGCGTACGCGCGAGGTAGCCTGCAAATACCGGGTCACGTCCCAATCGCTGGCGCCCACGAAGGGGATGCCGCTCTTGTCCTGGGCCTTGCTTACCTCGTCCAGCAATGTCGAGGCATTCACCTGCCAATACCGCATTACCGATTTCGAATAGCCGTAATAAGCCATGGAATTGGCGCTGTCCGCCTTGATGGCGGCCTCGAATGAGGCCGTGGCGGCCTGGTAATCCTGCTGCCGGAATAGGTTTTCGGCGGCGGTCAATTGGGCGTCCTTACCCGGACCGGCATCGCCTTCGCCGCTCGGGTTGAAGACGTTGCAACCCGCGAGAGCGAGGCCCAGGAGAAGGCCGCTTCGTTTCAGGCGGTTGAGGGATGGATGCATTTTGCGCTCCCTGGAAGTTTTGATAGATTCTAGGGGGTGGCGATCGGGAAAGAGCAACAAGATTTTGGCCCCGGCCCCGAAGCCCACGTCGGAATGATCCAGAAAGCCGTAAGCCCAATAACCACGGGCCCTCCAGGCGATTCTCAAAAAACCAATGATGAAGGCCCGGTTTTCGATTTCGCCCGCCCCGAAGTGCTTCTAAGGGCGGAGGAATTGAGGGAGGCCGCGGCGCGGTTGCGCGCAGCCTGCGATCTTCGTCCCGTTCCGCCCACCGATGCCGCAGCTTACCGGTCCCTGCTCGCGGAATTGGACTCCATCATGCCGGCTTTCTACCGCTGCTACGACGCCTACGTAACCGAGGTGTTACGTACGGGGGATACCGCCCCGTCCTGTTCGCGCGGATGCTCCCATTGTTGCAGCCATTACGTGTCCTCGGTGGAGCCCTATGAATTGATCTTCCTGCATAGCCGCATCGCGCGGGGCCCGGCCTATCCCAGCCAGATCATCGGACTGCATCGGCGCACGACCCTCTTCCATTCCCTGCGGCGGGAGTCGGACGGGGAATTGGCGGAGGACAAGGCCCTCTACAGGTATTATCTGCGCGGAGCCCCTTGCCCCTTCCTGGGATCGAACGGGGCGTGCGGCGTCTACGCCTCCAGGCCGATGAGCTGCCGCATGTTCTTCAGCCTTTCCGACCCCGCCTTCTGCAAGGGACGGGCCGTTGTCGACGTGCGCAACCGGAATTTCCTGATCGAATTGCCTGAGGATATCGAAGCCGATCTGGGGCGCGCCGCGGCCGCGCTTTCGTCTTATGCGCTGCCCGAGTCCCTTTTCGAAGGCCTGCTCGAAGCCAACGGCGCTTTCGGGCGATTCGAGCCGGACCCTTCCTGACCGGCCCGCGGATCGGGCCGTTTACGCCGGGCGTTGTTCGGAAACCTGGGGAGCGGCTTCCGCTTTTCCATCGTCGGCCGGCAGGACGGCCTTGGGCGGATTCCTTTTCTTCAGGCAGCGCAGGATATCCGACAAGCGGAAATCGCCCGCAGGCTTCCCATGCGAGTTGGGGCAGAGCAATTCCTTGAATTCGTCCTGGGTGATGATGATGTCTTTCGGAGCGTCCAGCGCCTGAAAAGTACCGCGATGATCGATATGGCCTTTATAGACCATGATCTTGATGGGAGGATAGGCGAAGGGAGTAATGAGGTAGCTGTAAGCCTCATGCGTCACGCGTTTCTTCCCGTCGCGCGTATAGACGTACTCGGCTTCTTCCAAAGCTCGCATCACCGACATCCCGGAACCTCCGAACCGCTATCATACCGGCAGGCATTAGCCGGGGAAACATATACGGCGCGTATCGAAACGGGGTCCTTTGCGACCCTACCACAAAACCCAAACATAAGACGGTGATTCCGCTTGCTATCGGCCCGATTCAACCGGGACATCCGTTCAAACAGGCTGGGGCCGCGTGGCCCATCGCCGGATCAAATCCGCGCTCCAGGCGTCGAAATCCCCCGACCGGATCCGCGCGCGGGCTTCCCGCATCAGATCCTGGTAGAAGTGCAGGCTATGCAAGGTCGCCAATTCAAGGGCCAGGATTTCGCCGGCGACGAACAAATGCCGTAGGTAAGCGCGCGAAAAGGTTTGGCAGGTATAGCATGCGCAGCGCCGATCGAAGGGTTCATCGATTTCCTGCGCGTGGCGCGCCGCCTTATAGTGTAAAGCTCCATCCCAGGTATAGACCGTGCCATTGCGGGCGTTGCGCGTCGGCAGGACGCAGTCGAACATGTCGATGCCCAGGCCCACCAGGGTCAGTAGATTGGAAGGCGTCCCCACCCCCATCACGTAACGCGGCTTCCCGGGGGGCATGAGGGGCGTGCACATTCCCGCTATCCGGTACATCATTTCCGCCGGTTCGCCAACGCTTAAGCCCCCGATGGCGATGCCGGCCGTATCCAGGGCGGCGATGTGCCCGATAGCCTGGGCCCGGGCTTCCTCATGCATTCCTCCCTGGACGATGCCGAAGAAATGCTGTCGATAACCGTGCCGTTCGGTGTTCCGGGCCAGCCATTCCAACGCGCGTTCGGTCCACCGCTGGGTCAGCCCCAGGGAATTTTCGGCCTGCTCCAGCGTGCTGGGATAAGGCGTACACTCGTCGAAAGCCATGATGATATCGGCGCCGATCTTCCTCTGCGCCTCCATCACCGATTCCGCGGTGAACAAGTGCTTGGATCCGTCGATATGCGAGCGGAACTCCACGCCGCGCTCGTTGATGGTGCGCAAGGTCTCCAGGCTCCAGACCTGGAACCCTCCCGAGTCGGTCAGCATGGCCCCGTCCCAGGCGGCGAAACGATGCAATCCCCCCGCCCGGTCGAGAAGATCGCAACCGGGCCGTAGGTAGAGATGATAGGTGTTCCCCAGGATCAAGCGGGCGCCGGTATCCCGGACCGCGCGCGGCGAAAGGGCTTTGACCGCTCCCGCTGTCCCTACGGGCATGAAAACCGGGGTTTCGATTTCCCCATGATCGGTGCGGAGCCGGCCGGTCCGGGCGAGCGAGCCTGCCGGCGCATGTTCCACGGAAAAGAAGGGGAGAGGGGAGGTCATGGAAGAACGGTCAAAGGTGCTTCAGGGATGCCGCGGCGTCAAGCGGGCCGAGGGCTCCCTTTGGCCGAGCCCCCATTCCGTTAGGGTCTCTCAGGTCAGGTCTGATAAAGGAATTCGAAAGCGTCCCCCAATTTCTTGACGAACTTGAGGTCCACGCCGGGAACGTTCACCTTGCCTTGCATCGGCTTCGGCAGGACCACGGTCTTAAAGCCCAAGCGGGCCGCTTCCATGACCCGAGTATCCGCCTGGGGGATGGTCCGCAGTTCCCCGTTCAATCCGAGCTCACCGAGCGCGAGGGTATCCGCCAGGCACTTCTTACCCAAGTGATTCGACGCCACCGCGGCCGCGATAGCCAAATCCACCGCGGGCTCTTCGATGCGGAATCCTCCCGCCAAGCTCACGAATACGTCCTGCATCCCGATTTCGATGCCCGCGAATTTCTCCAGCAAGGCGAGCAGGATGGTGAGCCGCTTGGAATCCAGCCCCATGCTCACCCTCTGCGGCATGGAGTAATTGCTTCGCGAGACCAGGGCTTGCACCTCGATAAGGATAGGGCGGGTTCCTTCTATCGAGCAGGATACCACCGAACCCGGATCGCGCTCGCCGCGATTATGGGCAAACACTTGGGACGGGTTATCCACCTGGATGAGGCCGGTGGAAGCCATCTCGAAGACCCCGATTTCATGGGTCGCGCCGAAGCGGTTTTTGACTGCGCGTAGGATGCGATAGGCGTTATGCCGTTCCCCTTCGAAGTAGATAACGGTATCGACCATATGCTCGAGCATGCGCGGGCCGGCCAGCACGCCTTCCTTGGTCACGTGGCCCACGATGAAAATGGCCGTCCCCGACGACTTGGCATGCACCATAAGGGCCAGGGTGCATTCGCGCAACTGGGACATCGATCCGGGCGAACCGGGCAGATCCGGCTTATAGATGGTCTGGATGGAGTCGATGACCAGCACCGTAGGCTTCACGGCCAGGCATTGCCTGAAAATGGCGTCCAGATTGGTCTCGGACAGGACCGCCATGTCCGGGGAAGGAGTCTCCAGGCGTTCCGCCCGCATTTTCAGCTGGGTCAGGCTCTCCTCTCCGGTCACGTAGAGCACCCGAACGTCACCGGCCGAAAGGGTGGCCGCCATCTGCAAAAGCAGAGTGGATTTTCCGATACCCGGATCGCCTCCGATCAGCACCAAGGAACCCGGTACGATTCCGCCGCCAAGCACCCGGTCCAATTCGGTCATCCCCGTGCGGGTCCTGGGCTCCTTAAGTACCTCGATATGCTTTAAGGATTTGGCTTCGCTGACATCCCCCAGACCCCGCTTCTCACTGGCTTCTTCCACGGCCGTGGCCGCGACTTCGGTGAGGCTGTCCCAGCTTCCGCAGGATAGGCATTTGCCGCTCCACTTGGCGGTGGTATCGCCGCATTCGCGGCAGGCGTAGAGAACCCCGGATTTGGATTTCGACTTGATGGCCATGCCGGATAAAATAGCAATTCCGGTTCGAAAGTGATGCTCTTTTGTGCAGTTAATCCGCTTCGGGCAATAGCTTCCGCTGGCCGTTGATGAATTGCCGAACGTAAGGGTTGGAGGTCGCGCGCGTCTCCTCCGGGGTTCCGACGAAAATGATGCGGCCATCCAAAAGCATGGCGATGCGATCGGCGATCTTGTAGGCCGAGACCATGTCATGGGTCACGACGATATTGGTGGCCCCCAGCTTGGCCTGCATGTCGATGATGAGGTCGTTGATCACGTCCGAGGTAATCGGATCCAAGCCCGTCGTGGGCTCGTCGTAAAGCAGGATTTCGGGCTTCAAGGCGATAGCCCGCGCCAATCCCAGGCGCTTCTTCATGCCTCCCGACAACTCGCTGGGAACCTTGAAGCGGAAATCGGGATTCAGGTTGATCATGTGCAAGGTCTCGGCCACGATCCGATCCAAATCCGATTCCCTAAGCTCCTTATTATGCTCGCGCACCGCGAACTTGATGTTCTCGCCTACGTTCATGGAGTCGAAGAGGGCCGCGCCTTGGAAAAGCATCCCCATGCGTTTGCGGATGGTCTTCACGTCGATATGATCCTGGCTGGAAATGACCTTCCCGTCCACGATCACCTCGCCGCCATCCGGCTGCAATAGCCCGATGCAATGCTTCAGGATGACCGATTTCCCGCCACCCGAGCTCCCGATGATGACCATGGTCTCGCCTCGGCGGATCTCCAGATTGACGTCCCGGAGGACCTTCTGCGGCCCGAAGGACTTTTGCAGATGCCTGAGTTCGATGAGCGCGTCGCCGTTCATATCCGCTTCAATATGCGATGTAGACGATGAGGAAGTCCACGATCAAGATCAGCATGCACGAGGAAACCACCGAGCGCATGGAAGCCTGGCCCACGCCCTTGGCTCCCGGGCCGGCGGTAATCCCATGATGGTAGCCCATCAGGACCACGATGCCGCCGAATACCATCGCTTTGATCATGCTGGTGAACACGTCATACGGCTGGAATAGGAAGCGCAAGCCGAAAACGTAGGTGGCGGTCGTCACCTTCAGCACCAAGGTGGTAATGATCCAGCCCCCGATGATGGACAGGCAATCGGATACGATGACAAGCAAGGGGAAGACCAGGATGCCGGCCAAGAAGCGCGGCATCGCCAGGTAGCGGAGAGGATCGAGATCGAGGACGGTCATGGCGTCCAGCTCTTCCTTCTCCTTCATGGTGCCGATTTCCGCGGCGATGGCCGATCCCACGCGGCCGGCGAGCACCAAAGCCGTCAACACCGGCCCCGATTCGATGATGACCAGTTTGCAAACCGCCGTGCCCAGGTAATTCGCCGGTACGAATCCGCGGAACTGGTACTGGGCCTGGATGGCCGACACCGCGCCGATGAAAAAGGAAATCACGATCACCAGGGGCAGGGAAGTGGTGCCGATGCGGATGATCTGCTCTACCGTAAGCCCCGGATTGAGGAAGATCAGATGGGCCCGTCTCAGAATCCTCCCGAATAGGATAAACACCTCGCCCACGCGGGCGACGCGTAGGGCCAACCTCTCCATCAGCAGGGAAATCAGCCGACGGGCCGATGATCCTAGGGTCTCCAGGAATGCGGTTACCGAGGGTCCGTCCGTGGGCCGCGCGGTTTCACCCTGCATACGCCCGCGCCCAATCTGGATCCGAAAGCGAAGCCCAAAGGATGTTAAGGAAACCCATCTGACGCGCTTCAGAACCCGTCAGGTTCGGGCGCGCGCCCGGAATAGTTGACGAAGGAAGCATAGTCCGATATGAAGGTAAGCGGAACCTCGCCCGTGGGCCCATTTCTCTGCTTGGCCAGGATGATCTTGGCCTTCCCTTTCTCGGCTTCCTTATTATAAACCTCATCGCGGTAGACGAACATGACCAAATCCGCATCCTGCTCGATGGCTCCCGATTCCCGTAGATCGGAAAGCTTGGGCTCCCCGTCGCCGCCGCGTTGCTCCACCGAACGCGACAACTGGGAGAGCGCCACCACCGGTATTTCGAGTTCCTTCGCCAGGCCTTTAAGGCCGCGGGAGATCTGCGAGATTTCCTGCTGCCGGTTTTCCTGCCGTCCCGCGCCCTGCATCAATTGCAGGTAATCGACCATGATCATGTCCAGGCCCTGCTGGGCCTTGAGGCGCCGGCATTTGGCCCGCAGTTCCAGGATGTTCAAGGACGGGTGATCATCGATGAAGACCTTGGCCTCGCTGATGGGGCCTACCGCGATCGAGAGGCGGGGGAAATCCCGCTGGGGAAGCCTACCGGTTCGCAAAAGGTGCATGTTGACCTGGGCCTGGCGGCAAAGGATACGTTGCACCAATTGCTCGCGACCCATTTCCAAAGAGAAAAAGGCGACCGTCTTCTTATGATCGATGGCCGCGTTCGCCAGCATGGACAGGGCCAGCGCCGTTTTACCCATGGCCGGACGCCCCGCCAGGATGATCAAATCGGTTTTCTGGAACCCGGAAGTCATTGAGTCGAAGTCCTTAAAGCCCGAGGGCACGCCGATGATTTCGCCCTTGGAATAGCTTTCGATCAGCTTGAAGGTATCCGACAGGATGCGCTTGATGGGGATGAACCCCTGCTTGATGGTGGACTCGCTGATGGCGAAGATCTCGCCCTCGGCCTGGTCCATGATCTCGCCCGGTTCTTGGCTCCCGTCGTAGGCCCTTTCCAGGATGCGGGTCGCCGAACCGATCAAGCCCCGCAACAGGGCCTTCTCCTTGATGATGCTGCAGTGCTGGGCCACGTTGGCCGAAGAGACCACCTCGGCCGATATCTCCATCAGGTATGCATCACCGCCGGCCACGTCGAACTTCTGGTTTTTCCGCAAGGCCTCGGAAACCGTGATGAGATCGACGGGCGTGTTCTTCTCGAACAAGCCCGCCACCGCTTCGTAGATCACCTGGTGCTTTTCGAGATAAAAATCCTCGGGTTTCAGCGTTTCCAGTGCGTCGCCCACGGCATCCGAATCCAGGAACAAAGCGCCGATCACGTGCTTTTCCACCTCGATGGCCTGCGGCGGCACCCGGAACGTCGACATCCCGCCGCGAAAACCCTCGCCTCGTGAGGAACCACCCTCGTTCCGGGCAGGTCCCCCTTCGTTCCGGGAAGCGCCGCCCTCGGCCCGGGTGAGGCCGGTCTCCCCGCGTCCCGTTCCGCCTTCCCCAAGGGCCTGTCCCTGCGCGAATCCCGTTTCCGAGCTCATCTCAAAGGCCTTCCGCCATGCGCTTCCGCAACCATTGCAAGTCTTCCCAGGCTTTCCGCTTCAACTCTTCGCGCGCCAAAAGATCGGCGGGATGATAGGTCACCACGAATTCCCGGCCTTCCATGCGGAAGGGTTCTTGGCGCAATTCCTCCAATGGTTTGCCGGTCTTCAGCACGGCCTGGGCGCAAGCCTCGCCCAAGAGCAAGACGAACGGGGCGCGAACAAGCCCCAGCTCGGCATGCAACCAGGGAAGCAGCCGCGCCAAATCGCGGCGCGTCGCGCGGCCGGCGCGGAAGGCTTTCACGAGATTGGTTTGGTAACAAGCCGCCGCATCCAAATGGATGGCTTTCAGCATTTTCGCCAAAAGGTTGCCTGGTTCGCCTTGGAAAGCGAGCCCGGCGGCCGCATCGGCCTCTCCCGGCTCCAGTCCCGCCACCGCCAGGATCGCTCCCGCAGGCCCATGTCCCCTCACCACGCGGACAACGGCCGCCGCGGGATCGCCTGCGGCCACGCCGGGATGGGCCAGCAAATGGGACCAGTAAGCATCCAGATCGGAGAAGGACGGCATTGCCGCAGGTTCCGTCCGCGATGGAGCGGACGCGTCACGGATAGCGGACGAGGTCGGTTCGGACAGCGCGCGCTCCAAGGAAGCCAACAGGCCTTCAGGTGAAGATGCTACCGGATCTTCTTGCTGGAAATTTCCGCTCCCGTTTCCCCGATCCTTCGCGGAAGCCTCCGTTGCGAGCCCCGGAGCGGCAGCGCGTCTGGGCTCGGCTTCGAATCCGGAAGAAATTTGCACGGGTTCCGAGACCGCGGAAACGGATTTGCGGACCCAGGGGTAGGGGAGGATCACCTCATCGCTGCCCAGCTCTGACTGGGCCTCCAGATAAGCGCGCAGAAGGAGTTCAGTGGGGGCCATTAAGCCCCCAACCGGACCGCTACCGCGGCTACCACGGCGGCTGCGAGATCATCCTTGTCCCATTCGGAAAGCGGATGGGCGGTGCGGCCATCCAGCACCGCGGCCAAGACGCGTCCCCGGCCGAATCCGGTCTCGCTGGAAACGGGATTGTTCACCACCATGAGATCGCAATTTCGCTCGCGCATCTTGAACTCGGCATGGCGGATGGGATCGGTGGTTTCCAGGGCGAACCCCACCAGAATCTGCCCTTCTCGCTTCTTCTGGCCAAGTTCATGTAGTACGTTAGGGAAGGGCTTCAATTCCATATGAGCCAAGGACCTGGAATCCTTTTGCTTTCCCAAATGGGATTGGGCGGGTACGAAATCGGCAATCGCCGCCGCCATGATGATTACGTCGGCCTCCGCCTGGCGCGCCAGCATCTCGCGGCGGAAGTCCTCCGAAGTCTCTGCCTTCACGGCGGGAAACCCCGGTGTTACCGGATCATCGGTGTTACCCGCGACGACCGTAACCAGGGCTCCGCATAAATGGAATGCCCTAGCCAAGGCCAGCCCCGTTTTCCCGCTGCTCCGGTTCGAAAGGAATCGCACATCATCCCATTTCTCGCGGGTGTGCCCCAAACTGATCAAAACTCGTTTACCTTGCAATGACCCGTGCCGGCTGGGAAGGGCCCGATGGCTTTTCAGATAGGCGATGATATGCGCCACGTCCAGCAGCTTCCCATGGCCTTCTTCGCCGCAAGCCAAGACACCTTCCCCCGTCGGGAGAATGACGTCCCCTTTTTCCTGCAGGAGCCGCAAGTTCCTCTGCGTGGCGGGCGCGGTAAGCATTACTGAATTCATAGCCGGAGTTATATAGGCGTTCCCGGCGAATACCAGATACACCAACGAAAGCAGGGATCCGGTCAAGCCCTGGGCGAGTTCAGCCAGAGTATGGGCCGTGCAGGGTGCCAGCACGTATAAGTCGGCCCAGCGAGCCAAATCGATGTGATCCATGGCTCCGGATTCCACTCCTGACCATCCATCTACGGGCACGCGCCACCCTGTCAGCGCCGCGAATGTATTGGGGTGGATTAGTTTGGCCGCGCTCGGCGTCATTATGACCCGAACCGTTGCACCCTCGTCCTTGAGGCGCTGAACCAGATCGCAGGCTTTATACGCGGATATGCTTCCGGATACGCCGATTAGGACGTTCTTCCCCTCAAGACCCATCCCGCTCCTCTCGGCCAGAGCTCCGGAAAACGACCTCCAGAGGCCGTTTCACGCCGGAATTAGACCGTTTCGACGTCGTTAATGAGTTCCAGCCGGTTGTCCTTGAACTTCTGGATGGCGATGGTGGTCGGTTTATCGTTCAGCTTGATAAAGCCGAGATTGGCCTGTTCGTTGATGAAGCGGGCTTCTTGCGAAGTCATGATCACCGTTTTGAAGGGAGAAAGATCCTTGCCATAGCAGGTTTCAAGAGAGAGGTGCTGATGCTTGGACACTGGGACTCCTTTAAAGCCCTAAGTGGTTGGGGCTATTACAGTTGGCAGAGAGAGGGGGATTCGAACCCCCGTGGGATTTTACTCCCAACATGCTTTCCAAGCATGTACCTTAAACCACTCGGACATCTCTCTATTTGCCACAAGTATAGGATTTTCCTCGCGAAAATCAAGAATTCAGGCAAAAAGTTCCTTTTATAGCCATTCTTATACATCAGTTGTGTATGTTGGGGCTGTTGCGCCTATCAAGTAGTCAAAAAATGCGCTTCGCATCTGTTCGATGGATGGGCGCTACAACACAGGTCGAACTTGTGAAGCCCCAGGTAAATTTGCGGCTGCACGAAGATCCTCTGGCTTGGGTTCAGCGCTTCCATCAAAGTCTTGTAATAGGTATAGCTTATGATAAATGCCGCCAAGTCGTAGTAACTCCTGATGCGTTCCCTGCTCTCGGATGCGCCCTTTATGCATGACCAGGATGCGCGTGGCTTTTTGGATGGTTGAAAGCCGATGGGCTACGACAATCGACGTCATATTGCGGAGGATTTTTTCCAAAGCTTCCTGCACCAGGCCTTCCGTAGCCGTGTCCACGGAGGAAGTCGCTTCATCCAGTAAAAGGATTTTAGGCCGGTGATATAACGCCCGGGCGAAGGCCAACAGCTGACGCTGTCCGGCGGAAAGGTTTTCCCCGCGTTCCTTAAGCCGGGTCTGATAGCCATCCGGCATCCGCGCGATGAAGTCGTGGGCGTTCACGTACCGGCAAACCTCTTCTACCCGCGATAGATCGAAGTCCGGACCCAACGCCACGTTGAAGGCCACGGATTCCGAAAACAAATACACGTCCTGGGAGATGAGGCTTATGTGTTTCCGGAGAGCGCGGTCCTCGAAGTCCGCGATACTTCGTCCGCCGATGCTGATACCCCCCATGTCCGGCAGGTAAAATTTATTGCACAGCGCGATGGTGGTGCTTTTGCCGCTGCCGGTGGCGCCTACGATGGCGACCGATTCCCCTGGCTCGACGGCGAAGCTCACCTCCTTCAAAACCGGTTTCCCAGGGTCATAGCCGAAAGTGACGTTGTCGAAGCGGAGGGTCGGGCGTTCGGGAAAATCGACCCGGCTCCCGGAAGGTAGGGCGGCTTCGGTATCGAACAAAGTGAAAACGCGCTCTGCCGCGGCTAGGGCGCTTTGCAAGGCGGTGATCTTGTCGCTCAACTCCCGCAAGGGCCGGAAGAAGAGGCCCGTGTACCAGGAGAAGGCCACCAGGGTCCCGATCGAGACGGATCCCCGGAAGAAGAGCCAGGCGCCCGCGAAGTAGAGGATGGCCAGGGATATTTCGGTTAAGCCGGAGATGACGGGAAAGAACACCGAGTAGTATTTGACGTTCTTGAACCATTCTTCGCGGGTCCGCCGATTCACCTCATCGAACTTGCGGACCTGCTCGGCTACGCGCCCGAAAATGCGGACGATGTGGATTCCCGCCAAGCTTTCCTGCATGATGGAATTAAGCTCGGCCAATAGCCCTCTGATCACGGTATTATTCTGGCGTACCTTCTCGCGGAAAATAGATGTGGTCAAGATCATGAGGGGGAGCACGGCGAGGGAGGCCAGGGCTAGCCGCCAATCCAGCCAGAACATGAAGCCTACCGCATAGGCAATCATCAGAAGTGCGCCGAGCAATTCGATGAGGCCCTCCGTGAACATGCCGCTTAAGGAGTCGATATCGTTCCCCAAGCGCGTCATCAGGCGTCCCACCGGCGTGCGGTGGAAAAAGTCCATGCTGAAACCCTGCAGACGCCCGAAAATGCGCACGCGCAGTTCGTGGATGATGAACAGGCCAAGCTTTTGGCTGGCTACGGCGCGGAAGTACTCGAAGGCCCCGGAAACCAGCACCAGCGCCACGAAGGCGGTCATATATGGGGTGATGCCGGACAGATTCTTATGCTTGATGGGGCCGTCGATCATCTGCTGCAATATCCGGGGCTGGAGCACCGGCAGCAGCTCCGAAGTGACGAGGAAGAAAAAGGCGGTAAGGGCCGTGGATTTATGACCCTTCGCGAGGGAAACCAGGCGCAACCATAGGTTGCGATCAAGGAAGCGCGCCACCTTATCTTCGCTGAGATATTCTTTGCGATCGGCCATGACTAATCCAATTCCAGCGCCGAACTAAGGCGTTGCTTCTCCCATACCGCCGCGTATGCGCCGCCCTTGCGGAGTAATTCCGCATGGGTTCCCTGCTCCAGGATCTTCCCCTCAGCCAGGAATACGATGTTGTCGCAACCCATGACGGCCGAATAGCGATGCGATACGATGAGCACCGTGCGCCCGGCGAAGTGCTTGCGTAACTGGTCCAGTACCAGGGATTCGGTCTCGGTATCCAGGGCCGAGAGGGTATCGTCCAATCCCAGCACGAGGGGGTTGGCCAGCAGGGCCCGCGCCAGGCCTACGCGCTGGCGTTGTCCACCGCTCAGGTTGATGCCCTTCTCGCCCAACATGGAATCATAGCCTTGCGGGAATTGGCCCAGGTCGCGGGAAAGCGCCGACCATGCCGCGGCTTCCTCCGCCGTATGCTCCGATCTCGCGCCGTGTCCCATGGCGATGTTGCTACGGATGCTGGCGGAGAATAGGAAGCCGTCTTGGGGGGCATAGGCGAAATGCCGCAGCCATTCGGAATCGGGAATGGCTTCCCGCGGCACCCCAGCGAGGAAAAGCGTTCCGGGAGGCGGGGCATAGATGCCGCATAACACGTGCATGAGCGTAGTCTTGCCCGAACCCGTGGGCCCGACTATCCCCAGGGACGATCCGGCGGGGATTTTCAGATTGATCCCTTCCAAGGCGGGGTGGAGGAGCGGCGCTGCCCGAACCCCGTCGCCAGCCGCCGTGGGCGCCTTGCCATTGCTGCCGGCCCTTCCCACGGATGCCATGCCCTTTTCCGGCTTTGCCAAAGCGGCTTTGGCCGGAGGAACTTCGTATTCGAAGAAAAGATTCCGCAGTTCCAGCGCAGGCGGGGTTTCCGAGAGTCCGTTCCGCGCGCGTACCCCGTCCATGGCTTCCAAGGCTTTTTCCGCCCCGCCGGGAAGCGTGGAAGGATCCACCTGGAAGGAGGCTCGCAATGCAGCCAAGCGATCGATAGATACGTTCGCCCGTTGAATCATGCTCGCCACCCAGCCAAGCCCGATGAGGGGGAACTGCAATCGCAAAAGATACAGGATGGCCGCCGAAAGCGTGCCCAAGCTGATGGTGTCGCGGATAACCATTCGGCCACCCGCCCAGGTCACCAGCACAAGTCCGATTGCCCCAAGGGCCCCGATGCCGGGCCAGATGGCCGAGTTGGAATAGGCCACCTTCATGGAAGAGTTCCGCAAGTCCAAGGAGGTGCGGGTGAGCTTGGCGGAGAATTCATCCTGCTTCCCGTAGGCTTTCACCACTTGGATCCCGGAAATCGTATCCTGGAGAAAAGAGTTCAGCGAAGACAGGCTCTTCTGGATGCCCCCGAACAGGCCGTACATGCGCTTCAGGAATACGTTGGCCACGACGGGCATGAGTAAGGCGGGCAATAGTCCCAGCCACATAAGCCGGAAATCCAAGCGGGCCAGGGCGATGGTCGTGAAGACGGCCAAGCAACTCATGCGCGCCAAGTGCAATACCGCCGGCCCGGCCAGGTCGCGTATCCGATCGAGATCGTTGGTGGCGCGCGACATAACGTCACCGATCGAATTCCGATCGAAGAATCGCTTAGGCTGCAACATCAGCCCGGAGAACAAGTCCCTGCGCAATTCATATTCAATCGTGCGAGAGGCGCGGATCACCCACAGGCGTTGGAAGAAAAGGAGCAACCCGCTCACGACGGTGGCCATCAGGATGGCGGCCACGGGCCACCGGATGGCCGGGAATCCCTTTCCGGCCTGCAAACCATCCAGGATGACCTTCACCATCCAAGGCGAGACCTGATCGAGGCCGGTTGAAACCAGCACCAGGATCCATCCCAATAGGATGGGAACCATTTGACGGCGAAGGTAGGGCCTCAAGAAGGCATAGCGGGATTTAGATGCGATGATCGGTCTCCCAACAGGTGAGAGCCGGAGCGACAAGACTCCGGAGCCCTAGGGAAAACTGGTAAACTATGCGTGCAGTGGAAAGAGGAAAGGACTTTCAAGGAAAACGCCGCGGCCGGGGGGCCGCGGCGCGGAGGGTACCTCGAGGTTACTTGAAGATATGTTTGTCCATCCAGAACGTGGAGACGTCGCGGTGGATCTCCAGAGCGATCTGGAGATTTATTAAATCATCCTTGGAAATCGGGAACTCCCGTTCAGGTCGGCCCTTGAGAAAGGGAATCTTGTCCTTAATAGCTTCGTGACGCGCGGCGTGCTTCATATTCAACCCACTCCTTCGTTGCCAGGGTTGGTCTCTGCGGGGCGACCCCTCTCTAAACTACTCGGTAAACTTGCGGAAAGCTTTAACATTTATTGGGTATTTTTCGGTCCACAAGTGAACTTCTTTCATTCTCCATCTTTTCCGAACGCCAGTGCCACAACTCATCCCATGGTCCCATCTTATTGACCTTAATAAGACCCGCGTTGACCGGGTTCAGCAAGATTTTTAAGCTTTTGGCCACCTTGGGATGTCGTCCAATGGCAGGACTCCAGATTCTGGATCTGGTTATCGAGGTTCGAATCCTTGCATCCCAACCACTTTTCCCCCAATCCGTTCTAATATCCCCTAACAGGCTGATTGCGCTGCTGCCAGCCCGGCCCTAAGAACTTAGGGAGCAAGCCCGGGCGAGGCGAAACCGCAGCCTGGGCCTTCCGCTTAACCTTCTTTTCAGTCTTTTGCCTGCTTGGGAAAGTCCCTCACCAAGTGGTACGATCGGGTCGCATGGATGCCATGGCCACAGCTTTATGGGATCTCTATGAAAACCAGAAGGTTAAGGGCCTATCCGCGGCCATGCGAAAAACCTTGGCCAAACTGGAGAAGACAGGACAAGCCGATCACCGATGGTTCAACTCCATGGGGGAATTGGCCATGCAAGAGAAAGCCTATGCGGTGGCGGCCCGATTCTTCAAGCTGGCGCGCGATGAAAAACCTCTTCCTAGCTATCATCTCAACTTGGGGAATGCCCTTTTCTATTCGGGGGACTTCGACGAAGCGAAACGCATCCTAGAAGCATATCGGACCCGTTTTCCCGAGGACATCCATGGCTTGATCGATCTCGCCAATTGCCACTTAAAGCTTGGGGAATTGACACAAGCCAAGGCCATTTGCCAAGAGGGCCTTTCCCGTAAAACCGGCCATGCCCCTTTTTGGAACTGTTTAGGTGAACTCGCCCATCTCGAAGGAGATGCTGCCAAAGCCCGCCAGCTTTTCGATCGCGCCTATTCGAAAGCCCCCGAGTATGTAGACGCGCTTTTCAATCGGGCCAATATGGAATACCGCTTAGGTCGCGTAGAGGAGGCGCTGACTGATTTCTCCCTGTGCGTACGCAAGGACGAGAATTTCGAGGCCGCTTGGATGAACATGGCGATCATCCGCCTGGAAAAGGGGGAGACCTACCAAAGTCGGCGCGACGTAGAGAGGTTGTTACGGCTCAATCCCGGAAACATCGATGCCTTCTATTTGCTCGGGCGCATCCACCTGGCCGCGAACGAATTCCGCGCAGCGCGCGAAGTATTCCAGGAGATATTAAAACGTGACGGTAATCACATGGCTGCTTTGCTAGCCCTCGCACGATTGCATTTGCAAGAATCGGAGCCGGCTCAGGCGGAAACCCTGCTCAAGCGGGTGCTAGCCAATCCGGAGTTAGGGGACGAAGAAACGATTGCCTGCCTCTCGCTCCTGATGGAAGCGGGGGAAACAGCATTATGCGTCCAGCATTTGCAGCGAAAGCCGGATGGCGCCTTGAATCCGGCGGCCCGCAAACTCCTAATCCTGGGAGCTTGGAGGCTGGGACGCACCCAAGATGCGATCGCCCACTTGGAATCCTTGCTGATCGCGGAAGGGGAGACAGCCTCCAATCTGGCTCTGCTCGGCCGTATGCTGCTGCAAAGCGGCGCTCCAGAACTGGCCGAGGGCCGGCTCCGCAAAGCCCTGGAATTGGATCCAGCCTCGCGGGCCGCCGCCTTCGAACTGGCGGGGTTATTGTCGGAGCGCGGGGAGGAGGGGCAGGCTGTAACCGTCCTCGAAAGCCTGCTCCGCGAGGTTCCTGACGATCCGGATTGCCTATACAACCTGGCCTGCTGCCATGCGCGCAACCATAATTTTGACGATAGCCTCCATTACCTCAAAAGCGCGGTGGAGTTCGGCTTCCGGGATCAAGACAAGATCCATGCTGACCGGGACCTCCAAGCTATAAGACAATTTAAGGAGTATACCGAACTAGCAGGTCAGGCGGGCCTGATCGGATAAAGGAGCCGGCGCATGAAAACGGTCCAGGATTGGGGGTTCATCTCCAAGGAGCAGGGCTTGGTAAAGCCGAAGCTACAGGACAACAGGATTTTCCACGCCTTGACCACGGCGTACGAGAACAACCAGCAACAAGAAATCTACGGCGCGACCGAAAACATCGTTCGGCGCGAAAAGGAGCTATGCGAGCTCGCCTTGGGGGACCTGAAGCGCCTCTCCGGCAAGAGCGACCCGGACGGGACCCTCAAGCTCGTGCTGGATCATTATCAGCAGCGCCTGGACGTGGCCAAAGAGAAGGAAGAAAAAATCAACCATCTTTCCGAGGACTCCCGGAAAATGATGGAGGAGTACAAAAAGCGAACCCAGGAATTGGCGGACGTGAAGCGCACGCTTATGGAATCGCAGTCTAAGCTGCGCGACCTGGCGAAGAGCACGGAAAAACTAATCAAGAAAGAAGAAGAGCTGCGCTTCATCGAAACCAATTTGCGCTCGGAACTGGACAAGAACAAGCGCAATCTCATCAATGGGCTATACGAAATCGTATCCGAATTTTCTGAAGGGCATGAAGCGCCTCCAGAAGCCGTGAGCAACAAGATCCCGGGCGGTTCCAACCCGATTCCGAACAGGAATCTCGACCATTCCGAAGCAGCCTCTCCCCCGGAAAAATCCGCGGTCGAGCCGCCACCAAAAGCGATGGAAAAGACTGCCGACCCCACCCCTGAAAGGATCGTCGCGAAAGAAGCCGAAGCCGCGCCTCTGTTAACCGAGACGCCGTCCCAGGAACGATCTTTCACCGAAGGGCTTATCCGAAAACCGCTCCCGACCGTTTCCGGCGAATCCATTTTCGGAAAAAGTCTAGGACAATCCGCCGAGTCGGTGTGGACGCGGGACAAGAGCATAGCCTCCGCGCCTCTTTTTGCGACCGCGACCACCTTTTCGGCCCCTGCGGCCATAAACGTTCCCCTCTCTACGGCGGCGCCGGTACCCAGCCCTAATACCGTCTCGGCGGCCAGGAGTTCGCTGGTAGACAAAGCCGCGCGATTAAAGATGTTCGAGCCGGGAAAATCCCTGTGCAGCAAATCCATGGTAAAGACTCCCGAAGGCGAGGTGATTTCCGAATATTTTTATTCCCCCTTGCATCCCAAAGACAGCCGGCAATACATCTTCAATACTTTATACGGCCTATGGAGCCTATTAAGCCTCAAGGCCCGCGACGAGGATACCTTCCAAGATCGCCTGGAAACGGTATTCACCGACCTACTCAGTCGTCTGGAGCACGGCCAAAACATCCACTTGGAAAGTTTCCTCAGCCAGGAAATCAATATGGAAGCCTTATCGCGTCTCCTAGCGGCGCCTAGGACTGAGCGCGGGAGCCTGTTCGATTCTATGGCGGCCCGCCTGCTGAGCCGGATCGAATCCGTGGGACCCGGCCGTGCCGGGCTCATCGATCATCAGTTCCAACATCTGCCGAAAACGGAATTCCCGCCACGTAATGGCTTAACGGCTTGAACGAAAAGCCACATGATAAAAGAAGGCCCCGCTCATGCGGGGCCTTCTTTTTGTTGTCATGCCCACGGCAATGGCTTCAGAACGGCAAGTTGTCCGTATCGGCCCTAGCGTTCGCCTCCTGAGGGGTGCCACCTTCGGCGTAGCGGATGCCGGGTCTTAATACTATGGCGAGTGTAAGGAGAACCATCCCGCTTGGGTCCGGTCTTGCTTTGGATATCCAGCACCACATCCCGGACCAGATTCTCAGTCACGGAACTTTCAGTTCAGCCCTGAGCCTGGGAAAAAGCCGGAGCAAGGGATAGGGTGGGGGATTCGAAGCCCCGAACGGGAGTCATGTTTGTCGTTTCCGAGTCCTTTTCAGGATCATCCCCGGTACTTACCAGGAAATTCTATGAAAGGAAGTACTTCATGGCGCGCGTGATGGCTTTGTAAACGGCTTTATCGCCGGAGTCTTCGCCGGGTCCGGTCCCGAAAAGCTCGGTGCTTTCATCCGATTCCCAATCCGGGAAAACATGCTTGGTTCGCACAATGACCTAAATTACCGGATTCCCATCCCGGATCCGCTTGCCGGTTCCCCGCAAATCGACTGATTTGACGCTAGTGAACACAAATACCCTGTTGGCGGCCAATTGGGAATGATCCGCATCCAAAATGTCGGTCTCTTAAGCGTAGTCATAATTGAAGATGCTATTACGCCCCTTTTTTCCACCCAACGGGTCTCGGCCATGATATTGGCCAATTTCATAACGAGGGTTGCTCCACTCTGCTTTTCCATGGTTTCCTCTAAATACCTGCCCACACGAGTAGCTTTCTCTCCTTAAGTTACTAACAGGCCTAGATTTAAAGTACAGATTCAATGAAGGGTTTGGTGGTATTTGGGTAGTTTGTGAATAAGTTTCCCGTGAAACGACCAGACAATTCACAAGTTATCCGGCTTTATCAACACTTACATCTCAAAAATCATCACGGTTTCGTCTTTGAAATACAATGCTAATTATAACCCAATAATTTCAATGGATATCCATCAATACGCATAAGATATATTATGTAAACTTAAAAGGGCGTTCCGTATCCTACATGGGGAATAACCCGATCGGTAAGCCTATGCTTGAGCATGAATTTGGTCTTATTAACGACATTAACTCTTTGATTTTAATAGGGATATAAGCCATCGGTCATTTCGAGCCTATGCAACGGAATAGAATGTGCATTTTATGAGTATGTTGTGTATGCTATGCCGTTTGCGTATGTTTTTATAAGCAAAAGGTGTCAAATGGAAAACCTGAAGAAGCGCCGCAACGTGTATATGGGGCAGGAATACCTGGACTTGGAGGCCATCGCGGTCAATGAACGCAAACGTTCTGGTCGGGATATCCGCGTCAGTGATTTGATTCGCCGCGCCTGCCGTGATTTCAAGGAACAATACTGGCGGGATATCGTCCGTGAAGACAGGAAGTGAGACCTTGGAGCAACCGGGAATAATCTTATTCTTTGGGAGCAAACGGTAATACTATGACGCCTGACCTTTCCATTCGGAACTTCAAAGCCGGATCCTGGGACCTCCGTAAGCGGGAGCGCCGCCAAAGCCAAATCGCGATTGAATTTCCTGACCGCAGGTCGAATGAACGCCGCGGATCCGATGTGGAATTCGATCGGGATTTGATGTGGGTGAGTAAGCCCGGTTTGGATGAATAGCCGCGTCTTCCCTAACGGCTTTACTCTTCCCTACGCCGAGACCCATTACAAGTTCAAGCTTCCCTGGTCCCCCCTATTCCGCCGTTGGCCGGAAATCTTCATCGACGGACCCAGTTTTTGCGTACCTGGCATAAAGCCGGTCTTTTATCTCGTCGTCAAGGATGCCGATATATTCCCCGTACGAATCCATGCTATTGAAGCGGCCATACAGGACGAAACGGGTACCCGCAGACAAAGCATTCCCTTGGACATCCGTCCCACCGAGAACCTCATCTTCCATCCCTTACCCTTGGATTTTTCCGGTCTCGGCAATAACGTCAGCCTGAATTTCCGCATACAAGCCGAAGACTCCAAGGGTCGCAAGCGCTCTTTCCTGAATGCCAATTTTCCGGGTATCGCCCCTTCCCCGCTTCGCATCCAGTTCCTATCCACCACCCTCCCCTATCCCGACGATTGGCACGCGGGCGAGCTGCATTGCCATTCGGATTATTCCAATGATCCGGTCGAATACGGCGCGCCGTTGCGGGTCTTGCAGGAAGCGGGAACCGCATTGGGATTGGGCTACGTGGTTTGTACCGATCATTCTTACGACTTCTACTATAACCGCCGTCGTTACATGGAACGAATCGAGCCGGAGGCCAATTTCCAGGAGTACCGTAGGGAGGCTCAATTGCTCAATGCCGCCCACCCCCTGGCCACTCTTGTCATTCCCGGAGAAGAGGTATCCTGCGGAAACCATCTAGGTGAGAACGTTCATCTGCTCGTGGCCGGGCATCCGGAATTTATTCCCGGCTTGGGTGATGGCGGGCGTCGTTGGCTTATGAACGAACCTGACTTACGCATCGCCGAAGTCCTGGAGAGGGCGCACGGCGTTCCTTGTTTCGCTGCGCATCCGCGCAGCCGTATCGGCGGCCTCGAGCGCTTCGTCTTCCGGCGGGGGATGTGGCATACGAAGGATTTGCGTCCAGCTGGATCGGATCGCGGGGTGGACGGGCTGCAATTTTGGAATGGGTATCGGGGTAGCGACTACGTTGAGGGTCGCGAGTTCTGGATCGCGCGCCTGCTCGCGGGAGAACGCATCTCCCCCATCGGCTCAAACGATGCCCATGGGGATTTGAATCGCTGTATCGGGGTTAAGACGCCCCTTTTCTCACTGTATCAGAACCATAATCACGTCTATGGCCATGTGCGGACTGTGGTGCGGGCGAAGGATCGAACGGTGGCGGGAATTCAGTCAGGCCTAGCGGGCGGACGTTTGTGTTGTACCGACGGGCCATTCCTCGATATGGATGGCGGAAATGATGCATTCGAAGTGGATGCGCGCACGACCCGGGACTACGGGCCGTTTTCAAGAATCACGGTTTGGGCCGGCCGCACAGGGGAATCCAAGGAAATACCCGTCAAGACCTGGAGTTGGGAGACCTCCGGGCCTATGCAAGTGCGGGAGAAAGTTTCGCCGCCGGCCGGGGTCGCATACTTACGGGCCGAGGCCGTCACGACTGAAAAACGGTTCGTCCTGACCGCGCCCGTCTACCTGTAAAACTATCCTCAATTGATCCGGCTCTAACGGTTCCCTCTGCCAGGGTGGCTGCCATCAGTAGCCGAGGCCGGATTTCCGGACGTGGTGGAGCGGCTTATCGTCGGGTTGTAGTACGCGGCCGGCTACGACTTCCACGAATAAGATCTCGTGATCGCCAGGGATGACCGACGAGCGTAATTCGCATTCCAACACGGCCAAGGCCGAGCCAAGCATGATGTTGCCGCGTTCGGTTCGCGTCCACTCCAAGGCCGCGAAGGGATCGGTCCCCGCCTCTGGGCTCCAGAATGGTTTCATCAAACCCCCGTTCTTATGGCCTACGACATTGATGCATAGGCGGCGAGTGGCTTGGATAAGGTCATAGCAAGGACGGCCGGGCCGGATGGCCAGGTTCAGGAGCAAAGGGGTGAAGGAGGCTTGTTGGATCCAGGAACCAAGATAGCCCTCTTTCCGGTCGCCGCTGGCGGCGGTGACTATGAACAATCCGGAGGGGATTCTGCCGACCGCGAGGGCGGTTTCGGGAACATCATGCATGCTTTTTCTTCCTTATTGGAGGGATAGCGTTTCTTGGGTGGGAGAAAAATATCAACGCCGATGCCAATCCGCGGATTCCAAGGGGATCATGGCGCCCGCTTCTCGTGATCGGGACCAGAAAGGGCGCCCTTTTTACTAAATTACCTCACCTGAGCCGATCTTTAGACGAAATTTTGGATGGCGTCGGACAATCGCCCTTCCCTATCCTTTGGGTTTCAAGCCAGCCGGAGAAACATGGCAAGCACCAAGAACGAGGTATCGTCCCTGACCAAGGAAAAACTGGTCGAAATGCTGGAGAAAATGCTGGCCATCCGCCACTTCGAGGAAGCCAGCATCAAAGCCTACCAGCAAAAGAAAATCGCCGGCTTCCTGCACACCTATATCGGGCAGGAAGCGGTCGGAGTCGGGACCCTCGCCCATAAGCTCCCGCAGGATTCCGTCGTCACCACCTACCGTTGCCATGGCCTGTATCTGGCCCTGGGCGGCGACCCCAAAGCCGGTATGGCCGAGCTCTTCGGCCGGATCACGGGTTGCGCCCGCGGCAAGGGGGGTTCGATGCACTTCTTCTCCAAGGAGCATAACTTCCTAGGGGGACACGGCATCGTGGGCGGCCAATTCGGGGTCGGGATCGGGGCGGCTTTCAAGAGCAACTACGATGAAGACAACGCAGTCAGCATGATCTTCTTCGGCGACGGCGCCACGGTCCAGGGAACCCTGCACGAGTCCCTGAACCTTGCCGCCCTTTGGGATCTACCGGCTATCTTCATCTGCGAAGACAACCAGTACGGCATGGGCACCGCCTGCACCCGCGCCATCGCGAATACCGATATCGCCTCCAAGGCCGAAGCTTATGGGATCAAAGGTTATACCCTCAACGGCATGGATCTCCACGAAGTGCATGACCGCATGGGCGAGATCGTCAAGGAAGTCCGCGCCACCCGCCGGCCGGTCCTGATCCACATGAAAACCTATCGCTACTTCGGGCATTCGGTTTCGGACGCGGGCCTGTACCGCACCAAGGACGAAGTGGATAGCTGGAAGGCCAAAGACCCGATCCAAGTCATCAGCCGTGAACTGATCGAGTCCAAGGGGCTGAGCGAGGACGAGTTCAAGAACCTGCAGAAGAAGGTCAAGTCGCAAGTCCAGGAAGCCGTGGATTTCGCGGACGAAAGCCCCGAGCCGCCTATTGAGGAACTGACGCAGCACGTATACATGGACGAAGCGGGGAATCCCTGATGGCCGTGATGGAAATGAAAGAGGCCATTAACCAGGCCTTGAAAGAAGAGATGATCCGGGATGAGAAGGTCTTCATCCTGGGCGAAGAGGTGGCCGAGTATAACGGCGCCTATAAGGTGACCAAGGGCTTGTTGGACCATTTCGGCCCCAAGCGCGTGATCGATACCCCGATTTCCGAGACCGGTTTCACGGGTCTGGCGGTGGGTGCGGCCATGATGGGCCTGCGCCCGGTCGTCGAGTTCATGAGCTTCAATTTCTCCTTCGTCGCATTCGATCAGATCATCAGCAATGCCGCCAAGATGTATTACATGTCCGGCGGCCTCTTTAATATCCCGATGGTGATGCGCGGACCCAACGGAGCCGGTCCCCGGGTTTCCTCCCAGCATTCCCATAACGTGGAATCGCTTTACGCGCACTTCCCCGGCCTGCGCGTGATGAGCCCTTCGAATCCCGCCGACGCCAAGGGGATGCTCAAGTCCGCCATCCGTTGCAATGATCCGGTCATCTTCCTGGAAAACGAACTGGCCTACAGCCTGAAGGGCGAAGTCCCGGACGGCGAAAACCTGGTTCCCATCGGCAAAGGCGACATTAAGCGCGAAGGCACGGACGTGACCATCATCGCTTGGTCGCGTATGATGAGCCTGGCCAAGGCCGCCGCAGAAGAGCTGGCCAAAGAAGGTATCAACGCCGAGCTTCTAGATCCCCGCACCTTAAAGCCCCTCGACATGCCCCTCATCGCCGAGTCCGTCAAGAAGACGAATCGCGTGGTGGTAGTCGAAGAAGGCCATTACTTCTGCGGACTGGGCAGCCAGGTAGCCGAGTCCATCTATCGTGATCTCTTTGACTATCTCGATGCACCGATCCAGCGGATCGCCCAAGGCGAGAACCCCATGCCCTACGCGGCCAATCTGGAAGCCGCGACCCTGCCTTCGGTCGAGAAGATCGTCAAGGCGGCCAAACAAGCGGCCTATCGGGCCTAAGCTTTAAGGAGTGAAGCGAAATGCCCACTAGCATGTTGATGCCGAGCTTGAGCCCTACCATGGAAGAGGGCGTGCTCGCCAAATGGTTGGTGAAGGAAGGCGATTTCATCAAGCCCGGGATGATGCTGTGCAGCGTGGAGACGGATAAGACCACCGTCGATTACGAGAGCATGGACGAAGGTTTCCTGCGGAAGATCGTGGTGCCTGGCGGCTCTCCCGCCAAGGTGAACCAGCTGATCGCCGTCCTCACCGAAGATAAGAACGAAGATATCACCCAATATCTGGAGAAGGCGCTCAAGAAGGACCAGGAACAACTGGCGGCCAAATCCGGGCCTAAGGCTGCGCCTGCGCCCTCTCCCGCACCTGCCGCGGCCTCCAATGGTTCCGGACCGGCGCGTGCCGCCTACACCCCTGGGCCGGCTCCCCGGGCCGCGGTTGCCGTCGCCCCCGAGCCTGTGCCCGCTTCTGGCGGCCGGGTGCTCGCCTCTCCCCTCGCCCGCCGCATGGCTGAAGATGCGGGCATTCCCTTGACCGGCTTGGCCGGGAGCGGACCGAACGGCCGCATCATCCGCGCGGACGTAGAAAATTATAAGCCTCCCGCGGCCGCCCCTGCGAAGGGCGCCAAGACCGAGGGCCCGGTACAACGCCCGCTTTACGGTTCCTTGGCTCCCATCGCCCCGACTCAGGATCTGCCGCTCAATATGATGCGCAAGACCATCGGAAAGCGGCTGCTGGAATCGACCCAGAGCATGCCGGTGTTCTATGCGACCATGAAGGTGGACATGGGCGCCATCAACGGCCTGCGGGCGCAGCTGAACCGCGCGCCTGGTTACAAAGTGAGCGTCAATGACATCGTGGTGAAGGCCACCGCTTTCGCCTTGCGCGAATTCCCCCAGGTGAACTCGTCTTATATGGGCGACTTCATCCGGCAGAACGCCAACATCGACATTTGCGTGGCCGTGTCCATCGACGGCGGCCTGATTACTCCTATCGTCCGGGACGCGGATCTGAAGGGCCTGGGGCTCATCTCGACCGAGATCAAGGGTCTGGTGGCCAAGGCGAAGGCGGGCAAGCTCGCCCCCGATGAATACCAGGGCGGCACCTTTACGGTTTCCAATCTGGGCATGTACGGCGTGGACGAATTCACCGCCATCATCAATCCCCCGCAGGCGGCCATCCTGGCCGTAGGCGGAATCCAGCCCGAGGTCTACCTGGATAACGGCGTTGCGAAGCAACGCGATGTCATGAAGATGACCTTAAGCTCGGATCATCGCATCATCGACGGGGCGCTGGCGGCTCAATTCCTTTCCGGGTTGAAGTCCCTGCTGGAAAATCCCGTCTGGCTCATGCTCTAACGGAATCGTTTAATTCCCGTCTGAACCTTCTTTCCCGGAGACTCCCTTGGATTCTTCTTATGACATCGTGGTAATCGGAAGCGGGCCTGGTGGTTACGTGGCCGCCATCAAGGGGGCACAAGCCGGCAAGAAGGTGGCCATCGTCGAGAAGGCCGATCTGGGCGGCATTTGCCTGAACTGGGGTTGCATCCCTACCAAGGCCCTGCTCAAGAGCGCCGAAGTCGCCTATTATCTAAAGCATGCGTCCGAATATGGGCTGAGCGCCAAGGACGTCTCCGTCGACTATCCCAAGGTCATGGCGCGCTCGCGGGACGTGGCCAAGCAGAATAGCAACGGCGTCCAGTTCCTGATGAAGAAGAACAAGATCGACGTCATCACGGGCACGGCGAAGCTGGTGGCCAAGGGGCTAATCGAAGTGAGCGACGCGCAGGGCGGACGCAAAAACTTACAGGCCGGGAGCGTGATTGTCGCTACGGGCGCCTCCCCCCGTATGTTCCCCCAATACCCCATCGATGGAACGAACTTCATCACCTACCGGCATGCGCTCGATCTCAAGGATCAGCCGAAGAAGTTGCTGGTGATCGGGGCCGGCGCCATCGGGGTGGAATTCGCTTACTACTTCAACACCTTGGGCACCGAAGTGCATCTGGTCGAGATGCTGCCCCAGTTGCTGCCCATCGAAGATGAGGAAATCTCGAAAACCCTTTTGGCCTCGTTCAAGAAGCAAGGCATAAACTGCTACGTAGGGGCCAAGGTCAACGAGGTTAAGCTCTCGAAGCCGGGCGTGATCGAAGCCAAGCTGGCGGACTCCGCGGGCAAGGAGGTCGCCCTGACCGTGGATCGGGTGCTGGTGGCCGTGGGCATGGTGCCGAACACAAAGGACCTAGGCCTGGAGCAAGTGGGCGTGAAGTTGGATGAGCGCGGTTTCATCAAGGTGGACGCCTTTCAAGAGACTTCGGTCAAAGGCATCTTCGCCATCGGGGATTGCGCGGGAAAGCAGTTGTTGGCCCACAAGGCTTCGGCCGAAGGCGAAGTGGCGGTGGCCAAGATCCTGGGGCAAGCTAAGCATGGCCTGGACTACGGGCAAATTCCCGGCTGCACCTATTGCCAGCCGCAGGTGGCCTCGGTGGGCCTTACCGAAAAGGCCTGTAAGGAAAAGGGCCTCGCCGTCAAGATCGGGCGCTTCCCATTTTCGGCCAGCGGAAAGGCGCGCGCGATCGGGCATACCGAAGGCATGGTCAAGCTCATTTTCGGCGCCAAATACGGAGAGCTGCTGGGCGCCCACATCATCGGCAGCGAGGCCACGGAAATGTTGGCCGAGCTGGGATTGGCGATGAAGCTGGAATCGACCTATGAGGAAATCATGCATTCGGTCCACGCCCACCCTACCCTGTCCGAGGCCGTAATGGAAGCCGCCATGGATAGCCAGGGTAAATCGGTGCATATCTAAGCGGTCGGCTGATAAGCCTGAACCGATGCGGCGGCAAACCGCCTTCCAGCCAATCGGCCAGGACGGCCGGCGGAATGCAATGACCGATTCCATCCATCCCGTCCGCTATACGGACCGTGATACCGCAGGCGATGCCACCGGAGAGCGGCTGCTCGATCGTGGCGTTCGGCCTTGGGACGCCTGGGTGCCTCCCCGCCCGGTCATCGTGCTTGGGAATTCGCAAACCCCCGAGCGCGAACTCAAAGTAACCGCCGTGTTACGGGATGGGATCCCCGTCCATAAACGCATTGGCGGAGGGGGGACCGTGCTGCTTACACCGGGGTGCCTTTGCCTGGCCCTGCGGTTCCGCAAGCGTAAAGACTTTTCCATCAAGGACTACTTCGCGCTGGGATCATCGCTGGTCATTGAAACCGCGCGAAACCGGCTCGGCCTCGATCTCTTCCTCCGGGGCATCTCGGACTTGGCTTGCGCGACTTCCGGAGGGGATAAGAAAGTGGCCGGATCTTCCCTGTATTTGCCGCGCGACTTCGCCCTTTACCTGGTTTCCATTCTCGTCGCGCCCGAACTGGGGCCCATCGAGGAATATCTCCTACATCCCAGCCAAGAGCCGGACTATCGCGCCGGACGGGCCCATAGCGATTTCATGTCAAGCCTTTCCAATGCCACCGGGCGGCGGCTGGATCCCCACGAAGTCTTAGCCTGGTTCCGGGAAGCGATCCCAGAGCGCTTGCAGGACGATCTCGATTGGGAACGGGTGGTCGCCTAAGCCCTGCCGGATAAAGAGAAGGCTTCCGATTTCGGAAGCCTTCCTTCAGTCAGACGTTTCCCCCCCACGACAGGGAGGCGTTGAGAACGCCCTATTTCGAAGCCGGCTTGGCGCTTTCGGCCTTCAACGGCTGCGGCGCGGCGGGTTTGACTTGTAAGGAAGGGGCCGCGGGCTTAGTTGCCGCTTGGGGCTTGGCGGCCGGTGCTTTTACCGCGCCGGAAGCGGGCATCGCAGGTTCGATTTTGATGGCGCCCGACGGAGCCGAACCGGCTGCGCCCGAAGCCGCGCCTTTGCCGCTATCCGCTTTCGGGGGTGGCGGGGCTTCCAGCAGTTCGAAAGGCTTCTTCTTGAAGGCATCAAGGCGCCACGAGGAAAGCTTGATGGTGTCCGGCCGCGCCGGGTGCCTGGCATAGACATACCCTGCAACCGGTTTCGAAGCCTTGATTTCCTCGGAGGTTCCGTTCTTCAGGCCGATCTTCACGGTGACCAGGGGGCTGTCGATCTTGGCCTTCGCCAAATTGGTGTCCTTGGCGTTGTAGAACTCATCGATGGACATCTCCGCGAAGCGCGAAGCCATCTCGGAAGCCATGTTGTTCTTCACGCGATTGCTATCCTGCGGAGCCAGCATCTTCCAGGTGGAATCGGTGACGGCTTCTAGCTTATACGCATAGGCCGTCCCCAGGGTGTCCTTCCAGTTCACTTCGATGAACTTGACATCCTTGGCAACCGCCGAAAACATCTTGCGTGCCTTCCAATCATCCGGCTTGGTCCCGATATCCCATGAGAAATTACCGGGGCTGCGGTAGATCTCCGGTTTGCCTTCCCACTTCCAGTAGGTCGAGCTGAAATCCGCTCCCGAGGTTTTCCCGATCACAACCTCGGCCGACTTGCCGGAAGGCTCCTTCACCGAAACATGCTTGGCCTCAGCGCTATCCAGCCCGTACTCCGCCAGGCGCTCGGTGGATATCGATACCCGTTCCTTGTCCTGCAATTTGAAGACGTAGCCCAGCGCCTTGGCGATCTTGGCGGTGTCCAAGGGAAAGCCGTTCGGGGCCACACCCCACTTGCCGTCTTTTTTTTCCAAGCGCGTGGTATCCGGCTTCTTAATGACGACGAAGGCATTCACGTTCGCCTTCCAGGCGCTGTCCAATACGAAGTGGTCCCTTTGCATGGACTTCTCCGTGTTGCTTTTCTTCATCAAGATGAGGCCCAGCACCGCCAGGGCGGCGACCAGGATTATTAAGGTCCTCTTCATGCCATCGACTCCTTCTTCTTCCGGCGCATACCCATGAAAAAGCCGGCGGCCAGGAGCAGCAAGGGGGCGACCAGCATGTTGAGCAGCAGGATGAACGTTTTCTTCGATTTCTTGGCTTCCAGGATGGGCGCGCTGGCGATTTCGCGGCTACGGATGGTGATGAGATCCGGATCGAGGGCGAGCTGATCGAAGCTGTTAAGCAAGAGATGCAGGTTGGCGATCACATTGGTGTAGCCTACGAAGAAGTCGGTCGCGAAGAGGGCGTCGCCGACCACCAGGATGCGAGCCTCTTTCTTGGCCACCTTGAGCAAGCCGGCGGTATCGACCTTCTGGGTGCTATCGCCCATGGGTAGCGGCCGGTTCTCATAGAAGGAATGGAATTTGCCGGATTTGAGAACCGCCAGGGGCATGGAATGCTGATTGACCGGAAGGAATTCCTTCAAGTCCCGCGGCAGCAGGAAGAAGTTATTGGATTCGGCCCAAGAGCCCTTGGTGCTGCGGGCCAGGACTTCCACCTTGGAGGAATCCTTGCGCGTAGTATCGATTTCGATGGAAGAGGCCCAAGGCAGGCTGACGGCTCCCAGCTTGGAGCTGATGGGGCTGCTGGAGCTGAGACCATCCCCTTGCACGACTATCCAATATGGATAGGGCGAAGGGAAGAAGGAATTGCCGAAGCGTACGTATTGGAAATTGCGATCCTCCAACACCACGTCCTTCTTCACGGTCAGGCCGTAATGGGTGAGCAAATCCTCGTAATTGTTATGCGAAGCGGTTCCGTTGATCCCCATCCCCAGGCTCATGTCCACGCCCGGGCTGAGGAAAATGACGGATTTGCCTTTCATGAGGAATTGGTCCAAGCGGAACTTCTCGTAGTCGGTCAAACGCGCCGGCGCCGCGACCAGAACCAGATCCAGGTTATCGGAGATAGGCGCGTTTAGGGGATCCAACCTTTCCAGCTTATAAAGCTTTTCGGCTTCTTCCTTCAGCGTGGGGAAGTTCTCATCGAAGCCCGTGGTGGTCTTGGGCTGCGGGCCCGGCAGGGTCAGCGAGAGCTTCGCCCCTTGCCCGCCCTCGAGGATGCCGATGGTCTTTATCGTACCGGTAAGTTTCTTGAGCTTGACGATCAGGTCGTATTCGAAGGATTCCAGGTTGTTCAGGACCGGGATAACTTCCTTCTTATCGCCATAGGTCATGGCGAGGCCGAAGAAGCCCTTCTTGATCTGGACGCCTTCCGAGCTCTGTTCTTGCAGTTGAACTTCCTGAACGCCCAAGGAAACCGCCTGCTGGCGCTTAGTCTCGTTCTCTCCCGGGTCCTCGAACACCAGGGAAATCTTGCCGTTGGACTGGGCCTCGAATTCGCTCAGGAGGTCGGTGACATGGGTGCGGATTTGGATGAACTGGGTGGGCAGGTCCTTGGACATGACCAGTTTGATGGTAACCAGATCCGGAAGGGACCGGATGGTGTTCAAGGAGGCCCGGCTCAGGGTGAATTGCTTGTCCCGCGTGAGGTCAAGCCGGCGATGGAAGAACATCTCGCTCGTTAGGCCGACCACGGCGAGGATCACCACCAGGGTAATCAGGCCCAGGTAGGCGTTGGCGCGTGAGCTGAGTTTCTTGGAATTCGTGGCCATCAATTATCTCCACTTCCTGGCTTCGATGTTTTTGACGTTCAGGTAGAGGAACAGGACGATCACGGACGCATAGTACACCACGTCGCGGGAATCGATGACGCCCCGGGTCACGTTGTTGAAGTGGCTGAGCAGGCTCACGTAATCGCAGAAGGATACAAGTGAGCCCACGGCATTGAGCCAAACGGGCGCGATGCCAACGAGCAGCAACACGAAGATGACCGCCAGGGAAATGATGAAGGCCACCACCTGGTTTTCGGTAAGCGAGCTGATATAGAGGCCGATGGCCAGATAGGCCGAGCCTAGGAACAGGGCCCCCACGTAGGAGCCGACGATGACGCCGAAATCCGGCTTACCCAGGTAGGCGAGGGAAATCGGGACCGTCAGGCTGAAGAGCAAGGCAATGCCTAAAAATGCGAAGGCGGCCAGGAACTTTCCCAACACCACCTCCCATTCCTTAAGCGGCATGGTCAGGAGCAATTCCACCGTGCCCATTTTCTTCTCTTCGGCCCAAAGGCGCATGGAGATGGCCGGCACGAAGAACAGGAAAATCCAGGGCATAGCGGCGAAGTAGCCACGCATGCTGTCCTGTCCCTGCTTGAAGAAATCCTGCACGAAGAAGAAGAAGGCGTTGGAAACCAACAGGTAGAAGATGATGAATACGTAACCCACGGGCGAAGAGAAATAGCTGCGCAATTCCTTTTTGAAGATGGTCAACGCGTTTTTCATGCTTGGCCCCTCGTAAGTTTGGCGAAAACGTCCTCGAGGCTGGCGGTCTCGGCCCTCAGCTCGGATACCAGCCATTCCTTCTGGACGGCCAGTTTGAATATCTCTAACGATACGTCGCGCGCTTCGGCGCTCTGGATGGCCAAGCGTTGAAAGCCGTTCACGGCTTCCCCGAGGCGCTCGGCTTTTTTGACGAAGGGGGCCGCGCCAAGCGCGGCTTGCACGTCCTGCCCTTTGACGGTCAGGAAAACCGTGGTTCCCGAAGAGCGGGCCATCAGCTCCTGGGGAGTGCCTTGGGCCACGATATGGCCATTGTTGATGATGAGCACCCGGTCGCTGGTGGCCTCGACCTCGCCCAGGATATGGGTGGAGTGGATGACGGTCTTCTCGACCCCCAGGGAGTCGATCAGCTTCAGGATGTCCCGGATCTGGTTCGGGTCCAGCCCGGACGTGGGCTCATCCAGGATAAGGACGGACGGATCATGGATTAGAGCCTGGGCCAGGCCCACGCGTTGCCGATAGCCTTTGGAGAGATGGCCGATGAGTTTTCGGGTCACCTTGCCCAAATCGCAATCGGAAATGGCCTTTTCCACCGCGCGTTTGCGCTTGTCCGCGGCCACTCCGCGCGCCTCGGCCGCGAACTCAAGGTAGGTCGCGACGTCCATATCATGATAGAGGGGGCAGCTTTCCGGAAGGTATCCGATCTGTTCCTTCACCTTGAGAGGCTCATCGAAGGTGTCGAAACCATTGATGCTGGCCCGGCCGGCCGTGGCCGAAATGAAACAGGTAAGGATCTTCATGGTCGTGGTTTTACCGGCGCCGTTCGGCCCCAACAAGCCCACCACCTCGCCCTGGTTGATGTCGAACGAGATATTGTCTATGGCCAAGGCGGTGCCATAGCGTTTAGTTAAGCCCTCGACATGGATCATGCGCAACCTTTCACTTTTTTCAACAGCAGTCTTGTGGATCTGCTTTAAAAAGCGGCTAGAAAATTACTATGCCGAATTTGGGAAATCAAGCGGCACAAGGGGGCCGATTTACATCCTGGGCCCAATCCTCGAAGGTGGCCGCAACTCACCACGGACCGTGGTGAATACTCCAGCGTTGACGATTACTTCGGCTGACCCCGGCCGGCGGTTTAGCCAAGGGCGGGCAGCCGGACGGTAGCGCAGGTGCCCCGAACAAGGCCCGGGGAAAGCCGAAGGGAGCCGCCGTGGTTTCCCAGGATGCCGACCACCAGGGACAATCCGAGGCCGGTGCCCCCGGCTTCCCGTTTGGTCGTAAAGAAGGGATCGGTGACGCGATCCATATGCTCGGGAGGAATGCCCACGCCCGTATCCTCCACCTCAAGGACCACTTGACCGCCGTCGGCATAGGTCCGCACCTTGACCTGGCCTTCTCCATTTGGCAGTGCCTGGCAGGCATTCTCGATCAGGTTTATGGCCACTTGTTCGAGCTCCTGGAAATTGCCCGCCACGCGCGGAAGGTTTTCGCCGCGATCGAACTGGAAGCGGCGGGTATACTTACGGATTTTGGCATCCAGGATTTCGACGGCCTTCTCCACCACGGCATTGATCTCCAAGGGATCCTTCTCCTGGCCAGGATCCTTACGGTAATAGTCTTTCAGGCGCCGCACGATGGAATCGATGCGCTTGGATCCCTGGTACACGTTTTCCAGGACAGCGGTAAAGCGTTTGCAGGCTTGGGCGTCAAAGCCCTCGCCCCCGCCTTCCTTAAGTTTGGCTTCCATCTGCTTCATTTGCTTGAGGGCCAGCGAGGCATTGAGCATGATGTAGGTGTTCGGATTGTTGATTTCGTGGGCGACTCCCGAGACCAGGGTGCCTAGGGTGACCAGCTTCCCGGCCTGGACCAGTTGCTCGTGATGGAGGCGGGATTCGGCTTCGGCCTTCTCGCGTTCCGCGAGCCGGGCCTGCAATTGGCCGAGCATATGGTTGTATCCGGCGTAGAGGATGCCTATCTCGTCGCTCCCGTCCCGATGCACCCGCTGCGACAGATCCCCCTTGTCGGATACGCGCCGGAAGGCCTCCGCGAGTTGCAGGATGGGACGGGAGATGGCGCCTTGGGCGCGCAAAGCCAGCATGTACGAAACCAGAATCAGTCCGAAGAAGAGGACTCCCAGCACGGCGGCGTCGCGCACGGCTGCGCGCTTGAGCGGACCGGTAGCGGCATGCAACACCACGGTCCCCAGGTATTGGTCCCGGAACTTCACCTTATGGGAATACACCAGCAAACCGCGCCTGAATTCGAAACGGTCTTCATCTCCGGCGGTGAGAATATCCGGCTTGGCGGACGCATTCCGGGGATAGGCCGCGAACGTTTTCCCGGTGGAGTCGTAAAGGACCGCTCCTTGGATGCCGGGGAGGGACTGGACGCGCTCTAGCATATTGCCCGCTTCCTGGGCGTCGTCGAACGAGAGGGGGACGACGCAATACTCGCCGAGGAGCCGGGCCGTCATGGCCACTCCGCTCAGGAGCCGCTGGCGCCCTTCCAGGATGGTGCGGGCCAGCCCCAAGACCGCCGAAAGAATCAGGATGGACGCGCATACCGAGAGGATGAGCAGGATAAGCTTGGTCTTGATGGAAGCGTTCCGGAACGCGCCGGCGGGGGCTTTCACCGATCCTCCACTATGCGAGCCACCTTGAGGAGCAGGGAGCTGATCTGAAATCCCGAACGCTCCGCGGCTGCCTGGTTGATTTCGAAGCGAACCTTCGAACCGGCGCGGTAGAAATTGATGATGACCCCTTCGCCGGCAAATCCATCGCCGTCGCCGATGGTCAGGGCCCCATTGGCCTCGGCCCAGGCTGAGAGTTTCGCCACCGATCCCTTCTCCGAGGCCCCGATAAAAACCAGCTTGCTGCCGTGGAGTTCCCGCACGTCCCGAACGGTTTCCACGCGGACCGGAACACTGGCCGGAGCGGCCTTCCGGAGGGCCATTTCCAGCTCGTCATGAAAAGGGTTGTCCCCGAATACCGCGACGCGGAAAACCCCTGAATCCGGTGCGCTCGTCCCTTCGCGCGGAGGAGGCCACTTGACGAAGGCAACGAACTTGGCGATGAAGGACGCCTTGATGGCGAATTCCTGGGCTATCTGGGCGTTTGCGGGCGAGGCCAAACACAGGGGCGCCAGTGCGAGCACGCGGACGAGCAAAGTGCGCAACGCCGGCACGACCAATTCATCCTCCCAGCGGCAGGTTGTCGCGGAGAAAGGCTTCCAGCGTCTCGAAATCAAAGGGTTTGTAGAGCACCCCGCTTACAGCCAGGGCGCGGGCCGCTTCCTGGATTTCATGCTCGGCGTTGCCGGTGCACAGATACACGGGGATATCCGGCCGGATGGCGCGGATCCGGGCGAGAAAATCCGTACAGGACATCTCGGCCATGGTATAGTCGGTCAGGATAGCCCGATACCCCTGAGGATCGGCACGATATCGATCCAGGGCCTCGGCGGCCCGGGAAAAGCCTTCTACTACATACCCTGCGATGCTGGCCGCCAAGACGCATGCCTCGACGATGGCGGGTTCATCGTCCACGAACAGGATACGCGAGCCTCCGGTCATAGGGAAAGTCCCACTTTGAATCCGAGCGCGCGGTCTTCGCGGAAGAAACGGATACGCGCAGGCGAAGGCCGGTCGTTGCCCACGTCGTAAGCGTAGCGTTCATTGGTCGAGGTGCCGAGGAGGTTCAGGACGTATGCGGATACGTTGATTTTTCCGGTGGGTTTATAGACGGCCATCAGGTTGATCCTGCAGTTAGGGCCGTATACCCCCGCCTCCCGGATCCGGGAGATGGCTTGATCGACCTGGGACTGGATCGAATCCCCCTGGACCGCGACTTGGAGCGCGGCCAATCCGTCCTGCGGGCCCTGGTAATCCCAGAACAACTGCCCGTCGATATGGAGGGTGAACGTGGGAGTTACCGGGAATTCGGCGAAAGCCTTGACCGACTGGTTGGGCCAGTTGTTGAGGGATTGGCCATAGCCTGTTTGCACCAGGGTGGATTTCTGTAATATCTGATCGTATTGCGAATAAGAGATCCCGCTTGAAGTCACCCCCGACGCAAGGCGCCAATCCAGCATTTCCATCACGGCATAGCTTACGCCGAAGTGGCCGGCATCGAGATGCCATTCCGCCTCGGCTTCCCCTCCGGCGGTTTTGAGTTCCCCGTCGGGCAGGGAACGATCGGCTTCGGGATCCCACACCAGCAGGTCGGCATCATTGTAAAAGAAGGATACGGCGGTTTCCAAGCGCTTCCGCCAATGCATTTGGTGGATCAACTCCAGGGAGAGCAGCGATTCATAGGAAGGGCTGGTTCCGTTCTTATGCTCAATGAACAACTCCCCGGATTCATTGCGATGCTCGGAACGTTGGATGATCGCCTTCAAGGTTTGGTCTCTCCCGGGTAGCGGGGAAATCAGGGCCAATCGCGGGGAGAATAGCCATTGGGATTGGGTGTTTTTGTCCACCCGGGCGGAGAGGAGCGCCGTTGGCAGGGACGCGGGAGCGAATTTGGATTCGAAATATCCTGAATAGGTGTAGGTCGACCAGCCTTTCCCGGCGTAAATCGCCCGGGAGGCCGGCATATCCTTACCGATGATCGGCGAATCCGGGCCCGATAGGATGATCCCATCCCCGCCGGTGCGGAAGTCGCCGGGCGCGTCCCACCAGCCCGGTCCCGTCCATTCCCGCGCGATATCCGAACCGATGGCGGTCTCGAACCAAGGGCGCGGGCGGTAATCCACCTTCGCTCCTAAGATGTACTCCGATTCGGAAAAGTTATACCGGTAATTCTTGGGATCGTCCAAGGTGGGACCGCGTAACGCGTCGAGATGGCGTTCCACATCGAATAGCATGGCTCCGGCTTGCGCCTCCACGTTCAGTTTGGCGGTCACCTCCTTACGGAATTCAAGCGATCCGGAAAACTGCCTATCACCTGTGCCTTCGGCATTGATCAGGTTACCCTGGTAGTCGGTCTTCGTCTCGTTGCTGGCCCAATCGGCCCCTTGTTGGGTGTATCTGGCCCACAGGTTCCAGTCCTTCAGGAACCGCAACTGGCCGTAAATCTTGGCTTGGGGGATTTCTTTGTAGTCGGCCATGTAATCCAGCGGCTCCTGATTCCGCATGATGTCGCGCCCCACGTAGCCCGGTTGGTTGTTGTTCGATCCCTGGTATTGCAATGGCACGTAGCCGGTGGTGCGCTGCATGCTCGCGTAAACATAGTAGTCGGACAACTCCGAGGCGCCGCCCGCGCTCAGACCGGCGCCTGCAGATCCGTATTCCGCCAGATACCCGGCCGAAACCCGGAATCCCGGACGTGACTTCGCGTCATGGGTGGTAATGCGGATGACTCCGGCCACCGCGCTGGGGCCGTAAGTGACCGATCCCGGTCCGCGGATGATGTCCACCTGCTCGATATCGGCTAGGTCCCAGAGTTCCAGCTCCGATACCCCTCCGTACAGGCTTTTCGAGTTCAGCTCTTTCCCGTTTACGATCAGGAGATACTTGTTGTTCCAATCGGTGATCGACCCCCGGATGCCCACCACCGGTCCTTCTTCGGAGGTCATCCAGATAGCGCCGGGTACGTAGATCTCGATCAGATCCATTAAGTTGCGAGCGGGCGTGCGCTCGATATCCGCCGCGGTTAAGGTGGTCAAGGAGGCGGGCGTTTCGAAAAGATCCAGGTTCGTCAAAGCCGCCGGGGCGTGGACACTCACGTTCAAGAGGTCTTCGATGGACAGATCCGAGAGTTCCTCAGCAGTGAGTTCTTTTTCCTCGGCGCTGGCGCCGGTGACCGCCGCGGCGAAAAGGGAAAGGCCGAAAAGTAAACGGGACGCTCCAGAGGGGGCGGTGATGAAAGCGTCCGGGAAGAGCGATTTGGGCATGCAACCCGCTTGGGGAAATTTGAGTCATTTTACCTTAGTCGCAGCCCCCAATTCAATTACTCACAATGGCCACCTGGTACTCACCATCGATCCATGGGCCGAAACGAGAACGGCTCCCCATAGGAGGGAGCCGTTCTTCTGTTTACCCGGTTGATGCATCCGGGCGGAATTGGTGGAGGCGGCGGGAATCGAACCCGCGTCCGAAATCAACTTGCCAATCGCTCCTACATGCTTTCTTCCTGATTTGATTCTCGCTCCCCAGAGCACCCAAGGAATCGGTTCTCTGAAGCGCTAGCCCGGATTTTCTCGGCTTCCCCGCCCGGACATCAGGGAGACCCAGCCTCAGAGTATTGCAATTCGACGGCCTTTAAGGCGACGACCGCCGAACCGTGGTCACCTAACTTTTAATTAGGCAGCCATTGCATAAGAATATGATTCTTCTGCAGTTCTTTTTTTCCGGTTTTTTTACGAGGCCAACCAGAATCCTCGGCATGCGACTGTTAGCTCATCCAATCCCGTCGAAACCTTTGCGCCCCCTTCGGTTACGTGACCCCTTTAATGTACCAAATTCACTGTAGAAGCGCGAGCAGCTGGCTGCTCGAGATCTGGTTGAATTGGCTCATGGCCGCCTGTTGCGAGTTCTGGAGGAGATCGGAACTGACTTTTGCGGTCAAGGCCTGCGCGTAATCCAGATCCTGGATATTGGACAAGGCTTGGGTGGTGTTCACCTGCTGGTTTTGCGCGTTTGACAAGGCAAAGTCGAGTCGGTTGGCGGTGGCCCCATCGGCGGCCCTCGTATCATTGACACGCTTCATAGCCGCGTCAATGGACCCCATCGCTTGCAATGCTTGTTCCGGGGAACTTAGGCTCACCCCTGCCAAATTCAAGCCATTCTGCGTCAAGTCCGATGCGGAAAGGGTGACCGTATCCGAACTTCCGTCCCCGGTCTGCACGGTACCTGTGCCGTCGGCCAGCCCCCCGCTTCCGTCCAACAGTTGTTGGCCGTTGAAGTCCGTGGACTTGGACTCACGATCGATTTCCTGGGAAAGGGATTGGTACTCCTTATCGAGGGCATCTCGCTGGTCCTGGCTATAGGCTCCGTTGGCCGCCTGGACAGCCAGTTCCTGCTGCCGTTGCAGCATGTCCGAGATATTCGAGGCCCCGCCATCGGCGATGTTCATGGCGCTCATACCGGCTTGGATGTTCTCCGCCGCATTCTGGTAGGCGCGCACCTGCTTGTCGAATTCGACGGCGACAGCCAACCCGGCTGCATCGTCGGAGGCGCGATTTATCCGCTTTCCGGTCGCGAGCTGCTCAAGGATTTTCCCCTTATCCTTTGCGCCCTGCGTGTATTTCTGCGCTAACTGATTCTGTACGTGCTTTTCGATTCGCATAGGCCACCCTCCCTGATGGACCGTCCCCCCGCATGGCGCGACGGAGCTTCTCCCAGCCTATATATCGGTGCGAAAGACAAAACCTTGAGTCCCGGATTTATTTTTTCGGCCGCTATAATCGCGATCCCCTCCAAGTCCCCAAGCCGACGATCCCTTTGGGTACCCCGGTGTTGCCGGTTACCCGGAGTACTGCAGCTCCCGATCCAGGCTACGATATTGGATCGCTTCGGCCATATGCGCATCGCAAATCCCCGGGCTCATTTCCAGATCCGCGATCGTGCGCGCTACCTTCAGCACCCGATCGAAGGCCCGTGCCGAAAGCCCAAGGACTTCGACGGCCTCTTGCAGCATCTTCCGAGGGCCGGCCGCCAAGGAGCAATGCCGCTTCAGCAGTGCGGCGCCCATATGCGCATTACAATGGACATCCTCGGAGCCGCGAAAACGTTCGGTTTGGATGCGGCGGGCATTGGAAACCCTGTCCCTGATCGCCGCCGAAGGTTCGCTGCTTTCACCGTCCACCAATTGCGAGAATTCTAGACTTGCCAGCTCTAAATGCAAATCGATTCGATCGAGGAGGGGCCCGGAAACCCGCGCACGGTACCGCTTTATTTCTTCCGTTCGGCATACGCATGGGCGGCGGAGGTCCATCATCTTTCCGCATGGGCATGGATTCATAGCCGCGACCAGGATCACACGGCAGGGATAGGTGATGGTTTGCTGCGCGCGCGCGATGGTCACCTTGCCTTCTTCCAAGGGTTGCCGCAGGCTTTCCAACACGTCCCCTTTGAACTCGGGAAATTCGTCCAGGAATAAAACCCCGTTATGCGCAAGGCTGGCTTCGCCTGGTCGACAACCGGCGGTGCCTCCAATCAACGCCTGCACGCTGATGGAATGATGCGGTGAGCGGAACGGCCGGTGCCGCGTAAAGGTCGGCTTGAATCGCTTAAGGCCGGCAGCGCTTCCGATGCGGGTGGTTTCCAATGCTTCGGCATCGTTCATCGGAGGCAAAATGGACGGCAGGCGCCTGGCCAGCAAGGTCTTGCCACAGCCCGGACTCCCCATCAGCAAGACGTTATGCCCCCCGGCTGCGGCGACTTCCAAGGCCCGCTTGGCATGGACTTGGCCTTTCACGTCGGCGAAATCCAGGGCTTGGCAATCCGGAGCGGGATCCCAGGCTGGAAGGGCCCGGTCCGCGAACTTCGGTTCCTTCAAGAAGGTGATCGCTTCCAGAAGGTTTTCCGCGCCGCAGGCCCCGATTCCGGCTACGAGTGAAGCCTCCTCCAGGTTGGCAGCGGGCATCAGGATACCCAATCTCCCGGAATCCCGTGCGAAAGTGGCCGCCGAAAGGACCCCGTTCACTGGACGCAATCGACCATCGAGCGCGAGTTCGCCGAAGATGAGAAAAGGGTCGAGAGGGCCCGTCTCGACTTGGCCGGACGCAAGCAGGATCCCCAGGGCCAAGGGAAGATCGAAGGCCGTGCCCTCCTTACGAATCCCCCCGGGGGCCAGGTTCACGGTAATGCGCTTGCTGGGGACCGTGAAGCCGGAATTCTTGATGGCGGCGAATACCCGCTCTCGGGCTTCTTTGACCGCCGAGTCCGGTAGGCCTACCAAGGTGAATCCCGGCAGTCCTGGCGCGATATCGACCTCTACGGTGATGGGAAAGGCATCGATGCCGGAAAGCGCGCAGGAAGTGATTATCGACAACATGCTAGGTTCCCCGGCGCATCGGTGCATGCCTCAAATATCATGTTGCGCAGCCTGCGAAGAGGGAAATCGGGGTCGTCTGGAAATCGTGGTAGGCCGCCAGCACGGCCGATTGCAATTCCTTCCGGAACCGCATCGACAAAGTCTCGAAAGCGCGTTGGGGGGAACCCGTTCGCAGACCGGGAAATGCCAGGAACAAGCCATATCGGCCGCGGAGGATCTTGATCCCGCGCAGGGTCAGGCTGTCGTTGAGAACCACTTCTGCCGATGCCAGCACTTGGGCATTGGGAACGTGATGGGGATCGATTTTAATGACGGATATTTTCATGCTCTATTCTCGTTCGATTCTGTGAGTGGGGACGAAAAGGGCCCCGGCCGCGGTTGAGGCCGGGTCCGGGGCCCGGACCAGAACGGCGGCTCGGGGTCGCCGTAGAGCACCTTACTGAATCGGTGCTCCTCTCCGGTCGGCCGATTTAGGCGGCCGCCGCCAAACGGTATTCGTTCAGGATCTTCTCCGACATGTATTCATGCAGGGAACGGGTGATGGGGAAGCAATACCCGTATCCCTTGCCCTTATCCTTGTCGAACTCGCGGGGGAAGGATACGAACAATCCGAACTTCCCTTTCACCACGCGAATACTGTTAATCACCAGCTGATCGTTCAGCACCACCCGCACAAAGGCTTCCAACGGGCTGTCGGGCAGCTTGTTCTTGACGGGGTGTACGTTGATCTCGGTGATTTCGATTCCTTTGGACATATTTTCTCCTTTGGTCCATTTTTGCGGCCTCTTCCTTGCGGAAGCGACCGGGTTCAATTGGCCCGTCCGGCTTGCCGCCTTTCGGGTCGATGGGAAGGAATGCAAAGGCGATGCCATTCGGGATTACCGGCGCACGGCCCTTAAAAGGGCCGGAAACCTAGGGATAGGTGAAGCGGTTGGTGAAAAGGAGTGAAGGAAGGTGAAATCGGGTGAAGCCAAAGCCGCAGCGGCTCTTCACCAGGTCCGATATTTTTTTCGGGAGATTCCCTGTAGGATCCATTCTGTCCCGTCGGATAGTTCGGCGACGACAACGGCGTGCAGTCCCGATGCGCCGATCCAGAATTGCATTTGGCGGCCATCGTCCCGCTCCACTGTCACATACCAGCTATCTACGTCCCGGACTTTGGTTTCCACAGTATGCACAGTGATCTGCGCATAGCGGGGAACCGGGCGAAAGCTTCCTTCCCGTCCCCAATCCTGTAGCCATACCTCTTCGCGATAGCCCGCGCGCAGCGGAATCGCCCGTAAGTAGGTGAATAGCATGGCTTCGGTGTATACGGGCCAGCGACCCAGAAGCGTATCCAGCGAGGCTTCCCCACCGCTTGAGGAAACACGAAGTCGGGGCGGCTGGTTGCGGCAATCCAGGCTACGGTGCGTAGTCCCGGGCCAGCCCTGCAAGCTCTGCTCTTGGCGGAGCAAACGGAAGCTTCCCGTGCGGGTAAATTGGCATACGGTTTCAATCGAGAATGGGACCTCGCCCCCTCCCTCTTCCAGAAGAACCGCGTTCAGGATATCCGTTGCGTCCCTTTTCCCGACCGCGTCCGCCGACGCGCGCGCGGTTGTTCCGTCCGGGCGCTGGAAAAGCCGCTCGGTAAGCAAGCGTCCTCTGCCCGGGTTATCACCCTCCGCTCCGATGCGCTTGACCGCGTATTCGAGGATTTCGGGATCGGCGGATTCCCATTCCGAAGCCCGGGCGAAGGAGGTATCCGGATGGGAAGGCAAGGAGGGCGATCGCCCGCTTTCTTGGTCATGTGATTCCGGCGGGCGGGCCTGTGGTTTTGGCAACGCCGCTTTGGCCGGGGCCGCGTTCTGAGCCGGTTTCTTCGCATGAACGGCGGCGGAATCGGACCTGGAGTGTTCGGCCGAGAGCGCGGTCGCGTATGCGGCCAGCACAAGGAGGGGTAACACGCGCATGACGGGGAGGTTTAAGTGAAGGCGAGCGGCCGAGTCCGGGAACTCGGCTAGAACCCGAAATCCTTCATCAACCGGGTCGCTAGTTCCTCATCGAACTGCGGGGTGTTGAAATACCCGGAAGCGATCTTCTCCTTGGCATCTTGCACCTTGTCCGCGCGGATGTCGGGGAGGGCGTCGACGTGGCGGGCGATGGATTCGGTAGAAGAGCTGGAAAGCTCTTTGGCCTGCTTGGAGAGGGAAACGGAATCGGACTTGGTCGTCTTTTCCGGCTTCTCCGGGCCTTTTCCCGATCCGGAGACCTTCTGCAGGTCCATTCCGAATATCTGGGAGATTCTATCGATTTTCATGGCCATCTTCCTCTATTCCAGATTATCGGATGAGAAGAGGACGAACTTAAACGAATTTCTAAGGAAAAGACCCGGCCGTCCCGGTTTATCCGCAAAAAACTCAACGTGAAGCGAGTTCTTCCTCATTATCGACGATTTCGAAGAGCCGATCGATGGACGTCATCTCGAAGAGATCATAGATATCGTCCGAAAGGCGCATCAGCACCAAGCGGCCACCGGCGGCCTTGAGATCTTGGTGGCAGGTGATAAGCATGCCCACGCCCGAGCTATCGATGAATCCCACATCCGCCATATTCGCGACCAGGAAGAGCTTCCTTTCCGAGATGGCCCGCTGGATGGCGGCGCGGAAATGGGTCACTTCGCTACCCTTGATGTGCCCGCTGATGTCGAGCACGGTCCATTTTCCGTTGGCACGCATCTTAATTTCCATGCTTTACCGATCCGATCCCGTACTGATTCTTGGGCAGGTTGATGGCGACGGTGGTGCCCGTCCCTTCCGAAGATTCCAAAGTAATATTTCCTTCCAAGGCCTGCACATAATGGAGGCTGGCGGCCAATCCCAGCCCGGTCCCGTTGGGCTTGTTGGTAAAGAACGGCTCGAAGGCCCTTGCCGCCGCTTCCCTGCCCATACCGCAACCATCGTCCTTCACTTCCAGGCTCACGCTTTCCCCGTCCTGCCGGGCCGAGAATTCCAATGTCCCCTTGCCTTCCGGCAAGGCCTGGACCGCGTTCAAGGCAACGTTCAAAAGGACCTGAACCAACAGATCCGGATCGCTGCGAAATCGAATGTCCCCATTCTCCACTAATTGCCGCACGATGACAAGTTCCGGATGGAAGCAGGGATCCTTTTCGAGCAAGGACCGGATTTTCCTGAAAATCTCGGTTACGGACACCTCCCGAAGCGATGGAGCGCGATCCCGGGCGTAATCCAGTAGGCCGGATAGGATGCGGTTCAGGCGGGCGGATTCGGTCACGATCAAGCTGACGAGCTTGCGATCCGATTCAGAGGCCAAGGGGAGTTCCCGCAGCAATTGCGCCGAGCCGCTGATGGAAGCCAGGGGATTGCGGATCTCATGGGCTATCCGCGCCGACATGGCGCCCAAGGCGGCCATGCGTTCCGAGCGCATCAAGGTGCGGGCCATGCGTCGTTCCTGGGTGAAATCGAAGAGGATGAAAACGCATCCCAGATAACGGCCTTCCCGCGTCAAGGTTTTGATCTGAACGTGCAGGGGAACGCCCTGGGCCGTTTCCACTGCCAGTTCGCGCATGGGGAAAGCTTCACGCACCGCGAGGATTTCGTCCAATACCCCATCCCGCAAAAGCTCGCCCATCACCCCGGTTAGACTCATTCCCGGCTCCAAAGCCCGTCCGATCCATTCCTCGGCGGGCCGGTTCTTGAGCTTGAGCCCGTCCGTGGCATCGAAGAAAAGCAGGCCGGTGGGAAGATCGTTCATAACGCTTTCCGCGCTGAACTGGTACAGTTCCTGAGCGCGACGACCCGCCGCCAAAGCCTGGCGGGCCGCGGCCAGGCGCCCGGACAAGGAAGAGGAGAGCAGGGCGACCATGAAAAACAAGGTGGCATACAGGAAGAACCTCACCTGTACGGTTTCGACCATTAATGTGGGCAGATCGATGCCGAAGGGGTCGCGCAGGCCCAAATGCAGCATTCCCGCGTAACCGAGAACGGCCGAGGCCAGGGCCGCCATGATCAGCGAGCCGCGGAAGCCGAAGAAAAAGCCGGAACCCAGGATGGTGAGGATGAACAGCAAGCCATAGTCGGAGAGATAGCCGCCATTGGCGTAGAAGATGGCTCCCTCCACCGATACCTCGACCAGGAACTGGAAGAACAAGAGGAAGCCGATGGGCGAAGCCCCGCGCGAACGGTAGGCGACGATCCAAGTCGCCAGGTAGAGGATGGTGGAGACGCCGTAGATGAGGACGAGCCCGCGGGCCAGGGATTCCTGGCCGAGGGCGAGGACCGTCCAGAACAGGACGCCGAACATGACGACCCGGGAAACGACGACGGCCAGGATGTCGAGGCCGACCTCCTCGGACTCGGAGGGGACGCGGCCGCCCCTACCGCCTTCCGCTCCCAAGTCCGGGCCCGGAAGGCTGGCGTCCACGTCCTTCAACCGACCGTGTTGGCCATCTCGAACATGGGCAGGTACATGGCCACCAGCACCCCGCCGATGATGGATCCCAAGACCACGATCACCATCGGTTCGATCATGGAGGTAAGGGTTTCCACCGCCGCATCCACTTCGTCATCGTAGAAATCGGAAATCTTGATGAGCATCTCGGAGAGGCCGCCCGTGCGCTCACCGACGGCGATCATCTGGATCACCATGGGCGGGAATACGCCCGTGGCCTTGAGCGGATCTGCGATGGTTTGCCCGCCCGAGATGCTTTCCAAGGTCTTGTAAATACCCAGTTCGAGCACGCGATTGCCCGCGGTTTTAGCCGTTACTTGCAGCGCATCGATGATGGACACGCCCGAATTGAGCAAAGTACCCAAGGTGCGGGTGAAACGCGAGATACAGGATTTGCGTTCCAGATCCCCCACCACCGGCATTCTCAGCAAAATGGTATCAAGCTTGAGCCTGCCTTTATCGGTTTTGTAATAGCGGAACAGGGCCACCAGGCCAATCACAAGCCCGGCGAAAATGGCCGGGAACCAACCGCGGATGAAATCGCTGGCCCCCATCACGATGCGCGTGGGCAAAGGCAGCTTGGCGTTGCCCTCGGCGAACATGTTCGCGAAAATGGGCACGACGAATATCATAAGGATGGCCACGGCGGCCACGGCGACCACTGCCACGATAACCGGATAGGTCATGGCGCCCTTGATCTTGCGGCGTAACGCTTCCGCCTTTTCCTGGTATTCCGCCAGGCGCAGTAGAATGGTATCTAGGATGCCGCCCGCCTCGCCGGCCGCGATCATTTGGCAATACAATTCGGAAAAGATCTTCTTGTGCTTACTCAGGGAATCGGCCAGGGTGGCGCCGCCTTGGATGTCCGAGGCCACCTGCATGATGGCTTGCTTCAGGGTTTCGTCTTCGGTCTGTTCGCCCAGGATATCCAGGCACTGGATGAGCGGTAGGCCGGCCGAGGTCATGGCCGAGAACTGCCGGGTGAAGCGCGCCAAATTCTTGAGGGGCACGCCGCCGCCCATGCTGAATTTCATTCCCATGGGTTTGCGCTTAACGGAGGTGGCCCGAACGCGCTTCTTACGCAGCAGAATCTCGGCATCGCTTTTGTTGGCGGCTTCCAACTCGCCCTGCACTTCCTTGCCGGCCGCGGTCTTGCCCTTATAAATCCACTTCGACATGGCGACTAGCCTCCGGCTTTCCGGGCCGTAAGGCCGGACATCGGATTAAACATTTTCCCCATCGCTTCCTTCGCCACCATGATCAGGTTTTGAAATTGGCCTGCAAGAGCCTCTCGAAATGTTCCGGGTCGGACGATCGCGAAAGCGCATCGGTGCGCTCAATCTTCCGGGACTGGACTAACTCGACCAGTTTGGCGTTCATGGTATTCATTCCGAACTTGGTTCCCGACTCGATGGCGCTTTGGATCTGATGCACCTTATCGTCCCGAATCATGGCCCGGATTCCCGAGGTCATGACCATCACTTCGTACGCCAGCATGCGGCCGCCGCCGATCTTCGGCACCAAGGCCTGGCTGATCACGCCTTGCAGCACGAAGGAAAGCTGGGTGCGGATCTGCGACTTCTCCCCCGCCGGGAAAGCGTCCACGATGCGATTTATAGTTTGGGCCGCCGAGTTCGTGTGCAAGGTGGCCAAGGTCAAATGGCCGGTCTCGGCGATGGACAGCGCCGCTTCCATGGTTTCCGTATCGCGCATTTCTCCGATCAGCACCACGTCGGGATCCTGGCGCAAAGCCACCCGCAAAGCCGAGGCGAAACTTTCGGTGTCCGATTTCACTTCGCGCTGGTTGACTATGCACTTCTTGTGCTTATGCACGAATTCGATGGGATCCTCGACGGTGAGGATATGGCCTTCCAGTTCGGAATTGAGACGATCCACCATCGCGGCCAAGGTGGTCGATTTACCCGAGCCCGTAGGTCCGGTCACCAGCACCAACCCCGAAGGCCGGTCGATGATGTCGGAAAAGATGCGCGGCAGTCCGAGCTGCTCCAGGGTCAGGATCTCGTAAGGGATGAGGCGCACGGCCATGGATACGCATCCCCGTTGCAGATAGACGTTGGCGCGGAAGCGGGCGAGGTTGGCCACCCCGAAGGAGAAATCGTATTCCTTCTTGTTCTCGAAATTTTTGCGCTGGCTTTCGTTCATCACGCCATACGCAAGCCGCAGGCAATCCTCCGGCGAGAGCGGATCGGTCAACATAGGCCGCAAATTGCCGTGCACTCGGAACAAGGGCGGCTTGCTTGCGGTTATATGCAAATCGGAGGCCGTCATCTCCACCATTTTGCTCAACAGCTCTTGAATGCTTACCATTACATGATCCCCAAATTTCTCAAGCCAATAATATCATAATTTCGTGGTCTTGATCACCTCTTGCGCGGTGGTGATGCCCGCCTTGAGCTTTTCCAGCGCCGACATGCGTAAGTTGGTGACTCCCTCGGCGATGGAAACCTTTTCGATCTCGTCCGGCGTGGCGCGATCCACGATCAGCTTTTTTATGGCTTCGGTCACGGGCAGAACCTGATGGATGGCCACGCGGCCTTTGAAACCGGTTCCTGCGCACGTGTTGCAGCCTGTGCCCTTATAGAACTTCATGTTTCTGGCTTCCGCATCGGAGATTTCGAGCAGACGTAGCTCCTCCAACGTAGGCGTGTCCTCGATTTTGCATTCCTTACAGATCTTGCGCATCAGACGTTGGGCGATGACCAGGCGTACGGAAGTGGCGATCAGGAAGGGCTCGATACCCATGTCCGCCAAGCGGGTGATAGTGCTCGGCGCGTCGTTGGTATGCAACGTCGAAAGCACGAGATGGCCGGTGAGCGCGGCCTTGGTCGCGATCTGCGCCGTCTCCAGATCGCGCACCTCACCCACCATGATGATGTCGGGATCCTGCCGCAGGAAGGACTTGAGGGCGGCCGCGAAAGTAAGGCCGATGTCGGTGTTGACGTTGACCTGGTTGATGCCTTCCAGGTTATATTCCACCGGATCCTCGGCGGTCATGATGTTGGTGTCCGGGTTGTTCACCGCCGAGAGGGCCGAATACAGGGTCGTGGATTTGCCGGAACCGGTGGGCCCGGTCACCAGGATCATTCCGAAAGGGGAGTTCAGGGCTTCCTTGAAGTCCCGCAAGCTCCGTTCCGTAAAGCCCATCGTGCTCAAATCCAAGTTCAGATTGGACTGATCCAGGATACGCATCACCACCTTCTCGCCGTGGATGGTGGGCAAGACGCTCACGCGCAGATCGATCTTTTTGTTTCCGATGGCAAGCTTGATGCGGCCGTCCTGGGGAAGCCGGCGCTCGGCGATATCGAGATTGGCCATGATCTTGATGCGCGAAACGATGGCGCCTTTCAAACGATAAGGCAGGGTGGTCTGCTCGACGAGAGTGCCGTCCATGCGGTAGCGCACGCGCACCGTCTTCTCGTAAGCCTCGACGTGGATATCCGAGGCCCTGATCTTCACGGCATCGGAAAGCACCTTGTTCACCAGGCGCACCAGCGGCGCCTCCATAACGTTATAGTCCGCATCCGCGCCGTCATCGTGCCCGGTCTCTTGGACCACTTCGGGATCGTTATCCTCGACGTCCTGGATGATGTTCTCGAACCCGGTGGTCGAGACGGAGTGGACGTAATACTTATCCACGGCTTTTTTGATCTGGGATTCGGGCGCCATCCACACCCGCACGTTGCAACCGGTCAGGAACTTGATCGCATCGAGCACGGACGTGTTGCGGGGATCGCCGATGACCACGTGGATGAGGCGGTCCTCCTTCTGCACGGGAATCACGCCATACTTGATGGCCATTTCCTCGGGAACCAGGGACAGGATTTCCTGAGGCGGCTGCATTTCGGCCAGGTTCACGACCTGGGTATTAATTTGCGCGGCCAACTGCCACACGATATCGTCCACCGACGCGATGGCCCCAATGGCCACAAGGTTCTCTCCCAGGCTTTTGCCTTTTTCCAATTGCAGCTGTAGCGCGGCTTGCAATTGCTCGCGGCTGACGATGCCGTCCCTTAAAAGAATTTCACCCAATTTCTCGGACAAGGATGACTCCGAACCCCGTTTTTCCGCGGTTTTTTGATATATTCTAGGACACATCCACCTCCATAATCCACCGGGAATCCATTGTTCACTTCGCTTTACCGGTTCATGACCCTCGCCTTCCTGGCAGCGAGCTTACTGCTTGTGGCAGGCTGCGGCGATAAACGAGCGATCAGCGGTAAAGCACCGAGCCTCGCGCTGAAAACCTATTCCGGCGAGACTTTCACCATGACCGGGAACGATCAGAGCGTGACCCTGCTGGTGTTCTGGGCTACGTGGTGCCGTCCATGCCTTATGGAAGTTCCCACCCTGGTGAAACTCCATGACAAATATCGCGACAAGAACTTCCGCGTCGTCGCTATCAACGTGGATGATCAAGAAGGCAAAAAGGTCAAATCCATCGTCAAAGAATTCGGGATTACCTATCCGGTCCTCATCGGCAACGATGAAGTCATGCATCAATTCGGCGGGGTGGAAGCCTTGCCGACCTCCTTCCTCATCGGCCGGGACGGGCGCATCCGCGAAAAGCTGCAAGGATTATATCCGGAAGAACACCTGGATGGCCTCGTGGCTGCGGCGTTGGCGGGCGGGTGATTGCCGGGTAATATGCCCGGTTTTACTATAATTCAAAGGGTAAGCTCGCGTTAGGGACCTGGGAGCGAAGAGAGTGTAATGCCTCTCCCCTACCCCTTGATTCTCCGCGCCGGGCTACCGCAATTTTTCTTTAGATTGGGAAATACCATGGGTAAAAACCTCTTCCACAAGGTCTTCGACAAGCATACGGTCGGCAAACTTTCTTCCGGCCAGTACCAGCTGTTTATCGGGCTCCACCTGATCCATGAGGTCACTTCCCCCCAGGCCTTCTCCATGCTGCGCCAACGCGGGCTTAAGGTGAAGTACCCGCAGCGCACCTTCGCGACGGTGGACCATATCATCCCGACCGAAGGCGCGGAACGCAAGCGCCCCCTCCGGGACGCCATGGCGGAAGAAATGCTCGTGGCCATCGAGCAGAACACCAAAGAGGCCGGCATCACCTTCTTCGACGAAAAGACGGGCAACCAGGGCGTGGTCCACATCATCGGCCCGGAGATGGGATTGACCCAACCCGGCCAGACCATCGCCTGCGGGGATAGCCATACATCGACCCATGGCGCCTTCGGGTCCCTCGCTTTCGGGATCGGCACCAGCCAGGTGGCCGAGATCCTGGCGACCCAGACCATGAGCATGTCCAAGCTCAAGGTACGCCGCATCAACGTAACCGGGAAGCTACGTCCGGGCGTTTACGCCAAGGACGTGATCCTGGCCATCATCAATAAGCTGGGCGTGAACGGCGGAGTGGGCTTCGCCTATGAGTACGCGGGCCCCGTCATCGCGGCGATGTCCATGGAAGAACGCATGACCCTTTGCAATATGAGCATCGAGGGCGGCGCGCGCATCGGCTACGTGAATCCGGACGAAGCCACCTACGCTTACCTCAAGGGCCGTCATTTCGCCCCGACAGGCGCGGCCTGGGACAAGGCCCTGGCCTATTGGAAGTCCATCGCCTCGGACGCCGACGCCGAATACGACGACGTGTTTACCATCGACGGTTCGGCGCTCGAACCTTTCGTGACGTGGGGCATCACCCCCGGCCAATCCCTGCCCGTGACGCGGTCCATCCCCGCGGTGGAGACTTTCCCCTCCGACGAGCGTCCCCTGATCAAAGAGGCCCTGGAATACATGTCCCTCGAAGAAGGGCAACCCATCGCCGGCGTGCCCATCGACGTGGTCTTCATCGGATCCTGCACCAACGGCCGTCTCTCGGATTTGGAAGAGGTCGCCCGGCTGATCAAGGGCCGCAAGGTGAATCCCAAGGTCAAGGCCCTGGTCGTGCCCGGGTCCCAGGACGTGCAGCGCCAAGCCGAGGCCAAGGGGCTTAAGGAAATTTTCCTCGCCGCCGGCTTCCAATGGCGCGAGCCGGGATGCTCCATGTGCCTGGCCATGAATCCGGACAAGCTGCAAGGCCGGCAGATTTGCGCCTCCACCTCGAACCGCAACTTCAAGGGCCGCCAGGGCTCGGCCTCCGGCCGTACCCTGCTGATGAGCCCGGCCATGGCCGCCGCCGCCGCCATCGAAGGCAAGGTGGCCGATGCCCGCGCCGTTTTCGCGATGGCCGGGGTATAAGGAGTCAACATGAACGAAGCCGCCGTCATATCCAAGGTTTCCGGCCGCGCCGTCCCCGTGCGCGGTAACGACATCGATACCGATCGCATCATCCCCGCCCGCTTCCTGCGCTGCGTGGTCTTCGACGGGCTGGGCCCGCATTCCTTCGAAGACGATCGATTGGGCCTGAAAGCCAAGGGCCAAACGCATGCTTTCGACGATGCCCGCTACCAAGGCGCGTCCATCCTTTTCGTGAACAAGAACTTCGGCTGCGGGTCGTCCCGGGAACATGCGCCCCAAGCGCTCATGCGCTGGGGAATCAAGGCCATCGTGGGCGAATCCTTCGCCGAGATCTTCTTCGGCAATTGCGTCTCCCTCGGCATCCCCTGCCTCATCGCGGATGAAGCCGCGCTCGGGCGCCTGTTGGCCGCGGCCGAAAAGGAACCGCAAGCCCAATGGTCGGTGGACATCGAAGCGGGCAAAGTTACCGGACCGGTCAACGAGTCCGCGGCTTTGCCAGCAGGTCCCCGCTCCCAGTTCCTCAGCGGCCGTTGGAACTCGCTCAACGAACTCTTGACCAACTTAGCCGGCGTCGAAACGGTCGCCGCGGCCCTCCCCTACGTGGCGGGTTGGTAAGGCGGCCCGGGAATGGCCAAGGCTAAGGTCACTTCCGCTCTCCTCCGCAAATATTCCCAGGTCTTCCCCGTCGGCTCGGCGGGGATCAAATACACCGAACGCCTGATCGCCCGCCGCCAGGCGCATCTCAAGGAACTGGACGGCTTCGCCGTGTTCTCCGGAATCTCCCGCGAACCCGGCAGCGAGCATATCTGGATCATGAGCGGCCTGCGCATCTTCCAGGAACCGGCCTTGATCCATCTGACGGGAATCAACCAGCCCAAGGTGATCCTGGTCTTGAACCCGAAGGGCGGGAATGGGGTTCCCGGGGAGCCGCGCGAGGTCCTCTTCATTACGCGCAAGGATCCCACCAAGGAATTCTGGGACGGCGTGCGTTTCGGTTACCCGAAGGATCCCACCCCCGAGGGCAAAAGCGATCTGGAAGAGCTTCGCGCGCTGACCGGCATCCGGGATATCCGTGCCTTCGAAGAATTCCCGGAGTATTTCCAAAAGCTGGTGAAGAAGGCCCCGAAACCCTTCGGTTACGCCTACTACCATTATTACGAGACCCGTTCCGACGGGACCTCCGGAGAGGGCGGGCGCAAGGTCATCCGCACCAAGTCGGATTATAACTGGGAGTTCAAGGAAGAACTGCTTAAGCGCGTACGCAAGGTCGGCCGCCAAGGCTTCCAGTTGCGGTCCTGCGTGGATCTCCATTTCCGCCTGCGCCTGCCGCTCGAACCGGAGCAGGTGAAGGACTGCGATATCGCCGTCAAACATACCGGGGACGCTTTCGCCGAGACTTTGCGGTCAATCAAAGGTTTCCAGGACGAGAACGAGCTGTCGGCCTTCCTGGAATGGGGCATGCGCAAGCGCAGCCCGTCGGGCCTTTCCTTTCCCAACATCGTCGCCGCAGGCAAGAACGCCACCGTGCTCCATTATCTGAAGAACGACGAACCCATCGTTCCCGGATCGCTGGTACTGCTCGACTTCGGCGTCCGCTTCGGGACCATGCATGCGGACATCACGCGGACCGTCCCCGTGTCGGGCAAATACAATCCCCTCCAAGCCCTGCTCTACGGAATAGTCCTCGACGCCAATAAGGAGACCCTTAGGCACGCCCGTCCCGGCGAAACCATCCGGAACCTCAACCGGAAAGTGTGGACCTTCCTGGAAGAGCAGCTGCAGCAGCGCTTTTTCGCCAAGGGAGGCAAGGCGCGGCGATCCTATAGCGGCCAGCCGCATGGCCTGTCCCACCTGATGGGCGAGCAGGAGCACGATGGCGACCCCTATCGCATCTACCAGGATTATCCGCTGCAGACGGGGTGGCAAATCTCCAACGAGCCGGGTCTGTATGGGCATTTCGAAGTCACCCTGGGCGGCCGGCGGTACTCCGAATGGATCGGCATCCGCGTGGAAGACGACCTGCTGATCACCAAGGACGGCTGCCGCAACCTCAGCGCGGCCATCCCCAAGGAAATACCGGAAATCGAAGCCCTTATCGCGGGAAAATCCCGCCGCTGAGGCGGAACATTTATATTTACCCAATTCCAACCTAGGATCGGGACAGCATGATGGACGATAAGAACAAAGATCCCAAAGCCAAGCCTGCGGCCGGCGCCCCCCAAGGCGTGCCCCAGCCCAAGAAGCCGACCCCGCCCAAGCCCCCCAAGGAGGTTCTGAAGGAGGCTGACCTGTTCCCCGCAGACGAGGAAGAGGAAGGCGAAGAGGAGGAAACCGAGGTCGAAGGGGAGGTGCTTTTCGGCGACGAGAGCGCGGAAGAGGACGCGCCGCTTGAGACGGTTCTGGGGACCACGGATACCTCGGAGCGGATCATTCTGGTGGTGGACGAAGAAGGCCAGCGCCGCAACGAGACGGTCGCCATCATCACCCAAATCCTGCCCAACGCGGTTATCGAGGTGGCTAACGATCCCGAAGAGGCGCTTGGGATGATGGAAGAAGGCGATTTCGACACCTTCGTCGTGAACTTTCTGATGCCTGGCTATAGCTCCTCCCCCTTCGTGAAGTCCGTAGCGAACCATCCCGAACATCCGCTCCTGATCGGTTTCGCGGCGGATAAGATGTCCGATGCCGTGGATCCCAAGAAGGGCCTGAAGATCATCCCCCTGAAGCGGCTTTTCGATCTCGATACCAGTAGCGCCGCCGAGACTCCCGAAGGCGGAGCCGAGCCCGTAGAAGATTAGGCTTTTCCCGAGTCGCAGAAAAAGCGAACGCCACCCTGCGGGGTGGCGTTTTGCGTTCAAGGAGGAACGGGTCGGAAATCCCGCGCCAGCGCCCTCAAGGAGCGGTTTGCAAGAGCCCGGCGAGACCCGGCACCTCGGGTGAATCCGCGAAGGTTTGCCTCGCCAGCGCCGCCAGGCCCAAGGTTCCCGGAACCTCGACTTCGGCTTGCCGCACCTGGGTTTGCGCGCCGTTCTTATCCCCTCGGAACATGGCAAGTTTGGCCTTCAGCAAATGCGCCTCCGCGTGGCGATACTTGCCTTGCAACATGCGATCCAGGACCTTGTCGCAAGCCCCCAGCTTTCCGGTAGCGAAATCCAACTGGGCCTCTTCCCATAAGGCCTCGTTCGCCATAGGCCCGCAGGCCATGCGCTTCAGCCGATCCAGGGACTTGCCCGCGGCCGCGAATTGGCCCAACTTCCTGTGCAAGCGGGCCTCCAGCAGGCGGTTTCCCGGATGGCCGGGGTTACGCTGTTCGCCGAACTTGAGCACGCGCAGGGCCTTCTCGGGCCGCGCTGTGGCGATATGGAACTCGGCCAACCGTCCCAGCAGTTCATAGGAAGCCGGGAAACGGCTTATGCCTTCCAACCAAACGGCCTCGGCTTCATCCCAACGGCGGTCCAGGAACAAAGCCTCCCCCCATTGCAAATACACCAAAGGCTCGCCTTGCAATTCCGTCCGGCCTTCGGCCAGCATCCGCGCGGCGTCCGCATAGCGGCTATTGGCCATCAGGGCCAAGCCGAGCGCGCGGGAATATCGGGGATTGGAGGGTTCGGATCGATGGGCCAAGTCCGCGAAGGCCAGGCTTTCCTTGGACCGGCCGGAGAGCAGCAGGCAGCGAGCATAGGCATAGTCAAGCTCGGGAAAACCGAATCCCTTCGCCGAGTCCTCGCCCCTACCCCGCAGAAGCCATTCCAGATGATAGCGCGCGCGTTCCACTTGACCGGCTTCCAGGTACAGGTTGGCCAGATGGGCCCGGAGATCATCCTGCTCTGGGGTCACTTTCAAGGAATGTTCCAGATATGCCGCGCCCTTCAGCGACTGGCCGGCGGTGATATAGAATTGCCCCAACAGGCCGTTGATGTCCTCGTCATCGGGGTTCTGGGCTTTGGCTTCCAGTAGGGCCTTCTCGCCCTCTTTCCATTGGCCGGACATCGAATAGCACGATCCGATCAAAGCCAACAGGGAACCGTCCTTGGGGAGCACCGCGCGGATCTTCTCGAACTCCTTGGCCGCAGCGCCGAATTCCTGGATCTGGAACAGATAATAACCCAAATCCCAGCGCGAATTGAGCTCCACTTTTTGGTCGTGGCCGAGACGGGTGACGCTCGCCTCGGAAGCGGGATCGATGGCATGCGTCGTATCCGACGCCGGGGAGCAAACAGGCAGCAGAAGGCCTGCGATTAGGAAGCGGAGGGAGGCATGCGGAGTGGACATATAAGTTCATTCTAGGCGAGGGCGGCAAACCCTGTCGAGATGTAAATATAAAGACAAATCGGGGTCATTCGCCGTCATAGAACATACAAGATGTTGAAAATCAATGACTTAAGAAATAAATGGAGCAGCAAGGCCAAGGGAAGGCAACAAGATCGCCCAGGCTAGTACGTTATGGAAAAATGAGACCTGGGGCGGCTGTGCGCAGGTAGGGGGACGAGTAAGCTAAGTAGCTGATTCTAAAAGGAATATATGCTCATGGGAACAGGAAGGGACGGCCTGCTAATTGCCGTCCGAATCCGGTTAGGCAACCTTGGCCACTTGCACCGGAGCCTCGCTGGGCATCTTGGCTAGAGCCTTACCCCACAACTCGATCAATCGCAGGCCCTGGGCATCCATGGTTTCTTGCAGAGAAGCCAGGTTTTCCCCCGGGAATGGCGTCTTCTTGACGAAGCCTTGGTAATAGATGAGGCCGGCTTCGAGATTGTTTTTGAACACCGCCAGGTAGTTGAATCCCTTGGCGTCTCCCGCTGCGAGCTTATCCACCAGCTTGCCGAAGTAATCCACCGACATGACCAGATCCTTGCTGAACATGTGGGGACGATCCGCGGGAGTCAGGGAAGGGCCGCGACCGTAGATATAGTCGACCATCTCGCGCAAGGTATACTGGCGATCGAAGTAGGCGATGTTGGGGCCCGGGCATACGGATACCGGCATCTCGGGCTTCACGACTCCCAGGTCGATGAGGGCGCCGTTCCCGAGTTGATCGCAAATGCAATGCTTAGCGTAAACGGTCTGCACTTCGGGTTCGGGCGCATCCGACGGAGGGATCGATCCGAACCCCATGGACTTGAGCTTCTGTCCCTGGAATTCCTTGGAAGCGGTGCAGATGGGTTTGTCGGTGAATTCGGTATTGCTCACCAGGTATTTCTTCGGGCAGGCGGAGCCCGGTTTGCCCCCGTCGATCTGCTTGCGCGCCCACTCGTGGGAAGAAGAGGTACGCAGATTATTGAAGACCACTCCCAAAGGCGACACGTCGCTGAGATACAAGTCCTCTTCCTTGGCCTCGGCCAAGAGCCTGCGGGTATGCGCATCCAGCGCCGTGGCCTCCGGGACCAATAAAAACGGGCTCGCCCAACCGGTGGCGTCGATGCCGTAATCGTCCATCAGGCGCCGCACCTCGGCATGATTGCCGATGCCGCCCTGCGCGGTCACCGGGATTTGGCGGCCTTTCGCTGCTTCGGGGTACTGCCAGCCTTTCTTCTCGTAGTAGGCCGCGATAGGCGGTTCGAACATGGATGGGAAATTGCCGCGGTTGTCCTTGAATTCCTGGAGGATCGGCCCCATGAGGTAACCGTCCGACGCGAAGGCGTGGCCGCCGCAGTTGAGGCCGGATTCGATGCGGAACTCGCGGACCTCGATGCCCTTCTTGGCGATGAACTTGCCTTGGATGACGCTGGAGCGATAATCGGAAACCTTGAGGATCACGCCCTTCTTGGCCGGACCTTCCGCCGTGCGGTAGAAGTCCGGGAAGTTCTCCATATAGCCATATAGGGTGGGATTGATGCCGGCGGAGAACACCATGTCGGCGCGGATTTTCGATTTCGCGAAGCCGCGCAGGGCGGCCTTGGCATCCGCATGCTCCATGGACATCAGGTGGCCATCGCGGTCGTAATTGATCCGGTCCAGCTTGGTCATGATATTGCCGTCGATCTTGCCGGGCAGGATCAGATCAGTGAGTTGTTTTTCGAGTTCGGATTTCCCGGCGCCCGCGGGAGCGGCGAGGAATTCCAGGTACAACTTCTTGGTCGGAGAGGTATCGGGAAGGAGTTCGAAGTACTTGGATTTATCGTTGCCCGGCTCGAAAGGCATGGCTTTGATCTCCGCCACCTGCATATTGACGATATCGTCGACCAGGTCGAGATAGGCGGTGATCCGGCGCGCGCGCGGATCCGGTTGGGAGGCGGTTATCGGCTCGTAGGGGATTCCGTACTTGACCGCATAATGCTTGCGGATCCTTTCGATGAGCAGATCATCCACCAGCGAGATCACCGAGGAGATCCCGAACCGGGCCACCCGGATGGGGCAATCGATAGTGAAGCCTGTGCCCATGACTGGGATATGCAGGTAATGATGGGTCTTGTACATGTAGGTCCCGGTAGAAGTCCGTTCTATTTTAAGAATAATGAGGTCCGCTGGAGCAAAGGAAGCTGTAAAATCTTGTCATTCGCCCTAATTTGGCCTGAATGCCGACGGTTTTGGCCCGAGTCGGGTTTCTTTAGCCGATGGTAAGATAACGCTTACTCCTCGATATGGAATTTCGAGAAGTGGATTTTGGGGAAGTTCTTTTCCATCGTGGTGAGGCGGAATTCGTTCGGGCACAGGTAGACCAGGTTCCCACGCTTGTCGGTGGCCATGTCGTGGGTATTCTGCGACCTGAACTCGGCCATTTGGGCCGCGTCCCCGGAGAGCCAACGGACCGCGTAGATGGGGGCGGATTCCAGACGGCAACGGGCGTTGTACTCCTCTTCGAGGCGGAACTTGAGTACGTCGAACTGGAGTACGCCGACCACGCCCAGGACCGGGACCGGGCTGGCGAGCGGGGCGAAGAGTTGGGTGGCGCCTTCTTCCGACAATTGCTTGAGTCCCTGGGTCAATTGCTTGCTGCGCAGGGGATCTTCCAGGTACACGCGGGAGAAATGCTCCGGCGCGAAATCGGGGATGCCCGTGTACTTCAGGAATTCCGATTCCGAGAGGGTATCGCTTATGCCGTACAGGCCGGGATCATGGATCCCGATAATGTCGCCGGCGAAAGCCTCGTCCACGACCGTCTTGTCCTGCGCCATGAAAGTGGACGGGGCCGCCAATCGGACCTGCCGGCCGGAGGGGCAATGCAGCACCTTGGCCCCGCGTTCGAAGCGGCCCGAGCACACCCGGACGAAGGCGATGCGATCGCGGTGCTTCGGATCGGTGTTGGCCTGGATCTTGAATACGAAGCCGGTAAAATGAGGCTCGGTGGCCTCCACCACGCGCTGTTCGGCGACGCGCGGCATAGGCGAGGGAGCGTTGGCGACGAAATTATCCAACAAATGCTTGATGCCGAAATTGTTGATGGCCGATCCGAAATAAACGGGCGCTAGCTCCCCTTTCAGGTAACGGGCGCGGTCGAAGGTCTCCATGGCGCCCCGCACCAGATCGGCCTGATCGCGGAACTCCTTCAGGTACTTGGCGTCGAACCATTCGTCGAGGCGGGGATCGTCCACGCCGTCTACCTTCCGCATTTCCCCTTCCGGCGTCTCCGAGCTGAACACATGTACCGACTCGTCGACGAAGGAATAGACGCCTTGGAACATCTTGCCGCTGCCGATGGGCAGGGTCATAGGCGAGCATTTCAACCCCAGGATACGCTCCACCTCGTCCATGAGGGCTACGGGATCCAGGGCGTCGCGATCCAACTTGTTCATGAAAACGGTGACGGGGGTCTTGCGCAGGCTGCAAACCTCCATCAGCTTGATGGTCTGCGGCTCCACGCCTTTGGCCGCATCGATCAGGATGAGCGCCGAGTCCACGGCGGTCAAGGCGCGATAGGTATCTTCGCTGAAGTCCTGATGGCCAGGCGTATCCACGAGATTGATCTGGCAGCCGCCGTAGGGAAAGCTCAGCACGGAGGAACTGACCGAGATTCCGCGCTGCTGCTCGATCTTCATCCAGTCCGAGGTGGTGAATTTCTTGTTGGCCTTGGCGCGCACGTGCCCGGCTTCGCGGATCACCTTGCCGAACCATAGGAATTTTTCGGTGATGGTGGTCTTGCCCGCATCCGGATGGCTGACGATGGCGAAGGTGCGGCGCTTGAGGATTTCTTCGGTCATGGACATCCGGAGGGGCCTTTGGTTAGGAGCGGCAAAAATAGCAAAGAGCCTCCGGCGCCATGGGGCGCCCGATGCAGGAACACGAGGAAATCCGGTTACGGAGGTCCCCCCTTTTTTATCTTACCAGTTGCCCCATAATCACGGTTTATGGGATGACTTCATGGTTGGGACGGCCCCGGGGATGGGCTGCGGGAGGAGCGGGCATGGGAAGAGAGGGATCGGAACAACAAGCAGCCGGAGCGTCCGGCGTGGTCCCCGCTTGGGTGGCCAAGGTGCCCCGTCCCAGCCCGGAATTCCCGCGTAACTTCATCGCGGCGGAAGCGAACTTATCGGCCTGGGAAGGCATCCAACCCTATCTGGAGGACCTGAAGGCCCGTCCCTTGCCCGACCGCGCGGCCCTTCTGAAGTGGATCCGGGACTACGCGGAACTGAGCGATGCCGTACACGAAGAAAGTTCCCGGCTTTATATCGGCATGACCTGTTTCACCCAGGATATGGCCAAGCAGAAGGCTTATCTCGATTTCGTGGAGACCGTGGAGCCGGCGATGGCGCCCGTCATCGATGAGCTGAACAAGAAAGCGATCGCCCACCCCGATGCCAAACATCTTCCCAAGGAAGAGTATGGGCAATGGCTGGAATCATTGCAAATCAGCGTGGAATTGTTCACCGATAGCAATATCCCGTTGCATACCGAGATCTCCAAGTTGTCCCAGGCTTATCAGAAAATCTGCGGCGACATGACCGTGGAATGGGATGGCGAGATCAAAACCTTGAGCCAGTTGGCACCTTTCCTGCAAGGGAACGATCGCTCCATCCGCGAGAAGGCCTGGATGAAGATGGCCGAACGCCGCAACCGGGAAAAGCAGCGGCTGGACGATCTCTTCGATGAGTTGCTGACTCTCCGCAACCAGTTGGCCCGCAACCTGGGGCTGCCCGATTTCGTGGCCTATAGCTTCAAAGCCAACCACCGCACGGACTACACGCCCCAAGACTGCCATGCTTTCCATGTCAGCGTGGAAAAAGCGGTGGTGCCGCTCTTTCGCAAGAGCCTGGACTACCGGCGCGAAAAGCTGGGCCTGGACGCCTTGCGTCCTTGGGATTTGAGCTGCGATCCGCTGGGGCGTCCGCCCCTGAATCCGTTCCGCGAAGCTTCCCGCTTGGTCGAAGGGGTAAGGAAAATCTTCACCCGCATGGACCCCGAACTGGCCGGCTTCTACAAGACCATGACGGACAAGGGCCTGATGGATCTGGAGAACCGGATCGGCAAAGCGCCGGGCGGCTACCAATGCAGCCTGAACGAGGTACGCTTGCCCTTCATCTTCATGAACGCGGTGGGCATGAACGAAGACGTGTTCACCCTGCTGCACGAAAGCGGGCACGCCTTCCATCTTTTCTACACCCGTACGATGCCGCTCGGATTCAACCGCGGCGCCCCCATGGAGTTCAGCGAAGTGGCGTCCATGTCCATGGAACGCCTGGGCGCCCGCTATCTCGACGAATTCTACTCGGAAGAGGAACGCCGCCGCGCCATCCAAACCGAGGACGAGGAGGTATTCCGCCTATTGCCCTGGGTCGCCACGGTAGACGCTTTCCAACATTGGCTGTATACGCATCCCGGGCATACCCAATCGGAACGCAAGGCCGCCTGGCTGGGCCTGGACGCGCGCTTCGGATCCAACCTGGATTGGAGCGGACTGGAGGAGTTCCGCGCCCATGCCTGGCATCGTCAGCTCCACATTTTCGAAGTGCCCTTCTACTATATCGAATACGGCATCGCCCAATTAGGCGCCCTACAGGTTTGGCTCAAATCGCTTCAGGACGAGAAGCAGGCCCTGGCGGATTACAAGCGGGGCCTGAGCCTGGGGGGAACCCGCCGGTTACGGGAGCTCTTCGAAGGAGGCGGATTGAAGTTCGACATGCGCGAGGAGGCCATCCGGCCTTTGATGGAAAAGGTACGCGAGGAATGGGAATCGGTGGCGGGGGCGGCTCATGGTTGAACGCGATGTAACGAAAGCGGCTTTGGCCCGGTACGAGGACGATAAGGCCAAGCATCTCCAGGATCTTATCCGTCTAACGAAAATCCCGGGAGTCAGCTTCGATGGTTTCGATGCGAAAGAAGTGGAACGTTCGGCGGAGTGCACCGCGGACATCCTCAAGGCGGCCGGGTTCGAAAACGTGGAGATCATGCGCATTCCCGGTACGCATCCGTACGTTTATGGCGATTGGCTGAATCGGCCCGGGGCGCCCACCGTTCTGCTCTACGCCCATCATGACGTGCAGCCGCCCATGCGCGAGGAAATCTGGAAATCGCCCGCCTTCGAGCCGGTGGAACGGGACGGGCGCCTCTACGCCCGCGGCATCGCCGACGATAAGGCCGGCGTGCTCATCCATGCGGCCAGCGTCGACTCCTGGTTGCGCTCGACGGGATCCCTGCCCGTGAACGTGAAAGTCATCATCGAGGGCGAAGAGGAGATCGGCTCCATCCACCTGAGCCAATTCCTGGCGGCTTATCGCGAGCGCTTGCGTGCCGATACCGTGGTGCTGACCGATTGCAGCAATTTCGACGTGGGCTTGCCTAGCCTTACGACCACCCTGCGCGGGCTCATCTCCATGGACGTCACCGTGACCGGCCTCGATCATCCTTTGCATTCGGGCATGTGGGGCGGCCCCATTCCCGATCCCATCCAAGGCCTGGCCAAGATGCTGGCGAAGCTGACGGACGAGGACGGACGCGTGGCCGTGCCCGGGATCTTGGAAGACGTGAAAGCCCCGACCGCGGCCGAGATGGCGGACTACCGCAAGCTGGGCCTGACTGATGCGGAGTTCCGCAAGCAGGCGGGCATCGAACCGGGCGTGAGGCTTTTCGCCAAGGATGAAGGATTGCTCGCCAAGATGTGGCGCGAACCCAGCATCACCGTCAACTCGATCCAATCGGGCGGAAAGAAAATCGCCGGCAACGTCATCATGGAATCCGCTTGGGCTCGCGTGGGCTTACGCTTGGTGCCGAACATGGACCATGCCAAAGCGACCCGCCTGGTGAAGGAATTCCTGGAACGGAATTGCCCCTGGGGCCTGAAAGTCGAAGTCGTGCCCGAGCAGGGCGCTAATCCCTGGATGACCCGGCCCGACCATCCCGTCTTTTCAGTAGCCAAACAATCGTTGGGCCGCGGCTACGGCCGCGAGGCAGTCTTGATCGGGTGCGGCGGCACCATCCCTTTCGTGGACAGCTTCACGCGCGTCCTTGGCGATATCCCGGCCCTACTGGTCGGCATCGAAGATCCCTATACCAACGCCCACTCGGAAAACGAGTCCCTGGGCCTCGCCGATTTCCACGCCGCGGTCCGCAGCCAAATCCATTTCTTCGCCGACCTGGCTGCGGCTTCCGCCGCCGATCCCGGCTTCTGGGGAGGCAAGCGGTAAACTGCCGCCCCCCGGGGCCCTGAGGCCCGCGCAGAGGGGCGTGGTGGAAAGTGCCAGCATCGCGATGGAAAATCCATACGATCTCGCCATCGCCGGCGCCGGCATTATGGGCCTGGCTTGCGCTTGGGAAGCCTCCCGGCGCGGCCTATCCGTCCTGGTGTTCGATCCGGAAGCCACCCGGGCCCAAGCCAGTTGGGCCGCCGCGGGCATCCTGGTCACCCGGGATGCGCACGTCTTCCAATCGGATTTCCGGGCCTTCTACGTACGATCCATCCGCATGTATCCGGCGTGGCTCGACGGCCTAAGGGCAGCCTCGGGCCTGGACATCCCCTACGCCCAGGCGGGCGACTGGATGGTCTTCAACCTGGACGATCCCAGGGCGCTCAAACGGCTGGGCGAAAAGGAACGGCAGTTCGCCCGCGAAAAGGCGACGGCTTTCACGGTAACGGACACGTTACCTGCGCCGCTCTCGGGTCGCACGCCCGTTTCCCGGGTCCGAAGCTTCCACTTTCCCGGCGAAGCCTACGTGCAGAACCGGGATCTTGTCGCGGCCCTAGGCGAAGCCTGCCGCCGCGCGGGCGTTGTCTTCAGAAGAGAAGCCGCTAGCGGGCCCTGGACCAGTTCAGCGGGGGTCACTCGTCTTCCTTTCCCCAGCGGCGAAGCCATGGCGCGGCGAGTATTGATCGCGGCCGGAGCCTGGACCGGGAAGGTGCTGGAGGAGCAGGGCATACGCGCGCCGGTCATTCCCGTGAAAGGCCAATTGCTCCGCATCCCGAATTTCCACGGCACGACGGCCATGTTCCACCTGAACGATGAGCTATACATCGTCCCACGCGGCGACTCCCTGGTTTGCGGGGCCACCTCGGAACCGGGAACCTGGGAAGAGGGTTTCGATGCCAAAGGGGAGGCTTGGATCGGGGATCACCTGGCGCAATGGCTTCCCGGAATCCCCCGCGCTTCCCTGGAGCGGTGGTCGGGTATCCGTCCGCGCACCCGCGATCGCTTGCCTTGGATGGGATGGTTGGATGCGAGCCGGGGGTGGGCCGTATGCGCGGGTCATTACAAGAGCGGAATCAGCATGGCGCCGTTGGCCTCGCATAGCCTGGTCAGCATGCTTATGAAGGAAAAGCCGCCGGTGGACTTGGCGCCGTTCGATCCCTGGCGGCGCCGCGGGCTCGAAAAGGTCTAGGGACTCTTAAAAAAACAATTCGTAACTCGCCCCTACCAACAGGTGGCGGCGATCGCCGTATTGCAGCAGCTTCTCCTGCAAGCGGAAGGTTTGCTGCGGCCCCAGCACGTACTCGATGTCGGCGGCCCCGCCCATGGTGAGATCATTGACTTCGTTGGTCTTGGGATATTGGCCAACCGTACCCGACAGGTCCACCTTGACGCGATCCTCCAGCAAAGGCTGCAAGAATCCCATGGTGACCGAATGGGTCGGCTGCTGGATGCCGTTACTGGAGAAGGTATACGAGAGGCGAGGCAGGAATCCCACGTCACGCATCTTGTATTGCACCATCCCGTTCACGATATGGGTGCGGGTGGCGGGGAAGTCCGGCAGGGTATCGTCCGGGTAAGCCGAACGCAAGGCGTACTCGCTCTGGGTGAATCCGTAGAGAACGGTCGCGTGCAATTTGGCGTTGGGCAATTGGAATTGGTGGTAGGCGCCCGTGTTGAAATTCAGGAAACTGGAACTGAACTGGTGCGCGTAAGTGCCTTCGGGCACGATATTGGATCGGCCGCCCCCCACCCAAAAGCTGGGATTGTAGGGCCCGGGAGTGAAGCGTAAGTCCACCTTCAGGGTGCGCTGCACCTGGGAGGTGAGGCCCAGGTCCTGGCCGTATTGCCCCAACTCCATGGCCACGGAAACGCGGTTGTCTAACACGGACAATTTATCGATGACGGTGAATCCGTCGCCCGGATTCCCTCCTAGGAAGGGATTGCCCTCGCTATGGTAGTCCAGTCCCAGATGCGAATAGCGGAATTCGAATTCTTCCACCATGCCTTGGAAAGGGATGGACGTAACGACGCCGGATTCCAAGGCGCTCTCCGCGCTGATGAAACCGCTAACGTCGGTTTTGTTAGCGTCGCCTTGCGGGGACAATAGGTACTGCCAACCCTTAGTGGTGGAATTGACGATGAAGTAATCCTCGTAATGCTTGGGATTGAAATCCACTTGGAAGCTGTCCGGGGCGAAGGCTCCGAGGGATTTGTCCCGAGTGTACAAGCTCAAAGCCGAATTGGCATAAAATTGGATACGCCCGTCCCAAGCCCCGATGCGAAGGTCGATACCCGGCACGAGGTTTTCGGCCGGCCGCACGCCATGCAGGATGGAATTCACCTGGAATCGATCGGCGCTACCTTCATCATCGGAAGCTTTCATGATGGTGAATCCCAAATCGAAAGCCGGTCCCCCTCCCACCCCCAAGCGCACGGCGGTCAGGGTCTGGGCGAAGGTGCCGGGCACCGTATCGATCCGGGTCCCGTCCCCGGTATCATACTTAACGAGGTAGGCGGGAACTTCGCGACGGCTTTCGCCGCGCACCGCGCGCAAGGTTCCCCAGGTGGTTTCCCCCAGCGTCAGGTTCATGGCGGCTTCGGCGCCCCGTACCCGCGTGCCGTTCAAGAGCAAGGGATTGTAGAGCGGATAAACGTCGCCCGCTTTCAGCGAAGCCCAGGGCCCGTATTTCACGTTGGCGGTGATGCGGTCGCTCGGCTGCCGGAACCGGTTTTCATCCGTGCGTCCCAGCACCTTCCCGTAAGCCTCGAACTGCTTGTACTTGACGTTGTAAGCGGCCTCGGCGACGCCATCCAGCTGTTCGGAAACGGGTGCTTCCGACTTTCCCGCGACCAAGGCGGAATCCGAGCCGGGCTGAAGCTTTAATTCCCTTTGCGAGAGCACCCGGCCCTGCGCCTCGCCGTTTTTCAAATCCAGCTTGCTGAACACGTGGCCGAACTGCCGGAAATCCCCCGTGCGCGCCTTCCGCTCGGGCTCGGGCACGCGCACGAAAAACCGCACCATCTGCTTGCCGATAATCTCGGTCCGCTCGTTGAAAAGCAAGAGGGTCAATTCGTGGACCCCCGATTTGAGCCCAACGAGAGTGGCGGTCACAACCCCGTCGTTCAATGCGAGCGGCTGGCTTTCGGGATAGCCATCCAATAGCAGCACCGAGCTGGCCGGAGCGCCCGCGAGGGTGGCCACGACCTTGATTTGCCGCTCGTAAAAAACATCGCCGTCGATGGGAACCAGGAACGCGTCGTGAGCGGAATCGGCAAGCGGGGCTTCGGAAAGGGTCGAATCGGTCTGACCAGCCGCCAAGCCGGCCATCCCCGGCCCTCCCGACGATGCGGGTGCGACGGATTGGCGCATCGAATCCGGCTCGGCCGCCATGCCCTTGGGCGCGGGAGTGGAGGTATCCAAGGTGTCTCCGTCCGCCTCGGAAGGCTGCTCAGGCGGGGCCCCCCAGGCGGTCGCGGCCAGAACCAACCACGCCGAGACAAGCGCGCGCGCCGAACGTGGCCTAGTTGGTCTCATATTCCACTTCCAAAGTCGTGAAGTCCTCGGTTTCGGGATTCACGAAATCGACCTCGAGCGTGTTCTGGCTGAGGCCGACCAGGTCCATTTCGGCGTCATTGGCATCGGAGACCTTGATGCCCTCCTGATCGGATACCGCTTTCTGCCCCGCCCGCACGGTGACCGTGATATCCTTGGGCCGATTGTAGATCGACAATTCTCCGTCCTGGACCAGGAAGGTGGCCGTGGCCTTCTCATCGCTGCGGCAGGAAAACCGCCCGGCCGCGGCGGTGGCCACCGTCTGCGCGTTCGCGCATTGCACCGGATCGCTCTTCTTCTTGAGGCCCACCACCACTTCGGCCTTCTCCAGGATCAGGCGCCGCACCCGAACATCCTTTCCGGCGGCTTCGCCCTTCTGGCCCAATGCCACCCGGGTCTTGATGCGCTTCAGGGTAAAAGCCGATTGGGGCCGGACGTCTAGGAAGGCGTCGTCCGGCAGGAGGCGCAGCATTGCCTTGCTTTCCATCCCCGTCTCCACACGCGCGCCCTGGCGGAACAACATCGCGCCCGACGCGGGGGCGAGGGCCGAATCCGCGGCAGCCAACTTGACGTCCCCCTTCACCGATTTGATCACGCCCAAGGGATTGGAGACCGCGAATAAGGGCAGCGCCGCGAAGGCAACGAGTGCGAACCCGAACTTCATTGGAACCTCAGCCGGGTTACGGAAAGGCGCGCTTGGTGGAAGTCCCGCGCCAACCGCTCCAGTTCTTCCAGCGAGTAAGGATGACCATTGAGGCGGATTTGACCCTTGGCGGGGATCTTGCCGTTACGCGACTGATCGAAGATTTCGAAATTGTCCCCCAGGATGATCTTGAGGGCGGCCATGACTCGCTTGCCGTAATCATCCCCGTACTTGATCTGCTCGGCCAAGGTGCGGATATCCCCCGCTTCCGCCGCCGGAACCGAAGATCCGCCTTCCAATCGCTCGTCCACTTTGAAATAGAGCGGATCCGAATAGAGATAATCGGTGGTCGGCCCGCGTAATACGGCCCGGGCCCGCCAGACGTAGGTCATTCCGGGCAAGAGCAGCGGTTGGCCCGGCGGATATGCGCTGGGTGTTTCGTTGAAGAGGCCGAACTTGGCGTACTCCATCCCGTCCAGGGCGTCCTTGGGATTGGTGCCGGCGGGGACCTCATAGAGGAAAATCTCGATCTTGGGTTGGTCGGGCGGGTAAATGAATTCGGTACTGTTGAAAAGCTCGCTGGCAACCTTAAAGATCGGCGATACGGTATAGATGGGAACCGGAACGGAGCTGCTGACGTTCGTGCCCGGATACAACGCCTGAATCATCTTCACGTAACGGAGATGACCGACGCGCGGATTCCCATTATCATCAACCACTTGGATGGTCGCCATTTGCCCCCGGGTGAAGGCATTGTCCTCGCAGGTCAAGTTGAACTTGAATATCAGATTCATTTCCGGCGCCGCGCGCTTTTGGAGGATCACGTCGTACAGGGAGCTCTTGGTAAAGGTCACGCCCCCTGTCTCCCATGTCAGATCGAATACTTGCTGCGAAGGCAGGACGCGGCCGATATCCATCGAGTCCAGGGGAAGCGTGGTGCGATCAAAAGCGACAAGCGCGTCGTTCGCATCCTTGTCCCGGCCCAGGGAAGTATCGGCCAACACCTGCACCCGCAGACGCAAGGCCTTAGCGTACTTCCGGAAATCGGGATTGATGAATAGGGTGAAAAGGGTCGGCGCTTTTTCCGGATGATCGGTATCGAACCAACTGGGATCGAAATTGGTGATCGTATATTGCAGGATGGGGGTCTGCACCACCAGGTCCCCCGCCCGCCCGGTCACCTCGGGGCAAGTATTGATGAGGCTACGCGCCTGGGCTCCCAACGCCAAGGCGGCGAGCAATGTCCCGCTAGCAGCGATTCGCCGTGCCGATGCCAAGTTCCTGCCTCCTCCGCCGCGCCAGGGCGGGCGCCGAGAGTGTAATGAACACCCTGCCTGGAAAAATGCATTCGAGCGCACCGCGGAGCCGTGTCCGCGATCACATGTCCGCGTAATGGGCGGGAAAAGTACTAAACGGAATGCGGTATTCGTTTAATCGAAGAAAAAATCGGAATCCGCCGCGGCTTTCGCGAGAGGATAAGCGATAAATCCCAAATTGACGTCCAAGACGGGACCGCTCCCGAAACGGCAACCGCCGGTGCCATCGGCCAGGCAAGGGGCGGTCGGATCCCTTTCCGGCCCGTGCAGCCGGTCTTCCTTCGTGATGGAAGGACCGATGAAGTGGAACCAGAAGGTGGCGCGTAGGGCTTGGGCTGCCTCGACCCGGCCGTTGTGGCAATAGACATGATAGAGCAATTGCGCCAAAGAGCGACGATGGAAATCGGAGGGCAGGCCATGCTCCAGATTGATTTCAGCCATGCGCCAGCAGCGATCGGCCCACTCCGGCCCGTAGCCCCAACGCAGGTCGCGCATATCCAGCGCGCCGAAGGCATGGTCGATCCAGGACCTCCGCTCGGAAGCGTATTGGCTGGCATGCATCAATACGTGGCCCAAAACCTCGAACACCTTCGCATCGGCGATGCCGGCGGCGAAAGCATTATCCAAGGCTTCCCATGCCAGTAAAGGCGTGTCCAGGCGGTCGTAGACTTCGGCCAGTTGCAACCAAGCAGGTCCATTGCGCGGCGAGCCTTCCAGCCCGCGGTTGTAATATCGCTTGGCTTCCTCATAACGGCCCTGGCCCTTGAGCAAATCGGCGTAGGCGATCTGGATATCGAAGAGCGAATCCCGTCCGTCCGATTTCTCCTTCAGGAAGGCTTCCCACTCATCGTCCGACGCGGCGAGCCGCACCAGATAGGCCTTGGCATCGTTGGCCCATTTATCCTTCGGCTCGGCAGCCAGGAAATGATCGAGGGCGGCCCGGGCCTTATCCAGTTCGCGATGATCGAGGTAGTAGGAGAAAAGGTTTTTGCGGGCCGGATCCTTGCAGGCGCCCGCGGGAGCCGATTGCGCGAGCCATTCCTTCTCCGCATCGGGCCCGAACCCGGCGGCGTAGAGAAGCAAGGCCTTGTCGGTTTTGAGGATCGGCCGCAATGCGGGAGAAGCGTGGGGCAGAAGCGCGGCGATCTCCTCCCCCGCCCCGCGCGCATCGCCATCGAGCCAAATGCGTAAGGCGCGCAGTAACCGGCGGTCTGGCTTCCCCATGACCTCAAAACCGTTTTCGGTCCGCGCCAGCATGGCTTTCGCCGATTCGGGAGGCGCGATCAGGAAAGGCCGCACCGCGAAGGGCCCCAGGGAATCGGGAATGGCGAGGTAGATGGGAATTTCCCGTGGCGCCCCGCCGCGGGGAGCGCCCGGTCCTACCAGCTCTAAAGATGTACAGGCGGGCCCCCCAGCGAAGGCGCACAAAGACAACAATGCGGCCAAGAATGCCGCCCGGAAAACCATGCACACAAGTTAAACGCCCACGGCGCTTCGGCAAAGCGACGGGAGGCGGAATCGTGCCGCAAATCTTCCCTGGCAATTTTATAACTTTACCCGCGCCATGGTTCTGACCGGCAAGGAAATCCTGAAGCAGATGGAACTGGGGACGATCCATATCGCCCCGTTCATCCCGGCCAACCTGGGTCCCAACTCCTACGATGTTTCGCTGAACCGGAAGCTGCTGGTCTACGACTTGGCTCCCGGCGTGGTGCTCGACATGAAGCTGGACAACCCCACCCGGTCGCTCGTCATTCCCGACGCCGGCATGGTCCTCGTGCCCGGCATGCTGTACCTCGGGTGCAGCAACGAAACCGCCACCAGCAACCGCTTCGTCCCTATGTTCGAAGGCCGCAGCTCCATCGGTCGCCTGGGCATTAACACCCACATCACCGCCGGATTCGGCGACGTAGGCTGGGGCTACCTCCCCGACGAAAACGGCAACCCCGCCTGCCAATTCCCTACCTGGACCCTCGAAATCGAAGTCGTCCACCCCATCCGCGTCTACCCCGACGTCCGCATCGGCCAAGTCTACTTCATGCGCCCCGAAGGCGAGATCACCTTCTACAAAGGCAAATACACCAAACAACGGGAGCCCCAAGCCTCCCGCCTATATCAAGACTTCAACCCGAAGCCCTAGCCTTCCTGCAGTATCCGGTCCCAGCCGAATCCCAGCTCCAGGTCGAGCGACCCGCTCGAACCTAACCCCGGCCCCAACTCACACGACCCACCCCACCGTCCCAGACCGCCGCCACGAATACAAATCGCCCGCGAAGTCTTCGACGAAGTAAGGCCCTCCCCGAACCCCTTGAGCGGGCCATTGAGGAACCACCTCATTGGAGCCCCGCGAAAGGGAGAGGCGCCAGGTGCTGCCAGTAACAGTGGTGCGTGCTCGCGCCGATAGGGAGGGGTGCTTCGACCACATTAAAAGAAATTGGCATGGCCTTAGCTTTGATCGGTAAGCAACTCCCGGAGTGTTTCGGGAACGCGAGGAGAAAGAAGAGAAAGACGTGAAAAGGGAGAATTCGGATTAACAAATTCGGATCACCCCAAAACGTTGGTGGTTGAGAGGAAGGCAAAAAGTGACAAAAATAGCCCATTGTCAATCAGGGGTAGGTTTTTGTCAGCCATTGTCGGACTGGAATCCACGGGATTTTTCTAATTTCCCCTCGTCATTTTTCAATAGCTCGGGCTTTTTAGGAAGCTTGATGAACCATCTTCAGGAGGAAAAGAAGACGATATGACCCCCGCCGAAGTCATGAAACTCGCCAAGGACAACAACGTCCAGTTCGTGGACCTGCTTTACGGAGATATGTTCGGTCAGCTCCAGCATTTCACCTTTCCCGTGTCCCGTATGGACGATGAGATGTTCAAGGTCGGAATGGCCTTCGACGGTTCCTCCATCCGCGGCTGGAAGGGCATCGAAGCTTCCGACATGATCATGAAACCCGATCCGGTTTCCGCCTACCTCGACCCCTTCGTGGCCGTGCCCACCATCGGCATGTACTGCGATATCATCGAGCCCCGGACCGGACAACCCTACAACCGCGACCCCCGCTCCATCGCCAAGAAAGCCTTGGAATACCTGAAGAGCCAGGGGATCGGCGACCTCGCCTTCATGGGCCCGGAGCCGGAATTCTTCGTATTCGACGGGATGACCTACTCGTCCACCGTCCGCAGCGCCGGCTACTCCATCGAGACCAACGAAGGTCCCTGGACCAGCAACAACCCCGGCAGCTTGGCCCACAAGGTGGCGTTCAAGGGCGGCTATGCCCCTGCCGCTCCCCAGGACACCATGATGGATCTCCGCAACGAGATGGTCATGAACCTGGCCAAGATGGGCCTGACTCCGGAAATCCATCATCACGAAGTCGCGACCGCCCAGTGCGAAATCGGCCTCAAGTTCAATACCGTGGTTCTCGCCGCGGACCAGGTGCATAAGCTGAAGTACGTCGTCAAGAACACCGCCGCCAAATACGGCAAGACGGCCACCTTCATGCCCAAGCCCATGTTCGGCGACAATGGTTCCGGCATGCACGTACATACCTCGATCTGGAAGGAAGGCAAGAACCTCTTCGCCGGCGACAAGTACGCCAACCTGTCCCAGACCGCCATGTACGCCATCGGCGGCATCCTGAAGCACGGGAAGTCCATCCAGATCTTCTCCAACTCCAGCGTGAACAGCTACCGCCGCCTGGTACCGGGCTACGAAGCCCCGGTGAACCTGGCCTACTCGGCAACCAACCGTTCGGCCTCGGTGCGCATCCCGCACGTGCAGGGCGACAAGGCCCGCCGTTTCGAGTTCCGTTGCCCGGATTCCTCGGGTTCGCCGTACCTGACGTTCGCCGCGATGCTGATGGCCATGGCCGACGGCATCAAGAAGCAGATCGATCCGGGCGCGCCGATGAACAAGAACATCTACGAGCTGCCCCCGGAAGAGCTGAAGAACATCCCCTCGACCTGCAAGAACCTCGAAGAGGCTTATTCGGAGTTCGAGAAGGATCACGAGTGGATCACCGCCGGCGACGTGTTCGACCCGGACTTCATCGAAGCCTATGCGGCCTACAAGAAGTCGGCCGAGATCGAACCCTTGAAGCTGCGCCCGAACCCCTACGAGTTCGAGCTCTACTACCACGGATAATGGCTCAGCGCTTTGGAGTTCGCTTTGCGAACTCCACGCGCTTCGCTATTAAGGGACTTAATGGCTCGGGTCCAGGGTCCAAGCCAGGAGTCTTCCACTGCTCTAAAGGGGCTCCCGCAAGGGGGTCCCTTTTTCTTTCTATTTTTGGCGGCGCATGGAAATGACGCCGGCCCAAAAGAAGGCGATCGTCCTCGCGAATGCGGCCGGACCTGAAGGCGGGCGCTTCCCTGAGACATTGGTGGCCGAACATTGCCGTCGCCTGGACGCCGATTATTTCAACGAATTCTCGGTGGATGAAATCGAGGGCCACCTCGAACGCATCGCTGGCCTCACTCGGGCCGCGCCCTACTCCTTCCGGTTTTCCCCTCTCTCGGATAGGACCTTCGGTTTGACCGTGGTCGGCGAGGATGTGCCCGGATTCTTCGCTGCGCTTTCCGGCGTGCTCGCCAGCCATGACCTGGACATCAAGGTCGGCAGGGTGTTCAGCTATGCCCCCGAATTGCCCGAGGGCGGACAAGGGTGGCCCGAAGATCATAGTCCCGCCGCGGGCAAGCTCATCGACTACCTGGTATTGGAAAGGCCCGCGGAAACCCCAACGGGCTTCGATGTGGAGTTTCGTGATGGCTTGACTGCCGACCTCTTGAGCGTGATCAACCTCCTGCGCGGGCATGAAACCGAAGCCTTGCGTCGGGATTTGTTCCAGCGTATCGGGGCATATCTGGATCGCAAATCCACCGCCTCCAGAGCCAAGGAAGCTTCACGGACGCCTCGCGGGGCGGATGGCGGAGGGGACGCAACCACCGACCTTGTCCAGGAACCTATTCCGCAATTGCCTTTAGAGATCAAGGCCGAACCCGATGAGCGCGGCGCCCTCCTAACGGTGCGGGGGACCGATCGCAAAGCGCTTCTTTTCTCCCTCAGCAACGCCTTGGCCATGCAGGGTGTTTCCATCCTTAAGTTGTTGACGCGCGCCGAAGGCGAGCGCTTCGAAGACCGCATCCTGATTGCCGATTCCCAAGGCCGGCCTATCCACGATTACCATACGCTGGAACGGATCAAGGTGGCGATCATCCTGATGGAGCGCTTCATCTCCGCGCTTCCCCAGGCCACGGATTTCCCCGCCGCGGTGCAGTCATTCAATGGTTTCATCGATACCCTGATGGCGCGCCCGGGCGCCGCCGCGGAAATCGCGACCCTGGAAGATCTCACCTTCCTCTCGTCCCTGGCGCGGCTCCTGGGTTCCGGGGATTACCTGTGGGAGGAGATGACCAAGCTGCCTTTGGAGGAGGTCACCTCCGTGTTACGTGGCCTGGAGGAAGACAGGAAGCCGGTCTCGCGCAAAGACTTGGAAGCGCGCCTGCGCGAAGCCATGGACAAGGAACCATCCTACCCGGAACGGGTGGAAGCGCTGAACCGTTTCAAGGATTTGCGCCTCTTCCGTATCGAGGCGGCCCATCTCATTTATCCCCGCCAAACCTTGCAGGAATTTTCGGCCGAGGTAACCACCCTGGCGGAAGCCGTCCTGCAAGGCGCATTGGGGTTAGCCTACGGCAAGCTAGTCCGGGAATTCGGGGAACCGCGCCGGGGCGATGAGGCGTGCCCTTACGCGCTTTTCGGGCAAGGGAAGCTGGGCGGACGCGAGCTGGGCTACGCCTCGGATCTGGAATTGCAACTGCTCTATGCCGCCGCGGGGGAAACCGCGGCCGAGCTCGATAGAGGAATAAAGCCCGTCAGCGTATCTAACGGGCCCAAGCCCATTAGCCATTCCGAATTCTTCGGCAAGCTGATGGAGGAGATTCGCGGCATCATCCGGTCGCGTCCGGAAGGGATTTTCGCGCTCGATCTGCGGCTGCGCCCGCATGGGGACAGCGGACCCCTGGCTTCCCAATTCGGGACTTGGCTGGAATATTACCGGCTCGGCGGAGGGGCCCTGGATTATGAGCGTCAGGCCCTTCTCAAACTGCGCCCGATAGCCGGAAATCGCACCTTCGCTGAGGAAGCGATGAGCGCGCGGGACGATATCCTCTTCGCCGGGGAGCCTATCCCGATTGAACATACCCTTAGCTTGCGGTCGCAACAAGCCGAGACGCTCGGGAAAGGCGTGAACGCCAAGTTTTCCCCGGGCGGTCTCGTCGAGGTGGAATACACGGTCCAATTCCTGCAGTTGCGATATGGGCGCAAACACCCTTCCCTCCGCGAACCTAACACCGAGGCCGTGCTGGAGGCTTTGCTAGAGGAAGGCATACTGGATCCTTCCGAATTCGAGAGCCTTTACCGGGCTTATATTTTCCTGCGGCGGCTCATCAATGGGCTCCGCATGGTACGCGGTTATTCCCGGGATCTCCTGGTGCCCGCGCGCGGGAGCGATGCCTTCGGGCATCTGGCGAAACGTATGGGTTACCTGCCCGGTTCCCGCTACGATGCCGAATCGCAACTGGACTGGGACCTGAGCCACGCCATGCGGGACGTGCATGCGCTTTTCGCCCGACGCTTTCTCGGGGAAGCCTCGCGGCCGACGGAAGACGGGCGGCAAAGCCTGACGGCCGCCGTCCTCGATCCGCAGGCCCCGCCGGAGCGTCTCGAACGCGCCCTCGACGGGCTGGGACTGGCAGGGATAAGGAACGCGCCCGCTTTGCTGCGGGGCATGCTGGACCGGGTGCGGGAAAAAGGCATCCTGTGCGCGGCCATTCTGGTGGCGGCCCCCAAATTGCGGACCAGCCCCGATGCGGAATCGGTCTTGCGCCATCTGGGCCAGTACTTGGAATCGGTGCCGGATCCCGATTATTTCGTAAGGCAACTGCTGAACCATCCCTATCTGAACGAGATCTTGATCAAGGCCTTCGGCCACAGCGATTACCTGGCCACCATCCTCGTACGGCAACCCGAATACCTGATGGACTTGGGAGATGCGCATGCCTTGGAAAAGCCCAAGCTGCTGAACCAGTTCCGCAGGGAAATCGTGGGACTGCACCCCAGCCGGCGGGGTTACGAGGATTCCCTGGAAGGCTTGCGGCGCTACCGCAATCGCGAATACCTTCGCATCGCCCTGCGCGATATCTGGTTGGGCGAAACCTTACTGCGTATCACCCTGGAGATCAGCCAGCTTTCCAACGCGCTGATCGAGGCGGGCTTCGGGATCACCATGTCCATGGCCGAAACCGCTTCCCTGCGGGACGCGGTGGCGGTGATTGCGCTCGGCAAGCTGGGCGGAAACGAACTCAACTACAGTTCGGATATCGATATCGTATTCGCGTTCGACCCCGACCGCGTTGGCGAGGCCGGCCGCGCGGACCTGGAGCGCTGGGCGCGCACTTTCATCGCGGCCTTATCCGGCGCGGGCCGACATGGGAAAATGTTCCGGGTGGATACCCAGTTGCGTCCCTACGGCGCTCAGGGCCCGCTGCTCGTTTCATCCTCCCGTTTCGTGGATTACTTCGGGTCCGAAGCCTCGGGCTGGGAGTTGCAGGCCTGGCTCAAGGCGCGCCCGGTGGCGGGCAATATCGAGCTCGGACGCACGGTGTGCCGCGCGGGCCAGGCCCAGGCTGTGGCCCGCGGAAACCGGGCCAAGATCGAAGCGAGCATGCGGGCCGTGCGGCAAAAGAGCCTGGAAAAACTGCGCCAGGAAAACCGGCTCACCAGCGAAGTGAAGTTAGGGCCGGGAGGCATCCGCACCATCGAGTTCTTCGTGCAATACCTGCAGATCCAGCACGGGCAAGCCATGCCGGAGCTGATCTCGGGCAACACCCTAGCGGTGATGGCGCGCTTGTACCGGTATCGGCTCCTCAGCCATAATTATTATGACTTGCTCTCCAAGGCCTACGTGTTCTTGCGCCGCATCGAACACGTGCTGCAATTGCAAGGCCTACAGCAACGCCATGAGTTGCCGACCTTGCCGGAAGAGATCGAGAAGCTCGCCAAGCGCATGGGGTTCGAAGAACGCCTGGGCGAAACCGCGGGAGCCCAGTTCCGCGCGCGTTACCGCCAACATATGCTGACCCTGATCGAACTTTCTTCGACCCTGTTCGGATACGAAACCAACTTGCCGGAGGCGGGATAATGCAGAAGCGCGGAGGACGGGGTTTCCCGCGCCGGGACGGGCAGGGGGATGGGAAACCTTCCGGTTACGGGGGAAGATCGGGCAAGCCCGGGGCCAGATCGGAAAAGCCCGAGGGACGGCCAGGTAAAACAGAGAGCGGGCCCAGGGGCCGTCCGGGTAAGCCTGCCAACCGCTTCGGCAAAGCGCCTGCCATCAGGCCTTCCAAGGAAGTCTTGGGGCAATTGCTCTCCCGTTATGGCGTCCACCTACGTCCGCCCACCTTGGACAAGCTTTGGGCCTACCATCAGCTTCTTCGCGAGCACAACCATGACCAAGACCTCACCCGCCTGATCGGCTTCGACACCATCGCGCAACGGCACTACGCCGATTGCATGATCCTCCACGGCCTGATGCAGGGCCGCTGGCCCTCTCCCCTGGTCGACGTGGGCACCGGCGCCGGCTTTCCCGGCCTGATGATCAAACTCATGTCCCCCTCCACCCGCATCGTCCTGGCGGAACCGCGGCCCCGGCGCGTCCAGTTCCTCGAACTCGCCATCCGCGAGTTGGGCCTTACGGACATTTCGGTGTTCGGCCATAAGGTGACTTCCCGCAGCCTGACCCAACCCTTCGCGGCCACCATCACGCGCGCCTTCGAGACGGTCGAGAAGACCTTGCCGCGCTTCGGCAGCTGCCTGGGCTTGGGAGGCAAGGCCATCTTCATGAAGGGCCCGAAGGCAGCGGAGGAAGTCGCCGCCTTCCAGAGCGACGAATACAAGATCATCCGCAACCATGCTTATCGGATCCCCAATACCCAACAGGATCGGGTCTTGTTGATCCTGGAGCGGATCAAGCTGACCGGAGGGAACGGATCCGCCTACGATGAAGCCCAGGAACGAGACGTGGCGCCCGCCGATCCGGAAGAGGGCTGAATCGTAAAATGGCCAAGAAGAATCCCGGCCTGGCGGGCTTGCTGACCGCGCAAGGGTTCGGCACCCGTAAAGACTGCATCCGCTTGATCCGGTCCGGCCAGGTGGCCTTGGGCCGGCCCATGGGGGACGCTCCGACCGGGCCTATGGGGTCCGAGCCTTTGGGCCCTATGCGCTGGGAAGGGATGGCGGACCCGGAAGCCGTAATCGATGCGGCCGGCCTCTGGTTCCGCGTCGGCCCTCTGGAACTCCCCTTTAGCGAATCCTTGCATTTGGCATTCCATAAGCCTGCTGATTGCGAATGCAGCCATGCGCCCGGGCATCATCGCAGCGTCTTCTCCTTTTTTCCGGAACCTTTCCAACGGCGGGGCTTGGAAGCGGTCGGACGCTTGGATGCCGATACCACGGGACTCCTCCTCTTGAGCGACTCGGGGGAATTCATCCACCATCTCACTTCGCCGAAAAGGCACGTAGCCAAGACTTACCAGGTGGACCTGAAGCATCCCGTTAAGCCGGAGCAAATCCAAAAGCTCACTGCGGGCGTGGAACTGCGGGACGATAAAGAGCCTACCCGCCCCGCGCAAGTGGTGATGGAAAGCGATAAGCGCTGCCGCATCACCCTCACGGAAGGGCGTTACCACCAAGTGAAACGGATGTTCGGCGCCGTGGGCAACCGTGTGGAAGCGATTCACCGCATCGCTATCGGGCCGGTGGCATTGGATGAAAACCTCGCGCCGGGAGCCTGGAGATTCCTTTCCGATAACGAGGTCGCGGGCCTGCTGGGCAACCCTCTGGTAAGGACCGGCATGAGCACGGAAGGGCAAGCATGAGCGAAGATCCGGCTCTGGGCTTGTTGGTGGCCGCCCCGACCGGCGAAGGCCGCCGCGTGCTGTTACTCGGCTGCGCCGAATCGACGGCCTTGATCGAGAGGTATTCCGCGCGTTACGGCGAAGTCCTATGCCATGCGGATATGCAGCCCGCCGCGGCTGGCGTCCGGGAAGGCGGGCCGGTGCGGGTGCTCCTGGGCGATCTGCCTTGCTGCGCCGCGCGCCCCGTCGAGGCGACGGAGGATTTCCTGCCGGAGCATCGCTTTCCCGAGGGTCATTTCGACCGTATCGTAATGCGACTGGGACGCGGAACCGCGAGCGTGAACTCCGCCTTGCTAGAATCTTTCCGCATGCTGAAGGAAGGCGGGGATTTGTTGGCGGCGGCGGCCAACCAAGAGGGGATCAAGAGCTTCGCCAAACGGGCCGAACTCCATTTCGGGGCCGGAGCCGTGCTGGCGCTCAAGCACTCTTGCCGTCTGCTGCGTTTCCGCAAGAGCGCGGCGCAACCTGCCGACCCGGTCGAGGATCCGGGATATTACCGTTCCCTACGCCACATCTTGGCGTATCCGGGGGGCGAAACGGCTTACCGGACCAAACCCGGGGTGTTCGCCTATCGTGGCACGGATCCGGGAACGGCGCTCTTGGCCCGCCACGTGCCGGACTGCTCCGGACTGCGAGTACTCGATCTTTGCTGCGGAAGCGGCGCCTTAGGGCTGGCGGCTTTCGCGCGCGGGGCCGCCGACGTGCTCGCCCTCGACGCCAGCGCCACGGCCATCGCCTGCGCCGCGCGCAATTTCGCCGAAGCGGGCCTCCCCGGCCGGGTCCTCTGCGCCGATTCCGGCTGCGCGCCCGCCGGCGAATTCGATCGCGTGCTCGCCAACCCGCCTTTCCACGAGGGCGCGGCCACCGATTATTCCCTCCCCGCGCGCATCACCGAAAGCATGGCCGCGGCCTTGCGCAAAGGCGGCGAAGCCTGGGTGGTGGCCAACCAATTCCTCGACTACGCCAAGCCGGCGCGAACCCATTTCTCAACCGTGGAGATCGCCGCGCGCGCGGACGGATACCTCATCCATCATATGGTTATGCTGCCCTAATCCAAAGACTTTCGGGAAGGTTGCCCTCGTCGCGGCCAGCGTGCTAAAATCTCCGCATGCTTCGATTCCCTGCGGCCCGCGCCGCGCTAGCCGCCTTGGCTTTGGCCGCCTCCGGCTGCAACATCTTCAAAGAAGCCGTGGGGACCTCCCCCGACACCGCCGACCAGCACATCTTCGAGGGGCAGCTCTTGCTGCAAAAGGCGGAATACGCCCAGGCCCTGGATGAGTTCAGCGCGGCGCTGGCGAAGGATTCGTCCAAATCCGAGGCCTATTATGGCGCGGCCAAAGCCCGCCTCCTGGAGCAACACATCAATATGTTCCAGCTACTGCAATCCTTCCAAAACAACGACGGCAAGACCATTCCCTTCCTGGGCGAGCCGGATTCCATCAAGGACAAGATCTACGTGGCGAACCGGGGCATCAACGCCTACCTGGGCCTCCTCGCCGATCGGGATGCGCGCGGGCTCAGCGATGGCATCATCCCGGCCCGGCGCTTCTCCGCCGACTACGCCCTGGCCTCCGCCATCGAAGCCGTGCTTTCCATCGCCGACTTCAACGGGGACGGGCGCATCAACTCCAAGGACAATGTCTTGAGCGGCATCATCGACTTCACCGATCCCACCAAGCTCAATCCCGATAGCATTATGGCCCACATCGCCGATCTCAAGAACGATACGGCCAAGATCGGCGCGCTGAACAACCTCTTGGACAAGTCCAGCGATCTGCTGGCCAAGAGCGACAAGGCCATCGATTTGTTCCTCAACGGGGCGTTGGACAAGAAAGACAGCCTGGTGGGCGGAGTCAAATGCGATACGGCCGACAGCAATTGCCAGAAGGTGAAGTCGGCCCTGCCCGGCGCGGCCGACCAGGTG
>Ga0265324_10000018_pt1 | contig 184238 bp, 172 predicted proteins | sample 41419metaG_FD_198634 | JGI IMG/M metagenome (GOLD analysis project Ga0265324, IMG submission 198634) | Rhizosphere microbial communities from Carex aquatilis grown in University of Washington, Seatle, WA, United States - 4-14-19 metaG | ecosystem: Host-associated > Plants > Roots >...
CGCTGGGCAGCAGCAGGGAGCGGCCCTGGGTGAGCTTTTCCTGTCCGGCCTGTTGCGATGCGCGGGCAGAGGCAAAGACTGCGTCCTGGCTTTGCGCGGCGTGGTAGATGTCGAGCAGGTCTGCTGCTCCGGCCAGGGGGCTGATGCCCAGGGCCAGCAGTACGCTCAATGCCATTTTGGATAATTTCATCGCCTGCTCCATATATTAGAGTTTTCTAATATAACACGTTGCGACTACATATTTCAAGCCGGCGGAGATTTCCCGGACAATGCCGGGAAAGTATCAGAACACGAAGCGTTGCGGCTGCGGTGCGTTTACCAGCGGTTCCACGCTGGTCTCAAACAGCGTTGTCGTCTCGAAAACACCCGGCGCAACACAGCTAACTTGCAGCGCATGCATCGCTGGTGCATCGCCAACGATGGCGAATAGGCGTCCGCCAACGTTCAGCATGTCATAGAAGGATTGTGGCGGAAGTGGCACCGATCCGGTCAGTACAATGGCATCGTATTTCTCATTGCCCCAACCTTTGGATGCATCGCCGACTTCCAGCGTGACATTATCGAAGTGATGCGCTGCTAGAGTGCGGGCCGCATGAGCGCTCAATTCCTGCACCAGCTCTACGCTGGTGACATGCTCCGCCATGCGCGACATCAATGCAGTCAGGTAGCCACTGCCAGTGCCCACTTCCAGAACGCGATCAGTCGGTTTGAGCTTGAGGGCCTGCAGCGCACGCGCTTCCACTCTGGGCGGCCACATCTTGACGTTGTGGCCGAGCGAAATTTCCACATCCATAAAAGCCTGCGATTGTTTGTTCACCGGCACGAAGTGTTCGCGTTTAACCTTCCCGATGAGATCGAGCACGTCAGCATCCAGTACGTCCCACGGACGTATCTGTTGTTCCACCATGTTGAAGCGAGCAAGTTCCATATTGTTCATCCCCTTTTCCCCTTGAAACTTTGTAGTTATAGGCGGCGCAGTATAACAAGCACCCCCTCCCCGCTCAACGCTTTATCGGCTTGCCAATACTTGAGGTTTCCAGTACCTTGCACCATCGCTGGGGGTCTTCGAATAGAAGTGAGAAACACCCTTTGAACCTGTACGGGTAATGCCGTCGTAGGGAAGCAAGCAAAGATGCTTCCCTGTTTAATCTGGAGCATCGCAATGAACGCCAATCCCCAATTTTTAGCCAAGACCGCGCACGTTGACGAAGCGGCAATCAAGCCGCTGCCGAACTCGCGCAAATTCTACGTGCAAGGCTCGCGTCCCGACCTGCGCGTGCCGATGCGCGAGATCACGCTGACTGCCACCCATTCCAGCGCCGGCGAGGAACACAACCCGCCGATCTACGTGTACGACTGTTCCGGCCCGTATACCGATCCCGCTGTGAAGATCGACATCCGCTCAGGTCTGGCCGAGATGCGCGCACCTTGGATCGCCGAGCGCAACGACACCGAGCCGTTGGCGCAACTCACTTCCGAATATGGCCGCGAGCGCCTGCAAGATCCCGAGTTGGCCGAAATGCGCTTCAACCTCAAGCACACGCCGCGCAAAGCCAAACCCGGCAAGAACGTGACGCAGATGCACTATGCACGGCAGGGCATCATCACGCCGGAAATGGAGTACATCGCCATCCGTGAAAACCAGAAACGCGATGGTCTTTCCGACTTGATGCTCAAGCAACATCCCGGCGAGAACTTCGGCAAGGCGATGCCCAAAGAAATCACGCCGGAATTCGTGCGTGATGAAGTCGCCGCCGGTCGCGCCGTCATCACTGCCAACATCAACCACCCGGAAGCCGAGCCGATGATCATCGGGCGCAACTTCCTGGTAAAGGTGAACGCCAACATCGGCAACTCCGCGCTCGGTTCCAGCATCCAGGAAGAAGTGGAGAAGATGACCTGGGCCATCCGCTGGGGCGGCGACACAGTGATGGATTTGAGTACCGGCAAGAACATCCACGAAACACGCGAGTGGATCATTCGCAATTCGCCCGTGCCCATCGGCACCGTGCCCATCTATCAGGCACTGGAAAAGGTGAACGGCAAGGCCGAAGACCTGACTTGGGAAATTTTCCGCGACACGCTGATCGAGCAGGCCGAACAGGGCGTGGACTATTTCACCATCCACGCGGGCGTGTTGCTGCGCTACATCCCGATGACTGCGAATCGCATGACCGGCATCGTGTCGCGAGGCGGTGCAATTTTGGCGAAGTGGTGCCTCGCGCATCACAAGGAAAATTTTCTCTACACGCATTTTGAGGAAATCTGCGAAATCATGAAGGCGTATGACGTGACCTTCTCGCTGGGCGACGGCCTGCGCCCCGGCTCCATTTACGATGCCAACGACGAAGCGCAACTGGGCGAACTGAAGACGCTGGGCGAACTCACCCAGATCGCGTGGAAGCACGACGTGCAGGTGATGATCGAAGGCCCCGGCCATGTGCCCATGCACATGATCAAGGAGAACATGGACCTGCAACTGAAATGGTGCCACGAAGCGCCGTTCTACACGCTGGGCCCGCTCACGCAGGACATCGCCCCCGGCTACGACCACATCACCAGCGCCATCGGCGCGGCGATGATCGGCTGGTTCGGCACCGCCATGCTGTGCTACGTGACGCCCAAGGAACACCTGGGCCTGCCCAACAAGGCCGACGTAAAGGAAGGCATCATCACCTATAAAATTGCCGCCCACGCCGCCGACCTCGCCAAGGGTCACCCCGGCGCGCAGATCCGCGACAACGCCATGAGCAAAGCACGCTTCGAATTCCGCTGGGAAGACCAGTTCAACATCGGCCTCGACCCCGACCGCGCGCGCGAATTCCACGATGCAACGCTGCCCAAGGAATCCGCCAAGATCGCGCACTTCTGCTCCATGTGCGGTCCGCATTTCTGCTCGATGAAGATCAGTCAGGACGTGCGTGATTTCGCCGCGAAGGAAGGTATCTCCGAACAGGAAGCGCTACAAAAAGGGATGGAAGTGAAGTCGGTGGAGTTTGTGAAGCAGGGAGCGGAGGTTTATCACAAGGCGTGAAGATCGTTGTGGTGTAGCCAGCTTGCTAGCGCATCAGCAATGCGATATTCGCCAGCAAACTGTCTCCTACAAAGTGCGCAATTCCTGCGGCTTTTCCACGTTGCGTTGTTGAGCAGCTTGGATAAGGCGAGAAATTTTATTTACCTGTCTCTTTAACCCGAGCGGCGTTAAAGAGCTTGGGCGCCATGGCGCGCGAAACTCGAAATCAATTCCTTCATTAGATTTTTCTGTCACCAAATAACAGATTCGATTTATAAAATGATAACCGGAAACAATCCACTGATCACGCCCTGATTCGCCATCTATCACCGTCCACAGATAAGAGTCATCAATATTTCTGACTATTTCGAGGTCTTTGCCGTAAGTTTCCAACCCCAAACCACCCCAAATGTTCTCAGTTGACGCTGGGTGGTGATAGGGTTTGAAATATTCATAGAATGCATCTTCATGAAGCACAACTGTCGTAATCACTAGCACCTCCTTCACAGTTGAAAACTACTAACCTGCGGCATCAAGGAAAATCTCGTTACGATGGCGGGTCAGAAAAACGATGTCCGGCACAAATTTTTCCGGCAACTCAATCTTTCGGCCTTCCAAAGGTAGGAAAATCTGAGCAACAAAGGCATCGCCATTTCGCTTTAGTTGGCCAGACAACATCACCTCGAATTCATCGGTCAGCGTTATTAATCCACGATCAAAGGCCTTGTCGTGAATGGCTGAAAGACATAGGCCATTGCTGGGGTTGAGACGGTTTGCTTTGTCGTCGCTCCACGGCACGATGTGGCTTGCCATCAGCAAACGCGCATCTGAAAGACCAGATAAACAACAACGCCCCCGATAACTGCTCAACACGGCACGCCGGAAGAAATGTTGTTTTATCCGCTGTTCGGTCATCACACGCTTTGTTTCGCCCGTAAAGTCTTTAAGTCCTTCTTGCTCAGTAACATCCAATTCAGTCATTTTTTCGACATCACTCTGTTTGCGGAGTTGCGCATTTAGCAAGGTGCATTCAAGCGCGAGCTTTTCCCAATCCTCATGAAATTCTTCCCAAACCTCTCTGTCGAGTGCGCCCGCATTTCCCAAGCCAGCGCGACCCGTGCTGGTGATCGCCGGATCAAGGCTTGCAAAGTTCACCAGCTTCATCGCAACCGCACTGGGCGTTCGGTCAATTAGCTTGGCAAGTTGGATGATTTCCGGGTTTCGGCTATGTAGCTTTCCGAATGGCAGCTGGCAATATAGGTGGAAAGCAAGTTTGAGTTGTACTTTCGTCCAGCGAGTTGTGGCCATAAAGTTCTCCAAATTCTCTGCATCGTATCGAACTGCGTCATCAGTTTAACCTGGTATTCATATGATTTCATTACCGTCATCCCGCCTGACAGTGTCGCTGGGAATTTATACGGACATACTGTCCCATCTTTGTCCCAGCGCTAGCGTTTCACATCGTTGTAAACTGTCAAAATGAACTGCCGCCCCCACTGCGCCGCCTGCTGCATCGCCCCCTCTATCACCTCGCCCCTGCCCGGTATGCCGCGGGGCAAGCTAGCCGGAGTACCCTGCGCCCAACTTGATGAAAAATTACGCTGCAAGGTATTTGGCCAGCCGCAGCGCCCGGCCTTTTGTGCCGGACTGAGGCCTTCAGCAGAAATGTGCGGCGATTCACGCGAGCAGGCGCTGGACTGGCTCACGCAATTGGAGCTGGCGACCAGGCCGCAGGTATAATCGCGCCATGCTTGGTTCCCTTCCTTCAACTCTGCTTCCGGAAATTACCTCTGAATGCCCCTGCGTCGGTCATTGCTCGACTGTGCTGGGCGATGATGTTTGCCGCAGTTGTTTGCGTACATTTGATGAGGTAACCCGATGGCTGGAGATGAGTGAAGAGGAACGCTGGGCAGTAAATCAACGGATCGCTGTATTGCAAACAAACATCAACCCTCCCCAGCCCTCCCTTGTCAGGGAGGGAGCCGAGCCGCTCCTCCCCTGAGAAGGGGAGGTTGGGAGGGGTTTAAACTTATTTTTCCAACTAACGCCCAAGTGGCAAAAAGTGATTTATGGACATCATTCTGCTCATTAAAGCCGCCATTCTTGGCGTGGTCGAAGGACTGACCGAGTTTTTGCCGATTTCTTCCACCGGACATTTGATCGTGGCGGGAAGCCTGCTTAACTTCAACGACGAGCGCGGCAAGTTGTTCGAGATTGTTATTCAGTCGGCGGCGATTCTTGCCGTGATGTGGGAATACCGCCACAAGATCTATACGGTGCTGGGTGGTTTGCAGCGGGGTGAAGAGGTTGCGCAACGCTTTATGATCAACGTCATGATCGCCTTCCTGCCGCTGGCGATACTCGGTCTGGCCTTTGGCAAGCATATCAAGGCGGCGCTGTTCAATCCGATCACGGTCGCCATCACTTCAATCGTCGGGGCACTGTTCATCCTGTGGGCGGAAAAGCGCAGGCACACCGTGACTGTGCAAACCGTGGATGACCTGAGCTGGAAGGATGCGTTGAAGGTTGGCTTTGCGCAGGCTTTGGCGCTGATTCCCGGTACTTCGCGTTCCGGCGCAACCATTATTGGCGGATTGTTCTTTGGACTTTCGCGCCGCGCGGCAACAGAATTTACATTCTTCCTCGCCATGCCGACGCTGATCGGTGCGACGGTTTATGAACTGTACAAGGAACGTGCGCTGCTTTCGGCCGACGATCTTGGTATGTGGGCAGTGGGCTTTATCACTTCGTTCATTGCGGCATTCTTGTGCGTGCGCTGGTTGCTGCGTTATATCAGCAGCCATGACTTTACCGTGTTTGCGTGGTATCGCATTGCGTTTGGGTTGATTGTGCTGGGGACTTATTACGGTGGTTTGGTGAGCTGGACAGGAGCGTAATTACTTAACCAGTGAATCAATTGGCAGTAGTTCCATTAGGGCGACAGTGAGAAAGTAGTTTCGCTGATTGAGACCCTCACCCCAACCATCTCCCGCCTGCGGGAGAGGGGGCCGAAGCGGTGATAGTCAGCTTTGTTCCCAGGGCAGTCCTTTACGGCGCCAGCCGTTCAGCACGTTGCGCTGGTTGCCGTTGCTCCTGTCGCCTTCGAACCCTTCCAGGATGTTGTAACAGTTGGAATAGCCAGTCTGGGTTGCGACTGTCGCTGCGGCATGTGAACGATGGGCGCTGCGGCAGAGGAACATGACCAGCGCTTCTTTATCAACCTGCTGTTCCAGTGCTGCCATGAAGTTGGGATTTTGCTTCATGCCCGGATAAGTCAGCCATTCGATCTCGACAACGCCCGGAACGCGACCGACCCAGTCGATCTCCGCTCGTGTGCGCACGTCCACCAGCTTTGCGCCGGGCGCAGAGCGCAGTAATTCGTATGACTCTTCAGGTGTAAGTGCTCCCTGGTAGGGCAGGTTCAACTCTTTTGCGCGTTGTTGCGCGGTGTTCAAAATTTCGGTGATGTTTCCCATTTTCTTTACCTGTATTTAACCTATAACATGCCGGTGCTATCCTGCGCACCCCAGTTGCATACTATCCCAACAGACATGAAAAATCACACCCACACTCACTCGCTCGACAAATCGGCGGCTTTCGAACCCGCCCATCCGGAGCGCTTTGCGGCTGCACGCAAGAGTACCTGGGTGAGCATTGTCGTCAATTTGCTGCTGACCGTGATGCAGGTGCTGGCGGGTTTCTTCGGCAGGTCGCAATCGCTGATGGCCGACGGTCTGCATTCGCTGGCCGATCTGCTTTCCGATGTACTGGTGTTGTTTGCCAACCGGCATGGCAACAAGCATGCCGATGCGAACCATCCTTATGGCCACGCGCGCATTGAGACCGCCGCTTCCCTGATTCTTGGTGCCAGCCTTGCCGCACTTGGCGTCGGCTTGCTCGTCGCAGCCGGAGCGCGTTTGCAGCATGCTGACCAGGTTCAAGCCGTGCAACCTTTCACGCTGTGGGTGGGCATCGTCGCACTGGCTGCAAAAGAAGGCATGTTCCGTTACATGCTGGCGGTGGCACAGCGCGTGCGCTCGCAGATGCTGGTGGCGAATGCCTGGCATGCTCGTTCGGATGCGGCATCGTCGCTGGTGGTGATCGTCGGCATCATCGGCAATCTGCTGGGATATACCTTCCTTGATCTGATCGCGGCGGCCGTGGTTGGTGTGATGATCGCGTATATGGGCATTCAGTTTGCCAGCGATGCCATGCTGGAACTGGTAGATACCGGCCTGGACGAAAAAGAAGTACGCGCCATCCGCAATACGCTGAAGGCCGTGCCGGGAGTCATCGGACTGCATGAATTGCGCACGCGCAAGATGGCGGACAACGCATTAGTTGATGCGCACATCATTGTTGAGCCCAAGATCAGCGTGTCTGAAGGACATTACATCGCGGAAGCAGCCCGCATTGCCGTACTCAAGGGCCACCATGTGATGGACGTGATGGTGCATATCGATTCGGAAGACGATGCCCAGACCAAGGCCAATGTGCATTTGCCGCAGCGGCATTTGTTGCTGGCGCATCTTGCGGATCGACTGGGTGCTGCCCTGCCTCCCGACACGTGCGTGGTACTTCATTACCTGGGCGGAAAGGTTGAAGCCGAGTTGCTATTCGCATCGCCGACTGATTTCACCGAATTGGACAAAAAGTGTGCTGCCATTGCCGCAGACGACCCCTATTTTCGGAGTATTTTGCTCTACCAAAATTGTGCACCAAAGTAGTGCGCGACACCTCTGAAACGCCCCATTCATGGGCGCGCTTTGCGTGCCCATGCCCCAAGCAAATATGGCACAATGCGCGTCTTGTAGTTTTTTTTGTTGGCACGGTTTCTGCTGCTTCCCGCTCCGTCGCACAAACCATTTTTTTCACCAAAAGAGCATCGTTTTAATTTTTCATGGGAGATTCGAGTATGTCTAAAACAGCCGCCGACGTTCTGAAGCTGGTCAAGGAACAAGGCATCAAATTTGTGGATTTCCGCTTCACCGACACCCGTGGCAAAGAACAGCACGTTGGTGTGCCGGTCAGCGCTTTCGGCATGGATAAGTTTGAAGAAGGCCACGCGTTCGATGGTTCTTCCATCGCCGGCTGGAAAGGCATTCAAGCTTCCGATATGTTGCTGATGCCGGATCCCGATTCTGTATATGTCGATCCGTTCTTTGACGAACCGACCATCGTGTTGTCCTGTGACGTGATCGAACCGTCCGACGGCAAAGGCTATGACCGCGACCCGCGCTCCATCGCCAAACGTGGCGAAGCCTACCTGAAGTCTTCCGGACTCGGCGACGCTGCCTACTTTGGTCCGGAACCCGAATTCTTCATTTTCGACTCCGTTGAGTGGAAGGTCGAAATGTCCGGCTGTTCCGTCCGTGTCAATTCGGAAGAAGCAGCATGGGCCAGCGGCGACAAGTTTGACGGTGGCAACACCGGACACCGCCCGACCGTGAAGGGCGGCTACTTCCCGGTTCCTCCGGTGGACAGCCTGAACGACATCCGCGCCGCAATGGTCATCGCGCTGGAAGAAATCGGCGTGCCGGTTGAAGTTCACCACCACGAAGTTGCGACTGCCGGCCAATGCGAAATCGGCACCATGTTCAGCACGCTGGTCAAGCGCGCCGACTGGACGCAAGCCCTGAAATACGTGGTTCAGAACGTTGCTCATCAATACGGCAAGACTGCTACCTTCATGCCGAAACCCATCGTTGGCGACAACGGTTCCGGCATGCACGTGCACCAATCCATCTGGAAGGGCGGCAAGAACCTGTTCGCAGGCAGCGGTTATGCCGGTCTGTCCGAGTTCGCGCTGTATTACATCGGCGGCATCATCAAGCACGCACGTGCATTGAACGCCATCACCAACCCCGGCACCAACTCCTACAAGCGTCTGGTTCCCGGTTTCGAAGCACCGGTTAAATTGGCTTACTCAGCACGTAACCGTTCCGCTTCGATCCGTATCCCTTACGTGCAAAGCGACAAGGCACGCCGTATCGAGACCCGCTTCCCGGATCCGACCGCTAACCCGTACCTGGCCTTCACCGCACTGATGATGGCCGGTCTGGATGGCGTTCAGAACAAGATTCACCCCGGAGATCCTGCCGACAAGAATCTGTACGACTTGCCGCCGGAAGAAGATGCGAAGATCCCAACCGTGTGTTCCAGCCTTGAACAGGCGCTGGAATATCTGGACAAGGATCGCGAATTCCTGACCCGCGGCGGTGTATTCTCCAACGACTTCATCGATGCCTACATCGCCCTGAAGATGGAAGAAGTTACTCGTTTCCGCATGACGACCCACCCGGTCGAGTTTGACATGTACTACAGCCTCTAAAGTTGTTTTAGGATGGCAAAGAACGGAGCCCTCGCGGGCTCCGTTTCTTTTTTGTGACAGGCTTCTCAGCGAACCAGCGTTAACCTATACTGTAGCTATTGTTATCTGGGTAAAACCATGAAACCACGTTATATATTCGTTTTGTGTTGCTCGGCGGCCTTAGCCTTCAGCGCAAGCGCCGATATCTACAAGCGTGTTGACGATGACGGTCATGTCACCTATTCAAGCAAACCCATCAAGGGTGGCAAGAAACTCCACCTTGAGCCTTTGCCCACCATGGCTCCTACGCCAACGGACAAAACGTCCGAAGGATTTCCGCGCGTAAATTCGCAAACACAAAACCGTCGTGACGATGCCCGGCGCAAGATTCTGGAAGACGAGCTCGCCACCGAACGGAAGGCGCTCGGGGACGCACGCACCAAGTTGAAGGAAGGCCAGGATAATCCGGAGGTCCACCAACAAACGGTAGTTGTCGGGAAAACAAAAGATGGTGCCCCCATCACGCAAACAGTAACAAACCGGGATGTTGCCAAATACGAAGAGAAAGTAAACGCCCTGCAAGAGGAAGTAACCTCGCACGAAAAGAATGTCGAAGCACTCCAGACCGAGCTTTCCAATCTCAAGTAACATTTTCTCATGGCATGTTTTCTGCTTTGTAGACTGACATGCCAACCTCGCCGCTCCCCTCACTGGAACACATTACGACTGCAGTCATCCTGCTGGATGACCAGTCGCGCATTGCTTATCTTAATCCGGCTGCAGAACACCTGTTCGGGCTGAGCAACACCAACCTGATCGGCCATCCGCTGCAATACGCTTTCAGCCACACCGAGCAATTGTTCGTAACAATACAATCCGCACTGAACAGCCATGCCAGCCATATTGAACACGAGCTGGTGCTCGGCACTCATGCCAATGCAAACAAGCTCTACCTGAGTTGCACAGCCACACCGCTGCAACTCAGTCCTTACGCACTTCTTCTTGAATTCCATACCATCGATCGCCCGCTCAAGCTGGCGCGCGAAGAACAAATGTTGGATCAAACGCAGGCCAGCCGTTTGTTGCTCAGGAATCTGGCCCATGAAATCAAGAACCCGCTGGGTGGCATACGCGGAGCAGCACAATTGTTGGAACAGGAACTGGAAAAGCCTGCCCTGCGCGAATATACCCAGGTTGTCATCCAGGAAGCAGACCGTTTACGCTCCCTGATGGAGAAGCTGCTCACCCCGCAGCACGTGCCCCATTTTAGTGCGCTCAATATCCACGAAGTGCTGGAACGGGTACGCAGTGTGGTCCTGGCTGAACTGCCAGAAGGACTGGTCATACAGCGTGATTACGACCTCAGCTTGCCGGAACTGCTGGGCGATAAGGAGCAGTTGATCCAGGTCGTGCTCAACATCGTGCGCAACGCAGCCCAGGCCATGAAAGGCAAAGGCGAGATTATTCTGCGCACCCGCATCACACGCCAGGTCACACTGATGAAGAAACTGCATCGACTCGCGGTGATGGTGCAGATCATCGACAATGGACCCGGCATTCCGGCCCATTTGCGCGACAAGATTTTTTATCCGCTGGTTTCCGGCCGCGCCGACGGTCACGGTCTGGGCCTTACACTGGCGCAGGATTTCGTAAGCCAGCATCAGGGCAGTATCGAATTTGAAAGCGAACCGGGACGCACCTGCTTCACGGTGGTACTTCCGCTCCCCAACTCAGGAAAATAAAAATGACCAAACCTGTCTGGATCATCGATGACGACCGCTCTATCCGCTGGGTGCTGGAAAAGGCACTGGCACGCGAAGAGATCGAATACAAAAGCTTCGCCTCTGCCGATGAAGCGCTTGCCGAGCTGCCCGGCAACATGCCGCAGATGGTAATCAGCGATATCCGCATGCCCGGCAGCTCCGGGTTGGATATGTTGCAGAAGCTGCGCAACGACTTCCCCAACCTGCCCGTCATCATCATGACCGCCTACTCCGATCTGGAGAGCGCGGTATCAGCATTTCAGGGCGGTGCGTTTGAATATCTGCCGAAGCCTTTCGACGTGAATCACGCGGTTGAGCTGATACGCCGCGCTCTGGAACAAAGTCAGCGCAAGAACACTCAGTCCGAAGACGCGCAGGCCGCGCCGGACATCCTGGGCCACGCACCTGCCATGCAGGAAGTGTTTCGCGCCATCGGCCGGTTGGCCCAGTCCAACGCCACTGTACTCATCAACGGCGAATCGGGAACGGGCAAGGAACTGGTGGCGCAGGCACTGCATCGCCACAGTCCGCGTGCGGATAAACCTTTCGTCGCCATCAACACCGCCGCTATTCCGAAAGATCTGCTGGAATCGGAATTGTTCGGCCATGAGCGCGGCGCCTTCACTGGCGCGACCACAACACGCCACGGACGTTTTGAACAAGCCGAAGGCGGTACGCTGTTCCTCGACGAGATCGGAGACATGCCGGCCGAATTGCAGACGCGTTTGTTACGCGTGCTGTCGGATGGCAATTTCTACCGCGTCGGAGGCCATCAACCGATCAAGGCCAATGTGCGCATCATCGCTGCCACGCACCAGAATCTGGACGAGCGCGTGAAGCAGGGCCTGTTCCGCGAAGACTTGTTCCACCGCCTCAACGTCATCCGCCTGCGCTTGCCACCGCTGCGCGAACGCCGCGAGGACATTCCGCTGCTGGCGAAATATTTCCTGCAAAAGAGTGCGAAGGAACTGGGCGTCGAGCAAAAGACGCTAAGCGAAGCTGCGCTAAACTATCTCGCTGCGCAAGACATTCCCGGCAACGTACGCCAGCTGGAAAACCTGTGCCACTGGCTCACCGTGATGACACCGACGCGTGTCGTTGAGATCGCCGACCTGCCTTCCGAATGGCGCGACACTCACGCCAGTACCTCGCTCAATCAGGATTGGCGCACCGCGCTCGCTCAGCAAGTCGCACTGGCACTGCAACGCAACGAATCGAACATCCTCGACACTCTCACCAAACAGTTCGAGAGCACGCTCATCACCCAGGCGTTGCAGCACACTGGCGGACGGCGCATTGAAGCCTCCACGCTACTTGGCATGGGACGCAATACGTTGACGCGGAAGATTCAGGAGTTGGGATTGGATGGGGATCACGAGTAATGAATGCGGCATAAGTTAGGTAGGACTGTATGGGTCATCGTCACTTTACCCACACACCCCTTATCGCCTGAGCAGAAGCACTATCGCCAAGGTACGGAAATCCATACATTTCCTCGATCGTATGCAGCAGATTGTAGTGGTTGATTTGTTGTTCGTACTGCGCCGGCTTCACCTTCGCACCAACGAAGATGGTGGCAACGCGGTTGTTGCTTGAGCCGTCGTCCTCGTCCCAAGTCACGATGAGCAGGCTGTTGTGCTTAATCGCCCATTGCGCATATCGTTCGATGTTCTCTTTCAGCCATGCATCACCCCGCTCAATGCTGCCGTCGTGCATGTCGTTCATCTGGTCGGGCACAACGAAGGCGACGGTGGGTAATCGCGCGTAGTCGGCGGGGAAGGTGCTGAACGGCTGGTTGTATGCAACAAGTTCTTTCCAGTTCGCCGCCGGATTATGCTTGCGCATGTAGGCACCGTAATAGCAGCCATCGTAGCCCGCTTGCGGCATGGATTCGGAATAGCTGGTGAAGCTCAAGCCTTGCGCTTGCAACTGGCTGGCGAGGTTGTCACCGCTGAGTGTCAGCGGGCAGATGTTGCTCGTGACGCCGCGTGTGCTTCCGCTGAACAGGGCAAGGTAATTTGGCTGGCTGGGATGGGCGACGCCGTAGGATTGGGTGAACAGCGCGCCACGTTTGGCCAGTTTGTTGATATAGGGCGCTTCGCGGTTGCCGATGATCTGGCTGAAAGACTTGTTCTCTTCGATCACGATGACGATGTGGTCGGGACGGGGTAGCTCAGCGCCTAGCGCGGGCTGTGCGATCAACAGTAATGCCCACCAAAGTATATTCATCCGGAACACTACATTGGAAAACGCCGCCTTATTGCGCCTCTCGAATCTTCCCCCTTTAGAAAAGGGGGATTGAGGGGGATTTGAATACGTGGCATTAGCCAACCTTCCGCAAATCCCCCCTAGCCCCCCTTTTGCAAAGGGGGGAATGGTGATCTGTTTACGGTGAGTAATTGAAATCACGCCACCTCCGCGATCACCAGTGTGTGGTCGGACGGCCGCTCCAGTTTGCGCGGCGCCTTGTCAATAATGCAGGAGGTACATTGCAGCGCAGGGCTAATGAGAATATGGTCGATGCGCAGGCCCATGTTGCGACGGAACGCCATCATGCGGTAATCCCACCAGGAGTAGCTTTTTTCTGCCTGGTCGAACAGGCGGAAGGCATCGCTCAGGCCGAGTGCTAGCAGCCCCTTAAAGGCTGCGCGTTCCGGCTCGCTCACCAGCACCACATCTTTCCACGCGGCGGGATCGTACACGTCGCGATCTTCCGGCGCGATGTTGTAGTCGCCCAGCAGGGCCAGTCTGGGATATTTCGCCAGTTCATCCTTCAGCCACGCCGTGAGTGCGGCCAGCCATTTGAGTTTGTACTGGTATTTGTCGGAGCCGACTTCCTGCCCGTTGGGGATGTACACGCACACCACGCGAACGCCGTTGATGGTGGCGGCAATGACGCGCTTCTGCTCGTCTTCAAAACCGGGAATGCCGCATTGCACATTGCTGATGGGCTGGCGGCTGATGATTGCCACGCCGTTGTAGGTTTTCTGTCCGCTGAATACGGCGTTGTATCCGGCTTGCTGCAGTTCTGCTGCGGGAAAATTCTTGTCTTCGCTCTTGGTTTCCTGCAGGCACACTGCATCCACCGGATTTTCCGCCAGCCACTCCAGCAAGTGCGGCAGACGCACCTTGAGCGAGTTGACGTTCCAGGTGGCTATCTTCATTGTGCGGACTGTGCTGATGATGCTGCCGGCGCAGGTCGATAAGTCAGGTTTTTCTTGGGATAACCCGCAAAATCCAGTTCATTGTTCCACGGCTCTTCCTGGAAACCCTTGAGCCAGGTCTTGCCAATGGCAAGCGTCGGATATTTGTTGTCTCCCGATTCATTGCGAAATGCATCAATATCTTCCTTCTTCACCAGGCTCTTTTCTGCAAAAGGAATTCCGCGCTTGTTCAGAAAATCGCGTGCCTGCTGGCAAAATGTGCCGCAGGCGGGGTATACATACAATGTAACCGGGAAATTCTGCATCGCGCGTTGCGTCTCGTAAGGCAGGCTTTCAGTTGGCACAGGCTCTTTGGGCAACTTCAATTGCTCAAAATCTTCCGACCCCTCCAAAGGAGTGTCGCTGTAATGTACTTTGCCATCCTTGTCGATGGACCGGTACAACTCGCCTGCTTGTACATTCGCCAACATCAGCAAACTCATCATCAGGAACAGTTTTTTCAGCATGCTCGCCTCCTTTGCTTATGCTTCCACCAATCCATTATGCCGCAACAACGCATCGATTCTGGGTTCACGACCGCGGAATGCCTTGAACGATTCCATCGCATCGCGGCTGCCTCCTACCGCCAGTATCTGTTCGCGGAAATGCGCGCCGGTGGCTGCATCCAGCACACCATTTTCTTCGAACAGGCTGTAGGCATCCGCCGACAGCACTTCAGCCCATTTGTAGCTGTAGTAGCCCGCCGCATAGCCGCCGGAAAAAATATGCGCGAAGCTGTTCTGAAAGCGGTTGAAGTTGGGCGGAATGAGTACCGCGACTTCTGCACGTACCTCGTCCAGCAGTTGCTGCACGCTCTGTTTGCCGTTCGCATCGTAGTCACTGTGCAAACGCAGGTCAAACAGCGAAAACTCGATCTGCCGCAGCATCTGCAAACCGCTCTGGAAATTTCTCGCGGCGATCATCTTGTCGAACAAATCGCGCGGCAATTTTTTCCCGGATTCACTGTGACGAGTCATCCCCAGAAGCACATCCCATTCCCAGCAAAAGTTTTCCATGAACTGGCTGGGCAACTCGACCGCGTCCCACTCCACGCCGCTGATGCCGGACACGCCCAGTTCTTCCACCTCCGTGAGCAGGTGGTGGAGGCCGTGTCCAAACTCGTGAAATAGCGTGTTGACTTCGTCATGCGTAAACAACGCTGGTTTACCGCCTAGTGGGGACGCAAAATTGCAGTTGAGATAAGCAACCGGCGTCTGGATACCCTTGGCCGTGCGTCGCCGCGTAATGGCATCGTCCATCCAGGCGCCGCCGCGCTTGCTGGCGCGAGCATACAGATCGAGATAGAACTGGCCGATCATCAGCCCAGTGTTGTCGCGGATCTCGAAGAAGCGCACGGTGTCATGCCATACCGGCGCCGATGAAGGTTTGATCAGAAGACCGAACAAGGTCTCGACCAGCCCGAACAGCCCGGCCAGCACGGCATCCTCTGGGAAGTATTGCTTCACTTCCTGCTCGGAGAAAGCGTAGCGTTGCTGGCGCAGCTTCTCGCCTGCATAGCCGACATCCCATGCCTGCAAATCCTGCAATCCCAGCTGGGACGCGGCAAATTCGCGCAATTCTTGCAGGTCTTTTTCCGCGAACGATTTGGCGCGGTGAGCCAGTTCGAGCAGGAACTCGGCCACCTGTTGCGGTGTATCGGCCATTTTGCTCGCCAGAGAGAATTCGGCGTAATTGGCGAAACCCAGCATCTGTGCTTCTTCCGCGCGCAGCTTCAATATCTGCGTCATCAGCGGCGTGTTGTCGAGTTCGATCCTGGCACCTTCCACCAACTGCTCGCTGGCGCGCGTGGTGTAAGCCCGGTACATGCGCTCGCGCAGGGCGCGGCTATCGGCATACTGCATCACGGGCCCGTAGGACGGCGCTTTCAGCGTGAACAGCCAGCCATTTTTTCCTGCCTCTTGCGCCGCCTCGGCGGCCACCTGACACTCGTCCGCGGGAATGCCGGAAATGTCCTTCTCATCTTCGATCACGCAGGTGTAGGCATTGGTTGCATCCAGCAGATTGTCGGAAAATTTGGAGGCCAGGTCGGACAGCTCTTCCTGAATCGCCATAAAGCGCGCTTTCTTCTCCTCCGGCAACTCGGCGCCGCCCAGGCGGAAATCGCGCAGTTCGTTCTCGATGACTTTGCGCTGCTCTGCATTCAATGATCCGTAGGCATTGCTGTCATGAATGGCTTTGTACTTGCGATAAAGCGCCAGATTCTGCGACAGCTCGGCGTAATACTGGGTGACCTTGGGCAGGTTGGCGTTGTATACCTCGCGCAGTTCCGGGCCGTTCATCACCATGTTGAGATGGCCGACCTGACCCCAGGCGCGCGCCAACTGCTCGTTGGCGTCCTCGAACGGCTGCACGAAACTCTCCCAGGTCGGCGGAGTAGCATCGGCCAGCAACTTTGCTGTCAGTGCGCGGTTGCGCGCCAGCAGTTCATCGACCGCAGGCGTGATGTGTTCGGGTTTGATCTCCGCAAAGCGCGGCAGACCGGATAAATCAAGCAATGGATTCATTTACTACAACCTGTGTTGAAACAGAAATCGATTAATTAGCCACGGATATACACGGATGAACCAGTTTTCTGTTTTGCAGTAATCCGTATGTATCTGCGGCTAAATCTTAAATTGAATATGCGACGTGGCCTTCAACAATGGTGTGGCGCACCCGGCCCTGCATGGTGTACCCGTTGAACGGCGTGTTCTTGCCCTGGCTCTTCAGCGCTGCCGGTTCCACTTTCCAGGTAGCTTTCGGATCGAACACGCACACATCGGCATGGGCGCCGACTGTCAGGTGCCCCATCTTCACGCCCAGCAATTGCGCAGGATTGATGGTGATGCGGGACAGCGCATCCAGCAGAGGCAATTTTTCTTCTTCCGCCCACTTCAGCACCAGTGGCAGCAACAATTCCATTCCAGTTGCACCGGCTTCGGCCTCGGCGAAGGGCAATTGTTTGGCATCCTCATCCACCGGAGAGTGGTTGGAGCAGATCGCATCGATGGTGCCGTCAAGCAATCCGACGCGCAGAGCAGCCCGATCGCGCAGACTGCGCAGCGGCGGACTCAGGTGATAGTTGGAGTCGAAGTAGCCGATGTCCATCTCGGACAGATGCACGTGGTTCATCGAAACGTCGCAGGTCACCGGCAAGCCCTGGCGTTTGGCTGCACGCATCATTTCCACGCTTTCGGCGCTGGAAATGCGGCATACGTGCAGCTTCGCGCCTGTCTCGTGCGCCAGCTGCAGCATGGTGGAAAGCGCGATGGTCTCCGCCACCACCGGGATCGCCGGCAAGCCAAGGCGTGTCGCCACTTCGCCGTCATGGGCTACGCCATCTTTGGCAAGGAATGAATCCTGCGGACGCAGCCATACGCGATAGCCGAAAGTCGCCGCATATTGCATGGCGCGCAACAGCACACGTGTGTCGGTCAACGGCGCATCGGCCTGGCTGAATGCCTTGCAGCCGGCTTCTGTCAGCTCGATCATTTCGGTCAGTTCGGCGCCCTGCAATCCATAAGTCAGCGCGCCCACCGGAAACACACGCGACTGGTTGAGCGAACGCGCACGGTGCTTGAGCATCTCCACCAGGCCGGGTTCATCCAGCGGAGGATCAGTATCGGGCGGGCAGGAAAGCGAAGTCACGCCCCCCGCCATTGCGGCTTCCATCTCCGATTCCAGCGTGGCTTTGTATTCGTAGCCCGGTTCGCGCAACCGCGCGGCGACATCCACAAGGCCCGGACTCACGATCATTCCGCTGGCATCGATTACTTGTTCTGCTGCAAAACCCTGCGGCGCTTTGCCGATCCCGACAATGCGCTTATCGGCAATGAACACATCCTGCTGCGCGTCGATCTTGTTATGGGGGTCGATCAAGCGACCATTCTTGATATGAATATTCATTGATACCTCTCTAACCTACTGCGCAATTCGATTGCTGCGTTGCGCGGTACTCGCGTCCTCGTCTATCTACCAGATATGCCTCGTTGCTCCGTTCCGTGGGCCTTGCACTCGAACTGCTCGCTACGGTTAGCGAGGCATCAATCATTGCTTGCTCCCTGCCAGCATACTCATCACCGCCATGCGCACCGCGATACCGAAGGTTACCTGCGGCAGGATAACCGAGTGCGTGCCATCGGCCACGCTGGAGTCGATTTCCACGCCGCGATTCATCGGCCCCGGGTGCATCACGATGGCATCGCTCTTGGCCAGTGCCAGCCGCTCTTGGGTCAGGCCATAGTATTTGAAATACTCCTGCGCCGAGGGCAGAAGCGCACCTTGCATGCGCTCGTTTTGCAAACGCAGCATCATCACCACATCGACATCCTTCAGGCCATGTTCCATGTCGTGGTAGACCTGCACACCGAGCTTTTCGACGTGCGTAGGCAACAGTGTCTTCGGCGCGACCACGCGTATTTCCGGCACACCCAGCGTCGTCATGGCATGGATTTGCGAGCGCGCCACTCGGGAATGCAGCACATCGCCAACGATGGCTACGCGCAGGTTATGGAATTCTTTTTTGTAGTGGCGGATGGTGAACATATCGAGCAGCGCCTGTGTGGGGTGCGCGTGACGCCCGTCACCGGCGTTGATGACATGAACATCGGGCGACACGTGTTTGGCAATCAGGTGAACCGCCCCGCTCGATGAGTGGCGTACTATGAACATGTCGGCATGCATGGCACACAGGTTATCCACCGTATCGAGCAGCGTCTCGCCCTTGCTGGTCGACGAGGAACCAATGTTGAGGTTGACCACATCGGCAGACAGGCGCTTGGCGGCAATCTCGAAAGTGGTGCGGGTGCGCGTGCTGTTCTCGAAGAAGATATTGAACACCGCTTTGCCGTGCAGCAACGGGACTTTTTTGATCTCGCGCCCTTCGGCGGCACTTACGAATTCGGTAGCCTTGTCCAGGATGTCGCGCAAAATGCGCACCGGCAAGCCGTCGGTGGTCAGCAGGTGCTGAAGCTCGCCGTTACTGTTTAACTGTGGGTTATTCATGCATTGATTCCTGCGCTGGGTTCATCGAAATACGCTTGCAGTATTTGCTGCGCGGCATACTGGTCGATCAGGGATTTTTGTTTTCTGCCGTGTATCCCTTCCTCATCCAGCACTGAGCTCGCGGCGGCAGAAGTATAACGCTCATCTACCAGCAAAGTGGGCAAATTGAAACGGCCTTTGAGCCGGTTGGCGAAACGGCGGCACAGCGCCGTCATTTCGTGCGGTGTTCCATCGTCATTGCACGGCAGCCCGACCACTAGTGCCGTCGGCTGCCACTCGGAGAGGAGCGCGGCAATGGCGGCAAAGCGAGCGTCGTTCTTTTCATCGTTGATGGTGGTGAGCGGGCGGGCCGTCGAGGATACGGTGTTGCCGACTGCAATACCGATGCGTTTGGTGCCAAAATCGAAAGCGAGCAACGTACCTGAGGGCGTAGTGTGAGTCATGCCGGAATACAGGAATTGCCTTTCTCGTTCGCTACCTCGCCCGTTGGCGGGATAACCAGCGACTTGCCCGTTGTCGTTTGACGGGCTAGTCGAATGGCTAGTTGTTTCATCAGAGGATTGAGGTGAGGGGCGGGCATAGTATGTATTTTTAGCAGGCGCAATCTCATAATGCCCGCTAGGCATGTCCGGCCTCGTCTGACAGGGTAGCGTAATCAATGCCGAGCAACGCCATCGCTGCCGGAAGGCGCTCTTCCGCAGGCAAATCGAAGAGGATGTGGTCGTTCGCAGGTACGCTAAGCCAGGCATTGTCGGCAAGCTCCTGCTCCAGTTGGCCTTCGGACCATCCGGCATAGCCCAGCGTCACCAGCAAATGGCGCGGCCCCTGCCCTTCGCCTACCGCCTGGAGAATATCCTTGGAGGTGGTAAGGCCTATCTTGTCGTTAACCTGCAGGGTGGATTGCCAGGGACCGCTCTCGTCGTGCAGCACAAAACCCCGATCCGTTTGCACCGGACCGCCGAAATGCACCAGCACATCTTCCAGTTCAGCGGGCTTGAGCGGCATGTTGATCTGGGCAAACAATTCGCTGAGTGTGAGGCTGATCGGGCGATTCACCACAATGCCCATGGCGCCCTGTTCGTTGTGCTCGCACACATAGGTGAGGGATTTGGCAAAGAATGGATCCGTCATCGCCGGCATGGCGATCAGAAAGTGATTCGTGAGATTTAGCCCGGGCATGGTGCCATTGTAATCTGCCTGCGCACTAATCTCAATTTAGTGCGGCTATCAGACAGTAACAAAGCGGGCTATGTTTTCGAGCAACTCTTCTTCGTGGTAGGGTTTTCCCAGGTAGGCATTCACGCCCAGCTCCATAGCGTACTGACGGTGTTTGTCGGCAGTGCGTGAGGTGATCATGATGATGGGCAGTTTCTGCGTGCGCGGGTCCTGCCGCATGCGCTTGGTCAATTCGAAACCGTCCATACGCGGCATCTCCACATCCAGCAGCATCACATCCGGCAATGCTTCGGCGAGTTGTTCCAATGCGTCCACGCCATCCTTGGCCGTGACCACCTGGAAACCCGATCGTGCCAGCAGGCGGCTGGTGATCTTGCGCACGGTGAGCGAATCGTCCACTACCATCACAATTGGCGTGCGGTGAACCTCGACAACAGGTGCTACCGTGGCAACGGGCGTGGCGAGCTTGCGCGGTGCCACGATGCGCTGGCTAAAGGCAATGGGGTTGATGATCAGGATAACCGCACCGTTACTGGACACCGTTGCCCCGGCGATACCCGGCAGGCGCGCCAGTTGCGGACCGATATTTTTGACCACAACTTCATGATTGCCGAGCAATTCATCGACGTGTACTGCTACGCGGTGTTCGCCGGAGCGCAATTGCAAAACTGCGTTGTACGGCAGACGCCCTATCTCGGCATCATCCTCGCCCAGCAGACGCGCCAGGTAATGCAACGGGTAACGCGCACCCTGCCAGTCGATGTACTTCTGCTGGTACGCTGCATCCAGTGCTGGCGGTTTGAGCTGCTGCACGTTTTCGATCATGGTCGAGGGCAGCGCATAAGTATGCTGTCCAGCACGTACCAGCAAAGTCTTGGTTACCGCCAGCGTCAGTGGCAGATGGATGATGAAGGTCACTCCACGCCCGGGCTCGGACGATACGTCAACGCGTCCGCCCAGAGCCGTGATCTCGCTACGCACCACATCCAGGCCGACTCCGCGGCCGGCAATTTCGGTAATCTCTTTTGCGGTAGAGAGTCCCGGCGTAAAGATCAGTTGCATCGCAGCTTCTTCGCTGATTTCTTCGCCTTCCTGCAACACTCCGTTTTCTATCGCTTTCTGGCGCACGCGCGCAATGTCCAGACCAGCACCGTCATCACTGAACTCGAACACCACCTCATTGCTTTCATGACGCAGGCTCAGGCTGATTTCCCCGATCTGCTCCTTGCCAGCCAACTGCCGCGCCTCGGGCGTCTCCAGTCCGTGCGCAACTGCATTGCGCAGCAAATGCTCGAACGGCGCCGTCATCTTTTCCAGCACGCTGCGATCCAGTTCGACCTCGGTACCGGACAATTCGAGGTTGGCGCGCTTGCCCAATTCCTTGCAGGTCTGCCGCACGATGCGATACAGCCGCTCGCTGATACTCGCAAACGGCACCATGCGGATGGCCATCAGGCCCTGTTGCAGATCGCGGTTAAGTTGCGATTGCGCGGCGAGCGCGGCCTCCGTATCGGCCAGGTTCTTCAGCAACGTCTGCTGCACGGTCTGCACGTCATGCACGCTTTCGTTCATGAAGCGTGTGACTTCCTGGAAACGGGTAAAGCGGTCGAATTCCAGCGGGTCGAACTTTTCGGCACTCTCACCGCTGATGGTGGTGCGTGCTTCCATCTGACCTTCCGCGTGAATTTCGATTTCGCGCAATTGTTTGCGCAGGCGGTTCGCACTTTCGGTCAATTCGAGAACGCTGCTCCTGAGTCCGCGCAATTCCAGCTCTGCGCGCGAACGCGCCACGCTCACTTCGCCCGCCTCGTTGACCAGCCTGTCCACCGTGTCGGAACGCACGCGCAGCAACGCTGCCTGAATGGCGCGCTCGGCACCCACTTCCAGGGCCTGCTTCGGAATGGTCTGGGTAATTTCGAACTTGTCCTTCGCCTGCACTTCTGCTGCAGGCTGTGTAGCCGCTGCTTCTATTTCTGTTTCCGGTTCTGCTGTTGCCGCATGCGGTTGCTGCAAATGCTCGATCGAATTGCTAATGCGATCCAGATAGTTATCCAGTTCGTTCCACAGTTCCGCATTCAATTCGCCGCTCTTGACCGCCTGATCCACGCGATCTTCCACGCGGTGGGTCAGTTCCCCAAGGCGCATCGCACCTGCCATGCGGGCACTGCCCTTAAGCGTATGCAGGCTGCGCTGCAGCGTGCGGCCCAACTGGGGATCTTCAGGTTTTTCGCGCCAGGCGCGCAGGGTACTGCCTATCTGCGGATACAGTTCGTTCGCCTCTTCCAGGAAGATGGGCAACAACTGATCGTCCACCTCGTCGTGCACAACACGGCCCCGATCGGCCGATGGTTTTGGCGCCTGCTCCGGCGCCTCCGCGGCAGTCGGGATGACGATTGTTTCAAGTTCGGGGATGGAGACTGCGGACAATTCCGGCAACCTGACTGCCGGTTCAGCCTGTACTGCCCTGGTTACAGCACCCGTTTTTTTCTCCGGCAGCGCAAAATTCAGGCTGATTTCGGGGGTACGGGCGTGCTCAGAAATTTTTTTTTCTGTCTCGACTGGTATTTCGAAATTCAGTTCGGGAAGTATATCGAGTTCGGGTACCGGGGCCGAAGCCTTACTCGCGGTGGCACTTGCAGCTGCACTATTGGCACCGGTCGTTATCGCCTTGCTTGCCTGCAACTGGGCAATCAATTCAGGTTGCGGCTGTGGTTCCTGTCTTTGCTCGCGCACCAAAGCGCACATCTCGTCCAGGCGCTTGACTACAAGGTCGACCAGCGCAATTTGCTGATCGCTAACCGCTTGCGGCTTGTCAATACGCTCTTCCAGCCACAGTTCCAGCGCATAGGCCAGTTCCGCAATTTGTACAAAACCCATGGTGCGGTTAACACCCGCAAGAGTGTGCGCCGCACGCATGAAGTCATAGGTGACGAGGTGCGTATCGCTCTCGTGCAGCACCTCCAACTGGTTATACAACGCCTGCACGTGACCGGCGGCTTCTTCCGTAGCAATATCAAACAGTACCAGTGACATGCTGACTGAGCCGATATCGACGCTGTCAACTTCGTTCTCCTGTTCAGCCGGTTCCTGAAACACCGGCTCCTGAACCACCTGCTTCGGTACCGGCAGTTCTTGCGGCGGAGCGACAGGTTCCGGTTCGTGCAGTTTGAATTCGGGTTGCGGAATAGGCTTGCCGTTTTCTATGCAATCCGCAACCGTGAGCAGATACGAGGTGTCAATAATGGCTGTGGTACTGCCGCTGCGCAGCATGTCCACCCAGTGCTGAAACAACACTTCGGCGTCGCCGATCATGTCGAGCAGTTCCGGCGAAGCGGGCTTGTTATCCTGCAGCCATTTGTTCATGGCGCGCTCCACCGCCCAGGCGACTTCTCCCAGTTCGGTGAGTCCAACCATGCGTCCGCTGCCCTTGAGCGTATGGAACCCGCGCCGCATGGTCACCAGCGGTTCGCGGCTGTCCATATGCAGGCGGCTGATTTCCTGGTTGTTGTGCAGGGTCTCAATGACTTCGCGCGCTTCTTCAAGGAAGACTTCCAGCAGCTCCTGATCCTCGCCGCCGGTACGAATCGTGACACCTGACGGCAAGACCTCTTCTTCCTGTACCGAAATTTCTTCGTGGCCAGCTGCGGCCCGCATTTCGGTGATCTCCTGCAACACGCGGTTGATTGCTGAGGAATCGGGTGTCTGGCCAAGCACGAGGCCATGCACATATTCTTCCAGTGTGCTGATGGCAGTGGCCACCGTGCGCATCTCGTGTGCGGAAGGCGTTCCGCCCTTTACATAGCGCTCGGTCACCTGACGCAGCATGCCCATCAACTGCACGGCGGCATCCAGCGAAAGGATGTGCAAACCGCCTTGCACCTGATTCAGCAGCCTGCCGACCTGGGACAATTCGGCCCGTTTGGTCGCGTTGTTGAAGAATGCATTCAGGTTCTGTTCGATGTGCTGCAGATTGTCCTGCATTTCGGTTGCCAGCGGCACCATCACTTCGCGCTGTTCCATCTGGCAATACAATGCGACCAGATTGGCGAGCTTATTCTCGTCCTCCGGCATGCGCATCATGGAAGCCTGCAGGCGCGAACTCAGAATGCGCGCCTGTTCCTGGAAGCCGCTACCAAGGTGCTGGTAGTGGTCAATTCCGCTGTTGAGCAACAGCATCGCCATCGCCATATCCATGGAGATGCGATGCACTGCTTCCGGATTTTCTATCTGCAGCGCGGTCGCATGAATTTGCTTGCTCAGGAATTGCAGGGTGTCGCGATCAAGCTGCTCGGACAAGGCGTGCAGCTTTTCCATTTCCGCGGCAAAACTCTGGCTGGCACCTGCTTCTTCGGCGACGCAATGCTCCCAGGATTCTTCCGCCAGATGGAGTTGCGCGCGCATGTTGTCGAGCAAGGCTGCTGTTTCGCTTGGCGGGTTAGGCTGTTCTTCCGGCAGGTAACTGTCCAGCTCATAGACTTTCTTGATCTGCTCAACAGTGTCGCTAACCGTGTGGCTGCGCGCAATGTAATACAGCGTCTCGCTGATTGATGCTTCTTCGTCGAAAGGATTCCCTTCCGTCAGCGATTTCATCTTGATGTCGATGCGGCTGAGCGATTTCTTGTAGTTTATTTCCGGCGGAATTCCATCATGGATCATGCAATCCAGCAGGCCGAACGCCACCCACCAGTATCCGCGATTCTGGTTCTGCGGCACACAGGTAACCACCGTGCGCACCGCCGCCATCATCTCGCGTAACGCTTCTGTCTTGCCGTCCTGACGCAACCATTTCAGCAGTGACCGCTGGTATTGTCGGCGAGCCGCCTTGATGCGCGCCGGGGCATCGCTTTCCTGCGGCTGTTGCAGCAGGACCTCGGGCAGTTCCACACGCAACGACGGGAAGAACAGATCCATGTCGAAGGCCATTTCCTGACCGCGTGCCTGCAGCAGTTCCTGGTATTCATGGAAAAGGCGCAGCGCGGCGTTGCTGGCACCATCCGCCAAAGCATCCAGATAATGGGTCAGGCCGAACAGGGCGCGGCGGATGGCCTCGCGCTGCAGGGAGTTCGCTGACGGTGCCTGTTCGAGTTCGCGCAGGAGTTTTTCCAGCTCGGCGCAGAACACCGACAAACCGGTCAGTGACAGCATGCGCAGCACACCGCTGATGCGGTGCAGCTCTTCCAGCGCATTCTTTAAAGCTTGTTTGTCGGTAGTCGAAAAGTAACTTTCCAGCTCGCGGCTGATGTTTGCCAGCGAGCTGTCCAGCCCCGGTTTGACTGATAACAACGGCAAAGGATTGAATTGCGCCTGCACGTTCGCCCTTTACAACTTGAAGCCCGAAACCGAGCTGTTTAGTTCGGAAGCCAGACTTTCCAGTTGGACAACCGAGGTGTTGGTACGCTGGGTACTTTGCGAAGTCTGCTCGGTAATCTTCAGAATATCGTTCATGACGTCCGCCACTTCGCTCGCCATGTCGGTCTGTACCTGTGTTGACACCGAGATACTGTTCACCAAGTCGGCCAGTTCGCGCGTGGATTTTTCAATCTCGCGCAGCGCCTGACCTGCCGCATTGGAAAGCTGCGCTCCGTCGACCACGCCCTGGGTACTTTTTTCCATAGCCGCCACGGCATCCTGCGTATCGCTTTGAATGGTTTTTACCAACATACCGATCTGCTTGGTCGCATCGCCGGAACGTTCCGCGAGGCGCTGAACTTCCTCCGCAACCACCGCGAAGCCGCGTCCCGCCTCGCCTGCTGATGCCGCCTGAATAGCGGCATTCAGCGCCAGCACGTTGGTCTGTTCGGTAATGTCCGAGATCAGATCCACGATTTCACCGATCTCCTGCGAGCTTTCACCCAGTCGCTTGATGCGCTTGGCGGTCTCCTGAATCTGTTCGCGGATGCTGTCCATACTGGACACCGAGTTCTGCACCGCGAGTGTGCCGCGTTCAGTCACTTCAAGCGTCCGTCGCGCCACCTCGGAAGACTGCGACGCACTGCTGTCGACTTCCTGAATGGATTTGGTCATCAGTTCCACCGCGCCGCCGGCACTGCGAATCTCGTCCGCCTGTTTCTGCGCCGCGTTCATCAGTTCCTTGGTCACCGCACCGGCTTCACCCGTCGCGCGTTCAACTTCCTGCGAAGTCGTCATCACGCGCGCTACCAGCTTGCGCAACTCGTCGGTAGTGTAGTTAACCGAGTCGGCAATCGCGCCGGTGATGTCTTCTGATACCGTCGCGCGTATGGTCAGGTCGCCTTCGGCCAAGTCTGACAGTTCGTTCATCAAGCGCAAAATGGCCTGTTGATTGCTGCGGTTGGTTTGCCCCGCCTCACGTTCGCGGCGTTTCGATTCGTCCAGGTAAATCTTGGAGAGCAACAACAATATCAGCAGCAGCATGCCGCCGGAGAAGAACACGATGAAGCCGGTAATGCGGCCCGCCATCGAATTCTGATAGTTGTTCACCACGTTTTGTGTGGCCGACAGCAACTTGTCGCCTTCTTCCAGCACCCTGCGACCCGCCAGACGCGAGGTCAGCACATCGCCTGCGTTGGCGGCGATGAAACCCACAACGGACTGGTATCCTTCAAAGTCGTCGCGCAGCAACATCACTGTCGCATCGCGTTGCGGCATCTCGGCAAGCAATGCCTGTGCTTCGCGAATCTTGGGCTCCAGCCCCGGCAAGTCTTCTGTCGAAGCTGAAGTCAGCACCATCTGCACCGCACTGGTGATCTGCTCGATCAGGCGGTTCAACCGGTCAGCCTTTTTTGCATAAGAAGGAGCAGCGCGCTCTGCGACCTGGTTTGCCAGGTTCAGCATATCGCGCTGACCTGCCGCTCCGCGCTCCAGCGTCACCAGCAGTGGACGCCCTTTTTCCAGTTCGTCCAGCGCTGTGCCCATACGCTTCCAGTGAGCCAGCAATATGTCCAGCGAATCGCGTGCAATGCCTTCCGTTGCAGGAAAATTGTCATTGCCTTTGTCCAACGCTTCCAGAATGGAAGAAAATTCGGCACGTGTTGTTTCCAGATCCTCAAATGCCTCGGAATCACCGGAGAAACTGGCGGCAGCGTCTTTGGCCACACGCTGCGACAACATCAGCAGCTTGGAGGATTCCCCCACATAGCGCGTAGCATAGGTCGTGTCGCGGGTGTCTATATAAGTAAACGTGGCAGCAATGAACAGGAAAAGCAGCAGCAAAGCGCCGAGCACACGCAATTGCCTGTCGAAAGACTGGTTGCTAAACCATGGAATGCGGATCGTCTTGATCGCTGCCGCTTCCCTTTCGCCTTTCTTCACGAAACTCTGGCGAGCTTTTCTCGGTAAGCTGAACGGTAACTTAAAAGCCATTTTTTCTCCTCCTGAGCGCGACCTACGCCCCAATCTGTAAGAATTCCGGTTTCTGCAGCAATTGCGCCATTTCCAGTTTGCGCCACATTTGTCCTTCGCCATCCAGCAGGCGAACTTCTCCATACTGCTCGCTGGACTTCCAGTCTGTTGCATTGCGCAGTCCAAGCACGCGCGATACCAGCAGCCCCGCATTGAAGGCAAATTTCTGTCCTACCAGCAGTACGCGGCTTTGCCCTTCCAGCGAAGTCGGCGCACCACCATTGAAAGTTCCGAGATCAACGATACTGTAAAGGTTGCCGCGCACATTGGCGACGCCGCAATACCACGGCTTGGTCAACGGCACTTTGGTCAGTGGCGGCGGAGACAGAACTTCGCTGATATCCGACATTTCGACCAGCCACAATTCATTCCCCACCTGCACACCCAAAGTGGACACACGACTGCTTCCCCCCGCCACCTGGGCTTGCAGACGATCCAATACGCCTTGCTGGAATTCGCGCAGGTTGAAGCGTTTTGACATATCGAGCCGGTGCCTACTAGCTTAGTGCTGCAATCTTGCTGAGCAATTCAGCTGCATTGATCGGCTTCGTTATGTAGTCCTTCGCCCCCTGGCGCAGGCCCCATATCTTGTCTGTTTCCTGCCCCTTGGTCGTGCAGATAATGATCGGAATATGTTGCGTCGCAGGATCGCGAGTAATTGTTTTGGTTGCCTGAAAACCATTCAATCCCGGCATCACCACATCCATCAGGATGAGATCGGGCAATTCGGATTTGGATTTCTCCACGGCGTCTTCGCCGCTTTCGGCATACACCACCATAAATCCTTTTTTTCCCAAGATGTCGCCCAATACGTGGCGCTCAGTCGCGGAGTCATCCACGACCATCACTTTATTAATTGCCATATTCCATTCCTTGTGAGTGCTTTGATGTATGCATTGTGACTGCTTCGATTAAACTTTTCTTGCTGAATGGTTTGGTCAGGTACTGGTCGGCGCCGACCAGCTTGCCGCGGGCGCGGTCAAACAGGCTGTCCTTGCTGGTCAGCATGACTACTGGCGTATTCTTGAATTCGAGATGGTTCTTGATCAGCGCGCAGGTCTGGTACCCGTCCAGCCGCGGCATCATGACATCGACAAAAATGATGTCGGGCTTGTTGTCGACCACCTTGGACAAGCCGTCGAAGCCATCTTCCGCCAGAATGACCTTGCAGCCCGCCTGTGACAAAAATATCTCACCGCTTCGACGTATGGTGTTGCTGTCGTCGATTAGCACCACACGGATACCAGCCAGACCTTCGCCCAATTTGTCACCTTTTCCCTGATTGATCGACGTTCGCACTTGCGGCGAACACCCCTCCACCCCAGATGCTACCGCATTTGTCCTATGGGGTTCAATGTTTTAGCGCTTTAGCGCTTCCAAAATGCCGGAGTAAACAAGATCAGCACTGTAAAAATCTCCAGTCGCCCGATCAACATTGCCGCGGTGCACACCCAGACCTGAAAGTCTGTCAGCACCCCGAAATTGCTTGCCGGGCCCACCACGCCCAGCCCTGGACCCGCATTATTGATGCACGCAATCACGGCGGAAAAGGACGAGATGAAATCCAGCCCGCTGATTAACAGTGCGAATGTCATGGTCGCTATGCTCATGAAATACAGGAAGATAAAGCCCAGCACAGCAAACACGATGTTATTGGCCACCACTTGTCCGCCGATTTTCATCGGATTCACTGCCGACGGATGCAGTAGCTTGAGAAACTCGCGCCCCGCCTGCTTCACCAGCACCAAGGTGCGTATCATCTTGATACCGCCGCCGGTCGAACCGGAACTTACCGCGATACAACTCAATAACAACATCCACATCGGGGCAAAGGTCGGCCACTTGTTGAAGTCCGCGCTGGCAAAACCGCAGTCGGTTGCCATGGAGACCAGATTGAAACTGGCATAACGAAGTGCCGTCCAGAAACTGGGGTAAATGCCCTGCCACCATAAAAACAGGGTTATCCCCAGGCAACTGCCGAGTATCAGTGTCAACATTGCTGTCGCTTCCGCATCGTGCAGGTAGACCCTGAGGCTCTTGCCGCGCCAGGCCAGAAAGTGCGTAGCGAAGTTCATCGCTGCCACCAGCATGAACACGATCAGCACAAACTCGATGGCGGGCGAGTTGAAATAGCCGACGCTGGCGTCATGCGTGGAAAAGCCGCCTAGTCCCATCGCGGCGAAGGCGTGGCAAACTGCATCAAACCAGGTCATGCCTGCCAGTTTCAACGACACGATGCAGGCCAGTGTGATACCCGCATACACCAGCCACAGGTTGCGAGCCGTCTCGGTGATGCGTGGCGTGAGTGCAGTATCCTTCATTGGTCCAGGGGTTTCGGCCTTGAACAATTGGCGTCCGCCTATGCCCAGCAGCGGCAACACCGCCACTGCGAGCACGATGATGCCCATACCGCCCAGCCAGATCAATTCGTGTCGCCACAGATTGATCGAAGGCGGCAAATAATCCAGCCCGGTAAGCACCGTAGCGCCGGTAGTAGTCATGCCGGACATGGTCTCGAAATACGCATGGGTAAACGACAAACCGTTGATCACCAGCAACAGAGGAAAAGTCGCCACCGCAGGCATTGCTGTCCACATCGCTACCACCAGCAAGTAGCCGTGACGAATGGAGAGTTCGCCCTTGTAACGGCGCGTCAACAGCCACATCAGCACGCCGGTGCCGGCTGTCCACAACATTGCCAGCAGGAAATCCTCCAGCGTGTCGTCGTGGTAGATGAGCGAGGTCACGATAGGCAATACATAACTGGTGCTGAACACCACCAGCATCAGCCCCAATGCATGAAAAACCGTGAGGGCGCGCCGCATCAGAAGAAACCGACGTTAACCTGAAAGAGTTTCTCGACCTTTTTCACCATCTTCTTGTCGACAACAAAGATGATCACATGGTCTTGCGCTTCAATCACCATATCGTGATGCCCCATGATGACCGTATCCCCGCGCACCAGGGCGCCGATGGTGGTGCCCTCGGGCAGATCGATCTCGGCAATTGTGCGCCCAACCACGCGTGAGGATTCGCGGTCGCCGTGCGCCACCAGTTCCAGCGCTTCCGCCGCGCCGCGCCGCAGGGAGTGCACTGCCGCCACATCGCCCTGCCGCACGTAAGCCAGCAGAGAACCGATGGTGACCTGCGCAGGAGACAGCGCAATGTCTATCTCACCGCCCTGCACCAGATCGACGTAAGCACTGCGATTGATGAGTGCGAGCACTTTGCGCGCTCCGCGCCGCTTGGCCAGCAGCGCGGACATGATATTGTTTTCGTCGTCGTTGGTGAGCGCGCAGAACACATCGATCTCGTTGACATTTTCCTCCTGCATCAGCTTTTCGTCCGTTCCGTCACCGTTCAACACCAGCGTGTTGGTCAGCTCCCCGGCCAATCTCTGGCAGGCTTTCTTGTTGAATTCGATGATCTTGACGTGGTAGTCGTTCTCCAGCGCTTTCGCCAGACGCCGTCCGATGTTGCCGCCACCAACGATCATGATGCGCTTGGCCGGCTTGTCCATGCGACGCATCTCTTTCAGCACACGGCGAATGTTGTCGGATGCCGCAATGAAGAATATTTCGTCACCATCCTGCACGATGGTGGTGCCCTCGGGCATGATCGCGCGATCCTGGCGAAAGATCGCCGCCACGCGTGCCTGCACCTGCGGCATGTGGGTGCGCAGGTAGCTCAGCGGTTTGCCCACCAGCAACCCGCCCTCAAATGCGCGCACCGCCACCAGCGATACCCTGCCCTCGCCAAACTCCAGTACCTGCAAAGCCTCGGGGAATTCGATCAGCTTGGTGATGTACTCGGTCAGGATCTGCTCGGGACAGATGGAGAAATCCACGCAAAAGTTTTCTTTGCTGAACAACTCCTCACGCTTGAGGTAATCCACAGTGCGGATGCGGGCGATGCGCGTCGGAGTGTTGTAAAGAGTGGAAGCCAGTTTGCATGCAACCAGGTTGACCTCGTCGCTTTGCGTCACTGCCAGCAGCATGTCGGTGTCGGCAATACCGGCCTGTTCCAGCGTGGAAGGATGTGCGGCATTGCCGGTCAGCGTGCGCAGGTCCAGTCTGTCCTGTAGCAGACGCAGCTTGTCGCCGTCCGAATCGACCACGGTGATGTCGTTGGCCTCGCCGACCAGATTTTCTGCCACCGTCGAGCCGACTTGCCCTGCGCCCAGAATGAGGATTTTCACGCTTCGCCTCTCCACTTGATCGAACAGCCCATGCTGGCGATCTGCTCGCGCGGCCCCTGCCCGGTTTTTGCCGCCTGCAACATGGCGTTAAACAGGTCGCGCGGCGCATCCGGCACGGCCTCCTTGCGCGAAGCATCCAGACGGCCGCGGTATTGCAGTTCGAGATTGGCGTTGAAACCGAAGAAGTCCGGCGTACACACAGCGCCGTAATCCTTGGCGATCTGTTGCGTCTCATCCCACACGTAGGGGAAAGGATAACTGTACTGTTGCGCAATGAGCTTCATGTTGTCGAACGAATCCTCCGCATAGTCGGCAGGATCGTTGGACATGATGGCGATGCTGTTGATGCCGTGCTGTTGCAATTCACGCACATCGCGGATGATGCGGTCACGCACGGATTTGACATAGGGACAATGGTTGCAGATGAACATCAGCAGCAGGCCGTTCTTGCCGCGCGCGCTTTCCAGCGTATGGCGTTTGCCATCCACACCTGGCAGGTCGAATGGCCGGGCTTTCCAGCCGAACTCACATAAAGGGGGTTGTAGACTGACCATGATGTTCTCTCCCGGAATATCTACGTTTTTATTCTGGCCGTTATATTATCACGCCCGTCCCGTCGCCCTTTACCGACCATGTCTGCGCCAAGATTCTACTGCCCGCCGCCGTTGCCCCTGAGCACCAATTACGAGTTGCCGCCGGAGGCCGCCCATCATGCCAGCAGGGTATTGCGTTTGCGTGTCGGCGATGCGGTGCAGATTTTTGACGGGCTGGGCAACGCGCTCGATGCCACCATCAATGCCATCAGCGGCAAACATGTCATGCTCGGCAACCTGCAGACTTTCATGGGACAACCCGAATCCGGTCTGCACATCGTGCTGGCGCAGGCTATGTGCACCAGCGACAAGATGGACTGGGTGGTACAGAAAGCCACCGAACTGGGCGCGGCCGAGATCGTGCCGGTGCAAACACAACGCAGCGTGGCGAAACTCACCGGTGCACGTGCCGACAAGCGCACCGAGCACTGGCGCAACGTCACCGTCTCCGCCTGCGAGCAATGTGGTCGCAATACGTTGCCACAAATGCACGTGCCGCAAGACCTTGGAACCTGGCTCAACGAGATGCGTCACACTCCAGGCGGCAAGTTCATCCTGCTGCCGGGCGGCGCCAGCAACCTGCACGCCCAGCCCAAACCGCAAGGCCGCGCCATCCTGTTGATCGGACCCGAAGGCGGCTTCACCACCGACGAAGCCAACGTCGCCCAACAGGCCGACTTCGCCCCCATTCTGCTTGGGCCGCGCGTGCTACGCACCGAAACCGCTGCCATTGCCGGCATTGCAGCACTGCAAACGCTTTGGGGGGACTTCAACTAGTCGGTCTGTTCGACAAGGAATAAGTCCGACTACGCACCTGATATATACCCCTCTATCAGCCATCACGCCCATTGTTTCAGGGGTTTGCAATATAATGTCCCTGCAAATACTTTGCGTGCTCACCCCCGACCGAGGAGTCAACCGACCGCCATGCCTGCCACCGCTGCCCATTCTTCGCCCGATTTCGTTGCGTGGTTTCGTTCCGTTGCGCCGTATATCAACGCATTTCGCGGCAAAACCTTTGTCGTGGCCTTTGGCGGCGAGGTGGTGGCGGACGGCAAGTTCGTCGAGTTGACGCACGATTTCAACCTGCTGGCGGCGCTAGGCATACGCTTGGTGCTGGTGCATGGCGCGCGGCCGCAGATCGAGCAGCGGCTCACGCAGGAAAATATCGAAGGCGCCTATCACCACGGCATTCGCCTTACCGATGCCGAGACCATGCAATGCGTAAAGGAAGCGGTCGGCCGCGTGCGGGTAGAAATCGAGGCGCTGCTGTCGGTCGGTTTGGCCAATTCGCCGATGGCCAACGCGGATATCCGCGTGGCGGGCGGCAATTTCATTACCGCGCAGCCCATCGGCGTAATCAACGGCGTTGACCTGATGCACACCGGCTGTGTGCGCAAGGTGGATGTTGCTGCGCTGAAAGACCGCATGGAGTTTGGCGAAGTTGTGCTGCTGTCGCCGCTGGGTTATTCGCCCACGGGCGAGGTGTTTAATCTCACACTGGAAGATGTAGCCACGGCGACCGCCATTGCGCTGGATGCGGACAAGCTGATCTTCCTGGCCGATACCGACGGCGTGCATGCCAAGGACGGCGAGCTGCTGAAAGAATTGACTGTCGTCGAAGCAAACAAGATCCTTTCCGGCAAACGCAAGCTGCCGGACGATGTGGGGCTGTACCTGCCCTGCGCCGTACGCGCCTGCGAGGCGGGTGTGGCGCGGACGCATCTGGTCAGCCGCCATACCGACGGTTCCCTGTTGCAGGAGTTGTTCAGCGACGAGGGCATTGGCACCATGGTGGTGGAAAGCACGCTTAACACCCTGCGCGATGCAACCATCAAGGATGTCGGCGGCATCCTGCAATTGCTGCAGCCGCTGGAAGCCGAGGGTATTCTTGTGCGGCGTTCGCGCGAGTTGCTGGAGCAGGAGATTGGGCGTTTTGTGGTGCTGGAACACGGCCATCGTATCATCGGCTGCGCCGCGCTTTATCCGTTCGCCGACGAAAAAGCGGCGGAACTCGCCTGCCTCGCAGTGCAACCGGCCTACCGCGACCACGGTTACGGCGACGTGCTGCTCAAGCACATTGCGACACGGGCACAGGCGATGAAGCTGCAAAAACTGTTCGTGCTGACCACGCGCACGGCACACTGGTTCATTGAACGCGGATTCAAGGAAGTGGATGTGGAGCAACTGCCCGCACAGAAAAAGTCGCTCTACAACTACCAAAGGCGTTCAAAGGTCTTCGTCAGAGTGTTGCGGTAAGAAATCCTCAGGGGAATCTTCATGCTCAACTGGCTTAATTCCCGTCCGTTACAGATCAAGTTTTTTTTCTGCACGGTGCTGCTCGTCAGCGCCGTGCTGCTGATGCTCATGCTCAGCATCCTGCAGGTTCTTAACCCGTTCCTGTCGGATCATACCCGGCAGGACATGCAGGATCGCACCCACATCCTCGCCATGGCGTTAATGGAAGGGCCTGCGGCGCACAAGCAGGAGAATCTGCAGGAGCTGCTGCAAGATGTGGCGAAAATGCATGGTTATTGCTATCTCACCGTGCACAATACCGAGGGCAAACTGCTCGCATCAGCCGGCAACGTCGCCGCCATAAGCGCGACCATTTCTGACTTGTCCCCGGACAGCGACCAGAACGGTTGCTTTGACGGTGCTATCCCGCTCATCCACGATGGCAAACCCTTCGGCACGCTGCACTACGGTGCGGACATCAGTTTCGTCGGGGCGCTCAAAGCAACCCTGCGCGAACATCTGGTCACAGTTTCGCTGGTGTGGCTGATTCTCGGTTCATCCATGTATTTCTTTCTGGTACGGCGCCTGGTCAAGCCGCTGCAGGCAATCACCCGCGCCAGCGAATCCATGGCACACGGCAACCTCAATGCCACCATGCCCAAAGATCTGCCGCAGGACGAACTGGGCAAACTCGCGAGCAGTTTCAACCGTATGGCGGCGGCCCTGCGCGACCGCATCGAATCGCAACAGAACTATGCGCACGCCTTGTATGCCGAACAGGCGCAGCTCAATGCGCTGGTTTCCATCATGCCGGTTGGCATCATGTTCGTCGATCCCTCGCGAAATGTGCAGTTCCTCAACATGGAATGCCGCCATCTGTGGGGACTTTCCGAAAGCGAGGATTTCATCGGTCAGGCAGATGCGACTCTCATGGCCCATGCGCGTCATTTGCTGGAGCAGCCGGATGCGTTTCTGCAACATCTGGAGATCTCGCTCAAGGAGTATGGCATCAGTCACTTTTTTGATACGCCTTTGCACAGCGGCCGGATCATTCGCAGCCGTTCCTGCGTAGTACCCGATGCCAGCGGCAACCGCTACATCGGCCGCATCTGGCTGTTCGAGGATGCCACCGCGGAGCATGCCCGGCTGCACGAAGCGCAGGCGCTGGCCGACCGTGATCCGCTTACCAGCCTGTACAACCGCCGCCGCTTCGATGAAGATGCGGAAAGATTGTTCGCCCAGGCACAGCGAAATAACCGCCGTCTATCGCTGCTGTATTTCGATCTCGACGACTTCAAGCGCGTCAATGATGTGCATGGTCATGCCGCCGGCGACAAGGTGTTGAAAGGCATCGCGCAATTACTGTCGCTGCAATCGCGCCGCAACGAGGAGCTTTACCGCCTGAGCGGTGACGAGTTTGCCATTCTGGTGGCCGATGCCGAGCAGCATCAGGTTGAAGCGCTGGCACGACGCGTGGTCGCAACGGTCGAGAAGTTGCAGTTCAGTTTCGACGGAATGGAAGTACACGTAACATGCAGCATGGGCATTGCCGCCTGTTCGCCGAAAAGTCTCCAGGAGAGCGCAGCGGACTTGATACAGCAAGCCGATATCGCCATGTATGAGGCCAAACAACTGGGCAAAAACCGCTGGCATTTCTTCGATCCAGGCCAGCCGCTGGATTTGGACAAGGATTCACGGTAATGTCACACACTTTCAGCATACTTACGGAGTAACAACATCATGGCAAGAACAGTACAGTGCGTAAAACTGGGTCGCGAGGCGGAAGGGCTGGAGCGCCCGCCCTATCCTGGAGCATTGGGTCAGCGCATTTTTGAAAATGTGTCGAAAGAAGCCTGGCAAGGCTGGATCAAGTTCCAGACCATGCTGGTCAATGAGAACCGGCTTAATCTGGCCGACATCAATGCGCGCAAATACCTTGCCGAACAAATGGAGAATTACTTCTTCGGTGCCGGCACACAAATGCCCACCGGTTTTGTCCCGCCAAAAAACTGAATTTCCGCAAACAACCTGGTGCGCTGATAACCCCACTTATGGCAAAAAAATTTCCGGCGCAAAATTTTCTCAACCGTGAACTCGGCTTGCTGGAGTTCAACCGGCGCGTCCTGGCCCAGGCTGAAGACGCAAAAGTCCCTTTGCTGGAACGGCTGAAATACCTGTGCATTGTCAGCAGCAACCTGGATGAGTTTTTCGAAATCCGCGTGGCCGGATTAAAAGAACAAGCCAAGCTGGGCGGACTGGCTTCCGGTCCGGACGGGTTGGAGGCCACGCAGATACTCAAGCGCCTGTACCAACCGACACACCAGCTGATTGCGCGCCAATACCAGCTTTTCAATGACGAACTTGTCCCGGCGCTGGCCGAACACGGCATCAAATTCCTGCGCCGCACCAAGTGGAATGAAGCCCAGAAGACTTGGATCAAGGATTTCTTCCTGCGTGAAGTCATGCCGGTGCTGACGCCCATTGGACTCGACCCCGCACACCCATTTCCGCGCGTACTCAACAAGAGCCTGAATTTCGCCGTCGAATTGCAGGGCAAGGATGCTTTCGGGCGCAACTCGGCCAAGGCCATTGTGCAGGCGCCGCGCGTATTGCCGCGCGCCATACTGTTACCTCAGGAAATCTCGGGCTGTCCCTACGGCTTCGTGTTTCTTTCCTCCATTCTGCATGCGCATGTCAATGAATTGTTTGCAGGCATGGAAGTGCTGGGCTGTTACCAGTTCCGCGTGACGCGCAACAGCGACCTGTTCGTGGACGAGGAAGAAGTAAAGAACCTGCGCATCAGCCTGCAGGGTGAATTGCCGCAACGCCACTTCGGCGATGCAGTACGACTGGAGGTCGCCGACAACTGCCCGCCCGCCATGTCCGAGTTTCTGCTGCAACAGTTCGAACTGAAGGCAGAAGACCTGTTCAGCGTCAAAGGCCCGGTAAATCTGGTGCGCCTGATGCGCATCCCGGACCAGGTCGCGCGCGACGATCTCAAGTTCCAGCCTTTTGTACCGGGAATGCCTGCCTTGCTGCAGAAGAAGGGCGCGGACATGTTCAAGGTGCTGCGCAAGAACGACGTGCTGTTGCACCATCCCTACCAATCATTCAAGCCGGTCATCGATTTCATCCAGCAGGCTGTTGCCGACCCGAATGTAGTTTCCATCAAGCAGACGGTGTACCGCACCGGGGCCGATTCCGAATTAATGGAAGCGCTGATCGCCGCAGCCCGTGCGGGCAAAGAAGTTACGGTAGTCGTGGAGTTGCTCGCGCGCTTCGACGAGGAAGCCAATATCAACTGGGCCAGCCGCCTTGAAGAAGTGGGCGCGCATGTGGTGTATGGCGTTGTGGCGCACAAGACCCACGCCAAGATGTTGATGGTGGTACGGCGCGAAGACGGCAAGCTGCGCCGTTATGTGCACCTGGGTACCGGCAATTACCACCCGCGCACGGCGCGGCTGTACACCGACTTTGGCCTGTTCACGACCAATGAAGCGGTTTGCACCGACGTCAGCGAGGTGTTCACGCAACTCACCGGGCTCGGCAAAGCCAGCAAACTGCGCCATTTATGGCAATCGCCATTCACGCTGCACACCAAGGTTCTGGAAGCCATTGCCAACGAGACCAAGCTCGCCAAGGAAGGCAAGCGTGCGCACATCATTGCCAAGATGAATTCACTGCTGGAGCCGGAGACCATCACGGCCTTATATAACGCCTCTCAAGCAGGAGTGAAAATCGACCTGATCATTCGTGGCGTTTGCGCGTTGCGCCCCGGCGTCACCGGACTGTCCGAGAACATCACCGTGCTTTCCATCATCGGGCGCTTCCTGGAACACACGCGCATCTTCTATTTTCGCAACGATCTGGCACATGATGTTTATCTCTCCAGTGCTGACTGGATGGACAGAAATTTCTTCCGCCGCATCGAAGTGTGCTTCCCCGTGCTCGACGAAAAACTCAAGAAGCGCGTGCTGGACGAAGGCTTGAAGAGCTACCTGAAAGATAACGTGCAGGCGTGGGAGATGGACTGCAACGGCGTCTATCACCGCAAGGCGCCCGGGCGCGGCGCCAAGACCTGCGCGCAAACCGAGTTGCTGCAGGAGCTGGGGCAGCCTCTCGCTCCTGCCGATACAGCCTAGCCTTTCTTGGGTCGTCCGGTCTTGATTTTTTCCAGGCCGGAAAGTGACCGTTTCAATTGCGCTGCAGGCAATTTGGACAATACCTGCAAACTTGCGCGCAACAATTCGCTTTTCTTCACGTGCAGTCCCGCCTTCAACGCCTTCTGCTTGAGCGCTGCAATCAAATCGTAATCGGACTGTGGCATGGTAAAGCTGTCGCGAACGACTTTCACTTTGCCTTCAGCCTTCTTTTCCTTCTTGTGCTTTTTCTCCGGCTTGGCGGCGACCTTTTTCGGCGCCGGTTTGCGAACAACAGGCGTTTTTCTGACAGCGGGTTTACGCGTTGTAGTCTTGGTCATGTCGGTCTCCATGGATGAATGTGGCAGAAACAGTATATACGGTATATTCTTGCGACAGGTAGTGTAATAATCCTAGAAACCGTAGTTGGACGAAGTGTAGTGTGCGTTCATCGCAGTGCAGGGCAAGGCGGGACGACGAGGAATGGTCGTTCCATTCCGAGGAGGAGCAACGCCGCCATGCGCTGCGAGGGACGTGCAATACGCTTCGTAGCGACTGACCCAACAGGTGAGCGTGAATAGATAACAAAATACTTTTCTGATCATTTCCTTGCGTACTCAATGGAGCGGTCAACTGCGGTTTTTAGGATATTTGGGGGATAGATATGGAGTTGATCCTGTGGCGGCATGCCGAGGCTGTGGATGGAACGCCGGACATGGCGCGTCCGCTCACTGACAAGGGCCGGCGCCAGGCCGAACGCATGGCACATTTTCTTACCCCCCGCCTGCCGGAGAATACCCGTGTCATGGTCAGCCCCGCGCTACGTGCACAGGAGACCGCCACCGCTTTGACCCCCAAATTCATCACCGCACCGAATATCGGTCTCCATGCCACACCACAAACCGCCATCGCCACTGCGGGTTGGCCGATGGCAGGCGGAGCAGTACTGCTGGTCGGCCATCAACCCTGGATGGGAGAGCTTGCCTGCTGGTTGATGACCGGTAGTGCGGACATCTGGAGTATCAAAAAAGGCGCCGTCTGGTGGTTCAGCCGACGCGAACGCGAGGGCGATTTCCAAACCGTGTTGCGTCTGGTCATTGCACCGGATCAACTTTAAACCTAGAAACCTCAATTGACCGCTCCATTGAGGTCGCAAGGAAGTGAGTATGAAAGCATTTCGATACTTATCCACGCTCACCTGTTTGGTGAGATCGCTACGAAGTGTATTGCATGTCCCTCGCAGCACATGGCGGCGTTGCTCCTTCTCGGAATGGAACGACCATTCCTCGTCGTCGCGCCTTGCCCTGCACTACGATGAACATACACTACACTCCGTCCAACTGAGGTTTTTAGGTTAATCCTGAAAGGACACATCATGTTCGAATCAGCTGAGCTGGGCCACAAGATAGACAAGGCGACCTATGACAAGGAAGTGCCCAAATTGCGCAAAGAGTTGCTGGATGCGCAATTCGACCTGGCCGAGCAGGCGAGGTTTCCGGTCATCATCCTGGTTGGCGGCGTCGACGGAGCGGGACGCGGCGAGACCGTGAACCTGCTCAATGAATGGATGGACTCGCGTTTTCTCATGACCCATGGCATGGGCGAGCCCTCCGATGAAGAAATGGAACGTCCGATGATGTGGCGATTCTGGCGCGCGCTTCCCCCCAAGGGCAGGATCGGCATATTTCTCGGTTCCTGGTACACCTGGCCGATTCTGAATCGCGTGATGGGCATAACGAAAATTGCCGATCTCGACCAGAGCCTGGAACGTGCCAAAAGTCTGGAGAAGATGCTGACCGACGAAGGTGCGCTCATCATCAAGTTCTGGCTGCACCTGTCCAGAGATATGCAGGAGAAGCGCCTCAAGTTGCTGGAGAAAAACCCCAAAACCCGCTGGCGTGTCACCAAGCGCGACTGGGACCATTACAAACGTTACGACAAGTTCATGACTGTCAACGAGAGTGTGCTGCGCCATACCAGTACTGCCGAGGCACCATGGATCGTCATAGAAGGAGCTGACGATCGTTATCGTAACCTGACTGTGGGAAAAGTCATTCTTGAAGCCCTGCGCAAACGCCTGATCGAAACTTCGAAGAAAGTTGAAGCCAAGAAACCAAAGGTCCGTGCAGCTCCGTTATTGCCTTCTATCGACAAGCTGAACATCCTGGAGACGCTCGATCTCACGCAGAAACTGGAGAAGAAGAAATTCGAGTCCGAATTGGAAAAATATCAGGGCAAACTTGCCAAGCTGACGCTGGATCCTGGATTCAAGGACATCACGGTGGTAACTGTTTTCGAGGGTAACGACGCAGCCGGAAAAGGCGGCGCCATCCGCCGTATCACCAGGGCAGTCGATGCACGCCAGTACCAAGTCGTTCCAATTGCAGCACCGACGGAAGAAGAACGCGCTCAGCCCTATTTGTGGCGTTTCTGGCGGCATGTGCCGCGCAGGGGCCGCATCACCATTTTCGACCGTTCCTGGTATGGACGCGTACTGGTCGAACGCGTGGAAAAATTCTGTACCGAATTCGACTGGATGCGCGCCTACGGCGAGATCAACGAGTTTGAAGCGCAACTCACTCGCCACCAGACTGTGGTCGTCAAATTCTGGCTCACGATCAGCAAGGAAGAACAACTGCGCCGCTTCAAGGAACGCGAGAAAATCGGCTTCAAGCGTTTCAAGATCACCGATGAGGATTGGCGTAACCGAGAAAAGTGGGATGCCTACGAACAGGCCATCGGTGACATGGTGGATCGCACCAGCACCGAAGTCGCGCCGTGGACACTGGTGGAAGCCAACGACAAGTACTTCGCGCGCATCAAGATTTTGAAGACCTTATGTCAGCGCATTGAAGCGGCAATGAAGAAGGTCAAGAAGGTTTAGTCCGAGTTGTTCATTAGAACAGGACCTGTTCCTTCTCCCTTGCTGGGGGAAGGTTAGGATGGGGGTAGAGTTATAGAAGTCCACCTTTTCTACCCCCACCCTGTCCCTCCCCCTGCAAGGGGGAGGGAATGAGGATTACTGCAACTTCTCCGCTGATTGCACCAGCACATACGGCCTCACCACCACCGCCCATACTTCGGCATTGGCTTCAAACCATGCCTGGGCTTGCACGTCGGAAACGGGCGTCACCAGCCCTGCTACCATCCATTGCTCCACTTGTTCCTTGTTGTCCCGGGATATCTGGATGGCGACGTCGATCAGGTCGAGCGTATCGCTCACGAAGATCGCCTTGCCGCTGGCAAAGAAGCGTTGCAGTTCTTCCCAGGCGATACGCGATGTTTCCAGGTTCAAGTTGATGCGGTCTATTTCCTGCTGGCTTAGTGTTGTCATTTTCAACAATCTTTCTAGGGAACCTCAAAAAATCCAAATTTCGTCGCAATACTGCGTTGCTCACAAAAAATTACTCCTTACATATTACACATATGCTGCGTCGCAATTTTTTGCTCGCGCCTTGTCTTGCTTAGAACTTCGAATTTTTAGAGGCTCCCTCTATTTCGATTTCATTCCGTTCAGATAATCGTCTTTAAGATGCATGTAATGCTCGGCTGAGTAACGCAGATGGGTGATTTCTTCTTCTGTAAGCGCGCGCACGGCCTTGGCCGGACGGCCCAGATACAGCATGCCGCTCTCCAATACCTTGCCCGGCGCCACCAGACTGCCCGCGCCTATCATCACGTGATCGGGGATTACGACGTCGTCAAGAATGATGGAGCCGATACCGATCAGGCACTCATTGCCGATGCGGCAGCCATGCAGCACGACCGAATGCCCCACCGTCACATAGTCGCCAATAATGAGCGACGAGCCTTCCGGCTTGTCTTTAGACTTGTGCGTCACATGACCCATGGTCAGGTCCTGCACGTTCGTGCCGCGCCCGATCACGATGCGGTTCACGTCGCCACGCAGCACCGTGTTGCACCAGATGGAGCTGTCGTCGCCAATCTTCACATCGCCGATGACCTGGCAGGAAGGATGGAGAAAAACCCGTTCGCCCAGTTGGGGCGAGGTATTGAGGTAAGAAGAGACTGTCATGATTATCTGAACGGATTGTAATTGATCAAACGCATTATTGACTATCCGGATTGCGGCTTTCCAGTTCGCTCCACATCACCTTGGCAAGCGCCACCCAGGCCGGTTCACGGGTTGCCAACGCGTTGATGTGGGTCATGTATTCCAGGCCGTATGCCTTGGTGTTCGCTTCATGCAACATCATCACCATGCTGAACAACTCGGTCTTGGCCCTGGCAGTACGATCCCCCTTGCCGGCCGCCTCCTTAAGCTGCTCCATATTTTGCAGCATTTCATGCACAAACTGGTGGACCTGAACATCGTCGGCGCAGTCCAGCCCCAGCCCGGCGCAATGGCGCTCGATTTCCAGCTCCAGTCCTTGTGCGTCTTTTAGCAGAAATTCGTTGCTGGGCATGATTACGGTTCACCGTTCAGATTGCCATCTCTAAATTTTCATGTAGTTGGTAGGTTGGGTTGAGCGTAGCGGAGTTATTCTTTCCAGAACTTTCCGCAATCATCACATTTCAGGCCCCGTTGGTAGAAGAACAGCGGGAATCCTATCAGCAGAAACGTCAAGAATGCCGGTCTTTTTCCCTTTGTGTAAGGTTGGACGTGTTTGCTGCCGCATTGAGGACAGACGTATTCTTCTTCACCAAATTCCTCATCGATTTGTATCGAGAAATCCGAATTCAGAATTTCGCATGCCTCCCTCTCATGTTCGGAAGAAACAAGCAGCCTGACGCCGCCAATGGCGTTTGAGTATAACCACTGCATACTCACAGTATGTTCATCCACAACATAAGCGGGTATCCCCGAGCTCTCCAGACACGAGCGTGCCATATGTGCTTCATGTGGAAATGAATAGGTAGCTATTACAACCGGCGAATGCATATGTTCTCTGTCATTTGAATTATTGAAGTACACAACATAAGTTTCACCAGATGGTTATTGCGCACTACGCGCGCTATTCATCCGTTTCAATTCTGATACCTCGAACCACCGGGATGAGATAGGCTTCCTTAAGCACGCTCTCGACGAATGTGGGAACTGTTTTCGGTGCGTCCAGGCTTCCAATGATGGAAAGATTGTAGCCCACGCGTTGACCTTCTTTCGTAAAGCTCAGGCAGTACCTGTATCTCCATTGAATCTGCATAGTATTGAGTAGCTTCGTTATGCGGGTTTCTTCCTCTTTCGAGCGATATCGATTTTCAACTTCACCCGCTTTCTTCGCCGGCGGTTCGGCAGAACAATTCCCATCCCTCAACCGGCCCGGCGTATGAGGGCCTAATGCTGCAAATATTGGAAAGTCAAAGGTAATAACTCTGTCCTCAGCGGCAAACTGAACGTATTTATTGGAGGACATCTCCGTGATAACTGCAAAAGTCCAATCACTTGGCTTCGCCACTACCAGGCGTGTCGCAGCACGGACAATTCGGGCAGAGTCTTCGGCCGGAATGTATGGCTCTGCATTCGCAGAAATGCAGATGAAAGTTGCGAAGGATAGAACGATTAATTTCATGTATTGCATGCTCGTAAAGTGGACACCCAAAAATATTCAAACAAATACACCCTCACCCCGCCAACTTCCACTTCATCTTCTCCCCCGCCCGCAATGGCACGAGCTGATGCTCGCCAAACCCAACCGACGCAGGCACCTGCCACTCTTCCTTGCGCAGCGTGATCTGCTGTTTGTTGCGCGGCAGGCCGTAGAAGTCCGCGCCGTAAAAACTGGCGAAGCCTTCCAGCTTATCGAGCGCGCCTGCTGCCTCGAATGCTTCGGCATACAGCTCGATGGCGGCATGCGCGGTGTAGCAGCCGGCGCAGCCGCAGGCGTTTTCCTTGGTGTGTTGCGCGTGCGGGGCGCTGTCGGTGCCGAGGAAGAATTTCTTGTTGCCGCTGGTAGCAGCCTTGATGAGCGCCTCGCGGTGCGTTTCGCGCTTGAGTATGGGCAGGCAATAGAAGTGCGGGCGGATGCCGCCGGCCAGCATGGCGTTGCGGTTGTAGAGCAAGTGATGCGCGGTGAGGGTGGCGGCGATGTTGTCCGGCGCGCTCGCCACAAATTGCGCGGCGTCTTTGGTGGTGATGTGTTCGAACACCACGCGCAGGCTGGGCAAATCTTTCAGCAGCGGTTGCAGCACGCGCTCGATGAATACCGCCTCGCGGTCGAAGATGTCGATACTGTTGTCGGTCACTTCACCGTGCACCAGCAGCGGCATGCCGCAGCGTTGCATTTCTTCCAGGGCTGCGTAAGTTTTGCGCAAATCGGTAACACCCGCGTCGGAGTTGGTGGTGGCACCCGCCGGATAGAGTTTTACGGCATGCACCGCACCACTCTTTTTGGCTTTGCGTATCTCATCCGCGCCGGTGTTGTTGGTCAGGTACAGCGTCATCAAAGGCTCGAACACCGCGCCCTGCGGCAAGGCAGCCATGATGCGCTGGCGGTATTGCACGGCTTGCACCGTATTGGTCGCCGGCGGGCGCAGGTTGGGCATCACAATCGCGCGTGCAAACTGGCGCGCAGTGTCGGGCAGCACCGAATGCATCAGCGCATCGTCGCGCAGGTGCAGGTGCCAGTCGTCTGGTCGGGTAAGCGTGAGTGTTTTCATGGCATGCATTTTATCAGTCATTCGGCTCTTCCTTGAGCGCCAGCGCCCGCTGGTACAGCTCGTTCTTGTTGCCGCCGGTGATCTTTACCGCCAGCTGCACGGCTTGTTTGAGCGGCAGTTCTTCCAACAAAACGGCCAGCGTACGTTCGGTCCCGGCATCCAGCCCGGCCGCACGTTCCGGTGCGCCGGAAACCAGCAGCACGAATTCGCCGCGCTGGTTGTTGGGATCGCTGTTCAGCCATTCCATGGCGGCACCCAATTTGCAGCGATGGATGCTTTCGAACAACTTGGTGATCTCACGCGCAAAGACGATCTCGCGTTCGTCACCGAAAACCTTTTGCAGGTCTTCCGTGCATTCCAGGATGCGATGCGGCGCCTCGTAAAATACCAGCGTGTATGGATGATCCGCCAGTGTCTGCAATGCGCTGCAGCGCGCGGCGGATTTGTTCGGCAAGAATCCATAAAAAAGAAAATGCGGCGCGCTCAAGCCGGATGCCGACAACGCGCTGACCGCGGCGCTCGCGCCGGGAACGGGGATCACGCGGAACCCCGCATCGCGCACGAGTTCCACCAGCACCGCACCGGGATCGCTCACCGCCGGGGTGCCGGCATCCGTCACCAGTGCAACGCTTTGCCCCTGTTGCAGCAGGTTAATGACTTTTTCCGCGGCACCGCGTTCGTTGTGCTGATGCATGGCCAGCAACCTTGCATCGCTAATGCCATGATGTTGCAGCAAATGTCGCGTGTTGCGGGTGTCTTCGGCCGCAATGGTATCGGCCCCGCCCAAGACCTCGAGGCCGCGCAGGGTTATGTCACTTAGATTTCCAATTGGGGTGGCGACTACATATAATGCACATTCCAATTTTTGCCTGGCTTCGATATGCAAACTTTCCCCTCTATTTCTCGTTGGTTGCGCGGGCTCCTGATCGCCACACTATACGTGAGCATATTTGGCTGCGCCACTGAGCCGACAACTGCACCCGGCGTGCCTGCACCGGTTCAGGCTCCGCAAGCCCCTGTCGCGCCTGCCCAACCGGCCGCGCCGACTACGCCGCAAGCACCCGTACTGACACCGGTTACCCCGCAAGCTGCGCCCATCGTAACGCCGGTTCCGCCCGCGGTTCCGACTGTTCCCCACATTGCGCTGCTGCTGCCCCTGAAATCGCCCGTGTTTGCCAAGGCTGCCGATGCCGTACAGCAAGGCTTCCTCGCCGCTGCCGGCAAGGAAGTGAATGGATTGCCGGTGCGCGTCTATCCGTGCAAGGATGAAGCCACCGAGATCGTCGCGCTGTACCAGCAGGCCATCCGTGAAGGTGCCGTTGCGGTTGCCGGGCCGATTACCCGTAACGGTGTCGCCGCACTGGCCGCCAACCCCTCACTCACGACCCCGACCCTGGCGTTGAATATGGTGGATGACGCGCGCACCGACCATCTCTATTTCTTCGGTCTGCCGACCGAAGCCGAAGCCCGTCAATGCGCCATGCGCGCAACCAACGCCGGGTTGCTCAGTTCTACCATCGTTTCCACCAACACCCCGCTGTCCAAACGTTTGGCCCAGGCATTTGCGACAGAGTGGCAACGTGCTGGCGGCATCATTCAGTCCGAGATCGTCTATACCGGCGATCCCGCACCGCTGAAGGAACTGCCGCTCGAGCCGGGCAATTCGGTGTTCCTGGCCGCCGAAGCGGATCAGGCCCGTTTGCTGCGCCCCTACATCGACGCCACGCTGCCGGTCTATGCCACTTCGCAGGTGTTTTCCGGCAATGCCAACACGCTAACCAATTACGACCTGGCCGACATACGTTTTGTCGACATGCCGTGGATGCTGCAGCCCGATCATCCCGCCGTGATGATCTACCCCCGCTCAGCAACGCCGCTGGCGCCCGACCTGGACCGCTTGTATGCGCTGGGCATAGACTCCTTCCGCCTGCTGCAAGTGATACTCGGGAACAAAGAGTCACGCTCGCTGCCGCTGGATGGCGTCACCGGCAAGATCACGCTGACTGCGCATACCTTCCAGCGCGAAGCCACCCCGGCCATCATGAAACAGGGGTTGGGTGTACCGCTGGATAGCAAGTCGCGCTACTGATGAAGCCCGGCGCGCAGGCCGAACAGCACGCTGCACAGTTTTTGCAACGACACGGCCTGACGCTGGTTCAAAGCAATTACCATTGCCGTTTCGGGGAAATAGACCTGATCCTGCGCGACAAGGAAACCCTGGTCTTCGCCGAGGTACGCCAGCGCAGCCGCAGCGACTTCGGCGGAGCAGCCGCCAGCATTGACTCACACAAGCAGCAACGCCTTATCCTGACCGCTCAGCACTACCTTTCCACCCTGCCGCGTATCCCGCCCTGCCGTTTCGATGCTGTCCTGCTGGATGCAGCCGAAAACGTCGAGTGGGTCAAAAACGCTTTCGAGCTGTAACGCTAGATCCCGCGTAGCGACCGACCGTACTCTTCTCCCTTTGGGATAACCAGCGACTTGGCGGCTTTGCCGCCTAATCGAAAGGCTAGTAGTTTCACCAGAGGGGGACGGGGGGCGAGCAAGGGGTTTCGTGGAGCATGCTCCACGCCTTGCGAGCGGTTTCGGCTTTGCCGAAACGCGCCCTGCAAGGGAGGGAAACGTTCTTGGCGCAGACGATTCACTGCGGTGGATGCCCTGCGCCAAGAACGTTAGGGTAAAATTCGCCCCTGTCTTTAAAACTCATTTTCACGCCATGACCCTGACCGCCCGTATCAGCAAACATTTCGACGACAGCGCCCAGCTCAAACTGCAAAGCAAGAAGGTGCTTGCGCAACCCATTGCAGACGCCGCCCAGGCCATGGTCACCTGCCTGATGAATGACGGCAAGATCCTGGCGTGCGGCAACGGCGGTTCCGCGGCAGATTGTCAGCACTTCGCTGCCGAGCTGATTAACCGTTTCGAAGTCGAACGTCCGGGCCTCGCCGCCATTGCGCTGACCACCGACAGTTCTGTGCTCACCTCCATCGCCAACGATTACGATTACGTGCAGATTTATTCCAAGCAGGTGCGCGCGCTGGGCATGGATGGCGATGTGTTGCTGGCCATCTCCACCAGCGGCAATTCGCCCAACGTCATGGAAGCCATCGAAGCCGCACATGAACGCAATATGCCGGTGGTCGCCCTGACCGGCCGCGACGGCGGCAAAATCACCGCCATGTTGAAACCCACCGATTTCCACATCTGCGTTCCGGCAAAAAGCACGGCACGCATTCAGGAAGTACACCTGCTGGCTTTGCACTGTCTGTGCGACCTCATCGACCATATTATTTTGGGAGGGGAGTGATGCGTTATTCGTTCGTGCTTTTGCTAGGGGTGTTTGGCTTGTTGCAGGGCTGCGTACCCGTGGTTGCTGCCAGCGTGGGCGCAGGCATGATGGTGTCCTCTTCGGATCGTCGCAGCGCGGGCGCCATGGTTGAGGATGACACCATTGAAAACAAGGCACAGAAACGCATCGACGAAAAATACAAGGATACCGCGCATGCCAGCGTGACCTCCTACAACCGTTTCGCGCTCGTTACCGGCACGGCATCGAATGAAGCAACCAAAATGGACATTGAGCGCATTATCGGCGCCATTCCCAACGTCAAGGGCATTGCCAACGAACTGGCTGTCGGCAACCCGGCCAGCTTTGGAGCAAACACCAGCGACACCCGCATCACCGCCAACGTAAAAATGCGCTTCGTCAAAAGCCCCGCCTTCAAGGCCGACCACGTCAAGGTGGTCACCGAAAATGGTGTGGTATACCTGATGGGATTGGTCACCCGTGCCGAAGCGGATGCGGCCTCCGAAATTGCCAGCACGACTGCAAACGTGCAGAAGGTAGTTCGAGTCTTTGAATACATCGATTAAATTGAAATACGCTGCCCCCACTTTTGAATCCAAGATCAGCACGGCTGAACAACTCGCCGCGAAGGTTGCTTTGCTGCCACGACCGCTGGTATTCACCAACGGCTGTTTCGATGTGCTGCATCGCGGACATGTCACCTATCTGGCCCAGGCTCGGGCACTCGGCTTCTCTCTCGTCGTCGGCGTGAACAGCGATGCGTCTGTGAAGCGCCAAGGCAAGGGCGACGATCGACCGATCAACGCCGAGCAGGATCGCATGGCCGTGCTGGCAGCACTGGAGTCGGTGAGTCTGGTGGTCAAGTTCGATGAAGATACCCCACTCAACCTCATCCTCGCCTGCAAGCCCGACGTGCTGGCCAAGGGCGGCGACTGGAAACCCGAGAACATCGTCGGCAACAAGGAAGTGAAGATCTGGGGCGGCAAAGTGCACAGCATTCCATTTCTGCACGAACGCTCCACCACCGCATTATTGAAAAAAATACGTTCCCTATGATCCCAACCGAAATTACCCTGCACCAGCAATCCAAAGTGCTGGAGATCGCCTTCGAAGACGGCGCTCGCTACAAACTGCCGTTTGAATTCCTGCGTGTGTACTCGCCCTCCGCCGAAGTGCGCGGTCACGGCCCGGGACAGGAAACATTGCAAGTCGGCAAGCGCAACGTAGTGCTTTCCGAGATTGAGCCTGCAGGCAGCTACGCCATCAAGCTGATCTTCGACGACGGCCACGACAGCGGCCTGTATACCTGGGAATATCTGTACGAACTTGGCAAGTACCACGATGCCATGTGGCACGATTACCTGACCAAGATGGAAGCAGCTGGCGCAAGCCGCGACAAATAATCTGATTCCCTCCCCCTTGCAGGGGGAGGGCTAGGGAGGGGGTAGAATTTCTGGTTCACCCTCTCCCCGCCCCTCTCCCGCAAGCGGGAGAGGGAGTAAATACAAAAGGAGCAGTACCATGGCAAAAACCCATTTCGGTTTCGAAACCGTAGACGAAGCAGAAAAAGCCAAGAAGGTCGCGGGCGTCTTCACCTCCGTCGCCAGCAAATACGACATCATGAACGACCTCATGTCGGTCGGCCTGCACCGCATCTGGAAACGTTTTGCGGTCGGCCTGGCCAACGTGCATGAAGGCCAGCGCGTGCTCGACATCGCCGGCGGTTCCGGCGACATCTCGCGCCTGTTTTTGGACAAGGTCGGCAAGAGCGGCCAGGTCATCCTCACCGACATCAACAACGCCATGCTGCGCGTGGGCCGCGACCGTTTGCTGGACGAAGGCAAGGCTACGCCCACCGCACAATGCGATGCCGAACACCTGCCCTTCCCCGACAATTATTTCGACTGCGTGAGCATCGCCTTCGGCCTGCGCAACGTCACCCACAAGGACGCCGCCCTGCGTGAAATGCACCGCGTGCTCAAACCGGGCGGCCGCGTGATCGTGCTGGAATTTTCCAAGGTCGCCAAACCGCTGGAAAAAATGTACGACCTGTATTCCTTCAAGTTGCTACCCAAGATGGGCGAAATCATCGCCAACGACGCGGATAGTTATCGTTACCTCGCCGAATCCATTCGCATGCATCCGCCACAGGAAGAACTGAAGCAGATGATGATCGATGCCGGACTGGAGCGTGTTGAGTATTTCAACATGACGGGCGGAGTAGTGGCGGTGCATCGCGGCTACAAGCTGTAGCGGTACGAACAGTGACTCGAGTATAGGAACAGAGGAAACCGGGTATCGTGGAGAGTGACGTTTCGATGCTAAAGGATTACCTGCCCCTGATTGGCGCGGTAATCGGCGGCTTGCTTGTTATTGTTGGCGGCCTCGCCAGCAATACCTGGCTTGAATATATCCGGGAGCGCAAAATAGGGCGCACTCTGGCACTTGCGTTCAAGGCTGAAGTACAGGCACTGCTGGCAATAATAGAAGAGCGCGGATATATCGAAGGACTTCGCAAGGCAAAAGCCCACATCGAAGCAACCGGCAAATTCCAGGCTTATCAAGTCAGGGCGCAAAACAAACACTTCAGCGTCTTCGAAGCGAATGTTGGTCAAATTGGAATTCTGAAACCTCCTCTGGCAGAGTTGCTCTTCCGTTTCTACTCGCAGGCAAAATCCATCCTCGAGGGTATGGAGCGTTTTGATGAATTTGACCCGGCCACGGTTGACCCGATGGTGGCAATTGCCGCGTATGACGAAGTGCTGGGTATTTTCGAAGATACCGTGGCTGTTGGAAATCGAATTATCAAGGAAGTGTCCAGGTATTACTTGTGAGCCCGCACAGGACGCAACAATTTTCTCACCGGTTGTAATTTCCGAACCATGGTTCGCCATCCATTTTCCATACCGAAACTTGACATATTAACGAACCTCGTTAATATAGCTGCATGATCAAGTCGTTCAAGTGCTCCGACACAGAGGCTTTATTCAACGGCAAGCGCGTCAGGCGCTTTGTAAACTTTGAACGCGGCGCATTGCGCAAGCTGGAGCAACTTGATTTGGCACAAATTATTGATGATATGCGCGCCCCGCCGGGTAACCGGTTGGAAGCTTTGAAAGGCTACCGCAGCGGACAATGGAGTGTGCGCATCAACGATCAGTGGCGTGTGTGCTTTCGCTTCAAGAACGGCGAGGCACTGGATGTGGAGATCGTGAACTACCACTAGAAGGAACCGACATTATGCGTAAAGTTGCCCCTGTTTCCCCCGGCGAAATGCTGGATGAAGAATTCCTGAAACCATTGGGAATGACCAAGTATCGCCTTGCCAAAGAGATCGGCGTACCGCCGCAGCGCATTGGAGACATCATCTCCGGTAAGCGTGGCATCACGGCCGACACCGACTTGCGGCTGTGTCGTTTCTTTAGTTTGTCGGACGGCTGGTGGCTGCGCCTGCAGGCGAAGTACGACACCGAAATGGCGAAAGACGCCTTGGCTGAGGTGTTGAAGAACATTCATCCATGGGAGCGGATTGCTGCTTGAAGCAAGCGCAGCTTGGATTCCGTTACGAAACATTCCTTTTTGTTTTCAATTCATCATATAGATCGTTATGAGTACTCTACCCAAATGCCCCAAATGCAGTTCCGAATACACCTATGAAGACGGCGCCAACTACGTTTGTCCCGAATGCGCGCATGAGTGGTCAAAAGACGCGCCCGCCGATGCTGGCGAACAGGCCAAGGTATTCAAGGATGCCTTCGGCAATGTGCTGGTAGACGGCGACTCCGTGACGGTGATCAAGGACCTGAAGGTCAAGGGCTCTTCTTCGGTGGTGAAAGTTGGCACCAAGGTGAAGAACATCCGCCTGGTGGATGGCGACCATGATATCGACTGCAAAATCGACGGCATTGGCCCGATGTCACTGAAGACGGAATTTGTTAAGAAGGCTTAGAGGAACGTAACGATGGCGATCGAACTCTCCACGGAAGCGCGCAAGGAGGCCATTGCCTCCATCGAGCGCTACTTCCGGGAAAACATGGAGGAGAAGATCGGCAACATCGCCGCTGCAGGTTTGCTGAGTTTCTTCCTTGAAGAGATTGGGCCCAGCATTTACAACAGGGCCGTTGCGGATGCGCAGGAACGGCTGCAGGCGCGTGTGCAGGATCTCGACTTTGAAGTGCACGAAGACGAGTTTGCGTACTGGCGCAAGTACGACAAGAAACGCAAGGGTTAACGGAGTTACGGATGGGTGGCTGGGGTTGTCCGCATGAGGTTGATGGCAAATGCCAGAAGGTGCTGAATAAGCCCTGCGACATGGGCATGAAGGGTTGCGTGCTGGCCGGGCGTTTCCGCTTTGCCGACCCGAGCAAGAACCGTCCCAAAAAGACGCCGCATAACCAGACAGCCGAAACGCCTTCTTCAGGCGATGACCAGCAGTAGCCCTTTCGACCTGATCTACCGGGACGATCACTTGCTGGTGGCAAACAAGCCCGCCGGTTTACTGGCCGTGCCTGGTCGCGGCGAAGAGAAGCAGGATTGCCTTTCTGCGCGACTGCAAAAAGAATTCCCCGATGCACTGGTGGTACACCGGCTGGATATGGCGACTTCCGGCTTGATGATGTTTGCGCGCGGAGCCGATATGCAAAGACTGCTGTCGCTCATGTTCCAGGAGCGAGAGGTGGAAAAACGCTATGTGGCTGTGGTCGCCGGGAAGCTGGCGCTGGAGACCGGCGAGGTGAATCTGCCCATCGCGGCGGATTGGCCCAACCGGCCCTTGCGCGTGATCGATGCCGAACTGGGCAAGCCCTCGCTTACACGCTATCGCTTGCTGGGCGTTGATGCTGGCAATACCCGCGTGGAACTGGAGCCCGTGACCGGCCGCACCCACCAGCTGCGCGTCCACATGAAAGCCATTGGGCACCCCATACTCGGCGATGCGCTGTATGGCGATGCAGCCAGTGCGCCGCGACTGATGCTGCACGCCACGACCCTGAAACTGTTGCATCCGGCAACCCGCGCGCACTTGCATTTTGTAGATGCACCCCCATTCTAGAGTCTGGCGCAGGATCGCTACACGGTAGGTCGGGTTAGCGCAGCGTAACCCGACACCATGAGATAGAGGAAACGTCGGGTTACGCTGCGCTAACCCGACCTACAAAATTTGATTTCCTGCTGATCTATAATAGTTTTCTCCTTTTCAATTACGGAACTTCACCATGCCTCTGCCAAAAAGCATTCTGACCGCAACACTTGGTTTTATTGTTGTCGTTTCGGTAGTTATTGTTGGTTACATCTGGTTGGCTTTGCACTGGAGCTATTCGGAAGGTGAACGCGCCGGGTTCATGCAGAAGCTGTCGAAAAAGGGCTGGGTTTGCAAAACCTGGGAAGGCGAGCTTTCACTGGTAGCGCTGCCGGGTGCCGCGCCCGAGAAATTTATTTTCACCGTACGCGATGATGTTGTAGCTGACAAGATCAACCAGCAAGTCGGCCAACGCGTTGCGTTGACTTACGAGGAACACCGGGGCTTGCCCACTTCGTGTTTCGGCGATACCGCCTATTTCGTCACCGAGGTGAAACGCGTAACACCCTGATAACGTAACTGTAATCTGCTGCCCGTAGTATGCGGATAGCCGGTGCTATACTGCGCGCCGCCTTGAATTTGCCTGAATGAAGATAACCCCCAGAGGAATCAAATGAAACGCTTTGCAATATTGATGACCATCGTTTTTGCCTGCCTGACATTGCTTGCTACCAGCGCTGAAGCGCGACGCTTCGGCGGAGGCAGCAGCATCGGCAAACAGCGCACGATGAGCACTCCCGCACCAAGAACACCGGCTGCCGCACCTGCACCCGGCACACCGGCTCAACCTGCTGCTGCACCCCAACCTGCGGGTAACCGCTGGCTAGGTCCCTTGGCCGGTTTGGCCATTGGCGCCGGTTTGGGTGCATTGTTCGCCGGTGGCGGAATGGGTGGTATGGGCGGTGCCATGGGCACGATGTTGATGATCGTGCTGGCTGTGGTCGCGGTGATGTTTGTAATCTCCATGTTCCGCCGCAAACAAGAACCCGCGATGCAGTATGCCGCACCAGGCGTGCCGTACGCAGGTACGCAAGAACCTGTACAACAACCCTTGAGCGGCAGCGCACCTGCTGTTGCAGCCAATATCCCTGCTGATTTTCCGGTAGAAACCTTTTTGCGCAGCGCAAAGACCTCCTTCATCCGTTTGCAGGCAGCCAATGACCGCAAGGACCTGAACGACATTCGCGAATACACTACGCCGGAGATGTTCGCCGAGGTTTCCATGCAGCTGCAGGAACGCGGCGATGCGCCGCAGAAGACCGATGTGGTTGCCGTCAATGCCGAATTGCTGGAAGTAAATACCGAGAATGATTTCGCCATTGCCAGCGTACGCATGAGCGGCCAGTTGCGCGAGAACGACGGCGCGGCAGAGAACTTCGACGAGATCTGGCATGTACAGAAGAACCTGAAGGACAGCAAAGCGGTCTGGTTACTCGCCGGAATTCAGCAAATCTAAGCACTTTCTCAAGTAAACTAGAGGGCACTGGATTTTCCAGTGCCCTTTTTATTTTGCCCGACTATCAATGATGCGTTTCTTTCGATTACTCAAGATCATTTTTGTCGTTCTGCGTTTCGGTCTGGACGAATTTTTGCTGGCGCACGAAAAAACGAGCTGGATGCTGCGCCCGCTCAACTGGCTGCTGTTCTTCCGCAATACCTCGCGTCCGCGCGCCGAACGGCTGCGACTGGCGCTGGAAACGCTGGGCCCGATCTTCGTCAAGTTTGGCCAGTTGCTTTCCACCCGACGCGACCTGATTCCCCTCGATATCGCCGACGAACTGGCCAAGTTGCAGGACCAGGTTCCGCCCTTCCCTTCCGCGCAGGCCGTTGCTCTGCTCGAAACGGCTTATGGCAAGCCTTTGAGCGAAGTATTTGCCGAATTCGACGAAACGCCCGTTGCCAGTGCTTCGGTGGCACAAGTGCATTTCGCCACATTGCCGGACGGACGCAAGGCAGCAGTAAAAATTATTCGCCCCGGTATCCTGCGCGTTATTGATCACGACGTGGCGCTGCTGAAAATTTGCGCCAGCCTGATCGAGTTCTTGTGGGAAGACGGCAAGCGCCTGAAGCCCAAACTGGTGGTCGCCGAATTTGAAAAATACCTGCATGACGAACTCGACATGATGCGCGAGGCAGCCAATTGCAGCCAGCTGCGGCGCAATTTTGCCGATGCCAAATTGCTGCTGGTACCCGAAGTTTATTGGGACTGGTGCAACGACCAGGTGATGGTGATGGAGCGCATGCACGGCCTGCCCATCAGCAACATCGCGGGCTTGCGCGAGGCCGGGGTCGACCTGTCCAAACTGGCCTGCAACGGCGTGGAGATCTTTTATACGCAAGTGTTCCGCGACGGTTTTTTTCACGCTGACATGCACCCGGGCAATATTCTGGTGACGCGCGACGGGCGTTATGTGGCGATGGATTTCGGCATCGTGGGCACGCTCACTGTTTCCGACAAGAGTTACCTGGCGCAGAACTTCATTGCGTTTTTCAACCGCGATTACAAACGCGTGGCCGAGTTGCACATCGAGTCCGGCTGGGCACCTGCCGATACGCGCGTGGACGAATTTGAAGCGGCGATCCGTGCTGTGTGCGAGCCGATTTTCGACAAGCCGTTGCGCGAGGTGTCATTCGGCAAGGTGCTGCTGCGCCTGTTCCAGACTTCACGCCGCTTCGGCATCGAGATCCAGCCGCAACTGGTGTTGCTGCAAAAGACCTTGCTCAACATTGAAGGTTTGGGATTGCAACTCGATCCCGAGCTCGATTTGTGGAAGACCGCCAAGCCCTGGCTGGAACGCTGGATGAGCGAACAGGTCGGCTGGCGCGGCTTCCTCAAGGCCTTGCGCAGCGAAGCGCCGCGTTATGCCATGCTGCTGCCGCAACTGCCACGTTTGTTGCACGAACGCCTGAATGACGACCTTGCTGCGAAGGCTGCGCCTTTGTTGCTGGAGATGCTCAGGCAACAAAAAAAGCGCAATGCCTGGTTAATGGTCATTGCGCTTTTGTTGGGTGCTTCGGTACTTCTTACTGCTTATATTTACATCGTTTAAACACTACCCTTGAATGATGTTCCAACACGCTCTCCCCCTGATAAGGGGGAGTTGGAGGGGGTTTTGTTTGCACTGAAACCCAACCCCTCCCAACCTCCCCTTCTCAGGGGAGGAGTGTCGTAATTTGCCACATGGGAGATATTGATCAAAAGAACCCGCTCTCCATCAATTCCGTCGCCAGCAGTTTGTAGTCCGTCGCGCCCGGACTTTGCGGTGCGTAGGCGAATATATCCAGGCCGTGCATCGGACTGGTCGCCAATCCTACCGATTCGCCGATGCGCGTCTTGCACACCAGTTTGCCGTAACGTTCCTTGAGCTTGTCGTAGATGTCGTAAGACAGTTTGCGGCGGGAGTCGAAGCGCGTAACCACAATGCGACGCTCGAAGGTGCGCTGCAGTTTTTTCTCAAGCACGTTAAGCGCGGCATCCAGCCGGTGCACGCCGTGTTGCGACAGGTAATCTGCCGACACCGGGATCAGCACTTTGTCTGCCGCCAGCAGCGCATTCAGCGTAAGTACCCCCAGCATGGGGCAGCAGTCGATCAGGATGGGTGCGCCGGTCAGGATCAATTCTTCCGCGAGACCTTGTTTCAGCATCTTTGCTGCCTGTGGGTCGCTGCCGTACAAGGCGTCGATCTTGGCCAGTTCCAGTGTCGCAGGAATAATTTGCCAGCCGGCGGGCGTGTCGTGCATCAGCTTGGCCAGCGGAACCTTGTCGCGGAAAAATGCCGAGATATTCTTGGCTTGCAGGGTACCGTTCTTCAGGCCCGAGGAAATAGTCAGATGTCCCTGCGGGTCCATATCCAGCGCAATAGGATGCCGCTGTGCGATGGATAGCGCAGCGGCAAGATTCAGGCAGGTGGTAGTCTTACCCACGCCGCCCTTTTGGTTGAATACGGCGATGACCGCCATGTTCTCTCCTGAGGTAGTGGGTTCGGATTAGGCTATTTTGCGGGGCTTGTGGCTTCGGCCGGGGCGTTGCCCCTTAACGTTCGCTACGCTCACGTTAGCCTTCGCCGAAAACCGCGCGCAAATCCGTCACTCAACCGTGACGGATTTAGCCAAATTGCGCGGTTTGTCCACATCCGTTCCCTTTTGCAATGCTACGTAATATGCCAACAGTTGCAGCGGGATGGTGTGCAGAATAGGGCTCAGAAAACCTGCGTGTTCGGGCATTTGCAGGATATGGATACCTTCGGCTTCCTTCATGTGGGTATTGGCGTCGGCAAAAACATACAGCTCGCCGCCACGCGCGCGGACTTCCTGCAGGTTGGATTTGAGCTTTTCCAGCAGGGCATCGTTGGGCGCAACCGAAACCACGGGCATATCCTTGTCCACCAGTGCCAGCGGGCCATGCTTCAATTCGCCCGCCGGATAAGCCTCGGCATGGATGTAGGAGATTTCCTTGAGTTTGAGCGCGCCTTCCAGTGCGATCGGGTAATGCATGCCGCGCCCGAGGAACAGGGCGTGGTGCTTGTCGGCAAAATGTTTGGCCAGTTCGGCGATCTTGGGCTCCAGTGCCAGCACTTTTTGCACCGCGGCGGGCAAGTGACGCAATTCATGCAGGAATTGCTGCTCGCGTTCCTCGCTCAGGCGTCCGCGCAGCTTGGCCAACACCAGCGTCAGCAGGAACAGCGCAGCCAGCTGGGTGGTAAAAGCTTTGGTCGAGGCCACGCCAATCTCGGGGCCGGCGCGCGTCATCATGCGCAGCTTGGATTGGCGCACGATGGCGCTTTCCGGCACGTTGCAGATCGCCAGCGTGAACATGTGCCCGGTTATCTTGGCATGGTTGAGCGCAGCGAGTGTGTCCGCCGTTTCGCCTGATTGCGAGATCGTCACGACCAGTGTCTTGGGATTGGCAACGCTGGTGCGATAGCGATATTCGCTGGCCACTTCCACGCTGCACGGTATGCCCGCAATTTCTTCCAGCCAGTAACGCGCAACCTGCCCCGCATGGTTGCTGGTGCCGCAGGCCAGGATGAGGATGTTTTCAACCTGCGGGAAGATGGTGTTCGCTTCCGCACCAAAAATGCCGGGTACCATCGATTGGCTGTTGCACACCGATTCCAGCGTGTCGGCCAGCGCCTGTGGCTGTTCGTGAATTTCCTTCTGCATGTAGTGCTGGTAGTCGCCCAGATTTACGCTGTCATTATTGAGTTCGCTGACATGCATCTGGCGCTGCACGGCGTTGCCTTGCGCATCAAAGATGCGATAGTTGGCAAGATTCACCTCGACGACATCGCCCTCTTCCAGATACACCACGTTCTTGGTGACCTGCAGCAGGGCCGACATGTCGGATGCAACGAAATTCTCACCTTCGCCCACACCCAGCAACAGCGGGCTGCCCTTGCGCGAGGCGATCATCTGGTGCGGATTGTCAGCTGCGATAACGCCGATGGCATACGCACCCACCAATTGCGCCAGCGCCATCTGCGTCGCAACCAGCAAGCTGCCCTGCGCGTAATGGCTGTGGATCAGATGGGCGATGACTTCGGTGTCGGTGTCGGATGTGAATTCGTAGCCCTGTGCCGTCAAGTCGGTGCGCAGCGCTTCGTAATTCTCGATGATGCCATTGTGCACCACGGCAATGAGGTCGCGGCTGATGTGCGGGTGAGCATTGCGTTCGCTCGGTATGCCGTGCGTTGCCCAGCGTGTGTGGGCAATGCCGAGTTCGCCTGTTGTATTGGCGCTTTTTTGCGCAAGCTCGGCAACGCGGCCGGTACTGCGCACGCGGTCCAGTTTTCCGTCGCGCACCACCACCAGTCCGGCCGAGTCATAGCCGCGATATTCAAGACGCAACAAGCCGTTGACCAGAATGGGCACCACGTTGCGGCGCGCTACAGCGCCTACGATTCCACACATGACTAAGACCTCGTGAAGGGTAAAGAGGGAAGGAGAAAGCTAATACTTCCCCCTTTGAAAAAGGGGGATGGAGGGGGATTTTGTATCCAAGTACCGTTTAAATCCCCCCTAGCCCCCCTTTTACAAAGTGGGGAATCTATTGCCATAAAGAACTCGCAGTACGCAGATGTCACTTTTCAACTTTCACTTTCTTTATCGGCCGCTGCCAGCCGGGAATGGTTGTTTGTCTGCCGCGCGATATGGTCAGTTCTCCGGCAGGCGCGTTGATCGTGATGGTTGAACCTGCGCCTATAGTTGCGCCCTTGCCCACCGTTACCGGCGCGACCAGCTGCGTATCCGAACCGATGAAGGCATCGTCTTCGATGACAGTGCGGAATTTGTTGGCGCCGTCGTAATTGCAGGTAATGGTTCCTGCGCCGATGTTGACTCGGCTACCCACGGTGCAATCGCCGATGTAGCTCAAGTGGTTGGCCTTGCTGCCGTTGCCGATCTCGCTGTTCTTGATCTCGACGAAATTGCCGACATGCGCATCGTCATGCAACTTGGTGCCGGGACGCAGGCGAGCATAGGGACCGATGTGGCAGTTGGCACCTACTTCGCTGGAATCGATATGGCTGTAAGCCGCGATCTGCGTGCCTTGCGCGATAGTCGCATTGCGGATAACGCTGTAAGCCCCCACTCGCACGCGGTCGGCCAGCGTCACTTCGCCTTCGAAAATACAGCCGACGTCGATCTCGACATCGCGTCCGCAAACGAGGTTGCCGCGCACATCGATGCGCGCCGGATCCGCCAGCGTCACGCCTTGTGTCATCAATTGATTTGCCTGGGTCTGTTGCCAGACACGTTCCAGCGCTGCAAGCTGCACCTTGTTATTGATGCCCTCGACTTCCCATTGCTGCGACGGTTGTACGGTATGCACCGCCAGGCCTTGCTGCACGGCCATCGCCACGATGTCGGTGAGGTAGTACTCACCTTGGGCGTTGTTGTTGCCCAGCTTTGCCAGCCAGGCGCGTAATTTTTCGGTCGGCGCCAGCAGGATGCCGGTATTCACTTCCGTGATCTCCAGTTGTTCTGCTGTGGCGTCTTTCTGCTCGACGATGCATTGCACGTCGCCCTGCGCATTGCGCACGATACGGCCATAGCCGGTGGGATTGTCGAGATTAACGGTGAGCAGCACCAATCCTTCGCCCGCCTGCTGCATCTGATGCAGGGTGCTGTGCTGGATCAGCGGCACATCACCGTACAACACCATGGTGTGGCTGCCGTCCTTGAGATGCGGCATCGCCTGCTGCACCGCATGGCCGGTGCCAAGCTGCGGTTCCTGGATTACGAATTTCGCCCCGTATTGCTGCATCGCCTGCGGCACTGCCTCGCCGCCATGACCGTACACCACGCACACCTGCTGCGGCTGCAGCGAAGTCGCGCAATCCAGCACATGCTGCACCAGCGGCTTGCCCGCCAGCGCATGCAATACCTTGGGTTTGTCGGAATACATGCGCGTGCCCTTGCCGGCAGCGAGAATGACGATGTTCAGAAGGCTCATGTCAGTGCGAATATTGAAGATGCCGGATTATAGCCGAAGGCGGGGTGCTTACTCACCTGTACAAAGGTGCCACGCCTGCCGCTTCACCTGTCCAGCGGACTGACCACGCCCCGGCCACCTTTGTTCAGCACATGGGTGTAGATCATGGTGGTGGAAACGTCGGAATGGCCAAGCAACTCTTGCACGGTGCGGATGTCGTAGCCGCCTTCCAACAAGTGGGTGGCAAAAGAATGGCGTAGTGTGTGCGGAGTTGCGAATTTTGTTATGCCGGAAGCTGTCACCGCTTTTTTCATGGCGCGCTGCAACAGCTTCTCATCAATATGGTGGCGGCGTTCACGTCCGCTACGCGGATCAACCGAATAACTGCCGGAAGAGAATACATATTGCCAGGCCCATTCTGTAGGCGCCTTGGGATATTTGCGCTCCAGTGCATCTGGCAAAAATACCTCGGCCATCCCCTTGCCCAGATCATCCTCATACAGGCGGCGTCGCTTTGCCAAATGCGCCTGCAAATCTGAAATCAATGTTTCCGGCAGCATCGTGACCCGATCCTTGGCACCCTTGCCATCGCGGATCAAAATCTCGCGCTGGCCAAAGTCGATGTCCTTCACCCTCAATCGACAGCACTCCATCAACCGCATGCCTGTGCCATACAACAGGCGCGCCATCAAACTGTAAGTGCCTTCCATGCGCTCCAATACCAACGCCACCTCGGCGCGATTCAATACCGAAGGCAGACGCTGCGGTTTTTTTGCCCGCACCACATCATCCAGCCAGGGCAACTCAATCGCCAACACTTCGCGATAAAGAAACAGCAGCGCGGAAAGCGCCTGATTCTGCGTCGAGGCCGACACATTCCCTTCGACTGCCAGATGTGACAAGAATGCCTCCACCTCGGCTGCGCCCATATCCTTCGGGTGGCGTTTGCCATGAAACAGAATGAAACGTTTTATCCACTGCAGATATTGCGTTTCTGTGCGGATGCTGTAATGCTTAACCCTGATCTTGTCGCGGACTTGATCGAGCAGCTTTGGGGGAGTTGGTACACGCGGTGTAGTTTCGTTAACCATCTCATTGCCTCCGACTTGATAGACTCAAGACAAACAAAGGGTTACTAACCAGAATGAGCCAGATTATACACCGCAGTATTCCAGGATATACACCGATGACGGTGTCTACATTACGTTGGGCGCAATAGCATGTGGCAAGGTTTCTTCCTGCTAATCTTGGTTGTGGTAGTTTGGGCTCTAATAGAACGAACGCCACCTTTGACTTGTCCGCATTGCCATCGTTTCAATGCCTTTTGGCGCAAGAAGACAGGTCGCAGTTTTAGTGATGTGGATGCCGATGAGTGTCTAATTCGCCGTTCGGACGAGCTTATGTGCAAACGATGCAGCCAACCCTATTGGATAATTTGGGATGATTTTGATGGTCACTGGGCTACCAAAGAACTTCAACGTCGGCAGTAAACTGCCCAACCCGTCGTTCAAGCGGGACGCGCTAAAGCGCGCCCCTTAACTTTACGTTAGACCCTTGAAGGAGAACATATGAGCCCTGAATGGATAGGTGCAATTGCTGGTGTAGTTGGTGCTGTCGCGGCAATAGTAGCTTGCTTTCAAGCAAGCGCTGCTCGACGCGCTGCGGTTGAAGTAAAAGTGAAGGTTGATCAAGTCAATTCAAACCTTACCACTCTCACCAATTCGCCTCTCTTTAACTTTCGCGGTGCAAACATGAACATTTCTGGTGCATCGGGCGGTGCCGGTGGCTCCGGTAGTGCAGGAGGTGGCGGTGGCGGCAGTACATTTGGTGAGGGCGGTGCCGGTGGCCACGGTGCATAAACTTCCGCAACACGGGTCTAACCCTACGCTCAAGTTCGCTCCCTCCGGTCGCTGGGACGCGCCTTCGGCGCGCCCCTTAGCTGCACGTTAGGGTACTTCATGCTGCATGAAAGCGAGACATACCGCGAAGCGAAGCAAGTCAAAGACGTATTGGCTTCACACGATGCCGTGTTCCGTTATTGCTCCTTTGAGTCCGCAAACTTGGAGGGCGGAGACTTTGATGATGTGTTTATTTCCTGCGAGTTTCGCGATCTCGATTTCTATTGGGGCATGTTCAACTTGGCGTTATTTCTTAACTGCAAGTTCGAACGCTGCACATTTCGTGGTACGTCATTTGCTGGTTGCCGGTTTATGGAATCCACGTTTGCTGACTGTCGTTTCCTGAAAGATAATCTTGCTGCCCCGTGTGACGCACCGGACACTAAACTTTTCGCTTGTAGCGCAGAGAACTGTGAGGGATGGAATGAGTTGTTCGACAATCGCGTACCCTAACCCTACGCTCAAGTTCGCTCCCTCTGGTCGCTGGGACGCGCCTTCGGCGCGCCCCTTAGCTGCACGTTAGCCATTCATTTCAACTATCCACTTAGGAGCAACTCTATGAAGAAAATATTTCTCATCACTACCTTTGGAATGCTGCTTGGACTTTCCTCGCAAGCCAACGCTGGAAAGGTTATGTTTGGGCAGCAGGATTCAATCCACTTTGTCGCTAACACCACAATTCCTGGCCCAAGCGGCTCTCGCCTGTTCCTTGGCCATCTCGTAACAATGCATGCGTTCTTGTTGCCCTACTACGTTGAGAGCAAAGGGTTGGTTCTGGGCGTTTCTGGCGAGTCCAAAAAATACATTCCTCTCCCCGCTGAACAGCAGCTCGCTGAGTTCAAGAAGGCAGGATTCCTCCCTAACGACTTGCCGACTCCCGAACTAAGTATTTTTGATTATGTCTTTGGCTTCTCGCTAGAGCTATTGCTGTTGGTCGCAATTGGCTACCCCCTCCTTAAGAGCCGGTTTGCGAAGAAAAATGGCTAACCCTACGCTCAAGTTCGCTCCCTTTGGTCGCTGGGACGCGCCTTCGGCGCGCCCCTTAGCTGCACGTTAGGTTACCGAATGCGATTACTGATAATCATTACATTTTGTTTGGCTTCAAGCTTCGCTCTTGCCGGTGAGGAAAATCTCATTGGCTCATGGGAAGGTGGTGACACTGCATCAATGGCAATTTATGGAACCATGCATATCTCAAAGGAAAGCATCACATGGGGTGGACATAACAAATACAATCCAAAATGCACAGTTACTTACACAATCGTACCCGAAGAGTTCGGTGTCACATTTAAAGATCAAACCGGCAAAGTTTTTGTTACATCACCAGACAGTAAGTTTTCCACTTACCTGCTAAAGATCTCCGGTGGCAAATGCACATTGGGAATTTCGCACTTTCGCTTAACCTTCCCGTTTGAAAATGAATTTAGCTATCTTGCCATGGTTGAATATCACAAATCAGACACCTTAGACAAACCTATGGGCTGGGTGCACTTTTACATGCGAAAATGAAAATTCAAATGAAAGGCAACCTAACCCTACGCTCAAGTTCGCTCCCTTTGGTCGCTGGGACGCGCCTTCGGCGCGCCCCTTAGCTTCACGTTAGCTACCTAGAAAGCCTATGCGCCCATTTACCTTTCTTATCTTCGTTGCCCTATCGGTGCCAGCCCTTTGCATGGCAGCCCCTGATCAGGGCGTCCCCGATTACATTGCTCCGGCACAGCAAACAGTCTTAAAGGCTTGGATATCTGAACACCCTGAGTTCCGTGTTGCTAATGACAAAGACTGCGAATGCTCTGACGACATTGCGGAACTTCGCAAGGGTGATGGTGGAGTGTGGAAGGCCAATCCAAAGTTTCATCCGTACTATGTAAGCGGTGATTTCAATAAAGATAAACAATTGGATTTTGCCGTCATACTCATCAAACAAAGTGAGAAGGGGAAACACTTTCTGGCGATCTTCAACGGCCCTTTCAAAAAACACTCAAAGCCAGCTTTTCTTTCAGCAGAGGATGGCGCTTTGTTTTATGGTGCGCCCCGACCCAAACCCTACAGCCTAATCGTCGGAGTGTTTGGTTCTGAGGGCGGCGCTCTAAAAGCTAAAGGAGCAAGCTATGAGTTTGCTGAAGATGAGTGATGCAAAGGCAGCTAACCCTGCGCTCAAGTTCGCTCCCTTTGGTCGCTGGGACGCGCCTTCGGCGCGCCCCTTAGCTGCACGTTGGGCATCATGACAAGCCACACGGACTCTGAAATCGCCAAGGAACTCTTGGGGTATCACCGAATGGCGCTCGATAGCGAGAATATCCTTCGGCGGCAAGGCGCATCATGGGCACCCGATCTTCTTTGGGACCTCAGCTTCCACGATCCGGCCCATTGTTGGCGTGTTATACAACTTGCTGCGATGGATAAACCAAATGACGATGCGCTGCTGTTCTTTGGTGTGACTGTCAGTAGTTTGTTGCGCGATCATCCAGAGATTATTGATACCATTGCACGAGATGTTCAGGAGAATCCAATTCTGTCTGAGGTGATGTCCTGGGTGGAAGAGGATGATGCAATTGAACCGTCTGTTTGGTCACGGGTAGAATTTCTATCAAACATTAAGCGATGAAAACTTTACTGCCCAACCCCACGCTCAAGCGCGACGCGCCTTCGGCGCGCCCCTTAGCTGCACGTTGGGCGGCTACATGAGACTGGCAACCGATCCGATTCTGCGACAAGCACTGCATGGGCTGTACGTCGCACTGTTCAACGCCAAGCGCGCTTGTCCAGAAGACTTTCATGGTGGACGGCTTACGACGATCCAGACCGCCATAATGGGCATCGAGGATTACGGCTGGCTAGTCGTCGGCGTTACAAGAGAAGCTCTCGACCTTTTGGCGACTGCGGATTTCAACAAGAACAAGTTGCCTCGGCAACTCTGCCGAGGACACATCATCAACCGTATTGATACAACACGGTTGCTGTTCGAGCACAATGAACCAATGGGTCTTGAGGAATTTTTCAAAGTCTTCTTGAATGCCGATCGCACAGTCATCATGCTGAACAAACAGAACGATCACACCAAGCCATTTCCCGATTACATCAAGATCGACAACCCCGATGCAATGCTCTTTCCGAACGGCTCACTTATGAGTTGGAAGCACCGGAAGAAGGAACGGGAGTATCTGCGGCAATTGCATGCAGGGCTAGTGGTGAGAGGGCAAAAATGACAACCCGCCGCCCAACCCTACGCTCAAGCGGGACTGCGCAAAAGCGCGCAGCCCCTTAGCTCCACGTTAGGCAAACACCGATGCACTTTGACGAATCATTGATCATCGAATTGCGAGCTGCGGCCCGTTTGCTGCTTGATGACAAAGCGCATTACGTTCAGCGCTTGGAAAGTCTCGCGGGGGCCTTCGCCGGGAAAGAGAGCGCACTAGAAGACATCATCTATGATTTTGGAGAAGTGACGGTGCGCCTAGAAGCAATGATGGTGTGCAAACTCATGCCCAGCATGGACCGGCAGCGTATCTACCAAGACCTTTCTCTCGCGGAAAAAGATGCTGAGTTGAAGAAGTGGGCAGGCATTCTATTTCGGCAGGAACACATTAACGAAACGGCTGCAGCCATTTTTGCGGAGAAAAGAAATGCCTAACCCTACGCTCAAGTTCGCTCCCTCCGGTCGCTGGGACGCGCCTTCGGCGCGCCCCTTAGCTGCACGTTAGCCGCAAACCATGAAACGCACATATCTGATTCTTGCCTTGACGCTCATGTGGTCCGCATCCGCAGTAGCGGACGTACTGGTACAAGCTCGTACCTGGACATGGAGGGTGTCCGTTGAATCGATAGGGGAACCTTGGAAAGACGACTGTACATTAAAGCTAGTTGCAGAAACGTACCAGCTCAAGCGAGATATAAACATAAAGCGCCAAGGTGTTAACTGTGCTTTGTTCGGCCCCATCGGTATTGCCGTCTCCGACACTGAGAATCGTGAAGAAACATATGTCTTCTTAGAAGCTGCGCGTGGGGGTGACGGCGATCACTCAGGGCCCATTGTTGAGGTCTACCGCCTGAGCAAACTGGGCTTAAAGAAACTTGGAGAAAATGAACTTTTCGAGGCCAGCTATCAACGTTCTGGGCAAGCCATAACTTCAGTTACGGTTCAAATCAGGGACTGGTCGCTAATGTGATGGCGAGGATGGGCAGCAAATGCCCGCGTGAAGAAACGACAGCAGGCTGGTACTCCGCCGTGGAAGTGACTTCGCTTTACTCACCGCTCATCGTTGAAATCACGGCTGCTGTCAACGGCAAGCAGTATGCTGTTCGGTCTGTTTACTCACCACCCCGCGGATTTGACTTTAAGGACCCAGAGGCTTCGCAATTTATTTTTGAAGCGATGAGAAAGGCCACTGACATGCTCACCGAAAGTATCAAGGCAGATGCGAATAGAACCTAACCCTGCGCTCAAGTTCGCTCCCTTTGGTCGCTGGGATGCGCCTTCGGCGCGCCCCTTACCTTTACGTTAGCTGTCATGATTTGGTTACTATTCTCCCGCCGACGTCGAGAAGAATTCAAGCGTTGGTTTCTCACGCCCGCAAAGTGGTGGGAGAGGCTCTTGGCAGCACTAGCCTCTGCCGTTGTTTTCGCCATCGTTGGATTTATAGTTCGACTTTTTGCCGCGCCCTTACCGTTGCTACCTTTGGAGGCACTATTTCACGTTATCCTGCTTTGGTCTGGTCTGTCGGCACTTGGTGGGGTAATACTCGGCATGCTCTTTCCGAAGGTTATGATCTGCGTCGCATATCCATTTTCATTGCTCAGCATAGAGGTTGATAAACGTTGATGTTTCTAGGTTGGATGGTGTGGTGCCAGGCGGCAATTACAAGGACATATTGACATTAAGCGCGGCTATCGCGCATATGGGAAACCCACTGCTGTGCGATTTGACTAAGATAACTGACAGTTGCTTAGCGGCAATTAAGACCGCAAAATGGTTGCGACATGCGAATGACAGGGAAATGAGTAATTTGGTTATTGAGATCGACATTGAGACATGTGAGACATAACACTACGGTCAACCTGACTGCCCGCAAGCTGCGCTTGGAGTTTCCCTCCGCGCTAAGCGCTCCGGCAGCAGGTTACCTACTACGTTAAGTGGCTCCCCAAAATTCACGAGACAGCATCACCCCGCAGTACTTTTGCAACATAACCAGTAGTCACTCAAAGAAGGAGCAAACATGAACTGGTATCTCGAGGTATTGAAAAAGTATGCAGTGTTTAGTGGCAGAGCTCGTCGTAAGGAATACTGGATGTTCGTTCTATTTAACATCATCATCGCTTTCGCTCTAGGTTTCGTGACTGGTTTTATCGGGGCCGCTCTCGGTATCGGAACGGCTCTAAGCAGTACCACGAACATTATTTACAATTTGGCGGTGTTGATTCCAAGCATCGCTGTAGGCGTGCGAAGAATGCATGACCTTGGTAGAAGCGGGTGGTGGATTCTTTTTCCGGTGGTCAATTTGATTTTCCTGTGCTTTGACAGCCAGCCCGGTGAGAATGAGTATGGCCCTAATCCGAAGATCGACTGACCATGCAGTGCATAGAGATGCCGTTTTACACACGCTGCATCTCTGTTCCATCCTGTAGCCGAGGGGACGGCCTTCTTCTTGAACGTTAGATAATGGAGGCTGCCCTCCCCCGCAATCGTTGACCCCCTAATCCACCAGGAGTGTTTCATAGCCAAAATTTAGATGCCACTATAATCAAGTGCATTGGTCTTATTCGCTACCCTTTTACCCTGGCAAACAGTAGACTGATGGCAGGTGGAATTGGCTTTCTCTTGTCAGTTTTGCCGGCATTTGTTTTGAGTTTTGACGGTGCACCTTTCTGTCGTAATTCTATGCAACGCTGTTGCTGAAGGAGACGAAGATGAATATCCCTTGCATGCACTATTTTCCCGTTTTGGACGATGCCGCCATTCAGGCGATGCTTGATTCCTGGCGCACTGCTTGCCCCGCAATGGGTGTGTTGGCGCTGTTGCCCGAGGCGGAGCAAGGCGGTGCCGAACGTTTGCAGGCAATCTGTGCGCGAGGCAAGACTCCGCTGGTCGGTGCCATTTTCCCCGCGTTGATCGAGAGCGGTGAATTTCGCGCACAAGGTGTATGGCTGCTGCGCTTTGACACGATGCCGTATGTGGCGCTGCACGAAAATCTTCCCCATGATGCGGCGGGCGCCGCGCAGGCTGCAGAGCGGATCGGCAGTCAGGTGCGTGCGCAGATTGATGACAATCCTCAGGTGACACTGTTCTTGTTGTTCGATTCGCTGGTGCCCAATATCAGCACGCTGCTGGACGAAATCTATCTGCAACTGGCAAACCGCGTGCATTACGTCGGCGCGAATGCAGGCAGCGAAACCTTTCAGCCCATGCCCTGCCTGTTCGACAACGAGCGCATCATCCAGAACGGTGTGTTGCTGATGTTGTTGCAACCGCACTTGGGTGCAACGCTGGCCCACGGCTATAACGCTCCGCCGAAGATGATTTCGGCAACGTCCACCGACGGCAATCGCATCAAGCAAATCGATTGGCGCCCTGCCTTCGATGTATATCAGGAGCTGGTGCGCGCACAATCCGGAGTTGAGGTTACGCGCGAAAATTTTTACCAGCATGCAGTGCATTTTCCGTTCGGCATTATTCGCGCCAACCATGAAGTTCTGGTGCGTATTCCGGTGGCGCTGGAGGAGGATGGTTCGCTGTTTTGCGTGGGCGAAGTGCCGGCCAATGCCGTGCTGACCTTGCTTGAGGCGCCCAAAGTCGATTCGCCGCAAACGCTGCAGACGCTGGTGAAGGGTTTGGGCACGCTCAATGGTGACTTGGCCGGAAGCGAGTTGTTATTGTTTTATTGCGCAGGTAGACGGTTGCACCTCGGACTGGAGGCGGCCACCGGCGAACTGCACCAGTTTTCACTGCTTACCAAAGCATCGTCGGTTGCCGGTGCGCTTTCGCTGGGAGAGATCGGCAGTTCGCTTCAATGGGGCTATCCGCTATTTCACAATGCAACGCTGGTCGCTACGCGCTGGAATAATGACTAGTGATTGAACACGGTTACATCCTGAGCATTTTGTACGAGATGGCGCTGGTCATCGGTGGCGAGGTCAGCGTCAAGCCCTTGCTCACCCGGATGTTGCAGCGTTTGCTTTATCACACCTCTTTTCCTGCCGGTTTTGTGTGTTTGCAGGTGCCCTCGGTCGGAGCCGATTCAGAGGGCATGATCGAGGTGCGTCTCGATGCGGCTGTTGGCGACTACGAACTGGCTGGCCTGATCGGGCAGACGCTTCGTTTGCCCGCGAGTTTGCTGCTGGGAACAGCAGAGCGCGGTGAGAATGAAACCCTGGCCGCGTCACTACCGCTTAAATTTAGTCACTACCGGGCTTTTCTGCGTTTGCCTATCGATGGGCAGGGCGTGATAGTTTTACTTTCGCCGCACTTGCCGGATAGTGATTTGCCGCTGACGCAGCTGTTTCAGCCAGTGATGGCCAATCTGGCCAAGGCGATTGTGCTGTGCCGGGCACACGATGCCTACACCGGCAGTTTGATCGCCGCACGCGATACCAGCCAGATGGCGCTGGCGACCAGCGAGGAAAAGTTTCGCGCCATCAGCGCCGCTGCACTGGATGCGTTGATCATGGTCGACGACAACAGTGCGCTGGTTTACTGGAATCCGGCGGCAGAACGCATTCTTGGTTACCGCGCCGACGAGGCACTGGGCCAACCTCTCCACAAGTTGTTAACGCCACAGCGTTACCAGGAAAGTGCCATTCAGGGCTTCAGTGCATTTCGGCAAAATGGACAGGGCGCAGTCGTCGGCAAGACAATCGAGATTGAAGCTCTGCACAAGGATGGCCGCGAAATTCCGGTAGAACTGTCGATCTCGGCACTGAAAATCAATGGCCATTGGCATGCTGTCGGTATCCTGCGCGATATCAGTGAGCGCAAGCATGCCGATCAGGAAATGCGCTTGCTCGCAGCAATTGTTGAATCTTCAGATGATGCAATTCTTAGCAAATCGCTGGACGGCACCATATTGTCGTGGAATGCAGGAGCAGAAAAGTTGTACGGCTTCTCTGCCGCCGAAATCAAGGGCAAGCCAATGTCGTGGCTGGTACCTGCCGACCGTCCGAATGAAATTGTCGATTTGCTGGAGCGTATCGGCCGCGGTGAGCAAATCAAGCGTTACGAAACCATACGCGTGCGCAAGGATGGTGTGCATCTGCCCATTTCACTGACTGTTTCTCCGTTGCGCGACGCTTCGGGGAATATTGTTGGCGCTTCAGCGATTGGCCGCGACATCACCGAGCGCAAACGGGCCGAGACAGAGTTGCGACAAAGCGAGGCCGGACTCAAGGAAGCGGAACGCATTGCTTTACTGGGCAATTGGGAACTGGATCTGATTGCCAATGTTTTGAAATGGAGCGATGAGATTTATCGCATCTTTGAGCTGGATGCCGATCATTTTGGCGCTACCTATGAAGCCTTTTTGAATGCGATTCATCCGGATGATCGCGACATGGTCAACCTGGCCTACACCGATTCGCTCAGGAACCATACAGCCTACGATATCGTTCACCGATTGCTGATGCAGGATGGCCGCATCAAGTATGTCAACGAGCGCTGTGAGACCAGTTACGACGATGCCGGGCAACCGTTGTTATCGGTTGGTACGGTGCAGGACATCACTACGCGCCGCATTGCCGAATTGGGCATGCAAAAATCCAACCGTGCTTTGCATGCCCTGAGTACATGCAACGGCGCGCTTGTTCGCGCTACTGATGAATCCCAGCTGCTGAATGATATTTGCAACATTCTTGTTTCCATAGGCGGATACCAACTTGTCTGGGTAGGTTTTGCCGATAACGATGAGGCAAAGAAGGTGCGAGTAGTTGCAGGCGCGGGCGCTCATTCCGATTATCTGGATAACATCCAGGTCACCTGGAACGATTCCCCGCAGGGACAGGGTCCCACGGGAAGCGCAATTCGCATCGGCGAATTCCAGGTAGTTCAGGATATTCTGCATGACCCAAAATTTCTGCCCTGGCGCGAGCAGGCTGTTGCGCGCGGGTATGCATCAAACATCGCTTTTCCGCTGTTTGATGACAGCAATCGTGCATTTGGCGCAATGAGCCTGTATAGCAAGGAGCCGAACGCTTTCGATGTGGACGAAATCAAATTGTTGCAGGAGTTGGCCGGCGATCTGGCTTTCGGCATACGCATGTTGCGTCTGCGCATTGAGCGTGATCACCTGCATGACAAGCAGCAGCAAAATGACGAATCAGTCAAACAGGCGCTGGCCGGTACCATTCAGGCAATTGCGCTTACTGTGGAAAAACGTGACCCTTATACCGCTGGTCACCAACGCCGCGTAGCAAACCTGAGCGTGGCCATTGCCGGGGAACTCGGCCTTGCCGATGAGCGCATTACCGGCTTGCGCCTGGGTGCCACAATCCATGACATCGGCAAGATCTATGTTCCCGCCGAAATTCTTACCCGACCCGGAAAACTTTCGAAGATTGAATTTGAACTCATCAAGACTCACCCGCAAGTGGGCTTCGAAATCATGAAGGACGTGAAATTTCCCTGGCCAGTGGCGGAGATGATTCTGCAACACCATGAACGTCTGGATGGCAGCGGTTATCCTCAGGGGTTGAAGGGCGACAATATTTTACTCGAGGCCCGCATCCTGACTGTGTGTGACGTGACTGAAGCCATGATGACGCATCGTCCTTATCGTGCAGCACTCGGGCTTGATGCTGCCCTTGCCGAGATCGCCAAATATCGCGGGATCTATTTCGATCCGGCTGTGGTCGATGCCTGTTTGCATTTGTTCCGCGACAAGGGGTTCAGTTTGCACGGTTAGGGTTCTGTGTGCAGATCAAATGACCTCCGGTAAAGCCGGATGCTTATGGGTGAGCCCCTCAAAGGGGCCAATAAAAACCAAGCGCCGCCCTCGGTGCACTCACTTCTTCCCCCTTTAGCTAAAGGGGGACTGAGGGGGATTTGAAAAACGTTGAGTTACCCACCCTTCCGCAAATCCCCCCTAGCCCCCCTTTTCCAAAGTGGGGAACGTCCGCGGCTCCCCCTTATTCTGCATGACTGCTGCATAGGTCAAACCCTTTTTGGCCCCCCGGCATAGCCGGGGGTTTACCTCACTGAATTAAGTAACTGAAGTAGTGCGCTCCAGCACTTGCCAGGCCAATCCCCGGCATACATTGCCAAGCACAGTCGGTAGCTCTTGCGGAATTTGTGTGTGCAGCAACAATTTGCTGGAACTGACGGCATACACCGGATCAAGAAGCCGTGATCGGTATTCCTGCATCAATTCGTCCAGTGTGCGTTCTGCCGCCATTTGTTGCCACGGGTTGGTTGGCCATTGAGATGGCAGCCCAAACGCGCGCGAATAGTTATCAAGATCATTGCGTACGGTGCGGATATCTTCGTGCGAATCGCGAAACGGTAGCAGCACGAGGCCGGACATTTCATAGAGTTGTTTGTCCATTTCAGGATCATTGGCTACACCATCAATGACACCGTACCAGTCGGGCATGCTTTCCAGCTTGGCAATTATTTTTTCAAATTTTTCCTGCGAACGTCCATCTAGTGGCGTATAGAGGCGCCCTTCGCGCGACAGGGGTTCGCGATAGTTGTCTGTCATCACCGCAATTGAACGTTTGCCCAGCAAGCCGAGGCCGTGACACAGCATGTGGGTTATGCTGGTCTTGCCTGTTCCTCCTTTGTTGCCAATGACACAAATAAGACGGTTCATCATGCTTGCCTCCGGGACGAGCCCGATTTGAACAAACTATTTTTGGGTTTGCGGTAGCATGATTCTAGGTATTTTGTCTGGAAGGATTGCGCCGAAAAGAGCGGTTAAATTGGCCCATTCATTTGTTTTATCAGGATTCTTTATCCAGTCAGATTTTAATTCCAGACAGTCATTTCTGGATTTTGTTTCCTTTTCGCTTAGTTCTTTTAATAACCATGATCTTCGTATATTATTGATCGGCAACTGATTTTTGTTGTCTGCACAGGTCGATTCTGGATTGTCGCAGCCACTTCTCTCTTAATTTTCAAGGAGTCGAATCATGCGCACCTTTGTTCTAGCTTTAGCATTACTTGTTGCAATCACCTCCACAGCCGTTCTGGCCAAGGATGCTCCCGTCAAAATGTCAAAGAAGGAATTGCAGTCCTTCCTTCCCGGTAAACATTGCAGTCGCTTCACCAAGGCCGGAAGTCTGCATCGCTGGACAAATGAACCTGATGGAAAATTCGTGGCTTCAACGAGCAACAAGAAGTATGGCTCCCCGCTTGGCGTCCACAATGTGACCGGATCCGGAACCTGGAAGGTCAATAACGAAGGAAAATATTGCATCGACATAGACTGGAAGCGCGAACCGGAAAGCTGGTGCTCATTCGTGCTTAAGGGCAAGGATGGCGAGTATTTCCTTGGCGTTGTGGATAAGGCTCACCGTATCGAGTTTGAGTAGCAAGTCAGTTTGCAACACAACAAAAAAGCAGCCGAAGCTGCTTTTTTGTTTGGTACTGAGATAACGCTGCTTAGTGCGTGTTCTTGCGTACTTGCTGGATCGCACGCAGTTGGGCGATGGCTTCTGCCAACTCGGCTTGCGCTTGCGCGTAGTCGATGTCAGAAACACGATTCTTCATCGCTTCTTCCGCGGATTGCTTGGCTTCCAGCGCACGTGCTTCATCCAGATCGGCGCCGCGAATTGCGGTGTCTGCCAGGATGGTCACGACGTTGGGTTGCACTTCCAGCATGCCGCCGGAAACGTAGATCAGTTCTTCCTGCTCCTGGTCCGGAACCTTGATGCGCACCGCACCGGGTTTGATGCGGGTCATCAGGGCGGTGTGGCGCGGGTAGATACCCAGTTCGCCCATCTCGCCCGGTACCACGACGACTTCGGCGAGGCCGGAGAAAATCTGCTCTTCGGCGCTCACCACGTCCACATGTACGGTCATTGCCATAATTGGCTCCTAATTATTATTGCAGCGTCTTGGCTTTTTCGACCGCTTCTTCGATTCCGCCCACCATGTAGAACGCTTGTTCCGGCAGGTGATCGTATTCGCCATCGACGATGCCCTTGAAGCCCTTGATGGTGTCCTTCAGGGTTACGTACTTGCCCGGGCTGCCGGTGAACACTTCGGCAACGTGGAACGGTTGCGACAGGAAACGCTGAATTTTACGAGCGCGTGCCACGGCCAGTTTGTCTTCCGGAGACAGTTCGTCCATACCCAGAATCGCGATAATGTCGCGCAATTCCTTGTAGCGCTGCAGCGTAGACTGCACTGCACGTGCCGTGTTGTAGTGCTCTTCGCCCACAACCAGCGGATCCAGCTGGCGGGAGGTAGAGTCCAGCGGATCAACTGCGGGGTAAATACCCAGCGAAGCGATGTCGCGGCTCAACACAACGGTGGAGTCGAGGTGCAAGAAGGTCGTTGCAGGAGACGGGTCGGTCAAGTCATCCGCAGGAACGTAAACGGCCTGGATGGAAGTGATCGAGCCAACCTTGGTCGAGGTAATACGCTCTTGCAGACGGCCCATTTCTTCAGCCAGTGTCGGTTGATAACCCACGGCGGAAGGCATACGACCCAGCAGCGCGGATACTTCGGTTCCGGCCAGTGTGTAACGGTAAATGTTGTCCACGAAGAACAGGATGTCGCGGCCTTCGTCGCGGAATTTTTCAGCCATGGTCAGGCCGGTCAGCGCCACGCGCAGACGGTTGCCGGGCGGCTCGTTCATCTGACCGAACACCATCGCAACTTTGGACTTGGAGAAGTCCTTGTTGTCGATAACGCCGGCTTCTGTCATTTCGTGGTAGAAGTCGTTACCTTCACGGGTACGTTCACCCACACCGGCGAACACGGACAAACCGCTGTGTTCCTTGGCGATGTTGTTGATGAGTTCCAGCATGTTCACGGTCTTGCCCACGCCGGCGCCGCCGAACAGGCCAACCTTACCACCCTTGGCAAACGGACAAACCAAGTCAATCACCTTGATGCCGGTTTCCAGCAAGTCAACGGACGGGGACAGTTCATCGAACTTGGGTGCAGCATGGTGAATGGGGCGTCTTTCGGTGCATTGGATTTCGCCAACTTCATCGATCGGGCGACCCAGCACGTCCATGATGCGGCCCAGTGTTCCGGTACCAACCGGTACCGAGATCGCTGCGCCGGTTGCATTAACCAGCATGCCGCGGCGCAGGCCGTCGGAGGAGCCCATCGCAATGGTACGCACCACGCCGTCGCCCAGTTGCTGCTCGACCTCGAAGGTCAGTCCCGCTTCGGCTGTCGAGTTGCCTGCGTCAGCCAGCTTCAGCGCTTCATAAACTTTTGGCATGTGGTCGCGCGGAAATTCGATGTCAACCACCGCGCCGATACACTGAACAATCTTTCCTTGACTCATTTTAAGATTCCCCGTCTAAATTAATTCTTAAACTGCTGCCGCACCACCAACAATCTCCGAAATCTCTTTCGTAATTGCTGCTTGACGCGCTTTGTTGTAAACCAGTTTGAGCTCCGCGATAACGCTCTTCGCATTGTCTGAGGCCGATTTCATTGCCACCATACGCGAGCTTTGCTCGGACGCCATGTTCTCGACTACAGCCTGATACACCAGTGATTCCATGTAGCGCACCAGCAACTCATCGATGACCTTCTTCGCATCCGGTTCGTAGATGTAGTCCCAGCTGCCCGAGGCCGTGCCGATCTGTTCGCCGCTGAGCGGCAACAGTTGTTCAACGCGCGGCTCCTGTTTCATCGTGTTGATGAAGTGGTTGTAGCTCAGGTAGATGGCATCGATCTCGCCGGCAACGTAAGCGTCCAGCATGATCTTCACGGCGCCGATCAATTTCTCGATGTGCGGTGTGTCTCCCAGGCCGGTCAGGTTGGATTTGACCTTGGCACCGACACGGTTCATGAAACCGAGACCCTTGTTGCCGATTGCGCAAACCTGCAAACCCTTGCCTTCGCCTTCCCAGCTCTTCATGCGGGTTACCGCAAGACGCAGCAGGTTGGTATTCAGGCCGCCGCACAAACCCTTGTCGGATGTGACGACGATGAGGCCAACGTTCTTGATGCTGTCGCGCTTGACCAGGAACGGATGCTTGTATTCCGGATTGGCGCGCGACAAGTGCGCCGCGACGTTGCGGATTTTTTCCGCATAGGGGCGGGCGGCTCGCATGCGTTCCTGCGCTTTGCGCATTTTCGCTGCGGCTACCATTTCCATCGCGCGCGTGATCTTGCGCGTATTTTCTACGCTCTTGATCTTCGTGCGAATCTCTTTGCTGCCTGCCATGATTTAGCTCCCGCTTAGTAGACTGCAGTTGCCTTGAATGCTTCGATGGCGGCTGCCAATGCCTTCTCGTTGTCGGCGGACAGGTCCTTGGTGGATTCGATTGCATCCATCAGGGCCTTGTTCTTCGAACCCAGGTGCGCATGCAGACCGGCTTCGAAAGCCAATACCTTGGGGATGGCCACGTCGTCGAAGTAACCCTTGTTCACTGCGAACAGCGTGGCGGCCATTTTGGAAATGGACAGCGGCGCATATTGCAATTGCTTCATCAGTTCGGTCACCAGACGGCCGCGCTCCAACTGCTTGCGGGTTGCTTCGTCCAGGTCGGATGCGAACTGCGCGAACGCAGCCAACTCGCGGTATTGCGCCAATGCCAGACGCACACCGCCACCGAGCTTCTTGATGACCTTGGTCTGTGCTGCACCACCCACGCGCGACACCGAGATACCGGCGTTGATCGCGGGACGGATACCTGCGTTGAACAAGTCGGATTCCAGGAAGATCTGGCCGTCGGTAATGGAAATTACGTTGGTCGGAACGAAGGCGGACACGTCGCCGGCTTGCGTTTCAATCACAGGCAACGCGGTCAACGAACCGGTCTTGCCCTTGACTGCGCCGTTGGTGAATTTTTCCACGTATTCCGCGTTGACGCGCGCAGCGCGTTCCAGCAAACGGGAGTGCAAATAGAACACGTCGCCGGGGTAAGCTTCACGACCGGGCGGACGGCGCAGCAACAGGGAGATTTGACGATACGCCCAGGCTTGCTTGGTCAAGTCATCGTAAACGATCAGTGCGTCTTCGCCGCGATCACGGAAGTATTCGCCCATGGTGCAACCGGCATACGGTGCCAGGAATTGCATTGCGGCGGAGTCGGAAGCAGTAGCGGCAACCACAATGGTGTAGCCCATCGCGCCGTGCTCTTCCAGTTTACGCACTACGTTGGCGACGGTCGAAGCCTTCTGGCCGATCGCAACGTAGATACAGGTCATGTTCTGACCCTTTTGATTGATGATGGCGTCGACTGCTACTGCGGTCTTGCCGGTCTGGCGGTCGCCGATGATCAGTTCGCGCTGACCGCGGCCGATAGGCACCATGGAGTCGATGGACTTCAAACCGGTTTGTACCGGCTGGTCAACAGACTTACGTGCGATCACGCCCGGAGCGACCTTTTCGATCTTGTCGGTCATCTTTGCGTTGACCGGACCTTTGCCGTCGATCGGCTGGCCCAGTGCGTTTACCACGCGGCCGCACAGCTCGGGGCCGACGGGCACTTCCAGAATGCGGCCGGTACACTTGACCGTGTCGCCTTCGGTGATGTGTTCGTATTCACCCAGAATAACGGCGCCGACGGAGTCGCGCTCGAGGTTCAGCGCCAAGCCGAAAGTGTTGCCGGGGAATTCCAGCATTTCGCCCTGCATCACATCGGACAAGCCGTGCACGCGAACGATACCGTCGGTCACGCTGACCACCGTTCCTTCGGTGCGCGCCTGGGTCAGTGCTTCGAAGTTATCGATGCGACTGCGTATCAAATTGCTAATTTCGGAAGGGTTGAGCTTCATCTGGATTTCCTCATTCTTGATAATTCTTTATCAGGCCAATATGTTTGCCATCAAGCCAGCGCGTTTGCCATTTCACCGAGTCTTGTGCGTGCAGAACCGTCGATCACTTTGTCTCCGGCGCGGATCACAACTCCACCCAGCAATTCTTTGTTAACCTTGCAGCTCAGTTTGATCTCGCGACCCAGGCTCTTCTTGAGCGAGCTGACGATTTTGTCTTTTTGTGCAGCGGATAACTCGAATGCGGAATCCACAACCACGTTGACAGTTTTTTCCGCTTCCGCCTTCAGGGCTTCGAACAACGCTGCAATTTCGGGCAACAATTGCAAACGCTGATTGTCGGCAAGGATGCGCACGAAGTTGTGTTGTTGCTTGCTGGCGCCTTTTTCGAGCAGTGCTTCCATCAGGCCTTCAACCTGTTTCTTGGCAACGCGCGGATTGGTAACGACGGCGATCATTTCCGGATGGTTGATCGCGTCGGCCAGAGACAGCAACATCTCCGACCACGCTTGCAGCGCTTTCAGTTGTTGCGCCTCATCAAATGCCGCTTGGGCATAAGGACGTGCTGTGGTTATGGCTTCGGACATGGCGATCAGATTTCCGCGACGAGTTTATCGAGCAGATCGTTATGCGCCTTGGCATCAATTTCACGACCGAGAATCTTGCCAGCACCGGCCAGTGCAATCGCAGAAACCTGCGTGCGCAACTGTTCCTTGGCGCGGAAAACTTCCTGGTCGATTTCTGCCTTGGCACCCGTGATGATGCGCTCGCCCTCAACCTTGGCCTGATTCTTGGCTTCTTCGACGATCTCGCTGGCGCGCTTTTCACCGCTCGTCACGATCTCTCCGGCTTTTTCCTTTGCTTCGCGCAGAATTTCTGCGGCACGCTTGGATGCCAGTTCCAGATCCTGCTTGGCGCGTTCAGCGTCAGCCAATCCGTCGGCGATCTGCTTCTTGCGTGCGTCCAGAGCGGCGATGATCGGCGTCCACACAAACTTCATGCAGAACCATACGAACAGCACGAACATGATGAGCTGGGCGAGAAGAGTTGCATTGATATTCATGCAAGCTACCTTTCTAAATTATGCGTTGTCGCTGACAGCGATTTACTTAACCACCGCAAACAGAACGTACATCGCGATACCCACAGCGATCATCGGAACGGCGTCGACCAGACCCATTACCACGAAGAACTGGGTACGCAACATCGGGATCAATTCGGGTTGACGTGCAGCGCCTTCCAGGAAGCGACCACCCAGAATACCGATACCAACTGCTGCGCCGAGAGCGCCCAGACCCATCATCAATGCGCCAGCGATGTACAGCAGTGCGTTTGCCATTTCCATTTGTATTTCTCCTGTTAAAAAGCTTAGTTAATGAAACCGAAAATTAGTGGTGTTCCTGATGCGCCATGTCCAGATAGACAACTGTCAGCGTCATGAAGATGAACGCCTGCAAGGTTACGATCAGGATGTGGAATATTGCCCAGCCCAACGACAGCAGAATTTGCGAACCGAACAGCGTAACGCCACCGAAAGAGAAACCCGCCCAGGCGCCGCCCATCAGTGCGATCAGGATGAAAATCATTTCGCCCGCGTACATGTTACCGAACAGACGCAGTGCCAGCGAGATCGGCTTGGCGATCAGGTTCACGCCTTCCAGCAACAGGTTGAACGGCATGCCCCATTTGCCGAAGGGTTGCAGGGTCAGCTCGCCCAGGAAACCGCCGATGCCTTTCATCTTCACGCTGTAGTACAACACCAGCAGGAATACGCCGATGGCCATACCGAAAGTTGCATTGGGATCAGTAGAAGGAACAACCTTGAAGAAGGGTACACCCAGCCAACCCATCACCAGCGGAACCCAGTCGATGGGGATCAAATCCATCAGGTTCATGCTGAGTACCCAGAAGAAAATGGTCAGCGCCAGCGGTGCAACCATGTTGTTCTTGGCGGTGAAGGAACCGCGTACGCTGGTGTCGATAAACTCGACGGCCCATTCACAGAAATTCTGCAACCCGCCCGGTGTGCCGCTGACAGCCTTCTTGGCCACACTGCGGAACATGAACAAAAACACCGCACCCACCAAGAAGGACATGATGAAGGTATCCAGATTCAGTGCCCAGAATCCCATTGCTTTGGCTTGTTCCGAGGTATGCGCAACGCCCCAAGTGCCATCCGGCAAATGCCCCCAGGTCAGATTTTGCAGGTGGTGATGAATATACTCCGCTGATGTTTCCGCTTCGCTGGACATGTTTTAGTCGCTATCTTCAGTCTTGATCTTCAAAAACAACCGGGCTGCCAACAGCACCGCTTGCCCCAACACAAAACCACCCAGAATACCAAGTGGTGAAAACTTCAGTACTGCCAGGCAGAGTCCCAGCAATACGACGACTGCCAGAAATCGCTCGGCAGCGTAGAAATACATGAGCCTTAATTGTAGATGTGCGTCTTGGGCAGAATGCAAAGCTGCTCGGGACATACGCCACGCCAGCAACGCACCATTGAGAACAGATACGCTCCCTCCACCTAACACCGCTATCGCATCATGCGGCGAGCCTTTCCAACCATAGACCACGCCTGCGGCGGCTAAAATAGTCAGGATTTGCAGCCCGACTACCTTGCGTGCCAATTTTTTTTCTTGGACCTCGGCTTTGAAAAGCGCGAGGATGATAGCGGCGTTTAGCGGAGGTGTCAAACGCTCTTGGTCGGTATCTGCTCCGTTTGCGCCTGACTTAGCGCCCTTTTCGGAGTCCACCGAGGAGTTCCTCCAAATGGTCATTATTGGAATATTCAATGACCAGTTTGCCTCCGCCTTTGCTATTGGCTTTGATTTCGACGCGGGCGCCCAGGTGGGCGCTTATTTCGTCTTGCAGTTGTTGCGTATCGCGATTATCTTTTTTGGCTGTTTTCGGGTTAGCCGATTTTGACGGCGATTGCTCGCCTTGTTGCTGCACCAGCTTCTCGGCTTCGCGCACCGACAGGCCTTCCAGAATGATCTTGTTGGCGAGCAGCACTTGGTGCGCACCTTCCAGCGACAGCAAAGCGCGCGCATGTCCCATGTCGAGCGAACCTTCCATCAGCATGTCTTGCACTGCCTGCGGCAATTTGAGCAAGCGCAGCAAGTTGCTGGCTGCGCTACGCGAGCGGCCGACAGCATCGGCTGCAGCCTGGTGTGTCATCTGGAATTCGTCGATCAGGCGCTGGATGCCGATTGCTTCTTCCAGCGGATTCAGGTCTTCGCGCTGAATATTTTCGATCAGCGCCATGGCCAGTGCCGCGTTGTCCGGCACCTTGCGTACGATGACCGGCACGATTTTCAGTTCGGCCAGTTGCGCCGCGCGCCAACGTCGTTCGCCGGCGATGATTTCATAACCGCCTTCCGCAAGTTCGCGTGCCAGGATCGGCTGCATCACACCCTGCACTCTGATCGAAGCCGCGAGTTCGTTCAGTGACGCTTCGTCCATGCGGCTGCGCGGCTGGTATTTGCCGGGTTTAAGCTGTTCGACTTTCAAGTCGCGCAGGACGTCGTTTTGTTTTGATGTGCTGTTGCCGGAAAGCAGCGCGTCCAAGCCGCGCCCCAATCCCTTGATCGGTTTTGCCATGATTTTCCCTTTGTTTAAACTTGTTATGCAGCGACTTGCGCGGTCGCGTTGTTCAGCATTTCACCCGCCAGTGCCAGATAAGCCAGCGTTCCCTTGGATTGGCTGTCGTGGTACAGCGCCGGAATACCGAAGCTGGGTGCTTCCGCCAGACGAACGTTGCGCGGAATAACGGTGCGGTAAACCTTGTCGCCGAAATGCTGCTGCAATTGGTCGGAAACTTGTTGTGCCAGTGCATTGCGCGGATCGAACATGGTGCGCAGCAAGCCTTCGATTTCCAGATCCGGATTCAGATTTTCGCGCACCTTGCGGATGGTGTTGACCAGGTCGCTCAGACCTTCCAGTGCGTAGTATTCGCACTGCATGGGAATCATCACTGATTTCGCGGCGCACAATCCGTTCAGCGTGAGCAGATTCAGCGCGGGAGGACAGTCGACCAGGATGTAATCGTATTCATGCAGGATTGGTTGCAACTCCTCTTTCAGGCGCATTTCGCGCCCTTCCACATCTACCAGTTCGATTTCGGCACCGGCCAATTCGCGGTTGGCAGGCAATATGTCGTATTTGCACGAGTCTGATTTGATGCGCGCCTCGGCAACGGTTTTTTCGCCCAGCAGTACGTCGTAAATGGTGGCTTCGAGATCGGCCTTGTTAATGCCGCTGCCCATGGTGGCGTTGCCTTGCGGATCAAGGTCGATCAGCAGCACACGCTGTTTCGCCGCGCCCAGACTGGCCGCCAGATTGACGCTGGTCGTGGTTTTGCCCACGCCGCCTTTTTGATTGGTGATTGCCAATATTTTGCTCATTTTTCTACCCCCAACACGACCAGACTACGAGCCGCTTCTAGTTTAGGAACACGCAATGTAACTACTTTTTCTACTTTAATTCCCTCGGGAAGCCGCGCCAGTTCTTGCTCCGGCGCTCCCTTCATGGCTGCCCAATGACCGCCTTCCGCCAGCAAATGGCGTGTCAGCGTGACAAAATCGGCTGCCTCGGCAAATGCGCGCGAAATAATCCCGTCAAACTTTTGCTGCACCTGCCACTGCTCAACCCGCTCGCAACGAACTTCCACGTTACTCAGACCGAGTTCGATGACGGCCTGCTGCACAAATCCGGTTTTCTTGCTGTTGCTGTCCAGCAAAGTGAACGACCATTCCGGCCGCATCACTGCCAATACAATTCCGGGCAATCCACCTCCACTCCCCACGTCCAGCCAGCGCCGAGGCCACAAATGCGGCAACACAGCCAGACTATCAAGCAAGTGGTTACTTACCATCTGCTCCTGATGTCGTATGGCGGTGAGGTTGTATACGCCGTTCCACTTGTGCAGCAGCGCCAGATAATCCAGCAATTTTTTTTGCTGTCCCGGCGTGACTTCCAAGCCCATTTCGGCGATGCCCGCCGCCAGTTCCTGTGCCAGCTTCATGCCGCTTTTTCTTGCTTGAAGCCCCGTTTCAAATGTACCAGCAACAGGGAAATCGCAGCGGGCGTTACGCCCGAAATGCGTGCCGCCTGCCCAAGTGTTTGCGGCTGATGCTGGTTCAGCTTCTGCCTGACTTCAATCGACAACCCGCGCACCACCGTGTAATCCATATTGGCAGGCAACTGCGTTGTTTCATAACCTTCCTGACGCGCGATCTCATCGTGCTGGCGCTCGATGTAACCGTGATACTTGGCCAATATCTCGACCTGTTCGGCGACACTCGCCGCGTCGGCGCTTTGCACTCCCGGCAGAGTCATCAACGACGCGTAGCTCACTTCGGGACGGCGCAACAAGTCATACAGGGAATATTCCCGCTCAATCTCTTTGCCCAACACGCGCTCGGCATCGGCCTTGTCCAGCATGCGCGGATTTACCCAAGTCGTTTTCAGGCGTTCCAGCTCGCGAGCGATTTTTTCGCGCTTTTCTTCAAAGGCTTGCCAACGAATATCATCCACCAGACCCAGGCGGCGGCCGGTCTCGGTCAGACGCATGTCTGCATTGTCTTCGCGTAATTGCAGCCGGTATTCCGCGCGGCTAGTGAACATGCGATACGGTTCGGAAATGCCGCGCGTAATCAGGTCATCCACCATCACGCCCAAGTACGCTTCATCGCGGCGCGGGCACCAGGGCTCCAGTTCTTTTGCTTGCAGTGCGGCATTGGTACCCGCCAGCAATCCTTGTGCTGCTGCTTCTTCGTAACCGGTGGTTCCGTTGATTTGTCCGGCCATGAACAGTCCGGCTATCGTCTTGCTTTCCAATGACATTTTCAGGCCGCGCGGATCGAAATAGTCGTATTCGATGGCGTAACCGGGACGCGTGATATGCGCGTTTTCCAGGCCCTTGATGGAACGCACCAGCGCCAGCTGCGTATCGTAAGAAAGGCTGGTCGAAATGCCGTTGGGATAAATTTCGTGTGTGGTCAGCCCTTCCGGCTCGAGAAAAATCTGGTGCGAATTCTTGCCGGCAAAGCGTGTAATCTTGTCCTCGATGGAAGGACAGTAGCGTGGGCCCACTCCCTCTATAACGCCCGTGAATAATGGCGATTCACCCAATCCATCGCGGATAATCTGGTGAGTGCGCTCGTTGGTTTGCGTCACCCAGCAAGGTAACTGGCGCGGATGCTGCTCGGCTCGGCCAAGAAACGAAAACACCGGAACCGGCGTATCGCCATGCTGCTCCTGCATTACGGAAAAATCGATGCTCCGTCCGTCGATGCGTGGCGGCGTACCAGTCTTCAATCGCCCGATGGGGAGCCCAAGTTCGCGCAGGTTTTGAGCCAAGCCAATGGATGGTGGATCGCCTGCACGTCCGGCTGGATAATTCTTCAGCCCGACATGAACCAGCCCGGCCAGGAAGGTTCCAGTCGTCAAAACTACTGTTTTAGCGTAGTAGCTCAGACCAAGCTGAGTCTGCACGCCAACCACATGTCCTTGTTCTATAATTAGTTTTTCAGCTGGCTGCTGAAAAAGCAGGAGATTTGGTTGATTTTCGAGACGCTTGCGGATCGCCTGTTTGTAGAGTGCGCGGTCAGCTTGTGCTCGCGTCGCGCGAACTGCCGGGCCTTTGGATGCATTCAGGATGCGAAATTGGATGCCACCTTCATCCGTTGCGGCTGCCATTGCACCGCCAAGCGCGTCTACTTCCTTGACTAAATGGCCTTTTCCGATTCCGCCAATGGAAGGATTACAGGACATCACACCCAGCGTTTCGACATTGTGGGTAAGCAAGAGCGTGGCGCAACCTGCGCGGGCACTGGCCAGGGCAGCTTCTGTCCCAGCATGGCCACCGCCAATCACGATGACATCGAATTGTTTCGAGTCGCGCATTCATCACTACCAAAATGAGGACGCGCATCATACCGCAAAAGAGAATCCCTACGAAAATTATACGGGAAGAAATGTTTCACGTGAAACACTCTTAAGGTCATTTCCCGATGCAAAAGCGGCTGAAAATCTCACCAAGCAGGTCATCCGCCGTAAATTCGCCGGTAATACTGTTGAGGAAGTCTTGCGCCTCTCTTAATTCTTCGGCAAAAAGTTCCGGACGATCCAGTTGTCGTCCAGCCTCGACCAAATGCAATTCCGCGCTTGAAAGTGCTTCCAGATGGCGTGCGCGGGCCATAAATACGCCGGTTTCCTGATGCCAGCCTATGGCTTCCAACAGCTTGTCCTGCAAGACCTCCATCCCGTCTCCCGTTTTGGCTGAAAGATACAGGTGCGGCTCACCATCACATATTTCTGCACCTGACGAATGGCCGCTCAGATCTATCTTGTTGTGCAAATGCAGGCGGGGAATCCTGGCTGGAAGTTGATCCAGGATGGCTTTATCTTCCGGTTTGGTGCGGGGTTGCGATTCATCCAGCAACACCAGTACCACGTCCGCCCTTGTTAGTGCCAGTTGTGTGCGTGCAATGCCCATTTTCTCAACTTCATCCGCCGTTTCGCGCAGTCCGGCCGTATCGATCAGGTGTAACGGCACACCCCGCACCTGCAATGCCTGACGTATTGCATCGCGCGTGGTACCCGGTATTTCGCTGACCAGCGCAACTTCCTCACCTGCCAAGCGGTTAAGCAGGCTGGATTTACCGGCATTGGGCGCACCAACCAGAACGACTTGGGCGCCCTCCCGCAAAATGCTGCCTTGTTTTGCCAAGCCAGCGATGTGCGTGACTTCTTTCAGTAAAGCAGCCAGCTTGTCGGTGCCCAACTGGCGATCGGCAATCTCGATTTCTTCTTCCGGAAAATCCAGGGTTGCTTCGACCAGCATGCGAAGTTCGATAAGCTGGTTTACCGCCCCGTGTACAGCCGCAGAGAATTCGCCTTGTAACGAGCGCATGGCACTACGTGCAGCTTGTTCGGTGGTGGCATCAATCAGGTCGGCCACGCTTTCTGCCTGAGCTAGATCCATTTTGTCGTTGAGATAGGCGCGTTGGGTGAATTCGCCCGGTTGGGCAAGACGTGCCCCAAGTTGCAGACAGCGTTGTAGCATGGATTGCAGCACGGCGGGACCACCATGGCCTTGCAGTTCCAGCACTTCTTCGCCGGTATAGGAGTGAGGTGCAGGGAAATACAGCGCAATGCCCTGATCAAGGGGTGTTCCGTCAGCCGCCAGAAAGGGCGTGTAGGTCGCTAATCTAGGAGAGATTTGGCGTCCGGTCAGTGTAGCCGCCATTGTGGCCAACCCTTGCCCGGAAACCCGCACCACGCCGATGCCACCGCGCCCAGGGGCGGTGGCGATCGCCGCGATGTTGTCAGGCTTTGGTAGCACCTTTGATTCCAGCCTCAGTACCGCGGGTGATATACCACTGCTGAGCGATGGAAAGCATGTTGTTTACAACCGAATACAGCACCAAGCCGGCCGGGAAGAAGAAGAACACCACGCTGAATACGATAGGCATGATCTGCATGAGCTTGGCTTGCATCGGATCCGGCGGAACCGGGTTAAGCTTGCTCTGAACCAGCATGCTGATACCCATGATCAGTGGCAAAACATAGTAAGGATCGGTTGCTGACAAATCCTGTATCCAGCCGAAGAACGGCGCATGGCGCAACTCCACGCTGGACAGAATTGCCCAGTACAGCGCAATAAACACCGGAATCTGGATCAGCATTGGCAGACAGCCGCCGAGAGGATTGATCTTCTCTGTTTTGTACAAATCCATCATGGCGCCATTAAGCTTCTCGCGGTCATCGCCATACTGCTGTTTGATTTTTTCCAGCTTGGGCGCCACCATGCGCATCTTGGCCATGGATCGATAGCTTGTTGCCGACAAGGGAAAGAACGCCAGCTTGATCAAAATAGTCAGCAGAATGATGGAAACACCCCAGTTATTGACCCAATCATTGATGTGCGACATCAGCCAAAACAATGGAGTGGAGAAAATCGTCAGCCAACCGTAATCCACAGTCAGCCCAAGTCCTGGCGCAATATTGTCCAGCTTGGTTTGTGCGGGGCCGGCGTACAACGAGGCAGATATGTGTCCTGTCTGTCCAGGTTCAATGCTGGCTACGGGTAGAATTACCCCGGCAGAAAATTCGTTCGCATCCAACTTCCTGGTATAAAACTCGCGTGATCCTTTGTTTTCGGGTAGCCAGGCAGATACAAAATAGTGCTGCAGCATGCCTATCCAGCCGTTATCGGGATTGACCGGCAGTTTGACCTTGTTCTTTTCGATGTCAGCAAACTCAATTTTCTTGAATTTTTCCTGCTCTGTGTATACCGCCGGACCGGTAAAAGTCGGGACAAATTTGGAAGATCCGGAAACAGGTACCGAATCACGCACGAACTGGTAATAGGCTGATGGCAGCAACGCTGTTTTGCCCAAGTTCTCGATTTCGTAAGCCACATCAACCAGATAATTGCCACGGTGGAAGGTATAGACCTTGGTAACACGGGCTGCTGCTGAATCAAGCGCCGTCAGGCGTACCTCCACGGTGTCTTTGCCTTCCGCTAAACGATATTCATCGCCAGATGCTGAAAACTCAGCATTATGAGTCGGTAGTCCTGCACCCAACAATCCGGACTGGGCAACATAAATATGCCCGTCCTTCTGTTGCAGCAGGGTAAATGGTTTGCTTTGATCGTCAGTGTCCTTATGCTTCAACAACTCCAGACGTTGAATATTGCCGCCAGCGGTATTGATTTCCACCTTTAACGTGTCGGTTGTCACGACAATCTTCGTCCCTGCAGGGGCCTTTTGGGTCTCGGCTGGCGCTGCAGCAACCGTGGTTGCTGCCACTGCGGACTGCGCCAATCTTGCTGGCGCAACCGGTATGGAGGGGTCTGCTGGTGCAGTCGCCACAACCGGTGCGACAGGCTGGTTCTGACGTACCCAGGAACTCCAGAGTACAAACAAAGAGAAGAAGAAAATCATGAATAAGAACAACCGCCGCATGTCCATCAACGTTTCACCTGTATTTAGTTATGGGACGGGATCGTACCCGCCCGGATTCCATGGATTACAACGAATTACCCGCTTGATCGTCAGCCAAAACCCTTTAAGAGCGCCATACCTAGAAATGGCCTCGATAGAATACTGCGAACAGGAAGGGCTGAAGCGACAAGTCGGGGGAAGTACTGGGCGAAGCAGGAGTTGATATCCCCGAACCAGAAACAGCAAGATTGTTTTCATTTTGGCGTCAGCACGGTATTCAGCATTTCACCCAAGGTCGCCCTCGCCTCTGCGAGTTCCTGCTTGTGCAAAGGTTTGCGCAGTCTAATCACTACATCCCGCGCTGTTCCTTGCCGAGCGCATTTGCGAAAACACTCTCTAATCAATCGTTTGACAACGTTTCGCTGTGTCGCAGCCGGGAGAACCCGCTTGCTGACCGACATCCCTAACCGCGCATGTCCAGATGAGTTTACTTCGCTATGGACAGCAAACCATGATCTGGTCTGAGCCCTTTGTTGCAATATCCGGGAAAACCCCTCCCGGCGCGTTAATCGATAGCGCCGGGGTAAAGTTAATGCATCCTTGGAATCACACGCCAAGACGGACACGGCCGCGCGCGCGACGGGCTGCGATAACGGCACGACCGCCCTTGGTTTTCATGCGAACCAGAAAACCGTGAGTACGTTTTCTCTTGGTAACTGAAGGTTGGTATGTACGTTTCATGCTAGCTCCTGACTGGTTTATCTGTTGAAAAGCGCGCGATTACAATCGTTAGCGCGAGTCCTGTCAAGTCTTTTTATGCTGTGGATAACTTTTGGCAGAGCTTGTAGAATGCGACACAATATTTGCTCCACATTTTCTGCCTATGTCTGCCACGAGTTTGTCTGGTAGCTGCCTGAGTTTTTTCAGAGAACAGCTGCCATTACAACAATACAATTCATGGATTAAACCGTTGATTTTCGAGATCGACGGAGACAAACTCGTTCTCACAGCGCCCAACAGTTTTACTCTGCGCATTGTCCAGGAACGCTTCCTGGGTGAGATTTCCAAGCGTGCCCTGCCATTCTTCGCGAATCCGCCACAGATTGAGCTGCGCATCGAGAAACGAGGCGCCAAACAGGCGGAACGCGTTATTGTGGAACCCGTGTCCAGCAAACCTTCCGCACCGGTAGCCAAAACCAACAAGAATCAGAACAAACTAAACCCCGCCCTAATCTTCGATACATTCGTCACCGGCAAAGCCAACCAGCTAGCACATGCAGCCGCCATCCAGGTCGCTGAAACTCCCGGTGTTGCATATAACCCGTTGTTTATTTACGGTGGTGTTGGCCTGGGCAAGACTCACTTGCTGCAATCCATCGGCAACCTGGTCAGCAAGCAAAATCCTGGGGCCAAGGTTTGCTACATACACGCTACCAACTACATTTCCGGTGTGGTGCGTGCGTTCCAAACGAAAAACTTCGATGAATTCAAGCAGTTTTACAATTCACTGGACCTGTTGCTGATCGATGATATCCAGTTCATTGCTGATAAACCAGGCACTCAACAGGAATTTTTCTATACGCTGAATTCCCTGATTGACACCAATAAACAAGTTGTTATCACCTGCGACACCTTCCCCAAAGAAATCACTGGCATTGAGCCACGCCTGACTTCCCGTTTCACTTGTGGTTTGACTGTGGCTATTGAGCCTCCAGGACTCGAGATGCGTGTAGCCATTCTGCTGCAGAAGTCAGCCGCAAGCGGTTCGCCTATCAATGAAGATGTTGCCTTTTTCATAGCCAAACATGTTCGTTCCAATATCCGTGAACTGGAAGGCGCACTCAACCGCATTGAGGCGTATGCACGCTTTCATAAGCGCCAGATATCAATCGAGCTTGCCAAAGAAGCGCTTAAAGACCTGTTGGCAGCGCAAAACAAACAGGTTTCAATGGAAAATATCCAAAAGACAGTTGCTGACTTTTACCGAATAAAGATCGTGGATCTTCTTTCCAAGAAACGTACCCGTATCATCGCCAGACCACGCCAGATTGCCATGTGCTTGGCACGCGAACTCACCCAATTAAGTTTGCCCGAAATTGGCAACGCCTTTGGTGGGAGGGATCATTCAACAGTTTTGCACGCTTGCAAAACGATTGAGTCATTAAGAAATTCTGATTCAGCTTTGAACGCTGACTTCAATTTGCTAAATCAGACGTTACGGGGTTAGCCGTGTATACCCTGTGCATAATATGTAGATGACACGGTAGTTTGCGCAACAGGAAAAAGTTATACACAAATAATACAGATGGACAGGGGGAGTTTTAAGTAAGGAAATTATTAGTTAACTAATTAAAATATATTGAGAAATTTAGATATCCACATATTTCTTGCCTATTATTAAGATTGTTAAGAATTTAAAGAAAGAACCATATGTTCATCAAACAAATCGATAGAAACGAACTCCTGAAACCATTACAGGCCGTTGTTGGCATCGTGGAGCGCAAACAACCCTTACCTATCCTTTCCAATGTTCTAATCAAAAAGAACAAGGACGGCGTCAGATTCATTACCACTGATCTGGAAATACAGATTGAGGCACAACTCAAGTCCGGATTTGATGGAGTTGAAAGTTCAATTACCATCTCAGCTAAAAAGTTGCAGGAAATACTCAGAGCCATTCCAGACAACAGTTCTGTTTCATTGGACGACCAGGAAAATAAATTACTGGTTAAAGCGAACAAAAGCCGTTTTAGCTTACAGACACTGCCAGCACAGGACTTCCCTATGCTTTCAGAGCAACTGGTTGGTGCTTCCAAGATTGAAATACAGCAAGGGGTGTTACGCCGTCTGTTGAGTTCTGTGCAGTACGCAATGGCGCAACAAGATATTCGCTATTACCTGAATGGCGTGTTACTGGTGATAGATGGCACCTCAATTAAATTGATTGCCACAGATGGTCACCGCCTGGCTTTCATTAATGAAGAACTAAAAGAAACCCACAAGAAGCAGGAAGTAATTCTTTCCCGCAAGACAGTAAATGAATTATTGAAGCTACTGGCAGACACAGAAGACAAAGTTCAACTTGAGCTAGCTGAGAAGCAAGTGCGTATCTCCTTTGCTGATGTAGTGCTGACGTCTAAAGTGATTGATGGAAAGTTTCCCGATTACAACCGTGTTATTCCAAATCACACCAATCACCTGACACTGGATCGCCTGACTGTCCTGCAAGCCCTGCAGCGTGCTGCGATTCTGTCGAATGAGAAGTTCCGCGGTGTACGACTACTGTTGACCGAAAAGAACCTGCGTATTATCAGTAGTAATAGTGAGCAGGAAGAAGCTCAAGAAGACATCGAGAATGAATATTCTGGCGAGTCTCTGGATATCGGATTCAATGTAAATTATCTACTGGATGGTATTAATAACATCACTACCCAAACAATCACTCTGTCGTTTGGCGATCAAAATAGCAGTCTTTTAATTACCATCCCAGAGAAAACAGACTATAAGTATGTAGTCATGCCAATGCGCATCTAATTTGTTCCACGTGAAACAGCAACGAAAGTAAAACAGGCACATGAGCGATAACTACGACGAATCAAGTATTCAACAACTAGAAGGTCTGGAAGCAGTACGAAAGCGCCCAGGGATGTACATTGGCGATACTTCAGATGGTACTGGTCTGCACCATATGGTTTTTGAAGTGGTGGATAACGCCATTGATGAATCCCTGGCTGGTCACTGTGATGACATCAAAGTCATCATTCATGGCGATAACTCGATTTCCGTGACTGATAATGGTCGTGGAATTCCGATCGGTATTAAGTTTGACGACAAGCACGAACCCAAACGCTCGGCAGCCGAGATTGTATTGACCGTTCTTCACGCAGGCGGCAAGTTCAACCAGAATAGCTATAAGGTGTCAGGTGGTCTGCATGGAGTGGGGGTGAGTTGTGTTAATGGTCTGTCTGAGTGGCTCAAGCTGACAACCTACCGCGATGGAAAGAAGTTTGGTATAGAGTTTATCCGGGGTGCAGTAAAAGACCGCCTGATCGAACAGCAAAACGGCGTTGAAGTATCCCCAATGCGCGAACTGGGCGAAAGCCAGAAGCGCGGCACTGAAGTGCATTTCCTGGCAGACAGAGAAATCTTCGGATTGGTAGAGTTTCACTACGAAATCATTGCCAAGCGCCTACGTGAACTGTCATTCCTGAATAATGGCGTCAAGATCGAGCTGATCGATCAACGTACAGGAAAAAGCGAAAACTTCGCCTACTCGGGTGGTGTGCGCGGCTTTGTCGAGTACATGAACAAAAGCAAGACTGTGTTGCACCCAAAGTGTTTCCAGGCCAGCGGCGAAAAAGACAACATCACCGTCGACGTCGCCATGCAGTGGAACGACAGTTATTCCGAAGTTGTACAGTGCTTCACCAATAATATTCCGCAGCGCGATGGTGGTACGCACATGACTGGCTTGCGCATGGCAATGACCCGTGTCATCAATAAATACATTGAAGATAACGAACTGGCCAAAAAAGCCAAAGTTGACACTACCGGCGACGATATGCGAGAAGGCCTGACTTGTGTGCTTTCGGTAAAGGTACCGGATCCAAAGTTTTCTTCCCAAACAAAAGATAAGCTCGTTTCCAGCGAAGTGCAGCCTGCAGTACAGGAAGTGGTAGCGCAGAAACTGACCGATTTCCTGCTGGAAAACCCGATCGATGCCAAGATCATCTGCAACAAGATCATCGACGCAGCACGTGCCCGTGACGCTGCCCGCAAGGCGCGTGAACTGACCCGCCGCAAAGGCATCCTGGATGGCATCGGTTTGCCGGGTAAATTAGCCGACTGCCAGGAGAAAGACCCCGCTCTTTCCGAACTGTATCTGGTCGAGGGGGACTCCGCCGGCGGCTCCGCCAAACAAGGCCGCGACCGTAAATTCCAAGCCATCCTGCCGCTCAAGGGCAAGATCCTGAACGTGGAGCGTGCGCGCTTCGAAAAACTCATCTCCTCGCAGGAAATCGTCACACTGATTACTGTATTGGGCACTGGCATCGGCAAAGAGGAATACAACGCAGACAAGTTGCGTTATCACCGCATCATCATCATGACCGACGCGGACGTGGACGGTGCCCACATCCGCACCCTACTGCTTACTTTCTTCTATCGCCAAATGCCGGAACTGGTTGAACGCGGCCATATCTACATTGCCCAACCGCCGCTGTACAAGATCAAGCAAGGCCGCGACGAACGCTACCTCAAGGACGAGCATGAAATGAAGAACTACATGCTTGGCTCCGCGCTGACCAATGCCGCGTTCTATCCTGCGCTCGATGCAACGCCTATTCAGGGCGAAGCCTTGGGAGAAATCGCCAAGCAATATTTTCTGGCAGAAGCCGTTATTGACCGCCTCTCGCACTTCATTGCGCCCGAAGCTAGCCACGCCCTGCTCATACTGCCCGCCCTGTCTCTGGAAGACGAAGCGCAGGCAAAGAAGAGTGCCAAGCTACTCGAGGACGTCTGCGGTGGTGTCATCCGAGCCGAAGTTGAAACCGACATCAACGGCGAACTGCGCTTGCGCCTGGAAAAACTGTTCCACGGCAACTATTCACTGAGCTATCTAGACAAGGAATTCCTGCACAGCGGCGATTACGTGCAAATTCGCCAGACCGCCGATGCGCTGAATGGTTTGATCTCTCCCACCTCATACGCCATGCGCGGCGAACAGAAGCGCGGCGTGAACAGTTTCAAGCAAGCCATCGAATGGCTGTTGGAGGAAGCCAAGAAGGGCGTCAGCATCCAGCGCTACAAAGGCCTGGGTGAGATGAATCCGAGCCAACTATGGGAAACCACCATGGACGTGAAGAACCGCATTTTGCTCAGGGTGCGCATAGAGGATGCTGTGGGCGCGGATGAAATATTCACTACATTGATGGGCGACGTTGTAGAGCCGCGTCGGGCATTCATAGAAAAGAATGCATTGGGTGTGAAAAATCTTGATGTATAAACAATTAGATATATAACACATACACCAAAGAAATTAGTTTCGAGTTTAAATCGAAACATATAGCAAGCCATCACCGAGCTTAAAAATGATTTATAGCTGGATTTTTGCTTTTGACTTTGCTCGTGTTCAAGTTCAATTATTGCTCAACTGATTGCTAACATCACTCGGTTGACACGTTTTTCCAAAACACGGACACTAAGTCCTGTGCCGATTTGAGTTCAGCTTGCGGGGCACGTTAAACATACCAGCTAAAGCGAGGAGACCCGCTCTAGCCATAGCTGCGCGGGTTTTTCTTTTGGAGTTTACTTGAGCAATTCCGTAGGTATCGTTTCTGCGCAACGCGCAACCTTCAACACCCCGCTCACTTTCAAGAGCGGAGCGGTGTTGCCTCGCTATGAGCTGATGTATGAGACATACGGTACTCTGAATGCGGCCAAGTCCAATGCCATTCTGATCTGTCACGCCTTGTCCGGCCATCAACACGTGGCCGGGTACTACGCCGGTGATAAAAAAAACATCGGCTGGTGGGACAACATGGTGGGTCCGGGCAAGCCTATCGACACCAATAAATTCTTCGTGATCGGGCTGAACAACCTGGGCGGCTGTAACGGTTCGACCGGCCCTTCCAGCGCCAATCCGCTAACCGGCAAACCCTATGGCGCGAGCTTCCCGGTAATCACCGTGGAAGACTGGGTGCAGGCGCAAGCGCGCCTGGCCGACCAGCTCGGCATCCGGCAATTTGCAGCGATAGTTGGCGGTAGCCTGGGGGGCATGCAGGCAATGCAGTGGGCGCTGTCCTATCCGGATCGCGTAAGAAATGTATTGGCCATCGCCTGTGCACCGCACCTTACTGCGCAAAATATTGCCTTCAACGACGTTGCGCGCAGTGCCATCCTGACCGACCCGGATTTTCATAACGGCGATTTCTACCAGCACGGGGTGGTGCCCACACGCGGTTTGCGTCTGGCACGCATGCTCGGGCACATCACTTACCTTTCGGACGATGCGATGGCGGACAAGTTCGGGCGCGAGTTGCGCACGGGCAAGCTGAATTTCAATTACGACATCGAGTTCCAGATCGAGTCCTATTTGCGCTACCAGGGCGACAAGTTTGCCGCATATTTTGATGCCAACACTTATCTGCTGATGACCAAGGCGCTGGATTATTTCGATCCGGCACGCGATCTCGACGGCAACCTGAATCGTGCCTTTGCTGCGGCAAAGGCAAAGTTCCTCGTGGTGTCGTTCACTACCGATTGGCGCTTCTCACCGGAGCGTTCGCGCGAGATCGTACATGCACTGCTGCACAACAAATTGGATGTGAGCTACGCCGAGATTGCTTCGCAGCATGGTCATGATTCATTCCTGATGGATGATGAGCAATACTTTGCGGTGATGCGCAATTATTTGGACGGCATAGCAAGGGAGGTAGCAGCATGAGCAGGAAGCAGGGGCCCCGCGCTGCGGGGATGCGACCGTCCGCGAGTGCATGCGGACACCGACTACACCAAACGAAAGAGTGCCCTGCTACTCTCTCGGAGGTGTCACTATGAATACTTCAATCATTGAAGCACGGCCAGACTTTGCCGCCATCGCGGCCTGGATACCACAGGGCTCCTCCGTGCTGGATCTAGGTTGCGGCGACGGCAGTCTGTTGCGCTATCTGCGCGAGACACGCGAAGTGCGCGGCTACGGTGTGGAGATCAGCGATGCGAAAGTTGCCGCCTGCATTGCCAACAATGTGAACGTGCTGCAGAGCGACCTGGAATCCGGCATAGCGGATTTTGAGGACCAGTCTTTCGACTTCGTAATTTTGTCGCAGACGCTGCAGGCGACCCGTCACACCGAAGCGCTGATGAAAGAGATCGTGCGAGTAGGACGCGAAGGTATCGTCAGCTTCCCCAATTTCGGCTACTGGAAAAACCGCCTGCAAGTCATGTTCGGCAACATGCCGGTATCGGATGAAATGCCCTATCAGTGGTACGACACGCCGAACGTACACTTGTGCACACTGGATGACTTCGAGATCATCTGTGCACACCTCGGTATCCGTATCCTTGGGCGACATGTGATGGCAAACGGCAACGATGTGCTGGTGATGCCGAACCTGCGCGGCAGCACAGCGGTGTATCGTTTCCGCCGCGACGCTTAACCCATGACCGTCTGGGAGCAGCTTTTCACCAAGCGCATGCTGATATGCGTGTTTACCGGTTTCACATCCGGACTGCCGCTGTTCCTGCTGTTCAATCTGGTTCCCGCCTGGCTGCGCAGTGAGCACGTCGATCTCAAAACTATCGGCCTGTTCGCACTGATCCAGTTCCCCTATACCTGGAAATTCCTCTGGTCACCGTTGCTGGATCGTTATGTGCTTCCGGTACTGGGGCGACGGCGCGGCTGGATGCTGCTCTCGCAGGTCGGCCTGCTGCTGGTGATCGCCTTGCTCGGCGGTTTCTCGCCGCAAACCGAGATGACTTCCATCGTCTTGTTCTGCACCCTGCTCGCTTTTCTTTCCGCCACGCAGGATATCGCGGTCGATGCCTATCGGCGCGAACTGCTGAGCGACGCAGAGCTGGGATTGGGCAATGCGGTCCACGTGAACGCCTATCGCATCGCCGGACTGGTGCCCGGTTCTTTGTCTCTCATCCTGGCCGACCTTTTGCCGTGGAGCATGGTGTTCATCATCACCGCGCTGTTCATGCTGCCCGGCATGGCGATGACCTTGATGGTAAGCGAGCCGCACCGCGCCTCGCCACCCAGGACTTTGCGTGAAGCGGTGGTCGAGCCCTTCCACGAATTCATCACGCGCCAGGGATGGAAAAGCGCGCTGTTAATTTTGGCGTTCCTGCTGTTCTACAAGCTGGGCGACAGCATGTGCACCGCGCTGGCGACGCCGTTTTACCTCGACATGGGTTTTTCCAAATCCGACATCGGCCTTATCGCCAAGAATGCAGGGCTGTGGCCGTCCATCATCGGCGGCATGGTCGGTGGTTTGTGGATGTTCAAAATCGGTATCAACCGGGCGCTGTGGCTGTTCGGCGTGGTGCAAATCGTTTCCATCTTCGGCTTCGCCTGGCTGGCTTCGGTCGGCCATCACGCCGAGATCACCGTGATTGAGCGCGCGCAGTTGGCAATAGTGATCGGGATGGAAGCATTGGGCGTCGGGCTGGGCACGGTGGCTTTCGTCGCCTTCATGGCGCGCACAACCCATCCGGCCTATACCGCCACCCAGTTTGCCCTGTTCACCAGCCTGATGGCGATGCCGCGCACCTTTGCCAATGCGGCGACGGGGTGGTTGGTGGAGACAATGGGGTGGATGAATTTCTTTTTTCTGTGCGCGTTGCTGGCGATACCGGGGATGTTGCTGTTGTTTAAGGTTGCACCGTGGAATGAAAATCAACGGAATGATTCCGCCTGATTGAGTCTCTGGTGTAGCACGCGCAGGGCGCTTTGCTCGTTGGTTACCTCGCTGAGGTTCTTGCACTCTTTGGGTGTTGCGCCCTACTTTGATTCGTAATCCACCATCATCGGCGCATGGTCGCTGAAACGTTGTTCCTTGTAGATTCCCGTCGCTACTGCCTTTGCGGCAATCTCGGGTGTAGCAAGCTGGTAATCCAGACGCCAACCCACATCCTTGGCCCATGCTTGGCCGCGGTTCGACCACCAAGTATAGGCTTCCAGATCGGGATGCAGTTTGCGAAATACATCGATGAAGCCGACTTCGTCGAGTAGCTGGGTGACCCAGGCGCGCTCTTCAGGCAGGAAGCCGGAATTTTTTTTATTGCCGCGCCAGTTCCGCAAATCCTTTGCAGTGTGGGCGATGTTCCAATCGCCGCAGACGATGACGTCGCGTCCGCTTTGTTTGAGCGCTACCAAATGCGGTAAGAATGCTTCCATGAACTTGAATTTCACTGCCTGCCGTTCCTCGCCGCTGGTACCTGAGGGCAGATACAGCGACACCACACTGAGGTTGCCGAACTGCGCTTCGATATATCGGCCTTCGGCATCAAACTCGGGAATGTTCAGGCCCACAATCACCTTGTCCGGCTTGTTTTTGCAATAGATGCCGACGCCGCTGTAGCCCTTCTTTTCGGCGTAGTGAAAATAGCCGTGGTAGCCGAGCGGGGCAAGCATGTCCGGCGTCATATCAGCTGCTTGGGCCTTGAGTTCCTGCACGCACAGGATGTCGATATTCTGTTTACTGAACCATTCCAGCAGGCCTTTGTTCCAGGCTGAGCGTACGCCGTTGAGGTTGAGGGTAATTATTCTCATGTTTTGTCTCGCTAATGGGTGCGGGCATTATAATGGCGGTATTGTTCAATTCGTTCCCCAAGTCACACATGCTATCTTTCCGCCAGGATTTCATCCGCTTCGCCGTTGCTCAGAAGGTGTTGCGCTTCGGCGAGTTCCAGACCAAGGCCGGTCGTCTTTCGCCCTATTTCTTTAACTCGGGACTGTTTCAGGACGGTGCAGCATTGCGCGAGTTATGCCACTTTTATGCGCAGGCCATTCTCGCTTCAAACGTGAAGTTCGACATGCTGTTCGGTCCTGCCTACAAGGGCATCCCGCTGGTAGCGGGCACTTCCATCGCACTGGCCGAACAGGGACACAATTTTCCGTATTGCTTCAACCGCAAGGAAGCCAAGGATCATGGCGAGGGCGGCAATACGGTAGGTGCCAAACTTCAGGACAGGGTGCTCATCATTGACGATGTAATCTCGGCGGGAACATCAGTGCGCGAATCCATTGAACTCATCCGCGCTGCCGGTGCTACACCTTGCGGTGTGGTAATAGCGCTGGATCGCATGGAACGCGGCCAAGGTGAGCTATCTGCTGTACAGGAAGTGAATCGCGATTATGGCCTGCCGGTTATTTCCATTGCTGCGCTGAATGATTTGCTAGGTTATTTGCAGGGTCAGGCTGAATTGGTGCAGAATCTGCACGCGGTCGAATCCTATCGTGACCGTTACGGAGTGAAATGATGATTGATTCCAGATTGCTGGTGGGTGTAGCAGCTTTGTGTACGGCGATTTCCTTGAATACCGAAGCAGCGGACAAGAAGATGTTCAAGTGGACAGACAAAAATGGCGAGACGCATTATGGCGAAACGATTCCCCCTGAATATGCCGACCGCGACACCAAAATACTCAAGAACGGTCGCGTTACAGATCGTAGCGAAACGTTCGACGACAGCAAAATAAAGGCAGTAAAAAAAGAAACAGTGGAAGATAAGGCAGCGATTGAAGCCCACCGTAAGGACGAAGCCCTGCTGAACAGCTTTACCACCGAAAAAGAAATCGACCTTGCTCGCGACCGTGCTTTGTTGCAGATTGAAGCCCGCATCAACAGCTTCACTACCTTGATCCAGTCGGCAACATCCTCTCTGGGTGATCTGCGTCAGGAAAGCGACGTCCGCACCAAGCAAGGCAGGGCTATCCCGCAATCCTTGACGGACGATATTGCTGCCGCTGAGGCTCGTGTAGCCAAGTTGCAAAAGGATCTGGACAATAGCCAGAAAGAATCGGCAGCAGTGAAATCCCGCTACGAAGCCGAGAAGCAGCGCTTCCGCGAATTGAAAGGGCAGACACAAGTACCCGCCCAGAAGCCTGCTGCCAAGTAACTACAGCGGAACGAAATCACGGGCAGTTGCATCGTAACCCAGCATTTGCCCGTGTTCGATATCGAAGTACCATCCATGCAAATTCAATCCGCCGCGTTCAACCCGTTCGCGTATCCATGGAAACGTCATCAGATTGTGGAGTGAAACCAGGATAGCGCGTTGCTCGCATGCGCGTTCTTGCTCATGCAGCGGTGCGTTGGGCATTTCTGTCATCACTTCCGCGCGAGCACTTTCCACCAAACACATCCAGTCGTCGATGTAGGAGCCCGGCGTGCCAACGCCACCTGTCTTGACCAGCGCATTGATACCGCCGCAACGTGCGTGTCCCAGCACGATGATGTGCTTCACGCCAAGCGTGCTGACGCCGTATTCAATGGCGGCCGTCGTGCCGTGATGCCCGCTGTGCTCTTCCAGTGGAGGAACCAGGTTTGCCACATTGCGAATAACGAAAAGATCACCCGGGTCGCACTCGAAAACCAGTGCCGGATCGACGCGCGAATCGCAGCAAGCGACAACCAGCGTTTTGGGAGTTTGGCCCTCCTTGACGAGTTGCTGGTAAAGACTGTCGTTGTGCTCGAAATGCTGCTCGCGAAAGCGCCGGAATCCCTTGATAAGATTTGGTGGTGTCGCAGTCATGCGCCAGTCAGGAGCCGCTGGGCTTCGCGGTACTTGTCTGCAGTTTTCTGCAAAACATCGGCGGGAACCTGTGGTGCGGGCGGCTTTTTATTCCAGCCGGAAGATTCGAGCCAGTCGCGTACGAACTGCTTGTCGAAACTGGGCGGATTGGTGCCGACCTTGTATTGATCCGCTGGCCAGAAGCGCGATGAATCCGGCGTCAGCGCCTCGTCGATCAGATACAGCTTGCCCGCCGCATCAGTACCGAATTCAAATTTGGTGTCGGCGATGATGATGCCGCGTGTGAGCGCGTATTCAGCAGCCTGGGTGTAAAGCGCCAGCGTGGCATTCTTTACTTGTTCGGCCATATCGGCACCCAGCAATTTTTTGGATTCCTCAAACGAGATATTTTCGTCGTGAGCTCCTGCCGGTGCCTTGGTGGAAGGTGTGAATATCGCCTGCGGCAGTTTCTGCGCTTCCTGCATGCCCTCGGGCAACTGGATGCCGCACACGGCACCGGTCTTCTTGTAGTCCTTCCAGCCGGAACCCGCCAGATAACCGCGCACGATGGCTTCGATCGGCAGCGGCTTCAGTTTTTTGGTGACGAAGGCACGGCCTCGCACTTGTGCCTTTTCCGCTTCAGTCTTCACCACCGATTCCGGATCAATCCCCGAAAGATGATTGGGAATTATGTTGCCCAGTTTCTTGAACCAGAAATTCGACACGGCGGTCAACACCTCGCCCTTGCCGGGGATGGGCGTGGGCAGGATCACATCGAAGGCGGACAGGCGATCGGTTTGCACGATCAGCAAATGATCGGTATCGACTTCGTAAAGATCGCGAACTTTTCCGCGGTGCAGGAATTTAAGGCTGGTCAGATTGGATTCGTGTAGGGCGCTCATATTCTCAACTCAAGGAAGGCAAAGTGGTTGCTGCAATTTGTTCGGCTTGCTTCTTGCGGTAATCGGCGAGTTTCTGCGCCAGGGCTTTATCGTTCAGTGCCAGCATGGACACGGCAAACAAGCCCGCGTTCGCCGCACCCGCTTCACCGATGGCAAAAGTCGCCACGGGAATGCCTTTCGGCATTTGCACTATGGACAACAGCGAATCCATACCCTTCAGATACTTCGATGGAATGGGCACGCCCAGCACCGGCAGCGTGGTCTTGCCGGCGATCACGCCGGCCAGATGCGCCGCGCCGCCCGCACCGGCGATAAAACATTGCACGCCCTGCGCGCTCATATCCTTGATGTAGTCAAACAGCAGATCGGGCGAGCGATGCGCAGAGATGACGCGCGAATCGAACCCGATGCCGAAATCCTGCAAGGCACGCGCGGCCTGCTGCATGATCTCCCAATCATTTGAACTACCCATAACAATGGCTACGAGCGGCTTGGACATTGCTTACACTCCTTTGTGATAACCCACGACACGTTCGACTTCCTTTTTAGAACCGAGAATTACCGGCACGCGCTGGTGCAAACCGGTAGGCTTCAGTTCCATAATGCGTTCGCGACCGGTGGAACTTGCGCCGCCCGCCTGCTCGACGATGAACGACATCGGGTTGGCTTCGTACATCAGGCGCAATTTGCCGGCCTTGGTCGGATCCTTGGTATCGAACGGATACATGAAAATGCCGCCGCGGGTCAGGATGCGGTGCACTTCGGCCACCATGGAGGCAACCCAGCGCATGTTGAAATTCTTTTCGCGGCCGCCGTCCTTGCCTTTCATGCACTCGTCGACATAACGCTGTACCGGCTTTTCCCAATAGCGCTGGTTTGACATGTTGATGGCGAACTCGGCCGTGTCTTCCGGAATGGTCATGTTGGGGTGCGTCAGGAAGAAATCGCCGACGTCGCGGTCCAGCGTGAAACCGTTCACGCCCTGGCCGGTGGTGATCACCATCATGGTATTCGGACCGTACAGTGCGTAGCCTGCGCAAACCTGTTTGGTGCCGGGTTGCATGAAATCGGCCGCAGTCGGGTTGGTCACACCTTCCGGACAACGCAGAATGGAGAAAATGGTGCCGACAGAAATATTGATGTCGATGTTGGAAGAGCCGTCCAGCGGATCGAAAGTGATCAGGTACTTGCCCTTGGGGTATTTTGCCGGGATCGGGTAGATATCGTCCATTTCTTCCGACGCCATCGCCGCCAGGTGGCCGCCCCATTCATTGGCCTTGATGAACACTTCGTTGGTGATGATGTCCAGTTTTTTCTGGGTTTCGCCCTGAATGTTTTCGCTGCCCGCGCTGCCCAGCACGCCGATCAACGCGCCCTTGTTCACGTCATGCGCGATCTGCTTGCATGCGGAAATCACGTCGCTCAACAGGCCGGTAAAATCGCCGCTGGCATTGGGGATATGGCGTTGTTCTTCAATGATGAACTGGATCAGACTCTTACTCATTACTGCTCTCCTCGGTGATGTGAATTTTACAGGTAATACGCTTTGCTCTCTACGGCTATTTGGTCAATGAAATGAATAACTCGGGTAATTTCTGGGGCAACTGCTCGACGTTGTCGATGATGGTGTACTGGCGCCCGAAAATGTCCGCCACATACTCGTCGGCCTTGGGATCGAGGTTGATGCAGTAACTGTAAATGCCCTGCCGATCCAGCTCTTTCACCGCCTGCCGCGCATCGGCGATCAGCAGATTGCCGTCCTTGGTATCGATGTCCGCGGGCTGCCCGTCGGTGAGGATCAGCATCAACTTCTTGTCGGCCGTCTGTTTTTCCAGATAGTGCGCCGCATGGCGCATCGCGGCGCCCATGCGGGTGGAATAGCTTGCTTCCATTGCGGCAATGCGGCCCTTCACTTCATCGTTCCAGCGTTCGCTGTAACCCTTGATGTGCAGGTAGCGTACTTCGTGTCGCGTGTTGGAATGGAAACCGGCAATCGCAAACGGGTCGCCCAGTTGCTCCACCGCCCAACCCAGCAATGAAACGGCTTCCTGACTCAGCTCCAAAATGGTCTGCTCGCTGCCTGCGGCTTTTTCATTAAGTGATTCGGATAGGTCGAGCAACACCATCACCGCGATACTGCGCCCGTCGTTGCGGTGGCTCATGTTGATGCGCGGGTCGGGTTGCGCGCCGCTTTTGAAATCGATGAGCGAACGAATCGCGACATCCAGGTCGAGTTCGCTGCCTTCTTCCTGATAGCGGATGCGCACCTTATCCTGCGGCTTGAGCAGGTCGAGTATCTTTTTCAGGCGCTTGGCCAGACCTGCATGTTTTTCCAGCAGGCGGTCAATGTCTGCGGGATTGCCTTGCGGATGCAGGCTTTCATACACGCTCACCCAGTCCGGACGGTAGGTCTGGTTGTTGTAATCCCATTCGGGATAGTGCCGTGGCGGCAAGGCGTTAATCTCTTCGCCCGGTTCGACCTTGCGCGGCTCGTCGAAGGCTTCTTCCTCGTCGCCTTCTTCGATGAACTTCCACATCTGGCGGTTATCGTCGCGGTAGTCGATGACCGTATCGGCAAAGTGTGACTTGGCCAGGTTGTCGCTCTGCAGGCGCGTTCTGGTGATGAAGGAAACGGCAAGATCGGCGATGTCCTGTGTGCCGATTTTGTTTTCAGCCATCAGTTGATGAAAGCGTTGCGCGAACTCGACGATGTCGGCGCTTTTGTAAGGGTGCTGCGCATCGAGGATAGCGCGCGACAGCATCGCCAGGCGCAGGCGCACGGTCGAAATTGTTTGCGGATCGCAGGCATCTTCCGCCGGGATGGGATGCAAGGCTTTGAAGATGCGGCGCAGGCCCGGATATTCGCGCATCGCCAGATATTCCACGCGGCTGTCTTCCAGGAACTCCGCAGCCATGCGCTGAAACGGGCTCAGGTTGTCAGCAATGATGGCCGTGGTCCAGCGGCGGTGGGCGGCGATGTGCGCGAGGGTGGCACGATAGCGGTCCAGCCCCGTTATGCCTTGTGCGTCGTTGTACACATCGGGCAGTCGAATGCCCAGTTTGTCGTAATACGGAATCGGTTTGCGCAACTCATCAAAGGCGCTGCTGTAGGGAATCAGCATGTCGTCGTCATGCCACAATCCGCGCAGATACAGATTCAGTTTGCGTTCGTTATCCACCAGCAGAGTACCGTGACGTTCGCGCTGCAATATCGCGCGGCTGTCTGCAGATTGCAGGCTGAAGTAGTCAACCTGCCGGTCCGGATGGTCTTCGTAATAGAGCACGCCGTAGTCCACCCAGTTCTTCAGGCCCGCCAAGGACAAATGGCCCAGCAATACCGAAGCCTGCTTGAACATTTCCGGCAAGCCGGGGCTGGGGAAGGTCTGGTGTATGCCGTGTATGGAACCGGTGGTCTGTTCCATCAGCTCGAGCGCGATGGCGAGGTAGTCGCGCAACAGTTCGCGCGTCTGCAAACGACGTGCCGTGACGGGTAACGATTGCAGGAACGGCGCGATCGCAATGCTGTTGGGCGATTTCGACATCTTGCGTATGAATTCCATGATGTCGGGCAAGGCGTCCTCGCAGACTACTTCTGCCACATGCGGCCACTCTTCCAGGAAGATCAGGATAGGCTCGGCGCCGCGTCCCATCTTGCCGAGGAAACGCGCGTGTTCGATGTAGGCCGCGACGCCTGCCTCGGACAACACAGACTGCGCTGCGCGCATGCAATCCGGAAACACTTCGGCCACGCGCGGAAAGCCGCAGGCAAGCTCGGTCCAATGAGCTTGCAGGTCTTCCGGAATGGCGAGTGTTGTCGGGGTCATTGCACTATTGAACCAGCCAAGCGGAGAGACCCAAACCCCTCCCAGCCTCCCCTTATCAGGGGAGGAGCAGACACCGCTCTCCCCCTGACAAGGGGGAGCTGGAGGGGGTTTGAGCGTAATGACATTCTTGGTTCAAACATAGTTCGGCCTGATCATTAGGCAAATACTGCGTCGATGGCGTGATCGAGTGTGTCGCGGATATCCGCATCGTCGGTGATCGGCCGTACCAGCGCCATGCGGCAAGCAGCTCTGGGCGCAACACCACCCTTGATCAATGTTGCCGCGTACACCAGCAGACGCGTGGAAATGCCTTCATCCAGACCGTGCCCCTTGAGGTTGCGCGCGGCCTGACCGATCTTCACCAGTTGCGTTGCCAGCCCATTCTCGATGCCCGCTTCCTTGCCCAGAATCTCAGCTTCGAGCGAAGCTTCCGGATAGTCGAACTCGAACGCGGTAAAGCGCTGCTTGGTCGATTGCTTCAGGTCCTTCATCAGGCTCTGGTAGCCGGGGTTGTAGGAGATCACCAATTGAAAATCTGGATGTGCCTCTATCAGCTCGCCTTTCTTGTCCAGCGGCAGGGTACGGCGGTGGTCGGTGAGCGGGTGGATCACCACGGTGGTGTCCTGGCGCGCTTCGACAATTTCATCGAGGTAGCAAATCGCACCGATGCGTGCCGCGGTGGTCAATGGGCCGTCGAGCCAGCGCGTGCCGTTGGCATCGAGCAAATAGCGGCCGACCAGATCGCTGGCGGTCATGTCTTCGTTACAGGCCACGGTGATCAGCGGTTTGTCCAGTTTCCACGCCATGTATTCGATGAAGCGCGATTTGCCGCAACCGGTCGGGCCTTTCACCATCACTGGCAGGCGCGCTTTATACGCAGCTTCGTACAAGGCGACTTCGTCGCCCAGTGCCTGGTAGAACGGTTCTTTGTGAACTTTGTACTGTTCTTTGTCGCTCATCACAACCTCCGAAGTGGGCTACTCCTTCCCCCTTGCAGGGGGAAGGCTGGGATGGGGGTAGTCATTGGATTACTCCCGCTTCTACCCCCACCCTGGCCCTCCCCCTGCAAGGGGGAGGGTATTGGATTGCCGAAAAAAACGCCCCCAACAAGTGGGGGCGCCTATTACTGCGTCTGCCTGTATCGACAGTTTCTCCTCCACTCTCCCCCTACTTATTTATGCACACCCAACTTTTCGCGCCAGCCCGGATACAACTTGTCTGCATCTTTCGGGAAGGACTCGAACGCACGGGCGAATTCCTTGTTTTGCTTTGCCCACTGGATCGGGTCGGAACCGGCTTTCCAGCATTCGTATGCCTGACGCAACGACTTCGCACCTGCTGCCGGAGAATCGATGTGGCCGTAGGATCCGCCGCCTGCAGTGTTGATCACGTTGCCGTGGCCGAGGTTCTGGAAGAAGCCGGGCAAACGCAGCGCGTTCATGCCGCCGGAGATGATCGGGGTGGTCGCTTTTACGCCGTACCATTTCTGAAAGTAGACCGGACCCTGGCACTCGTCGCGCTCGATCATGTAGGCGATGTTCTTGTCGTCGCCTTCACCTTCCATCTTGCCGTAGCCCATGGTGCCGACGTGGATGCCGGAAGCACCCTGCAGACGCGACATCTTGGCCAGCACGAACGCGGTGTAGCCACGCTTGGCAGAAGGCGAAGTCACCATGCCGTGACCGGCGCGGTGGTAGTGCAAAAACTGGTTCGGATACTGGCGACGCGCAGTGGTCACCATGCCGGGGCCGCCCACGAAACCGTCCACGAGGAACGCCAGCTTGTTTGCATCGGGGCCGAAGGTTTCCAGCGCGAAGTCGGCACGTGCCAGCATTTCATAGTGGTCGTCGGCGGTGATGTTCATCGAGAACAATTTGGCATCGCCAGTCTCGTCCATGGCACGCTTCATCGCGTCGTACACCAGCGGGATCGTTTTCTTCACCGGCGCGAAAGTCTGGTTGCCTTGCGGTTCATCGTTCTTGATGAAGTCGCCGCCTAGCCAGAATTGGTAAGCCGCCTTGGCAAAAGGCTCGGGACGCAGGCCCAGCTTGGGCTTGATGATGGTGCCGGAAATGTAGCCTCCGTCCTTGACCGGGCGGCCGAGAATGCGCCACAAGTCTTCAATGTTGGTCGCCGGGCAGTCGAACTGGCGGATCACTTCTTCCGGAACGTAGAAGTCGATCATCTTGGCGTGCTCGATATCGCCCATGCCCTGATTGTTACCGATGGCGAGGGTCAGGAAAGACACCAGCATCATGCGGCCGTCGGTGACGTTGCGGTCGAACAATTCCAGCGGATATGCGATGCGCATATCTTCGCTGGCTTCGTCGATGTAATACACCAGCGCGTCAACGCCCTTGGTGAAATCGTCGGTGGTGGAAACTTCCACGTTGGTGCCGGTAGAAGACTCTGCCGCAAAGTGCGCAGCGGCTTCAAGATAGCCCAGGCTGCCCTTCGGCTTCATCGTGTAGGCAACCAGAATATGCTTGCCACCCTTGATCAGGTCTGCTTCCTTGAGCTCAAGGTTTGAGTAACGGTTGGACTGATCCATGTGCTTCTCCTTGTTTGTTGAATTCGGTCTGAATGACTACGGAGCGAACTATACGCCCGCCAACTATAAACAACAGTCAAATATATTTATGCGAACCATAAGTGTGTCTTATGGTATAAATCCAAACCAATTGAGCCACGGATGAACACTGATGAAACACGGATTAACCATTGCTTTCTCGCGTGCATTTTCCTAAACCCAAATTTAGGGAAACACCGAATAAGTCCCCTCTCCCTCTGGGAGAGGGTTAGGGTGAGGGAGCTCGTTGAATTCTCACCCTCACCCCAGCCCTCTCCCGGGGGGAGAGGGTGAAAAGCAGACTTAATCGGCGCTTCCTAAGTTGTTTCATCCGTGCATATCCGTGTCCATCCGTGGCTAATTTGTTTTTCGGATAATTTTAAATGCTACCCATTTCAATTCGCCAACTGCAAGTCTTCGAAAGCGTAGCCCGCCATCTTAACCATTCGCGCGCGGCCGCGGAACTGTTCTTGTCGCAGCCTGCCGTGTCGATGCAGATCAAGCAGGCGGAGATTGCGGTTGGCTTGCCGTTATTCGAGCAGGCTGGAAAAAAACTGCATCTCACCGCAGCCGGAACCGAACTGTTGCACTATGCACGCTCGATGTTGCAACTGATGCAGGAAATGGAATCGGTATTCGACGAGATGAAAGGACTGGAGCGTGGCCACCTCAATATCTCGGTGGTCAGCACCGCCAACTATTTCATGCCGCAACTGCTGGCCAAATTCATCCAGGCGCATCCCAAAATACAAGTCAGCCTGTCCGTGGCCAACAGTGGTGCCGTCATCAAGCAGCTTGCCGAGAACATCGCCGACCTCGCCATCATGGGCCAGCCGCCGCAGGGTACCGACATGCGTGCCGAAGCATTCATGGAAAATCCGCTGGTGGTGATCGCGGCGCCATCGCATCCTTTGGCGCGCGCAAAAAAAATTCAGCCGAAACAACTGGCCCGCGAGACATTCCTGCTGCGCGAACAAGGCTCCGGCACACGCGGCGTAGTGGAACGCTTTTTCGCCAGCCACAAACTGGCGCTGCCCGCGCACATGGAAATGGACACCAACGAAGCCATCAAGCAATCGGTGCAGGCGGGCATCGGCATCGGCATCATCTCCAGCCACGGCATCGAACTGGAACTGGAAACCAAACGACTCATCGTACTCGACGTCGATCACTTCCCCATCGTGCGCCACTGGTACATCGTGCACCGCAAGGGCAAGCGGCTTTCGACAGCCGCGCTGGAATTCGAGCGTTTCCTGCTGCAGGAATCGCAAAGCATGATGTCGCACAAAAACTGAACTTTCACTTGCTTTGTTCTTGCAAAGCAATCTTCCGACTGTGTGGCAATGAATTGGCCGGGATGAACGGTCCGATGCCGCTTATCACCGCTTTTGCCCCTTTTGTCGGCTGGAACTGGAAACATTAGAATGCGCGTCCTACTATCCTCACACCTGACTGGAGAACGCAATGAGAACGAAAAACCAAAATGGTTTCACATTGATTGAGTTGATGATCGTGGTGGCGATTATCGGGATACTGACCATGGTCGCCTATCCGGCCTACCAAGATTATGTCATGCGCGGGAAGATTACCGAAGCCACGACCAATTTGTCCAGTCTGGCCGTAAGCGCTGAGCAGTTCTATCAGGACAACCAAACGTATTTTGGTTTCCCCTGCGCCGTCTCCAATGCCAAATATTTCGACTACACCTGCCCGGTTACGACGGCCCTCGCTTTCACTGCACAAGCCGACGGCAAAATAGGTCAGGGAGTGGTGGGCTTTCAGTACCAGATCAAACAGGACGGTACCAAGACAACGTCGCTAACGCCGTCCGGCTGGGGAACAGCCCCGATCAGTTGCTGGGTCACCAAACTGGGGGGCGAATGCTGATCCTGCGTAAATCCGGGGGCTTTTCACTGCTCGAGCTGTTGATCAGCATCGCGATTTTCGCGTTGCTGTTCATCATGGGCGCGCCCTCCTTTTCACAATGGATACAGAACACGCAGAATCGCACGGCCGCCGAATCCATCCTCAACGGCTTGCAGCTCGCCCGTACCGAGGCAGTTCGCCACAATGCCGCTGTCCGTTTTGATCTGACCGAAGGGACCGGCGCTGTTTCATGGGTGGTCGCCTGCGTTACCGCTGCCGACAACTGTCCCGGTGCCCTGTATCAGCGCAACGCCAACGATGGCAGTATCAATGCCCGTGCCGGTATTGCCACCGCGACGGGCGCTCTGGGAACCGCGCTTTCTGCGGGAACCGGCTTACCCCAGGGCGTCACGTTTGACGGATTGGGCCGGGTTTTAACGGCCAATATCGGCACCGATATTGCGCGGGTCGATATCACCAATGCAGCACGGGCAGATGCGCGGCGCATGACCATCCTGATCGGTGCCGGCGGACAATTTCGCATGTGCGATCCCTCGCTCAACATCGCCAGTAGCCCACAAGGATGCCAGTAATGAAAACCGCTAATACAACTCAACGTGGCGCCATCCTGCTGGAAGCGATGATTTCCATCCTGATCTTCTCTTTGGGAATACTCGCCGTTGTCGGCTTGCAGGCCGGCGCCATCAAACTGTCCAGCGATGCCAAATATCGTTCCGATGCCAGTTTGCTGGCCAACCAGATCATCGGGCAGATGTGGGTGTCCGATCGTACGCAGGCGACCCTGCAAACCGATTTTCAGACCGGTGGGGCTTCTTATAACTTGTGGGTAGTCGATGTAGCCAAAGCATTGCCGGGCGTTTCCGGAATTGCTCTCAATCAACCGACCATTGCGGTTGCTCCCAACGCCGGCACGACCATCCCCAGCAGCACAGTCACCGTCACCGTTTATTGGCAGGGGCCGAAGGATCCGGCCCGCCATCAGGCTATTGTCATCGCACAAATTATCTAGGGAGCGCACTTGTTACCGTTACCGTACATTCTTCGCGACTGCACCAGCACCCGGCGCCATTTGCCCCGGGTTGAGCTGCGGACAACCCTGTCGGCAGGGTTCAGCCTGGTGGAGATCATGGTTGGCATGGTGATTGGTCTGATCGGCATGATCGTCATCCTGCAGGTGTTCAGCGTCTTTGAAGCGCAGAAACGCACCACGACCGGCGGCGACGATGCGCAAAACACCGCTGCGATCGCACTGTTCGGCATGCAGCACGATATCGAGCAGGCCGGTTATGGCATCAGCGATGTCAGCCTGTTTAGTTGTCCGCTCTTGCTTCAGGGCAAGTCAATTCCGCTGGCGCCCGTCACCATCAACCCCGCCACCACCATCGTTCCTGCGGGTGACCTCAATACAGACACGTTGCTGGTGTTTTATGGAAACACCAATGGCATGCCGCAGGGCAATGTCATCGACAGTTCATCGGGATTGGTTTACACGCTGAAAATACCGGGCGCATCCAATTTCAACAATCTTGACAACGTAGTCGCCGCGCCGGTCGCGGGCAACCCGGTCTCGGCGGCGGCGTGCACAACCACGCTTCCCATTCAACAGGTTTCGGGGGTACCCACCGCAACGACACTGACGATTGCCTCCGGTACCGCCGGTGCCGGTGCACTTTTCGATCTTGGCCCAACACCGCAAATGCTGGCTTATCGCATTAATAAAGGCAACCTGACGGTGTGTGACTATTTCGCGAGAAATTGCGGCGATGCCACCAAAGCGGGCGACGATACGTTCTGGTTGCCCATCGCCTATAGCGTCGTCAGCCTGAAGGCGCAATACGGCCGCGATGTTGCAGCCGGAACCATGGACGGCATTGTGGACCAGTATGACCGCGCCACACCGTCCACCAATTGCGGGTGGGCGCGGACATCTGCCGTGCGCCTTGCGCTGGTGGCACGGAATAGCCAGTTGGAGAAAACCGATTTCCAGACTGCGGCACCCGACTGGGCCGGGACGACCGCAAGTGCCAGCGGCGTGGCGGCCAACCCGATCGACCTGCAGGGGGATGGCAAGTGGAAGCGTTACCGCTACAAGGTATTCCAGACGGTGATTCCGCTTCGCAATGTTGTATGGATGGGAGTGGTACCGGGATGTTAAACAGACACTACATACGCGGCACCATGCGCACCGGCCAACGCGGGGTGGTGCTTTTCATTGCCCTGATTGTGCTGGTCGCGATGACGCTGGCCGCTATCGCGCTGATGCGTTCCGTCGATACCACCAACATCATCGCCGGCAATCTGGCCTTTCAACAGGCTGCGACCCATTCGGGCGATACTGCGGTCGAGTCGGCGATTGGCTGGCTGGAAGACTGCAACAATAGCCGCAACGGGTGTAACCCGCTCGTACTGAATGGTGACGATAACACGCATGGCTACATTGCCGCGGGCAACAGCGCTACGCGCAATCCGAGCGGAAGCCAGAACTGGGACGCGTTCTGGACTGCCAACGTCGGCAATGGCAATAGTCATTTGGTCGGCACGGATACAGCCCTAAATACGACAAGGTACATCATAGACCGCCTGTGCAACGGCGTTGGTGCGCCTGCCAGCAGCGGTGGATCAGCCAACTGCGCCTCTTCCCCGCTCATTATCCAGGCTACGGGCAATGCACAGGTGGCCGGTCAAATACCGCTGCAGGCGGCATCGCTGGTCTTTTACAGAATCACGGTTCGCACCGCGGGCCAAGTCAGAAATACCGTGAGTTACATTCAAGTCATGGTTGCGCTATAGGCGGAAGAAGCCTTCAACCCGAAAAGATGCGCTTCCATGAATGAGCAGCACCCTTAAATAAGGAGATTGTCATGATCACCAACAGATCACTTAAACAGCTGAGTCACTTGCTGCTGGCCTTGTTTTTCACGGCAAACGCCCAGGCCGCGACCGACATCTCTTCCGAGCCGCTGTCCACTTATACAGCAACCTCGTCCACGGATGTAAAGCCGAATATCTTATTTATTCTGGACGACTCGGGCAGTATGGACTCTAACTATCTGCCCGATTGGGCGAACGATAGCGAACCCATTTCGGGCATTGGTTATAACAACATACCGCAGCTTTTCAAAAACAATGGTTTTAACGGTCTTGCCTATAATCCTGCGGTTACCTATTTGCCGCCGGTTTATTACACTGCTGCAGGCGTGCTTGACACAACCACTTATCCCGGTTTCGGGTCGCCATGGACTGCCGTAAAAGACGACGGTTATGGCATCCAGAGCACTAGTACCAGCAATCTGGTCGGCAATGCTTCCTACTATACTTTTGTGAATGCTGAATATTGCTCAACGGTCAAAAAGGCCAGTTGCGTCGCAGCCTCCGGACCCACAGTTACAAACCCCTATCCAGCCGGCTTGCGCTGGTGCACCACCGCAGCTTTAACCAGTTGCCAGAGCACTAACGACTCATCCCACCAATACCCCCGCTATCCCGGGAAATCCGCTACTGCCACAGTTACCGTGACGGCTTCGGGAACCGCAACCAGTATCCAGGTGAACGGGAAGGAAATACTCAGCGTAACGGCTGCATCAAACTCCAACCTCAGAACAAATGCCACCAATATCCTCAATAGCATCAACGCCTGCACGGCAGCGGCCACTGGAACTTGCACCGTTGCGGGTTATAGCGCCGTGCGCATCGCCAACACAAGCACAGTCGTCATCAGCGCTCCGTCTTCAACAGGGGCTATCACCTATACACCCGTGGTTTCCGGCACCGCAACCACGACCATCACTGCATTCATCGGCGGGGTACCCGGTTCCAACGTGTACACCAATGTCGTTTCCACTACCACGGCTTACTCCTATGCGGGGACGAGCATGGCGGCGCCAACACGCACCGACTGTACCGCCGGCTCGCCCTGTAACTATGCCCAGGAAATGACCAATTATGCGAACTGGTGGGCTTACTACCACACTCGCATGCAAATGATGAAAACTGCTTCCAGCAACGCATTTTCACAGCTGGATTCGACAACCGACTTGAACAACAATGTATCCCGTTTTCGGGTCGGTTTCCTGACCATCAGCGACGGACAAACTGCCAGCTCATTCCTGAATCTTGACGAGTTCAAGACGGCGCAAAAGAACAGCTGGCTCAACACGCTATTCAGCAGCAATCCGAGCCCATACACCCCCTTGCGCGGAGCACTGGCAAGGGCCGGTCAACTCTATGCGGGCAAGCTGAACGGAACCACCGTGAACGGGGTCACAGTCACGGATCCGCTGCAATATTCCTGCCAGCAGAACTACACCATACTTTCAACCGACGGCTACTGGAACACCCATGATGAAACCACCAGCTACGGCCCGTTCAAGCTGGATGGCAGCACATCGGTCGGTGAACAAGACGGCGGTCTGGAGGCACCCATGTGGGATGGTGGTAGCGCCCAGTGGCAAAAACGTACCAGCGATTTGCAGGCAGCCACTATTACGCGGCAGCAACAAATTAAACAGTTGCAAAGACAGGACTCCTATCTGCAAAGCTCGACCTCCAACTTGCTCAAATCGACCTACAATTTGCGAAGCTCCACGTCGCAATTGCAAAAGGCCACATCAACAATGCAAAGCTCTACTTCGACGCTGCAAAGCTCAACTTCGCAACTGCAAATATCCACATCGCAACTGCAAAAGGCCACCTCCACAAATTCCGGTACGTCCTATGGTACCTGGACCAATGTCACGTCGTGCACATGGGTTACTTCAGGTACCAACCGCACCAAGTGCCAGTATCTGGCTTATACCGTGCCGGCCAACACTGGCAGTTGCACGACGCTGGCACAAGGAACCGTCTCGACCAATGGCACCATCTGGACAGGACCGGCCACAAATTGTACTTATGCTGCATGGACCACCCCGGCCACGGTACCGAGTTGTACGACGTTGGCACAAGGGACCGGTACCACCAAAACAGGGCCAGCCACAAATTGTACTTATACTGCATGGACCACCCCGGCCACTGCAACCAGTTGTACTCCGCTGGCACAAGGAACCGGTACTACCAAGACAGGGCCGGCCGTGGCTTGTACATACTTGACATGGACCACCCCGACCACGGTAACCAGTTGTACGCCACTGGCACAAGGAACCGGCGCTGGCACCTGGAGTGGACCAGCCGTGGCTTGTTCGTACTTGACTTGGACCACGCCAGCCACGGTAACCAGTTGTACGACGGCGGCACAAGGAACCGGAGCTGGCACCTGGAGTGGCCCGGCCACGGCTTGTACATACGACACCTCACCCACGACAGTCACCGCAACCAGCTGCACGACGGTGGCACAGGGAACCGGTACCACCAAGACAGGACCGGCAGTGTCTTGTGCATACGATACCTATTCCGCGCCGACCAATGTATCCAGTTGTACGACAGTGGCACAAGGAACCGGTACCACCAAGACGGGCCCGGCCACCGCTTGTTCATACTCTACATGGAGTACGGCAGTGGGAGTAAGCACCTGCACCCCAATATCGAAATCATCTTCCTCTCCGTACTCTGTCGCTAAGGCAACGCAATGCCCTAACGTGACCATACAGAACTATACGGTTGTTCCTTCGTGCACTGATAACGCTGTCCCCGATGCGAACGGCTACACGGTGCAGTGCCAGACTGTAACGGGGACACCTGCGAACGCTTCTACCTGTACCGAATCGGCCTCGCAAACGTGTTCGTATACCAATTGGAGCGGCTGGGGCAATGTAAGCTCGTGCACAATTGTTCCGAAATCCCTTCAACCCAACTTTACCGTGTCACAGGCAGTAGATTGCCAGGACGTGGGTAGCGGCGGAACCGCCGACACGCTGGCTGACGTGGCCGCCTATTATTACGGTACAGATTTGCGCAATCCCGATACCACGCTGGGCGTAAACACCACTGGAACCTGTACCGGGCCGATCATTTCACCGGCGACCACGGGGACCAATTTGTGCACCGACAATGTCCCGAGCAACGGCCACCGCGATGTGGCGGCCTGGCAACACATGACTACCTATACCCTGGGGCTGGGGGCGGAGGGCGATATGGTCTATCAGTCCGACTATCTGGCCGCCAATTCGGAATACAACAGCGCCCTGGCCAACGGCGACTTTTTTGACATATGGAAAAAGACTGGTGCAAGCGCGTCCAATGCAAGCAACAGCATCTGCTCCTGGCAAACCAGCGGCACATGCGTCTGGCCCGTACCCGCTTCCGATACCTCGACCAACGTTGACGACTTATGGCATGCCGCCGTCAATGGGCGCGGCGCCTATTACAGTGCGCGCGACCCGGTATCGTTGGCGAGCGGACTGTCCATGTCGTTGCAAACCATTGCTCATACGCCAAGGCCTGGTGCTGCCGCAGCTGCAGCCGTTAGTAACCCAAACCTTAGCAATGGCGATAACTATGTGTTCAGTTCTTCCTATAAGACGGAGGATTGGTATGGTGAGATGGTGCGGGGGCAACTCGATCCGGTAACAAAACAATCCGGTCCCGCTGAATGGTCAGCCTTGACATTACTCGATTGCGCAACCTCAACCTGGGTCGCCAACCGCGCCTACGCGATAAAGAATACTTACAGCCATGGAGGAAATTGTTACAAGGTGGCTATCGCCTATACTGCCGACGCCACGTTTGGAAGCAAAGATACCAGCAATTCGAATCTCGTTGTGGATATGAACGGAAACAGTGTCGTACCGCTAAGCAGCCGCACCATTTATACCAAGGGCAGCACCGGCTTGATCCCGTTCACCTGGGGCAGCCTGTCCAGTACGCAACAAAGTTACTTTGAGGCGTCGGCCATTACTTTTGCGACGACGACGCCCTTCGTGGGACTGTCCCAGTTCTGTACTGTGGGAGCGTGCCTGACCGCAGCCCAGCAATCCAATAACACAATCGCAACCGGCGGTGCGGCAGGCGAAGCCATGGTGAATTTCCTGCGCGGCGACCGCAGCAACGAAGGCTCGTTTTACCGTTTGCGCACCCATGTGCTTGGCGATATCGTCAGTTCAGAGGGCAGCTATGTCAAACAGCCGTTGTTCAACTATGTTGATACCAATTTCGGCGCCTATGTAACCGCAATGGCCACACGCGCCAGCAGAGTTTATGCCGGGGCCAACGACGGCATGCTTCACGCATTCGATGCGACCACCGGACAGGAAGCGTGGGCCTATATTCCCGGCATAGTGTTGCCCAACGTGTACAAGCTGGCTGACAAGAACTATAAGGCCAAGCACCAGTTCTTTGTCGATGGAAGCCCAGTGACGGGTGATATTTGCCCGAATGCGCCCGGCCCCTGCTCTGCCGTCCAGTGGAAAACTATCCTGGTGGGCGGGCTTAACAGCGGCGGCAAGGGCTACTATGCTCTGGATGTTACCGATCCGGCGGCTCCGTCGCTGTTGTGGGAAATCAACAGTTCCACCTCTGGGTTCGCGAATCTGGGCTTTACCTATGGCAACCCCGTGATCACCAAGCTCCAGAACGGTATCTGGGTCGTGATATTTGCCTCAGGCTACAATAATGCGGACGGCAAGGGCCATCTCTATGTGGTGAATGCCAACACGGGGGCGTTCATTAACGATATCAGCACAAATGTAGGCTCAGTCATTTCACCCAGCGGTCTGGCCCGCATTGTTGGCTATGCGCCCCAATCCCTGACCGACAATACGTCCGTCGCCGTGTATGGCGGGGATTTATACGGGAACCTCTGGCGCTTCGACATCAACAGCAGCATCGGCGCTACCGGATTCGATGCACAATTGATGGTCAAGTTAGTCGATGGCAGCGGCAATTCCCAGCCCATCACCGAGGCACCGACGGTCACGACCGTAAACGCAAATCCCGTCGTGTATGTCGGCACGGGCCGTTATCTGGGCCTTACCGACATCAGCGATTCCAGCCAGCAAAGCTTTTATGCGGTCAAGGACAGTTTTGGTTCGACTGCTTACCCCAATACAATACCGCTTTATAACAATGATAACGCAGGCAATCCCCGTTCTGCCAGCAACAAGTTCATCCAGCAAACCCTGACCAGCACAACATGCCCGTTGGGGACAGACAGTTCAGTCTGCATTTCCGGTGGGATCGTGCGTACAGTCACCAGCAATACGGTGAATTGGAGCACAGACAATGGCTGGTACCTTGACTTTTTCACCAGTGGAGAACGCTCCGCTACCGATCCACAGTTGGGTCTGGGCACGCTCACGTTTACGACCTTCACCCCTGGTGTTTCCACCGTGAACGTATGCGGTGAAAAAACTGCAGATGCTGCGTCCAGCTTCTCATATCAGCTGGACTATCTGACGGGCGGTGCTGTGGTTGGCACCAACGGGGTGGCCGCAGTTAGCCTGGGAGCGACCATCCCCACACGGCCCGTGATGGTCAGGTTGCCGGATGGCAGCGTAATTGAACTCATACGCACCTCGGGTGGTTCGTCGAGCGATCCTACGACGGGTGGCGGCACAACCACCGGCGGTGAAGATGACGGCGGTGGTAATACCATAGTGCAGACACATATCAAACCACCCACCGGGGCCGGCACTCACAGGGTAACTTGGCGCCAGCTTCAATAACCACAATAATCCGGCCAGCAAAAGCTGGCCGGATTTTTCTGGAAATGTCAGGCACAACGTCCTGAACGAGTTTCACCGGATCTATTTATCCACAGCTTGTTCGGTTCAAACAAAAAAGCGACCATCAGGTCGCTTTTTTGATTTCTGCCGGTGCCAGCGATTACTTGACGATCGCGTTCAGCTCGCCCTTGGCATAACGGGTTGCCATTGCCTCCAGCGAGATCGGTTTGATCTTCGCTGCCTGGCCTGCACAACCGAAGGCCTCGTAGCGCGCCTTGCAAATTTCCTTCATCGCCTTGGTGGTGGCGGCGAGGAATTTGCGCGGATCGAAGTCCTTGGGGTTTTGCGCCAGGTAGCGGCGCGTGGCGCCGGTGGAGGCCATGCGCAGGTCGGTGTCGATGTTCACCTTGCGCACGCCGTGCTTGATGCCTTCGACGATTTCCTCGACCGGCACGCCGTAGGTTTCGCCCATGGCGCCGCCGAATTCGTTGATCACCTTCAGCCATTCCTGCGGCACACTCGATGAGCCGTGCATCACAAGGTGGGTGTTGGGAATACGCGCGTGGATTTCCTTGATGCGGTCTATGCGCAGCACAGCGCCTGTGGGCGGACGGGTAAATTTGTACGCGCCGTGGCTGGTGCCGATGGCGATCGCCAGTGCATCGACCTGGGTCAGCTTGACGAATTCAGCCGCTTCGTTCGGGTCGGTCAGCAGTTGCGAATGATCCAGCTTGCCTTCGGCGCCGTGGCCGTCTTCCTTTTCGCCCTTGCCGGATTCCAGTGAACCCAGACAGCCCAGCTCGCCTTCGACTGAAATGCCGACGGCGTGCGACATTTCGGCCACGCGGCGCGAGATGTTGACGTTGTATTCGAAAGAAGAGGGAGTCTTGCCATCGGTCATCAGCGAGCCGTCCATCATTACGCTGGAAAAGCCGGAACGAATCGCCTGAATGCAGACCGCTTCTGACGCACCGTGATCCTGGTGCATGACAACGGGAATGTGCGGGTACGCTTCGACTGCCGCTTCGATAAGGTGACGCAGGAACGCTTCACCGGCGTATTTGCGTGCACCGGCCGAGCCTTGCATGATCACGGGGCTGTTGGTTTCATCAGCCGCTTCCATGATCGCCTTGACCTGTTCCAGGTTGTTGACGTTGAACGCAGGCAGGCCGTAGCCGTGCTCGGCCGCGTGATCGAGTAATTGACGCATTGATACAAGTGCCATTTATTTCTCCTGGTGATAAATTTTCAATAACGTTTGTAACGCTGTCCTGCTTAGTTCTTGTGCTCGCCCACGCGCACGATTTTCATGGTGTTGGTGTGTCCCGATTTGCCGATGGCTTCGCCCACGGTCATGACGATCAGATCACCGTCTTCCACCCGACCCAGACGGTGCAGCTCGTCTTCCGCCTGGCGCAGGGTTACGGAATAATCCTTGGATTCAACCTTGAATGCGATGGGGTGCACGCCGCTGAACAGGGTGACTTTGCTCAGGGTTGCCTCCACCGGCGTCATCGCATAAATCGGCGTGCTGCCGTTGATACGCGACATCCACAAGGCGGTCGAGCCGGATTGCGTCAGCGCAACAATGGCCTTTACCTTGAAGTGCGAGGCGGCATATAACGCCGACATGGCAATGGATTGGTCGATACGCGCAAATTTGGTGTGATCCAGACGGCGATCCAGCGCGCTTTCTTCCGTTTCATTTTCAGCACTGATGCAGATACGCGCCATGGCTTCGATGGTTTCCACCGGATAGTCGCCCACGGCTGTTTCCGCCGACAGCATCACTGCATCGGTTCCGTCCAGCACGGCGTTGGCCACGTCGGACACTTCCGCACGGGTGGGGATGGGGTTGGTGATCATCGACTCCATCATCTGCGTGGCGGTAATGACCAGTTTGTGTTTGGCGCGCGCCATCTTGATCATTTTCTTTTGCAGGCCGGGCACGGCAGCATCGCCGACTTCCACTGACAAATCACCGCGCGCCACCATGATGGCGTCGGAGGCAGTGATGATTTCACCCAGTACCGGAATGGCTTCGGCGCGCTCGATCTTGGCCACCAGCAAACTCTTGCCACCGGCGGCGTGCATCAGTTCGCGCGCCAGTTTCATGTCGTCCGCCGAACGCGGGAAAGATACCGCCAGGAAATCCGCGTTGATCAGTGCGGCAGTCTTGATGTCTTCCTTGTCCTTGTCCGTCAGCGCGGGTGCGGTCAGTCCGCCGCCTTTGCGATTGATGCCCTTGTTGTTGGACAACACGCCGCCGCGCACCACCACGCAATGCACTTCCGCACCCTTGACGCCGGTGACATGAAATTCCAGCATGCCGTCGTTGAGCAGCAAGACGGTGCCGATATCAACGTCCTTGGGCAGCTCTTTGTAATCCAACCCAACGCGTTGCTGGTTGCCGAGGCCATCCAGCGCGGCATCAAGAATGAAAGCATCGCCCTTGTTCAGGGTGATTTTGTCGTTCTCGAATTTGCGCACGCGAATCTTCGGTCCCTGCAGGTCGGCCAGGATACCGACAGTGCGGCCTGCGGCTTTGGCGGCGGCACGCACCCTCTCGGCGCGGCCCACGTGATCCTGTGCCGTGCCGTGCGAGAAGTTCATCCGTACCACGTCCACTCCCGCGCGGATCATTTGCTCCAGTACCTTCTGGTCGCTGGATGCGGGCCCCAGTGTTGCTACTATTTTTGTTCTGCGGAGCATATATACCTCGAATAAAGACAGCCTGTGGCTGGTAGCTCGTAGCCCGTAGCTTAATAAAGTGCGCGCTTTGCGCGCGGCGTTAAAAGCTACAAGCCACCAGCTACTGGCTACCAGCTCATTTAGCGCGCTGCTCCAGAATTTCGACAGCGGGCAAAATCTTGCCTTCGAGGAATTCCAGGAACGCTCCGCCTGCGGTGGAGATGTAAGACACCTTGTCGTAGATGCCGTACTTCTGAATTGCCGCGATGGTGTCGCCGCCACCGGCAAGCGTAAACGCATTGGTTTCGGCAATCGCCTTGGCAATGGTCTTGGTGCCTTCGCCAAACTGGTCGAACTCGAACACGCCGACCGGGCCGTTCCACACTACGGTACCTGCCTTCATGATGATGTCGGCAATTTCCTGTGCAGACTTTGGACCGATATCGAAAATCATGTCGTCGTCAGCCACATCGCCCGCATTCTTCAATACAGCAGGTTCGTTGGCGTCGAATTGTTTGCCGACCACGACGTCCACCGCGATGGGGATGGTAGCGCCGCGTTGTTTCATTTTTTCTATCAGAGCCTGCGCCGTCGGAACGAGGTCGTCTTCGCACAGCGACTTGCCGACGTTGTTGCCGACAGCCTTGAGGAAGGTATTGGCAATGCCGCCGCCGACCACCAATTGTTCGCACTTATCCGCCAGCGATTCCAGCACGGTCAATTTGGTCGAAACCTTGGAACCACCGACGATAGCGACCATCGGACGTGCCGGGTTGTGCAACGCCTTGGTCAGGGCATCCAGCTCACCCATCAGCAGGATGCCTGCGGCAGCAACAGGGGCAAACTTGGCTACACCGTGAGTCGAGGCTTCGGCGCGGTGTGCCGTGCCGAAAGCGTCCATCACGAACACGTCGCACAAGGCGGCATATTTTTTCGCGAGTTCTTCGTTGTTTTTCTTTTCGCCCTTGTTGAAGCGGCAATTTTCCAGCAGCACCAGTTCACCTTCTGCAACGTTGAAACCGCCGTTCACCCAGTCGCGAATCAGGCGCACGGGCTTGTTCAGCTTGTTGGCAATGACGTCGGCAACCGGCTTGAGCGAGTTCTCTTCGGAATACACGCCTTCTTCGGGACGGCCCAAGTGTGAAGTCACCATCACATGTGCACCAGCCTTCAGCGCGGCATTGATGGTTGCCATGGATGCTGTGATGCGTGCATCGGAGGTAACTTTTCCATCCTTGACGGGCACGTTGAGGTCGGAACGGATCAGGACGCGTTTGCCCTTGAGATCCAGGTCGGTCATTTTGATAACGGACATGATTTTTTCCTTTGCAACTGACTTAGAGCAAAAAAGGGCTGGCTTCAGCCAGCCCTTTTTCGGGGTGGATTACTTGGCGACGTGCTTCACCAGACGCAGCATATTGCAGGTGTAGCCATACTCATTGTCGTACCAAGCCACAACCTTGACGAAGGTACTGTCGAGTGCGATGCCGGCACCGGCATCGAAAACCGACGGCGTGGTGCAGCCGCGGAAATCGGTGGCAACCACTTTTTCATCCGTGTAACCCAGCACGTCCTTCAGTGCGCCTTCGGATGCAGCCTTCATCGCCTTGCAGATGTCTTCGTAAGAGGCTTCCTTGTTCAGTTCCACAGTCAGGTCAACCACGGAAACATCGGAGGTCGGCACGCGGAAAGCCATGCCGGTAAGCTTCTTGTTCAGTTCGGGAATGACCTTACCTACAGCTTTCGCTGCTCCGGTTGAGGACGGGATGATGTTTTCCAGAATGCCGCGGCCGCCGCGCCAGTCCTTGTTGGACGGACCGTCAACTGTCTTCTGGGTTGCAGTGGCTGCGTGCACGGTCGTCATCAGGCCGCGCTTGATACCCCAGTTGTCGTGCAACACCTTGGCGACGGGCGCCAAACAGTTGGTGGTGCAGGACGCGCCGGAAAGGATGGTTTCACCAGCATATTTTGTGTGGTTAACGCCATAGACGAACATCGGCGTGTCGTCCTTGGATGGTGCAGACTGAACCACTTTCTTTGCGCCCGCGTCGATGTGCTTCTGGCAGGTTTCCTTGGTCAGGAAGAAGCCGGTACATTCGATCACGATGTCGGCGCCTACTTCTTTCCATTTCAGGTTGGCCGGATCTTTTTCGGCGGTCAGGCGAATGGTTTTGCCGCTCACCAGCAGATTGTGACCACTAACAGAGACATCGCCCTTGAAGCGGCCGTGTACTGAGTCGTACTTCAGCATGTAAGCCAGATAATCCGGCTCCAGCAAATCGTTGATGGCGACGACTTCCAGTTCAGGAAAATCTTTGGCCACTGCACGGAATACCATGCGTCCGATACGACCGAATCCGTTGATGCCGATTTTGATAGTCATGTTTTCTCCAGTTCGCTAATTTAAAAATTTGAAGAGTTACAGCACACTCTTGACGGTCTTCACAACGTTGTGGCTTCGACCGGGGTTCCACCCCTTAACACTCGTTTTGCTCATGTTTGTCTTAGCCGCATTGTCGTCAATATCCGCTACAGAATCCCCTTGACTGTCTTGACGACATTGTCCACGGTGAATCCGAAGTGTTTGAATAACTCCGGTGCAGGCGCGGATTCCCCAAAACAATCCATTCCGAGCACTGCTCCTTCCAACCCGACATATTTGTACCAAAGTCCTGTTACACCTGCTTCTACTGCAACGCGCTTGATGCCCTTGGGCAATACGCTGTCTTTATAAGAATGATCCTGGCGATCGAACACGTTGGTCGAGGGCATCGACACCACGCGCACCTTGATGCCTTCGGTTGCCAGGGTAGCCTGCGCCTTCATGGCCAGATCGACTTCGGAACCGGTGGCGATGATGACTGCCTGCGGCTTGCCGCCTTCGGCTTCGGACAGGATATAGCCACCCTTGCGAATGTTCTCGATCTGCTTCGCATCGCGTTTCTGAAAGGCCAGATTCTGACGGCTGAAAATCAGCGAGCTGGGACCGGTATGGCGCTCAACCGCACAAACCCAGGACACCATGGACTCGACTGTGTCGCAGGGACGCCATGTATCCATGTTGGGAATAAAGCGCAGCGTGGTGGCTTGTTCCACCGGTTGGTGTGTCGGGCCGTCTTCGCCCAGACCAATAGAGTCGTGGGTGAAAACAAAGATCACGCGCTGTTTCATCAATGCCGACATGCGCAAGGCATTGCGGGCATATTCAGAGAACATCAGGAAGGTGCCGCCGAAAGGCAGCAGGCCACCGTGCAATGCCATGCCGTTCATGATGTGTGACATGCCGAATTCGCGCACGCCGTAGCTGATGTAGTTACCGGGAGTCTTGCCGGACACGTGACGTGCACCAGTCCAGTTAGTCAGGTTGGAACCGGTCAAGTCGGCGGATCCACCCAGAAATTCGGGCAATACAGGTACCAGGGCGTTGATTGAATTTTGCGAAGCCTTGCGCGTGGCAATGGTTTCGGCTTTTTCATTGACCAGAGCGATAGCCTTGGCTGCGTGTTCCGCCCAGTTGGAAGGGAGGTCACCCTTGGTACGCCGCAAGAATTCTGCTGCTTCTTTCGGGAACGCTTTTTTGTATTCGGCGAACTTGTTGTTCCACAGTTTTTCCAGACCTTCGCCCTTGGTGCGCGCGTCCCAGGCTTCATATACATGGGCAGGGATCTCGAACGGGGGATATTTCCAACCGATGTGCTCACGTGTTGCGGCCACTTCGGCATCGCCCAGCGCCGCGCCGTGGACGTCATGCGTGCCTTCTTTGTGCGGAGAACCGGCGCCAATGATGGTCTTGCAGCAGATCAAAGTGGGTTTGTCGGTAACTGCCTTGGCAGCATTGATTGCTTCATTGATCGCTGCACTATCGTGACCTTGCACGTCGGCGATAACGTGCCAGCCGTATGCCTCAAAACGCTTGGGTGTATTGTCGGTAAACCAACCGCTTACATGACCGTCGATGGAGATATCGTTATCGTCCCAGAAAGCGATCAGCTTGCCCAGGCCCCAGGTTCCGGCCAAAGCACAGGCTTCATGCGAGATGCCTTCCATCATGCAACCGTCGCCCATGAACACATAGGTGTGATGGTTGACAATCTCGTGACCGGGTTTGTTAAATTCCACAGCCAGCAGCTTTTCTGCCATCGCCATACCCACGGCGTTGGTTATGCCCTGACCGAGCGGGCCGCCAGTCGTTTCCACACCCGGTGTGTAACCGTATTCGGGGTGGCCGGGAGTCTTGGAGTTCATTTGACGGAAACGCTTCAGCTCGTCCATCGGCAGGTCATAGCCAGACAAATGCAATAGTGCGTAAACCAGCATGGAGCCGTGGCCATTTGACATCATGAAGCGATCGCGGTCTGCCCATTTCGGATTGGCCGGATTGTGGCGCAGGTGATGGTTCCACAGCACCTCGGCAATTTCTGCCATGCCCATCGGTGCGCCGGGGTGTCCGGAGTTGGCCTTTTGTACGGCGTCCACCGCCAGCATGCGAATCGCGCCGGTAATGTCATTGAATTTCGGGGGGGTTACATTGCGTGCCGCAGCCATTTTACTGCCTCCTGAAAACGTCCCTGGGGGATCATTGATGTATTTAATTGCTGAGGAAAGAGGTCGATTATGCCTTAACGGCTTGCCCTTGAGCAATAAGGGCAAACCCCTAACTGAATGCCGGACTTGTTACTGATTGTCTTCCGAACTCCTTTTGAGGGGTTTTATCCCCAGTTGCTTAAGTTTTCGGTAAAGATGGGTTCGCTCGATTCCGATCTTTTCGGCGATGCGCGCAATATTCCCGCCTTCCTTCTCCATCTGGTAGTTGAAATACATACAGTCGAAATGCTCGCGCGCCTCGCGTAGCGGCATGTCCAGCTGCAGGGATATTTGCACGCTGTTTTTGCTCTCGACCTCAACCGGCGATTGTTCTGTTACGGTCTTCTTTGCGCGTGACGACACACCGTGCTGGATTGCCTTGGCAACCGCAGCTAACAGTTTTTGTAACGCGATGGGTTTTTCCAGGAAATCTGTCGCGCCTATACGCATCGCCTCCATTGCGGTCTCAATTGTGCCGTGTCCCGACATCATCACCACCGGCATGGTCAGTTGTCCCTGTTCAACCCATTCCTTGAGCAGGGTAAGACCGTCCATATCCGGCATCCAGATATCCAACAGCACGAGGTCGGGTGTGCGGTGCTCGCGGAAACTGCGCGCCTGTGCCGCATTTTCTGCCAGATGCACCCGATAGCCTTCGTCGAACAAAATTTCAGAGAGCAATTCGCGGATGCCCACCTCATCGTCTACCACCAGAATATCTTTTGTCGCCATCACATCACCTCAACTTCCGTCGCTGCCAGAGGAAGAACCACGCATACGCATGTTCCGCTCGACACTCTGCTTTCAATAGTTATCTTGCCGCCGTGCTCTTCCACAATCTTTTTAACAATAGCCAGTCCCAGACCGGTTCCCCGTTGCTTGGTTGTCATGTACGGTTCAAACAAGCGCCCCAATAATTGTTCCGGAATGCCGCTGCCGTTGTCGCTTACCGTCAATTTCAACGCACCCTCAGCAGTATTTTCCGTGGCGAGAATAATCTGCGGATTATTTGTCTGTTGCAAAGCGTCATGGGCGTTCTGCAGCAGATTGTGGATCACCTGACGCAAGCGCGTTGCGTCGCCGTTTAGCCATGTGCGCTGTGCATCAAGCCGCAGCGTGATCGGGTTGCTGTTTGCTTCGTACAAACCCATTACTTCGCTCAGCAACTGGTGCATGTCCAGCGGCAGCAGTCGCGTCGCAGGGGCGCGTGCGTAGTTGGCAAATTCCGTAACCATGTTCTTCATTGCCGCAACCTGGCTGACGATAGTCTGGGTAGCACGTTGCAGCAATTGCGAATCCTGTTCGTCCAGCTTGGAAAGCAATTTGTGCTGCAGTCGTTCCGCCGACAGTTGTATCGGTGTGAGCGGGTTTTTGATTTCGTGGGCCAGGCGGCGCGCTACTTCGCCCCAGGCAGCCTGGCGTTCCGCCTGCAGCAGATGTGTGATGTCGTCGAACACCACGACATAGCCGCTGTCCTCTGTGGTTGAAAGCTGCGTGCCGCGCATTAACAGCATCTGTTCTCCACTCTTGCTCATTCGCTCAATTTGCCGTTGCCATTCGTGCGGAGACTCTTCACCGAAGCCTTGCATCACTGATTCCATGAACGTGCGCAACAGCGCGTGCTCCGTAGCGATCTCCAGCAGGGTCTTGCCCGCCATTTCCTGCAGCGGCAATCCCAGTATCTGGTTGGCACTGGGATTGGAGGAGCGCAAGCGGTGTTGTTCGTCCACCACCAGCACTCCGGACGAAAGGTGCGCCAGCACACTTTCCAGATAGACCTTGGCGTTTTCCACCTGCAGTTGCTGCTGTTCCCCGGTACGCTTCGCGTCGGCAAGGTAGGTCGTCATCTGGTTGAACAGTCCGGTCAGTGCACCCAGTTCATCGCGACTCAGAACCGGATAGTTGCCGCTGAAATCGCCTTTCGCCACGGCCAGTGTTCCTTCCGCCAACGCAGCCAGCGGTGCGCTGAGTTGCTCGCTCAGATAAAAGGCCACGGAGCTGACACTCAACAGCACGATCAGCAGAGACAAGGTGAGCGTGACGCCATATAACCTTTTCAGCCCGAGCCGGGATAGCGACAGTTCCTGATAATCGCGGTACACCGCCTGCACAGTCTCGGCATCGGCGGCTATCTGTTTGGGTACGGGTTGCACAAACTGGAGTGTCCTGCGATCCTCCTTCCATCTCGCGGATTTCACCGGTATCAATACGCGCAAAGCCAGCTGATCGTCGGGTAACACTTCGACCATGCTGTAGCCATCATTCGTCCATGCCTGGCCCAGCATTTCTGCAGTTGGCAACTCAGTCGGTTTATTGTTACTGCCGTTGGCATACGCCAGCAGTTGTCCTTTACCACCGAATACCGCAGCTTCCTGCGCGCCACCTTCCTTGATCAAACGAGTCAGGGTGCTGTTGTGACGCTGCACGTCCTGTTCTGCCAGGATCATCGCAACCAGATGTCCTTTTTTGCCCAGTTCAGTGAGGCCGTTTTCCAGTGAGCTGCGACCCAGATTCAACCCGCCTTCCAGCGCTTTTTCCACGCGCACATCAAACCACGATTCAATGCTCTTGCTGAGGAACTGCACTGAAACGGCGTAGACCAGAAAACCCGGCATGATCGCAATCACCGAAAATATCGTGACCAGGCGTAAAGTCAGTTTTGCCCCATATACCTTTTGTTTGAGCTTGGTACGCAGGTGCCAGGCCTGTGAAGCAAGCAAGCCCGCAAGGGCCAGGGCCAGCATCCCTGTCATTACCAGCAGCACATAATAGTTATGCGAGAACAGATCGGTATTGGCGCTTGCGCTGGATAACAGGTATAGAAGCGCGGCGCCGACGATTCCGCTGATGATGACCAGGTATTTCATGGCTTGGTCCCCGTGTCTGCTGTTTCCGGCTTGATGACCCAGCGATACGGTTCCGATTTCAGGTTCCAGTCCTCATTGGTCAAGGCGTTCACTTGCAGCGGCTTGGGCAATTGCGTCACGTCCAGCCGCATTTGAGCGAAGGCCGAGCAGCATTCGCTGCCTTTTTTCAGCAGCCGCGAAAAGTAGCCACCGCCTTTTTTGTCCAGCGACGCAACCGGGACAGGCGCTGATGTTTGGTGCCCAAGTACATGCAGGGCATCTTTCAATTCGAGGAAACTCTGAAACAGGGAGCCGTGCGTAATGCGGTATTGTTGGGTGAGTGCGTTGTAGGAAAGTTTGGCGGTTTGTTCGTCGCGGGCAACATCGGTATCCAACCAATACCAGCGCGAGCGGTTGATTGTCAGTTCGCTGACGAAATACAGTGTGACGCCCCGTTTCAGCGCCGTTTCCACCAGCGGCGACAACTGGATGTTGTAATCGGCGGAAAGTTGATAACCCTCTTCGGTCAGGCGTGCTTCCGCCTTGCTGATGGATATGCCTTCAGCGACGGCTGCGAAAGCGCATAGCCACAGTCCGATCAATGTGATCGACCTGAGCAGCCATTCAAGCCTGTTTTTGCAGCAATGCATAAAAGAACCCGTCATGTTCTTCGTTTGGCAGCAACTGACCGTCAGTCATGCCCGGTGCAGATAATTCGATCCTCAGTGCATCATCGTGCTTCTCAAGGAATGCGGTGATGACTTGTTGATTTTCGCGCGCAAAGATGGAGCAGGTCGCATAAAGCAATTTACCACCTCCGGCCAACAGCGGCCACAGTGATTCCAGCATTCGGCGCTGCTGAAGCGCAAAGCTTTCTATGTCCTCCGGCCTGCGCAGCCACTTGATGTCGGGGTGGCGACAAACCACACCGGAAGCGGAGCAGGGAACATCGGCCAGAATGCGCTGAAAGACTATTCCGTCCCACCAGCCTTCAGGCGTAGCTGCGTCACCGCAGATTACCTGTGCATTCAGTTGCAGGCGTTGCAGATTTTCGCGTACACGCCCCAGGCGCTGTTCATCCTTGTCCACTGCTACCAGTTCGATATTCGCCGACTCCAGCAAATGTGCGGCCTTGCCGCCAGGTGCTGCACAGGCATCCAGCACCCGCATACCATCATGTACGTCCAGCATTTTAGCGGCGTATTGAGCTCCGGCGTCTTGCACCGATACCCAGCCTTCTGCAAATTTGGGTAACCGGTCCACCGGCAGCGGGTGTTCAATGATCAATGCTTCCGGCTCCACATGGTGAGCGGCAATATCATGAGATGCAAGCAGAGTCTGGTATTCAGTCACAGTTGTATGCCTGCCGTTGATGCGCAAGGTCATCGGCGGATGCCGGTTTCCCGATTCAAGAATTGCCGCAGCTTTCTCGCCGTACTGCGCTTTGAGCGCGTTGATCCACCATTGTGGATAGGCATAGCGGCTTGCTTCTTTCCGGTCCGCAGTTTCCAGTAGCGCAGTCTGCTTGCGCAGAAAATTTCTCAATACAGCGTTAACCAGTCCGCCCGCTGATGGAAAGGCACTTTTTGTTGCGCGCACTGCCTGATCAACAATGGCATGCTGGCTTGCCCTGGTGTATTGCAATTGATAAAGCGACACCAGCAGCAAGCTTTGCAAAGACGCATCCTGCAAAGGTCGCTCAAGCAAATTATCCAGTATGCAGACAAGGCGTGAGTGATAGCGCAGTGTGCCATAGCACAGGTCTTGCAGTGCACCGCGTTCCTGCGGATTAAACCCGGATTGTCTGCGCAACGCTTCCGTCAATACCTGTGTGAGATTTCGCCCGTCGTGAACGACCCTGTGTACTGTTCTGGCTGCTTCGATTTGTATGCGTTGCATGGTCAGCCAGAAATGAAACGATCGCCGACTTTGATGGGCAAGCTTTGTATGAATTGTGCTACCGGTAACGGTTTGCCACCAGGCTTCTGTAATACTTCCAGCGCAAGGGCGCCTTTGCCGCAGGCCACCAGAATATGACCATTGTCCATGGCTATCACCTGCCCGGGTTCAGCCTGCTTGCCCTCAGCCAAATGGGCGCGCAGTATTTTGATCTGTGTTTCACCAAATAGGGCATTTGCAGTTGGGAAGGGAAAATATCCGCGTACTGCGCGTACCAGTTGCGCTGCGTCCTGTTTCCAATCCAGTTGAGCTTCGCTCTTGGTTAGCTTGGCCGCATAGGTTGCTTGCTGTTCTTCCTGTTTTTCCGGAATCAGTTTCCCTTGTTCCATTTTCTGCAAGGCCTCAACAATAGCTTGTGCACCTAGCTCCGCCAGCTTGTCATGCAAGGTCTGTGCAGTATCATCTCCTGTGATGGCACAGTATTTTTTCAACAACATGTCGCCGGTATCCAGGCCTTCATCCATTTGCATGATGGTGATGCCGGTCTCGGCATCTCCCGCAAGAATGGCGCGTTGAATAGGTGCAGCACCGCGCCAGCGCGGCAGCAGAGAGGCGTGAATGTTCACGCAACCCAGTCGCGGTATGTGCAGAACCGCTTTCGGCAGAATCAATCCGTATGCCGCGACTACCATCAAATCTGCATCGAACCGCGCGATGGCCTGTTGTGCATCTTCGTTTTTCAGCGAGGCGGGTTGTAATACCTGCAAGCCCTGTTGCAATGCAAGTTGTTTTACCGGACTCGCAGTCAACTGCATGCCACGCCCGGACGGACGGTCCGGCTGGGTGAGCACTGCGAGGATCTGGTGTTCCTTGATCAGTGCAGCCAATGCGCTGGCAGCAAACTGCGGTGTGCCTGCAAAAATGATTTTCACGTAGTCGGTCTTAGAGTGTCTCGCGCCGCTGCTTTTTCAGCTTGGCACGAATTCGGGTTTGTTTGAGATGCGAAAGTCGTTCGACGAACACGTGGCCCAGCAAATGATCCATTTCATGCTGGATGCAAACTGCCATCAGGCCCTCGGCCATGATTGTGAACGATTTGCCGTTTTCATCCAGGGCACGCACGGTGACAAATTCAGCGCGACTGACATTCTCGTAGATACCGGGAACGGAAAGACAGCCTTCCTCGTTTTCCTTTTCTCCCTGGCTTTCTACCAATTCAGGGTTTATGAACACTTTAAGGTCGCCATGCGTTTCCGATATGTCGATCACAATCAGGCGGATGTGCTTGTCCACCTGGGTTGCTGCCAAGCCGATGCCCGGAGCAGCATACATGGTTTCCGCCATGTCGCGCGCCAGCTTGCGGATGGACGAATCAACGATTTCGACCTTCTTGGCGACCTTGTGCAGCCGCTCGTCGGGGTATTGCAGGATAGGGAGAATTGCCATAAAAGCTTGCCAACTGAAGAGACTAGATGCAGAATTTAAACCGCCGTGCAAACATCACACCGCATTTTCCTTACTTTGCTGGGGTTTTCCATGCGCAAGATTATATCGCTGATTTGTCTCCTGTTGCCCATTGCCGTATTTGCCGACGTACTTCAGTTGCAGGAAAACGCGCCTGATCATTACGTTGTAGTCAAAGGTGACACACTCTGGGACATCTCCGCCAAATTCTTCAAAGATCCCTGGAAATGGCCGCAAATTTGGGGTTACAACAAGGACACGATCAAAGATCCCCACTGGATCTATCCGGGTAACGTCGTATATCTGGATCAAAGCACGCACACTTTAAGGGTGGGTGAGGTAGCTCCCGAGCAAATTCCCGTTCCCGAAGGGAGAAACGCAACCGCAGAAACGGGAGAGGTACCCTCCATCACTGAGGGCAATATTTCGTCTGATGCTGGTGTGACCAAGCTTTCGCCCAGGGCACGTGAAGTCAGGGGCAAAGGTGATGCCATCGCGATGATATCGTTGAAAGATATTGGTCCCTTCCTTGCGCGTCCCCTGGTTTTTGAAGATGATGAGCTGGCTGGAGCTCCCTTGTTGGCCGGAACTTATGAGCAACGTCAGCTTTTGGGTACAGATGATATTGCCTACGCGAAAAACATGCCCGACAACAAGGGTGAACGCTGGCAGATCTATCGCCCCAGCATTACCTTCAAGGATCCGGATACGCATGAGGTCTTGGGTCATGAAGTGGTTTATTTGGGAGATGCTACCGTCGAAAAATTCGACGAACTGACCACTTTAAGAATTACCCATTCTGTTCTCGAAATACACAAAGGCGACCGATTTGCCCAGGCCGTGACCGGTTTCTCCACCAATTACCAGCCGCATGCGCCTGAAAAGAATATTTCAGCCAAGATTATTTCCATCTACGGTGGTGTAGATCAGGCCGGCCAGAATTCCATTATCACGATTAACAAGGGCCGTCGCGACGGGTTGGAAAACGGACATGTGCTGGCGCTGTATCAGGCTGGTGAAGTCATTCGTAGCGATAACATATTCAAGAGAAATATCGTTTTACCAGACATGCGCTATGGTCTGCTATTCGTCTTCCGCGTCTTCGACAAAGTTTCTTATGGCGTAGTCATGGAGACGCGTTTGCCGGTGTACATCGGGGATCGCGCGAGTTCACCCGAGTAAATCATGCCACTCGACGCTTCGCTCGCGTCGTGGGTTTCCCTGAGCCAGACTCCCGGGTTGGGCAATGAGGGTATGCGGCGTTTGTTGCAGGCATTCGGAACGCCGGATTCTATTTTAGCCGCCTCGGTTTCCTCCCTTGCAAAACATGTCAAACCCGCTGTGGCGCAAGCCGTCGCAACGGGTGTCGATGAATCTGTATTTTCTGCAGTCGCCGCATGGATGGAAGATCCGCTCAACCGCATTCTTACCTTAGCCGACGCGGAGTACCCGCAGTTATTGCTTAATATCTCCGACCCCCCTTTGCTTTTGTACGTCAAAGGCCGTCTGGACCTATTGAATGTGAAGTCGCTGGCTGTCGTAGGCAGCCGCAACGCTACAACCCAAGGCCTGCGCAATGCCGAAGCATTTGCAAATTCAACATCCGAAGCCGGGTTCTGCATCGTCAGTGGCATGGCGCATGGTATTGACGCTGCCGCGCATCTGGGCGGTTTGCAGGGAATTGGCTCCAGCATTGCCGTGGTCGGCACCGGACTGGATAAGGTCTATCCCGCTGCCAATCGCGAACTCGCGCACCGCCTGGCACAGGAAGGAACCATCATTTCCGAATTTCCGCTGGGAACGCCGCCCCTTGCAGCCAACTTCCCGCGCCGTAACCGTATCATCAGCGGGCTAAGCTTGGGCTGTCTGGTGGTGGAAGCGTCGGTGCAAAGCGGTTCTCTCATCACGGCGCGTATGGCCCTGGAACAGGGCAGAGAAGTGTTTGCTGTCCCGGGTTCCATCCATTCGCCACAGTCGAAGGGTTGCCACGCACTGATCAAACAGGGAGCAAAACTGGTTGAATCCGCAGGGGACATACTGGAGGAGCTGGGTTATCCAGGAACAGCGCTTACTCAGGCAATTGCCCCGGAACACCCGTTGTTCGTGCATTTGGGCTTCGATCCGCTCGATGTGGAAAGCCTTGCGCAACGCAGTGGCTTGACGATAGGCGAGCTATCCGCCATCCTGTTGCAACTGGAACTCGACGGACACATCGCTTCTTTGCCCGGCGGGTTATATCAACGCATCACCTGACAATACTTATACATGTTCGACATTTTGCTTTTTCTCTTCGAGAGCTACTTTGATATTGGTAGCTATCCCGACCACGACAAACTCTCGGTAAAACTGAGCGCAGCTGGCTTTGAAGAAGATGATATCAACCAGGCGCTGACCTGGTTATCCGGCTTGCAGCAGCTGACCGGAACGGCTTATCCCGAGAGTATCAACCACAGCGGTATCCGCCTTTACACTGACTTTGAGGAACAACGCGTCGGTCCTGAAGGGCTGCGTTTTCTCTCGTTCTGGGAACATAACAAGGTCATCACCCCGATAGAGCGCGAAATGATCATTGATCGTGTACTTGCGCTGGGCCGCAAGAGCTTGTCATTGGACAAACTCAAACTCATCGTACTGATGGTGTTGTGGAGCCAGCATGAGGACCTGGACCCGATGATTATCGAAGATTTGCTCACCCCAGCAGACGCGTCGCAAGCACACTGAACATATATTAATGGCAACCAACCTTCTCATCGTCGAGTCTCCGGCCAAGGCCAAGACCCTGAAAAAATATCTTGGCAAGGATTTCGAAGTTCTTGCTTCGTACGGTCACGTGCGCGACCTGATCCCCAAAACCGGCGCGGTCGATCCCGACGACAACTTCGCCATGAAGTACGAAACAATTGCACGCAACGCAAAACACGTCGATGAAATTGCCAAGGCTGCAGCGGCAGCAGACCATATCTTTCTCGCACCCGACCCGGACAGGGAAGGGGAGGCAATTGCCTGGCACATATCCGAGCTGCTGAAAGGCAAGCGCGCGCTCAAGGGCAAGACAATGCAGCGCGTGGTGTTCTACGAGATCACCCAGTCTGCAGTCCAGGCCGCAGTAGCAAACCCACGCGAAATTTCCATTCCACTGGTCAATGCGCAGCAGGCCCGTCGTGCACTGGATTATCTGGTCGGTTTCAATCTTTCACCCTTGCTGTGGCGCAAGATTCGCCCGGGTTTATCAGCCGGTCGCGTGCAAAGTCCGGCGCTGCGTCTTATTGTTGAGCGCGAACTTGAGATTGAAAAGTTCAAGAGCCAGGAATACTGGTCCGTACATCTGGACAGCCAGAAGAACAGCATTCCTTTTACCGCCAAGCTGTTCCAGTTTCAGGGCAAGAAGCTGGAGCAACTCAGCATCGGCAGCCAAGCCGAATACGACGCGATTCATGCAAAGCTCAACGACGCCAAATTGCCGCCTAAAGTTGTGCGCGTCGAGAAGAAAGCCAAGCAACGCAACCCTACCGGACCGTTCACAACATCGACTTTGCAACAGGAAGCCGTGCGCAAGCTGGGCATGACTTCCGACCGCACCATGCGCACCGCGCAATCGTTGTATGAAGGTGTTGATATTGGCGGTGGAACAGTCGGTCTGATCACCTACATGCGTACCGATTCTGTGAACTTGGCCAACGAAGCCGTTGCCGAAATTCGCCAGTACATCGGCGACAACTTCAGCGCCGAATACCTGCCGGCCAAGCAACCTGTCTACAAGAGCAAAGCCAAGAATGCGCAGGAAGCGCACGAAGCAATCCGCCCGACTTCTATCCTGCGTACACCCGACAGTCTGCGCGAGCACCTGAACATCGACCAGATGCGTTTGTATGAAATGATCTGGAAACGCACGCTGGCGAGCCAGATGTCGCCCGCGCGTTTCGACACCGTGAGTGTCGATATCCGCTTGAGCAGTGACGACACCCTGTTCCGTGCCTCCGGCCAGACGCTGGTATTCCCTGGCTTCATTGGCGTGTACATGGAAGACGTGGACGATGCCGAAGAGGAAGACAGCGCAAAATTACCGCCGCTGGTCGAGGGTGATGTACTGCCGGTAGATAAACTTTACGGCGAACAACATTTCACGCAGCCACCGCCGCGTTTTTCCGAAGCTAGTCTGGTCAAGGCGCTGGAAGAATACGGTATTGGCCGCCCTTCCACCTATGCCACCATCATCTCCACGCTGCAAGCCAGAGAATATGCCACGCTCGACAAAAAGCGCTTTATGCCCACCGATGTGGGCCGCGTTGTCATCAAGTTTCTGAATGAGCACTTCACACGCTATGTGGATTACGGATTCACCGCGAACCTGGAAGATGAACTGGATGATATTTCCGAGGGCAAGCGCGACTGGATTCCCGTTCTGGAAGAATTCTGGAAAGGCTTCAACAAACTGCTGGGTGAGAAAAAAGACGTCGATCGCCCGGGTACTGAAATTCTTGAAGAGCCCTGCCCGAAATGTGGCAAGCCTCTATCCAAACGGCTTGGCAAACGTGGCAGTTTCATCGGCTGTACAGGCTATCCCGAATGTGACTACACGCGCAGCCTTGGTGGCGAGGAAGACGCCGGAGAGGCACGCAAAGAACTGGGAGTGCATCCGGACACTGGACAAATCGTACTGCTGTTACGTGGGCCATACGGTCCCTATGTGCAACTCGGCGAAGTGGAAGAGGGTGCAAAGACCAAGCCAAAACGCGTTTCCTGGCAAAAAGAATTTCCGCTGGAACAGGCTGACCTTGCCACTGCTTTAAAGCTGCTATCGCTTCCAAGAGAAGTAGGAACTCACCCAGAGACCGGCAAAAAAGTCATCGTCAACATCGGCCGCTTCGGACCCTACATCGGCCATGATGGGAAATTCAAATCCATACCGCGTACAGACAGCATTTTTGACATCGGCCTCGATCGCGCTGTGGAACTGCTTGCCCAAGCAAGGACTGGCGGCAACACCGTGTTGCGCACGTTGGGTGAGCACCCTGCTGACAAGGCACCCATCGAAGTGTGCAGCGGGCGCTACGGTGCCTATGTTCGCCACGCCAAGATCAACGCCACTTTGCCCAAGGACATAACGCCTGAAGCGGTGACGCTGGAAGAGGCACTTGAATTGATCGCTGCCAAGGCGGCGAAGGGCGGAACAGGAAAGACCAAGACGCCCCGGAAACCCGCCGCGAAGAAAGCAACAACCAAGGCCAAGACTGCCAAAGAAAAAGTAGCGGCCAAACCCAAGGCGACTGTGAAGAAGACTACGTCCAAGACAGCTGTCGATAAACCCGCGGTAAAGAAAACCACCAAGGTCGCTACGACCAAGGCCAAGACAGCTACGAAGAAAGTTGCAGCGAAGCCTGCTGCTAAGAAACCTGCCGCAAAAAAAGCAACAACCAAGAAAACAACAAAGAAAACTGCTTAGGGATTTTTCAGCTCAGGAGCCAGCATCGATTTCGATTGATGCTGGCTTTTGTTTTTCAGGACACTCGTGCTGCAAGACTCATCCAGTTCGTAGGCTGGGCACGTTTTGTGCCCACGCGGTTACAGAGATGTAGGGTGCAATAAGCGAAGCGCTTTGCACCGACGGGATTCATACGGCGCAATGCCCGTTGGTTATTGCGCCCTACGCGGGCTACAGCAAAGAGGAAAGAGAGAAGACTCTTAAATCTCATAATGTAATGTAGACACCTTCAAATGCACTACCGGTGGATATTGTGCATTGTGTTCATTAGCCTTTTAACCACCTCGCCGCATCCAGCGCAAAGTAAGTCAGTATCCCGTCCGCACCAGCACGCTTGAACGCCAGCAATGCTTCCAGCACGCATGCCTCTTCGTTCAGCCAGCCATTCTGCGCGGCCGCTTTCAGCATGGCGTACTCGCCGCTCACCTGATAAACAAAAGTCGGGGCCTTGAATTCGTCTTTCACGCGGCGCACGATGTCGAGGTAGGGCATGCCGGGCTTGACCATGACCATATCCGCGCCTTCTTGCAAGTCCAGGCCGACTTCCCATAGTGCCTCGTCGGAATTGGCAGGGTCCATCTGGTAGGTGTGCTTGTTGCCCTTGCCCAGGTTGCCGCTGGAACCGACCGCGTCACGGAACGGGCCGTAAAAGCTCGAGGCATATTTGGCTGAATAGGCCATGATGCGGGTGAAGATGCGGTTGTGTTCATCCAGCGCCGTGCGAATCGCGCCGATACGTCCATCCATCATGTCGGAAGGTGCCACGATGTCGGCGCCGGCAGCGGCATGGCACTGTGCCTGTCTCGCCAGGACTTCCACGGTTTCGTCGTTGAGCACATAGCCGCTGTCATCGATCAGGCCGTCCTGGCCATGGGTGGTGTAGGGGTCGAGTGCGACGTCGGTCATTACACCGAGTTCGGGGAAATTCTTTTTCAGTTCGGCAACGACGCGCGGGACAAGACCGTTCGGGTTGAAAGCCTCGCACGCATCCAGACTTTTCAGCGGCGCGTCAATCACCGGGAAAAGCGCCATGACAGGAACGCCCAGCTTCACGCATTGCTCGGCATCCTTGAGCAAAAGGTCCAAAGTCTTGCGCTGTACTCCCGGCATGGACTTCACATCCTCGACTTTGTTGCTGCCTTCGAGCACAAAAACCGGGTAGATAAAATCCGCCGGAGTGAGTATGTGCTCGCGCATCAGGTCGCGTGAAAAGGCGTCGCGGCGCATACGGCGCATGCGTTTGCTAGAGTATTGTCCGAGTGTTTGCATAGTTATTCCTGAAATTTTCAAAGTCGCTGGAACTATTTTCGCACAGTCCCGTCTGAACACGTGAGCAACGCAAGTTGCTTCCCGTTTCTCCTCCCTGAGCGGGTGTCTTAACCCCTGTTAAGACCTTCAAGCCCCTGAACCTCCCCCTTTGGTTCGGGGGCGTTTTTTTGCCTGTAAAATCCAAATGGCGTCGCCATACGGCGTTGCCCTCGGAAAACCTTGCTTGCATACTTAATGCATGCGGCGCGGCGGTTTTTCTGCGGGCGCCTTGTCTGGCTTATAACCAGCCACTTGGCTTTCGTCTTTTGAAAGCCTAGTGGAATGGCTAGTAGTTCCATCAGCCATTTGAATTTTCTGCTGGTAAATCCAAATACAGACATCTAGTCTGGTTTACTCGTTTGGATTTTCTTCTTTAGCGTAAAACCAGCTCGCGATCACGCCTTCCGCTTCATCAGTTCCCACTTTCTTCAAACTGGAAAACAGCTGCGCCGTGCAATGCGGGAAATGTTCATGCAAAAATGCTTTAACGTCGCGCAACGTCTGTGTTGATTGCTGCCGGCTGAGTTTGTCGGATTTGGTAAGCAGGATGTGGATCGGCTTTCCGGTCGGGGCGAACCAGCCCAGCATGCCTTGATCGCGCTCGGTTAGCGGATGCCGCGCATCCATGATGACCACCAGCCCACATAGTTCTTCGCGGGTTTGCAGGTACTCGCTCAGGAGATGTTCCCAATGTGCCTGTACATCGGGCGGCACTTTGGCATAACCATAGCCCGGCAGGTCCACCAGATAATTGTTTTCACCCAGCGAGAAATAATTCAGGTGCTGTGTGCGGCCCGGTGTTTTGCTGGTGTAGGCCAGGCGCGTGTGGTTGGCCAGCGTGTTGATCGCGCTCGACTTGCCCGCGTTGGAACGTCCGACGAACGCCACTTCCTTGCCACCGTGCAGCGGCAAGTCTTTCATGTGATTGACGGTGGTGTAGAACTCGGCTTGCGAAAAAAGTCCCATTATGAGCGTACCAAGAAATTCAGAATTTTGGGATGCAGCGCAAGGCGCACGGCGCGCAGCGACCGAGACATACCAAATGGGTAGGCGAAGGAGCGAGCACCGTGCAACGCCGCGATGCGCCCAGAAAATGAATTTATTGGTGCGCTCATTTCCAGGCCGCGAAGATCTTGTCCGCTGCTGCAATGGTTGCCGCGATATCGGCTTCCGTATGCGCCGCCGAAACGAAGCCTGCCTCGAATGCCGACGGTGCCAGATACACGCCTTCGGCCAGCATGGCATGGAAGAAACGGTTGAACGCGGTCTTGTCGCTCGCCATCACTTCGGCATAGGAGGTCGGTACATTCGCGCTGAAATACAGGCCGAACATGCTGCCTATGGATTGGGCGCTGAACGGAATGCCGTGTTTCTTGGCGCTCGCGCTGATGCCTTCGGTCATCTGCTTGGCGAGCTGGGTGAGCCGTTCGTAGAAACCGGGAGCTTGCACCAATTTAAGCGTGGTCAGGCCTGCAGCCACCGCGACCGGATTGCCGGACAGCGTACCGGCCTGATACACGGCGCCCAGCGGAGCCAGGCATTGCATGATGTCGCGGCGTCCGCCGAATGCTGCGGCAGGCAGACCGCCACCCATCACCTTGCCCAGCGTGATCAGATCCGGCTTGATGCCATAATGACCATGCGCACCCTGAAGGCCGACGCGGAAACCCGTCATCACTTCGTCCAGGATCAGTACCGCGCCGTGCTTGGTGCACAGCTTGCGCATCGCATCGAGGAACTCGCGCTTGGGCAGGATCAGGTTCATGTTGCCGGCGACGGGCTCGACGATCACAGCGGCGATTTCGTCGCCGTACTCAGCAAAGGCCTTTTCCAGACCGGCCGCATCGTTGTAATCCAGAACCGTTGTCAGCGCGGCGATCTCGGCAGGAACACCGGAAGAGCTCGGCTGGCCGAATGTCAGCGCACCGGAACCGGCTTTGACCAGCAGACCGTCAGAATGGCCGTGGTAGCAACCTTCGAATTTGATGAAGCGCGAACGCCCGGTGAAACCACGAGCCAAGCGGATCGCAGTCATCGTCGCCTCGGTACCGGAACTGACCAGACGTACCATTTCCAGAGAAGGCAATATCTTGCACAGCGTCTCGGCGATTTCCAGTTCGGCGGCCGTCGGTGCGCCAAAGCCCAAGCCTTGCGCAGCGGCGTCCTGTACCGCTTTCACAACTTCGGGATGGCAGTGGCCGACGATCATCGGTCCCCAGGAATTCACGTAATCGATATAGCGCTTGTCGTCCGCATCCCACACATAGGCACCCTTGCCGCGCTTGAAGAACAGCGGCGTGCCGCCCACCGACTTGAACGCGCGCACCGGCGAGTTCACGCCGCCGGGAATGATTTTCTGGGATTGATCGAATAATTCCTGATTGTGAGATGTCATTGCCTATGTCCTGCTGAAAAGTGTTGAAAATTCTTGCGCGCTGATTTGAATGTCCGGTGCTGTCCACAACGCCGTAATTACCGCCAATGCATCCGCACCTGCTGCAATCAGTGATGCACCATTCTGTTGCGTAATGCCGCCTATGGCGACAATGGGCACGTGCAACTCGCTACGTGCCGTTTTCAGCAGCGCCACATCGGCTTGCACTGCATCGGGTTTCACGCTCGATGAAAAAAATGCACCAAACGCCACGTAATCCGCGCCTTGCCGCACCGTCGCCCGCGCGAGCGAGAGGCGATTATAGCAAGACACGCCGATGAGCTTTGAACTGCCCAATAGCGCGCGTGCTGCCGCCACGCTGCCGTCCTCTCCGCCCAGATGCACACCGTCCGCATCTACTTGTGCCGCCAGGTGGGCGTCGTCGTTCACTATGAAGGTGGTTTTGAATTCGCGCGCCAATTGGCGCAGGGCCAAGGCTTGAGCCAGCTTCAGTGCAGCATCGGCTGCCTTGTTGCGGTATTGCAGCACCCGTGCGCCGCCTTGCAGGGCAGCGCGCACGTTCCTCACTAATTCGACTGTATCGGGAAGGTCCGGCGTAACGGCATACAGGCCGGTGATGGTTTGCCGCAGATTCAAGCTGCTCTCCGATCAACGCCCCTCACCTCAATCCTCTCCCGCCTGCGGGAGAGGAAGCGAACGAGAGAGGCAATTTTTTAACTCTGCCCTTCAATGCCGGGTTGTGCTTTCATCTTCTGTGTCGTCTTCGTCGCGCGCCCAGAACAGGCGATCCGGAATATGTTGTCCCATGCCGGGACGGAAACCGTATTTCAATGCTTCCCAGGTGTATTCCTGCGCTTCATGCACGGCATCTTCCATGGACAGTCCGTTTGCCAGCAAAGCGGCGATAGCCGAAGCCAGAGTACAGCCGGAACCGTGGTAAATGCCGGGCAGGCGCGGCCAGCTGTCGCTGCGCACCAGACCGCGCTCGCCATAAAGATTATTGATGACCTTGGGCGTATTCTCATGTGTGCCGGTGATCAGCACGTATTCACAGCCCAGACGCAGGATGCGCTTGGCGCACTCCGCCAGCTCCGGGTCGTCCTGTTCGTTGTCTTCTTCCTGTAGCAGGCGCCGAGCTTCCAGACTGTTTGGCGTCAAAATAGTGGTCTGTGGCAACAGCAGCTCACGCATGGCATCCACCATGTCTTCATTCGCCAGCTCGTCACCGCGTCCGGATGACAACACCGGATCGAATACCAGCGGTATCTCGGGATAATCGGAGATCACTTCGGCAATGGCGGCGATGTTTTCCAGACTGCCCAGCAGACCGATCTTGAATGCTGCAACCGGCATGTCTTCCAGTACTGCGCGCGCCTGATCGGCTACCCATTCGGCATCCACCGGTTGCACGTCGTCAACGCCGCTGCTGTCCTGCACGGTGATGGCGGTTACCACGGCCAGCGGGTGACAACCCATGCTGGCAATGGTGAGAATGTCTGCTTGCATGCCCGCTCCGCAGCTGGGGTCGGTGGCGGCAAAGGTAAGAACGATAGGTGGAATGTCGGACATGATGGAAGGCCTTGCTGGCATTGATCTGGTGAGGTGTGATTCTAACCGAAACCAGGGAAGGAAGTTGCTACGTGCCATCCATCACCGGCCGACCGGTTAACTTGACCTTCTCCCCATCAGGACGGGGTTTTCCCGTCGAGGGCGGTGCCGCAGTGATTGCAATGGTAAGCCAGCAGGCGATGGGGTTCGCCGCAATGGCCACAAACCCCTATCTGGTTCGTGCCGCAGAACTCGCACCAAGCCTGGTCGGCGGAGCGGAGTTTTTCGCCGCATTCACGGCACAGCATTTTGCGCAGGCGAGCAGAACGTTGCCGGGCCGGGCTGAAGAAGGTGCGTTGGGCAATGACGATGATGACCAGGCCTGCACCGATGCCGCCAAGAATAGCGACATAGTTCCAGAGGAATCCCAGATTCAATCTTTCCAGGCTGGCGATAAGGTTCGCCAGGAGTCGATGTGGCAGGAGTTCATAGACGAAATACACAATGCGGCCGAAGATCGGTATCGCGCTGACCAGGATCAGGTGGGAAGAAATCAGGGTCTGGATATGGCTCTGTAGCTTCAGCGCCCGCAGATTCCAGACAATCGCGAGCAGCAGCAGCGGCAGTAGGAAAGACGCTTCCGCCGCAAAAACCTTGACCGGATACCAGAAGGAAAGATGCTCGTATTTCGCGCGCGCCATGGCGAATTCGGAAGCAATGGGCAGGGTATCGACGAAGGTTATGTAGTCCCGAACCAGCGGATGGCCTTCAATCGCCGCGCGGACTTCAGCTTGCTTCTTCTCCAATGCTTCCAGATTGGCAGTGTCGCGAGCAATGGTGCTCTTGATCGCAGTCGCCTCGGCGGGAAGAATAGAATCCTCCCGTTTCTGGCCAGCCACTTTTTCCAGCAGGGCTGAATCGTAACTGGATCTGAGTTCCCTGATCGCCGAGTGGACAGAGGCTATCGTATTACTCCGTTTTTCGAAGTCCAGATATAGGCTGCCCAACGCGGCATTGTTGGCATAGGAATGCAGCTTGTCGCGCACCTGGCCGCACACGGGCAGTTTTTCGTTCTCGACGAAACCGGAAGCGCTCATCCAGTCGTATTGATAATTCTCCATGACGACGACAAAGCGCTTGAGGCTGTCAGCCTTCTCTGCGGCATCCAGTTTCAGGAAGTTCTCCGTCATGTTCTGGCAACCCGAGGAAATTGGCAGCTCGGGATATTCGATGGTGCGCGATACCTCCTGCATGCCGTTGAACATCAGGCCGAGGACGTAGATGTCGAGACCGAATAACAGGATCAGGGAAAACATCGACAGACGCCGCGAGCCGGAATAGGTGGAAAGCCGCGACCATTCTTTCTTCAGAGTAGCGCCGAGGATATTGAACATGTTCAGTTGTCTCCTGGGATGGGTGGAATTCAAGCAATATGGAAATATCAGGTTGCCAAACGTCCGTGCAAGTAATTGGCGATACGCGCGAATTCAGTCACGCCCAAATTCTCGGCACGCAACTGCGCATCAATGTCGAGGTGGGCGAATTCGTTTTCAGCCAGGTATCCTTTGAGCGTGTTGCGCAGTGTCTTGCGTCGCTGGCCGAAGGCAGTCAACACAACTTTGGCGAACAGTGCTTCATCCTGCACGATGATTTTGTCAGTGGGTATCGGGATCATGCGCACAATGGCCGAATCGACCTTGGGGGCGGGGCGGAACGATTGCGGGGGCACATCTATCAGTTTTTCCATGTAGAAGCGATACTGCAACATGACCGACAAACGTCCGTATTCGGGGGTGGACGGCGCAGCCACCATGCGCTCGACCACTTCATTCTGCAGCATGAAATGCATATCAACGATTCGGGCCGCATAGTCGGAAAAATGAAACAGCAATGGCGAGGAAATGTTGTAAGGCAGGTTGCCGACAATGCGCAGCGGTGCGTCCAGCGTGGCGAAATCGAATTTCAATGCGTCGCCTTCGTGGATGACAATCTTGTCCTGCGGGTAGTCGGTCTTCAAACGTGCGATGATGTCACGGTCGATCTCGACCACATGCAGCTTGTTGAGCAGTTTCAGCAATGGGCGCGTCAGCGCCCCCAGGCCGGGGCCGATCTCCACCATGTTGTCATCGGCTTCGGGTCGAATGGCGCGGATGATGTCGGCGATGATGTTCTGGTCGACCAGAAAATTTTGTCCAAAGCTTTTTTTTGCCTTATGTCCGTTCATGCGTATGCCCGGGGCATAAGTTTTTCGAAACGCACCATTTCAGTCGCAACCTTGATCGCCTCCAGCATGCTGCCAATCTGGGCCTTGCCCGTGCCGGCCAGATCCAGTGCCGTGCCGTGATCGACCGAGGTACGGATGATGGGCAGGCCCAACGTGATGTTCACGCCTTCGCCAAAGCTTGCGTGCTTCAGTACCGGCAATCCCTGGTCGTGGTACATCGTCAGCACGGCATCGCACTCGCGCAAACGGTGTGCCGCAAACAAAGTGTCGGCAGGTATGGGAGCGCTCACGTTGAAACCCTCGGCGCGCAACTTGTCCAGTGTGGGGATCATCACCTCGATTTCTTCACGTCCGAGATGACCTCCTTCTCCTGCATGCGGATTAAGGCCCGCAACCAGGATGCGCGGCTTGGCAATGCCAAAGCGGCGCTGTAAATCGCGCTGCAGGATGCGCAGGATGTCTTCCAGTAAGGGTTGCGTGATGGCGTCGGCAACTTCACGCAACGGCAAATGTGTGGTCGCCAATGCCACACGCATTCCGCCACCAGCGAGCATCATCACCACTAGGGGCGTGTTTGTCTGTTCGGCGAGAAATTCGGTGTGTCCGGTAAAGGGTATGCCTGCATCGTTGATGATGCCTTTGTGCACAGGCGCGGTGACCATGCCGGAAAATTCACCGGACTGACAACCCTGCAAAGCGCGGCGCAAGGTTTCCAGCACATAGGCTGCGTTCGCCGTATCCAGTATTCCGGCTTGTGCAGGCTGGGCCAGTGGCACATGCAGCACGCTCAGTTTGCCCTTGGCGCGTGGATTGGCGGCCGTGTAGTCATGCAGTTGTACGTCGATACCGAGCTGAGCTGCACGTTGCTGCAACAGCAACCTGTCGGCGATCATCACCAGCGGCTGCTCATGCTGAGCCAGTTGCAGGCAGAGATCGGGACCGATTCCGGCGGGCTCGCCGGAGGTTATAACGAGCGGTGCTAACACGGCCATTCCCCCACCCTAACCCTCCCCCAGAGGGAGAAGGGACGACCGTATCGCTTCGCGATGCTCATTTATTTTCGTGGTATTCGATAAAGGCGCGGTCACGCAGTTGGCGCAGCCAATCCTGATAAGCCTCATCCGATTTAACGGTGCGAATGGCCATGCGCGCGCGCTGGCGTTTCTGTTCCTCAGTTACATCCGTGTGGCGGCGCTCAAGCACCTGAATCAAATGCCAACCGAAGCCGGATTGCACCAGCCCGCTAACCTGTCCGGCTTTTAAAGCGTCCATTGCACTTTCGAATTCCGGCACGGTCTCACCGGGCGAGAGCCATCCCAGATCGCCGCCCTGTGGGGCACTGCCGTCTTCGGAATGCAAACGTGCTTCCTCGGCAAAGTTCGCACCCCTGTCGATACGCTGCTTGATTTCCAGCAAACGGCTTTTGGCATCGCTTTCCGAAACCAGTTCGCTGGTCTTGATGAGGATATGGCGCGCATGCGTTTGGGTGATGACCACAGGCGTGTCCTTGCTGCGCCTGTCCAGCAGCTTGATAATGTGGAAGCCGCTCGGACTGCGCAATATTTCACTTACTTCGCCCGGTTTCATCTTTTGCAGGGCTTCTGCGAAAATTGGCGGCAGGCGATCGGCAGTACGCCAGCCGATTTCACCACCCTTGAGCGCGTCAGGCGCATCGGAGTATCCGGCCGCTACCTGTGAAAATGGTGCTCCACCGCGCAGTTTGGTCAGCGCCTCGTCTGCGCGTTTGCGGAAGGATTGTATTTTGTCGGCACTGGCCTGTTCCGGTACAACCACCATGATGTGCGCCAGTTGCAGTTCTTCTCCCTTCCCTTCCTGCCGCGCCTGGTTGCTCAAATAATTATCGACTTCGTTTTCACTGATGACCAGTTTGCTGTCGACTTCACGCTCGCGCAGGCGCGTCGCGATCATTTCGTTGCGTATTTCTTCGCGAAATTCCTTGAAACTCGTTCCGTCTTCTTCCACTTTGGCGCGAAACGCACCGACCGAGTCAAACTTGTTTTGCTGTGCAATGCGCAGGATGGTCTTGTCCAGCATTGCATCATCGACACGCAGCCCGGTCTCCTTGGCAAATTGTTCCTGCAGCATTTCGGAAATCATGCGTTCCAGTACCTGTCTTTCCAGGACACTCCTGTCCGGCAGCATGGTCTTCTGCCTTTGCAACATTCTCGTTACGCTGCCGGTACGCGTTTCCAGTTCCTGATGGGTGATGACGTCATCATTCACCACTACTTCGATGAGATCGATGGACGTGCCTTGCTTTTGCGGTCCGGCTGCAAAAGCGGCAGTTGTGAATGCAAACAGGAGAAAGGCGAAAACTTTTTTGCTTGGCATGTAGTCTTTCAAATATCAGTTAAATCAATGCAGGTCTTGTGCAGGCTGCCCAGCAGGCAAACTGTTCATCTTGGTGTAGCCGGGCACGCTGAGGCGCAGGGCATCCAGTGGGTCGGAACCGATACGCACCAGATCGTTCAATTCAAGTTGCAGGAAGATATTGGTGGATCGCGCATTCGTGGCGGTAGTAAAGCTTTGTGCTACCACCCGCACTGTCCAGCAGGACTGATTATACTCAAGCCCTGCCAGTGCTTCCACGATACGCCTGTCCAGCAATGAATAATTCAGGCGACCTACGCCCAGCCAGCGTCCGAACACCGGCCATTGAGTCGAAATATCGGCCTGGCGCAATGCGGTGGGCAAACCGGTGCTTACGGCCAGTGTTTCGCTCGTGAATCGGTAGCCAAGATTAACCAGCTTGCCCGCTTCCGGTTTGTAACGAGCTGTCACGTTATATGCCTCTGTTTGCGACTGATTGGGGTTGTATTGCAACAGACTGTCCAGAGACCAGGCTTTGGTCAGCTTGCCGCCCAGGCCCATCAGAATATCGGAGCGGTTGTTGCTGTCCGTTGCAGTGCCCAGGGTCACTTGGGGGGCCTTGAAACTGAAACGTTCTCCCAGCATTACGCGCAGCCGCTCCGTGCCGCCTTCATTGTCAATAATACGCGAAGTCAGCGCCAGTGTTGCCATGTTGGCATCGCCTACACGATCGCTGCCGAAGAAACGGTTCTCGGAGAAAATTTGGCCAAAACTGAAGGGTGCCTGCGCCGAGTCGAAGACCGGCAACAAACTTTGATCCTTGTAGGGGATATACACGTAGAAAAGGCGCGGCTCCAATGTCTGCAAATAGTCGCCACCAAGGAAAGACTGCATATCGCGCTCGTAAACCATGCCGCTGTCTATGCTGAAAATGGGAAGGGTACGCGTGGCATCGGTCCATGATGCTGTATTGTTTGCCCCCATCTTGTAGTGCGTGTAATGCATACCCAGTTTGGGCGTCAAATAGTAGCCGAGATCATTCAACAGCGGATAGCTTACCGAGGGATTGATCACCAGACGTTCTCCGTTGATCAGGGTGTCATGCCGAAAATCCGTATATTGGCTGGCAAACGCTATATCTGCGTTCATCACGTTCTGTTGTGCATTCAGAAGAATTTGTGGTTCACGCCGGTAAGGTGCCACTACAACAGGTGCGAGGGGATCTTGCAGGGTCTGGAAGTTTTGCACCCTCGCCGAAGTCGACCACCATCCTTCGCTATAACTCAGTACACCATCCCGCAACAAGGTGGTCTGGGAAGTCCCGGTTACCGAAGTGGACAGGTCGCGGAAATAGGCATCATCAGATACTCGATTGAGATTCAAGGCAAGACCAAGGTCGCCGCCCAGATTCTGCGAATGCCTCAGTGCGATATACGAGCGGGTGCTGCTGCTTAATCGATCGCCGGGAAGCACTTCGTAGTTAACTAGTCCGCCATAGCTTGGTTCCAGATAACGGAATTCGTTGTTGAATTGCGTTCCGCGCTTGGATATCACGCGTGGAGCGATGGTCGCATCAAAGTTGCTGGCGATGTTCCAGTAATACGGCACAGTCAATTCGTAACCGCCCGTATTGGTGTAACCATAGCTGGGCGCGAGAAAACCGGAACGGCGGGTGTTGTTCAGCGCAAAGTCCACCCAGGGGGTATAAAGTATCGGCACCCCCTTGAATTCCACCACCGTTTGATGCGCCACGCCGACCTGTTCCGTACGGTCGATATCCAGCCGATTCGTTCGCAATAGCCAGTCGTCGTTTCCCGCAGGGCACGTTGTGTAAGTGGCATCATCAAAAACGAAGTTTTTCTTGCCCGCAATGTGCAGGACATCTGCCGTGCCACGTGCGTGGTTTTCGCTGAATTCATATTTCGGCTGGCTCATCTCGCCGATGTCGCTATCAAGATTCAGCTTCAACTTGGATCCCGTGATTACCACACCGGGCTCTTCGAGCCGCACCGCACCCTCAGCCAGTACATCCTTGCTCTCCTGGCCGTAGAGCAGGTGTTCGGTTCTGACCACCTGTCCGTTCTGGCGCAACTCGACATCACCGGATGCATCCAGTTGATCGTCTTTCTTGGCCTCAACATGGCGAGCGTTAATGAAGGCTGCAGCTCCTTCGGAAGCCACTGGAGCTCGCTTGAAAGTTCGATCCAGCTTCAGCGGCAAGGGCGCGTCCTCGGCATGAGCGAGGGGCGGAAATATTCCAAACAGGAGGAGCGCAATAGGGGAAAGGCGGAAACGCATGGCGCTGGGCAAATAAATTAAGGTGCTAAAATCGCACAAAACCACCATTAAGGCAATCAAATGCAACGCCAAAAGCAGCTTATCGACTGGCTTTCCAGCCTGTACCCCAACGAAACCCCTACCATTGCCCCCGCATCAGCCGATGCCAGCTTCCGCCGCTACTTCCGCGCCACCTTTACAGATGGGAGTACAAAAGTGGTGATGGATGCCCCACCGCAACACGAAGATTGCAAGCCTTTCCTGCATGTCGGCAAATTGTTCGAGGATGCGGGCACGCATGTGCCGCATGTTTATGCTCAGGATCTGGCGCAAGGATTTCTGTTGCTGTCCGACTTGGGCAATACCACCTATTTGCAGGCGCTGACGGCAGAAAACGCGGCCAGCCTTTATGGAGCCGCCACTGATGCGCTCATCAGGATCCAGCTTGCCTCGAAAGAGAATGAACTTCCGCCTTACGACGAAGCGCTGTTGCGCCGGGAGCTGAACCTGTTTCCGGAGTGGTATATCGCCAAACATCTTGGTATCACCCTTACCGAGAAGCAAAGTGCCAAACTGGAAGAGTGCTTCCAGCGTATCCTGCGCAATAACCTTGCCCAGCCCTGCGTATATGTGCACCGCGACTACCATTCACGCAACCTCATGCTGATCGAGGACAACAACCCCGGTATTCTCGATTTCCAGGATGCCGTTTACGGCCCCATCACCTACGACCTCGCCTCCCTGTTCAAGGATGCCTACATCAAATGGGAAGAGGAAGAGATCATGGACTGGCTGATCCGTTACTGGGAAAAAGCGCGCAAGGCCGGGTTGCCGGTGCGCGAAGACTTCGGCGAGTTCTACCGCGACTACGAAATGATGGGCGTGCAGCGTCACATCAAGGTGCTGGGCATTTTCGCGCGCCTGTATCACCGCGACGGCAAGGATGGCTACCTGAAGGACATGCCGCTGGTGATGGACTATCTGCGCCGTGCCTGCGAACGCTACATCGACCTCAAACCGTTGCTGGTCCTGCTGATGGAGTTGGAGATGCACGTACAACAGGCGGGGACGTCGGCTTGACATGCCCTGCATGTTCCCTCACCCCAACCCCACCCGCAGGGGGTACGCCGGTGGGTACCCCGCTGCTGCGCAGCGACCCTTCCGCAGTCTCCCGCTTGCGGGCGAGGGGGCAATCGTGAAGCGGGGTAAGCAGGCAATCCGCGAAGCGGAAGCTCGCAAAGGCAATCTTTTATGCTTGCCATGATCCTTGCGGCGGGTCGCGGCGAACGCATGCGTCCGCTCACTGACCATACCCCCAAACCCTTGCTGCAAGCGGGTGGCAAACCGCTCATCGTGTGGCACATCGATCGACTGGTCTGTGCAGGCATCACCGAGCTCATCATTAACCACGCCCACCTCGGTGCGCAAATTGAACAGTCATTGGGGGACGGCAGCCGGTTTGGCGCGACGATCCGGTATTCCGACGAAGGCACGGCGCTGGAAACGGCGGGCGGAATCGCATTTGCGCTGCCCCTGCTGGGCGATGAGCCCTTTGCTGTGGTCAATGGCGATATCTATTGCGATTACGATTTTGCCAACTTGCCGAAACTCGCCGTGCAGATGCAGCGCAACCAGGACACCGCCCATCTGGTGCTGGTGGATAACCCCGAACATCATCCTGCCGGCGATTTCGGGCTGCAGGAAACACGCGTGACCGACGCTACGCCGAAATACACATTTAGCGGTATCGGACTCTATCGGCCCACTTTGTTCTCGCACATCCCGCGCGGCAGCAAAGCCCCACTCGCTCCGCTGCTGCGTGAGCAGATCGCGCTGGGCAAGGTCAGCGGCGAACATCATCGCGGCGCGTGGTTGGACGTCGGTACGCCGCAACGGCTTGATGAACTCGACAAGCAACTGCGAGCGTCGCAAAATGCCCGACATGACTGATCAAATTATCTACGCCGAACGCCGCAAGCACCTGCAAACCAGTATGCAGCACGGCATCGCCATTATCCCGACCTCGCCCGAAGTAATACGCAACGGCGATGCTCATTACGACTACCGCCACGACAGCCATTTTTATTACCTCACCGGCTTTACCGAGCCGGAAGCCGTGCTGGTCCTGGTTGCAGGGGAAAAGATGCAATCCATCCTGTTTTGTCGCGAGAAGAATCCCGAACGCGAGGTTTGGGATGGCTTCCGTTACGGACCCGAAGCGGCGGGCGAAACATTCGGTCTCAATGCCGCCTACCCCATCGCGCAACTGGATGAAAAGCTGGTCGAGCTGATGAGTAACCAGCCCGTCTTGTTTTATCCGGTCGGTGACGCGGCATGGGATGCGCACCTGCTCAAGCTGCGCGAAACGGTCAAGGAAAAGTCCCGCAGCGGCATTCATGCGCCCAACGAAATCCGCGATGTGCGCGAACTTCTCAACGACATGCGCCTGTTCAAGGACTCGCACGAGCAGGACATCATGCGCCGGGCGGCTGCCATTTCCTGCGCTGCGCACCGCCGTGCGATGTGCTTCGCCCGCCCCGACCAATTCGAATACGAGGTGGAGGCGGAGTTTCTGCACGAATTCTGTCGTCATGGCGCGCGCCATCCCGCCTATACCAGCATTGTTGCGGGCGGTGCCAACGCCTGCACCTTGCACTACGTCGGCAACAACTCGCGCCTGAACGACGGTGATCTGTTGCTGATCGATGCGGGCTGCGAGTTGGAGGGTTATGCTTCCGACATTACGCGCACCTTCCCGGTGAATGGCAAGTTTTGTGCGGCGCAGAAAGAAGTGTACGAAATCGTGCTCGCCGCGCAGGCAGCCGCGATCACTGCTGCCAAACCGGGTAACCTGTGGAACGTCCCGCACGAAGCGGCATTGCGCGTGCTGGCGCAGGGTTTCATCGACCTCAAACTGTGCCAGGGCACGGTTGACTCGGTACTCGAATCCGAAAGCTACAAGCAGTTCTACATGCACCGCACCGGCCACTGGCTGGGCATGGATGTGCACGACGTCGGCGAATACAAAATCGGCGAGCAATGGCGCCCGCTGCAACCCGGCATGATGCTGACTGTTGAGCCCGGCTGCTATATTCGGCCCGGCGATAACGTGCCGCGCGCCCTGTGGAATATCGGCATCCGCATCGAAGATGACGTCCTCATCACCGTTAATGGCAATGAGGTGATCACGCAGGATGCGCCGAAGACCGTGAATGAAATCGAAGAGGTCATGCGCCATGAATGAGAACAGATGCGACGTGGCCATCATAGGCGGCGGTCCTGTTGGCGCTGCGTTCGCGCTGGCCCTACAGGGCAACGACCTGAACGTGGTGCTGCTCGAAGCGCGCGACACGCCGGCCAACACCACCGACCCGCGCGCTCTTGCGCTGGCTTACGGCACACGCCTGTTGCTGCAGCGGTTGGGTTCATGGGCTTCGATGCAGAACGTCAGCGGCATCAAGACCATTGAAGTAACGCAGAAGAATTTCTCCGGCCATGCCACTCTGCATGCTGAGGAGTTGAAGGTTCCGGAAATGGGCTACGTGCTGCCCTACACTACGCTGCATGCAGCATTGCAGCAGCGGCTGCAACAATCGGATGTTACCTGCCTGTATGGCGCTGCGGTCTGCGACCTGCGCAGTTCGTACGACAGTACCGTCATCACATACCAGTATCAGGGAACAGAGCGCACGCTTACTGCGCGTCTCGCGGTAGTCGCCGAAGGCGGTAAATTGCTCGAAGCCTCGCATCCACCGCAGATCCAGGATTATGGCCAGAGCGGCATCATTGCCCACGTCACCAGTTCGCAGCCACGTCCCGGTGTGGCTTTCGAGCACTTCACACCGCAGGGACCGATGGCACTGCTGCCCTATCTGGACGGATACGAACTGGTGCTGACTGCGCCGCACGACAAAGCACAGGAAATGCTGACCTGGGATGACGCATCCTTCCTGCAAAATCTGCGGGAACATTTTGGCGATCGCGTCGGCACCTTCACCGGGGTTGGCAAACGCAGCTGTTACCCGCTGCGCCTGCGGCGCGCGCCGGACATCACTTTTCCGCATACCGTGCTCATCGGCAACGCCGCGCAGGCTTTGCATCCGGTGGCCGGACAGGGATTCAACATGGGCATACGCGATGCGTGGGAACTGGCGCAGGTCATCCTCGACAGCGCGCCGGAGGACATCGGCTCGGCGGCAATGTGCGCGTCCTACCGCAAATCGCGCCGCCTCGACCGCAACGCCGGCATCCGCTTTACCGACGGTCTGGTGCGCCTCTTCTCCAATGATCTGCCGCTGCTGGGCCACGTGCGTTCAGCCGCCCTCACACTGCTGGATAGCATCCCGCCCGCGAAGAAATTCGTGGCAAAACGAATGATGTTCGGTGCAAACGGCTGATGAATGCCCTGCCGCAAAATGTCGCCGTCCTGTTTGCCGATATCAGCGGCAGCACCGCGCTGTACGACAAGCTGGGCAATGAACAGGCCCTGCAGCTGGTGACACACACGCTCGAGATCCTTACCCGCGAAATGGGAACTCGTCAGGGCACACTGGTCAAGACCATCGGCGACGAGATCATGTGCATCTTTCCCGACGTCACTTCCGCTGTCGAAGCGGCCCGAGCAATGCAACAGAAGATCGAGCAGCAGTGCCCCGGCGGCAGTGAGCATCCGATTTATGTGCGTATCGGGCTGCACTATGGCGAGGCCATTCTTGAAGGGGGCGACGTGTACGGGGATACGGTCAACATCGCCGCGCGCATTACCGCCATTACCCGCGCCCGCCAGATCATGACCACCCAAGCAGTGGTGGACATGCTTCCCGAGAAATTGCGCATACAGGCACGCCCGGTCATGCGCACCGAATTTCATGGCAAAGTGGAAGCTACTGACGTATTCCAGATCGCCTGGGAAGAGGAAGACATGACCCGCACACGCGTCGGCATGTCGGCATTCCGCAAACCGGCAGGAACCAGGAACGAGTTGGTGCTGCGCTACCAACAGCAAGTTGTCACGCTGAGTGAAACCAGAAAAAGCATCGTACTGGGTCGCGGCGATGATTGCGACATGGTAATTTGCAACAGCCTGGCTTCGCGCCAGCATGCGCGCATTGAATATAGCTACGGCAAGTTCCTGCTGATTGACCATAGCGTAAACGGCACCTTTATCTGCTTCAGCGACAATCAGGTTATCCTGGTCAGTCACCAGCAAATCGTGTTGCACGGAGCAGGGACGCTCAGCCTGGGTCAGCACTTCTCGGAATCGCCAACCGAAGTAATTGAATACATTCTGCAGTAACCGCTAATTCTTTAATTGTTTATCGAAACAATGTGAAGTAGAAAAGCGGCGTATGGCTCCAACGGGTCAGTGTATGGCTCATACGGGTAATAGACTGGTTTAATCCATGGATATATCTTCTTCCGTCCTGTGTTCAGAAAGGACGGATATGTTCGGGAAAATTATTGCTGCATTTGGCGGATCCAAATCCGAACCGGAAGAAATTACCCAGGTCATCAATATGTACGACGCCATGCTGGCCCATGCAGCCTGGAAAAGACGTCTTAACGATTACCTTGAAGGCCGTTCCAAGGAAAGTCTTGAGCCAAGCACAATAGGGGTGGATCACGCTTGTATGCTGGGGAAATGGATACACAGCGATGGGAGAATCCAGTTTGGCGACCAACCGGCATTTCTCAAACTGGTGGAAGAACACGCCAAATTTCATCAACATGCGGCCAAAGTGGTGGAAGCGCACCAGTTCGGGGATACCAGCCGCGCACAGGAAATCCTGACGGGCAGTTTTGAGGAACAATCCAGAAGAACCGTAACCTGCCTGACCAGACTGAATGCCGTTGTAGAAGAGCACAACCAGAAAACTACACTTCAGTGAAGCCGTTTCAGCAATTTCTCGTGTATCCCGCCAAACCCGCCGTTGCTCATCACCAGAATCTGGTCGCCTGACCTGGCAGCGGCGGCGATAGCCTCGATCAATTCGCTCAGGTCATCTTTCACCACCGCCTTGTCGCCCAGCGGCGCCAGCGCATCGCGCGCGTCCCAGCCGAGGTTTCCGGCATAGCAGAATACAAGGTCGGCATTTTTCAGGCTGCCGGGCAGCGCGTTCTTCATTACACCCAGCTTCATGGTGTTGGAGCGCGGTTCCAGTACCGCGAGAATGCGCGCCTTGCCAACTTTTCGGCGCAAACCGGCCACGGTGGTATCAATAGCGGTGGGGTGGTGCGCGAAATCGTCATAGACGGTAATACCGTTGACAGTGCCGCGCACTTCCATGCGGCGTTTCACGTTCATGAATTTGGACAATGCGGCCAGTCCCTGTGCCACGGGCACACCGGCATGGCGGGCTGCTGCCAATGCGGCCAGCGCGTTCATGCGGTTGTGTTCGCCCATCAGATCCCACTGCAGCGTGCCTTGAATCTTGCCTCTGAGCGTAACTTGCTCTTTGGCATCAATGTTCCAGCCGTCATCGCTGCCGAACTGCTCCACAAGTGTCCAGCAACCGCGCTTGATCACGCGTTGCAACGATTCCTCTCGCCCGTTGCATACCACCAGCCCATTACCGGGCACGGTACGCACCAGATGGTGGAACTGAGTCTCGATGGCTGCAAGATCGGGAAAAATATCGGCGTGATCGAATTCAAGGTTGTTCAGGACTGTCGTGCGCGGATGGTAATGCACGAACTTGGAACGCTTGTCGAAGAAGGCGGTGTCGTATTCGTCTGCCTCGATCACAAAGAATGCAGAGTCGGTGATGCGTGCTGAAATGCCGAAGTTCTGCGGCACGCCACCGATCAGGAAACCGGGATTCAACCCCGCATGTTCCAATATCCACGCCAGCATGGACGAGGTCGTGGTCTTGCCGTGCGTGCCCGCCACACCCAGCACCCACTTGTCGCGCAGCAGCGTATCCGCCAGCCATTGCGGGCCGGAGGCGTAGGGCAGGTTGCGGTTGAGTATCTCCTCCATTAGTGGATTGCCGCGCGATACCACGTTGCCAATTACGAATACATCCGGCTTGAGTTCCAACTGCTCCACGCCAAAACCTTCAATAAGTTCGATGCCCTGCGCTTCCAGCTGCGTGCTCATCGGTGGATAGACGTTGGCGTCGCAGCCGGTGACGCGGTAGCCGGACTGTTTGGCAATGGCCGCGATACCACCCATGAAGGTGCCGCAGATGCCGAGGATGTGGATGTGTTTTGGTTTGCTCATTGCATCTATGCCCTAAACATGAAGAAAACGGCACCCATCAGGCACAGCGCCGCATACAGATAATCTATCTTCAACGGCTGGTCCATATATAGCACCGCGAACGGCACGAAGACCGACAGCGTGATAACTTCCTGCAATATTTTCAATTGTCCCAGATCGAGCTGGGTGTAACCGATGCGGTTGGCGGGCACCTGGATCAGGTACTCGAACAGCGCAATGCCCCAACTCGCCAGCGCCGCCACATACCACGGAGATGAGGCAAAATTCTTCAGGTGCCCGTACCACGCGAAGGTCATGAACAGGTTGGACACGGCGAGCATCAGTGCCGTGACCAGCAGCGGGTTGGAGATCAGATTCATTGCTTGATTGCGAAGTGCTTAATTCACACCCAGCAATTCAACATCAAACAAGAGTGTCGCATTCGGCGGAATCACGCCGCCCGCCCCGCGTGCACCGTAGCCAAGGTTCGCGGGAATTACCAATGTGCGCTGTCCGCCCACCTTCATCCCTTGCACCCCTTGATCCCAGCCCTGGATGACACGACCCGCGCCGAGAGGGAAATTGAACGGCGTGCCGCGGTCGCGCGAGCTGTCGAACTTGCTGCCCTTGTGACCGGGCGCGGCTGCGTCATACAGCCAGCCGGTGTAATGCACAGACACGTACTGTCCTGCCTTGGCTTCGGCACCTGTGCCCACCTTGACGTCGGTCTTGATGAGTTCGGTCACTGGACCGCTCGGTTCCGCGCAGGCGCCAGTTGAAATAACACCAAACGAAAATAACAAGGCGAGTGTCGATAATGCGATGCGTTTCATTAGATTCCTCCGTTGACTCAATTAATTTCCAGTAATTCGACTTCGAAAAGCAGCGTTGCATTCGGCGGAATCACGCCGCCCGCGCCGCGCTTGCCGTAGCCCATTTCCGGCGGAATTACCAGCGTGCGCTGACCGCCCACCTTCATGCCCTGCACGCCTTCGTCCCAGCCCGTGATCACATGGCCCATGCCGAGCGGGAAATCGAACGGCTCGTCGCGGTCGCGCGAGCTGTCGAACTTGGTGCCTTTGTTTTCCGGCGCGTTCTTGTCGAACAGCCAGCCGGTGTAGTGCACGGTTACGGTCTGCCCGGCATGCGCTTCCGCGCCCTCGCCCAGTTTGGTATCGACCATGTCGGTCTTGATCACCTTGAGCAGCTTCACGTCGAACACCAGCGTCGCGTTCGGCGGAATTGCGCCGCCTGCGCCGCGGGGGCCATAGCCCATCTCCGGCGGGATCACCAGTGTGCGCTCGCCTCCTTCTTTCATGCCTTGTACGCCTTGATCCCAGCCCTTGATGACTCGGCCGCCACCGAGTGGGAAGTCGAACGGATCGTTGCGATCAAGCGAGCTGTCGAACTTTTTGCCCTTGCTCTCGGGTGCGCTCTCGTCGAAGAGCCAGCCGGTGTAATGCACGATCACGGTTTGTCCGGCTTGTGCTTCGGCGCCTTCGCCCAGTTTGGTGTCGGTTTTGATGAGGTCGGTCATGTTTCTCTTTCAGGTTAGTTATCGATATTTGTATAAGGCTGTAGGATGGATATCGCGTTGCTCAACCCATCCTACGCTTGCTTCCCGGCGACAGTGCATAGCTAATAAACACAAGCATTCTTCAATTTATTCGCGGGGTGGAACTACGATTGGTTCTGACTTGGGAAAGTGTCTCGCCTTCCTCGGGCTTGGCGTATTTAAAGGAAGGCCGCTCTTACCATTAACGTCGCTCGTCTCGGTGATTTTAGCGTAACTAGTCCCATCAAATTTCCACTGACTTTCTGAATGCCACCCGGCTGTTCCTTCCGTTATCGTAATATTGCGAAACCCATTTTCGATTTGGGTTCCTAGCGTGAGCGAATTGCCTCCGTAATTTAAAACCATTTTGGAATTTTGCTTTGCATCATGCACAACCCAAATCGGCCCAGTAGCGGCTCCCCAGGCGCAGCCATCCTTCGTTGTCGCAACAAAACCAGAGATGTTTTGCCCAGTAATGTTTACTGCTTTTCCAATAAGGCTGCAATTCTGAATGCCAGCAAAACTTTTGTCGTTGCGAATCGTGGACTCAACATTCTTGGGCAACGGTGCTAATCCTTGTTCCTCAACATTGAAGTCTTCAGCAAGCGAAACTGTTGGTACCAAAATAATAACTAGCGCAACATAGGTAGCATGTAGTTTCATGTTTCTTCCTTAGTAACTCAACACCGGCGCCAACCATCGCTCAGCTTCTTCCACCGTCCAGCCCTTGCGCTTCGCATAATCCGTCACCTGATCCTTGTCCACCTTGCCGGTGGCGAAGTATTGCGCTTGTGGATGCGAGAAGTAGAAGCCGCTCACCGCTGCGGTGGGCAACATGGCGAAACTCTCGGTCAGCGTGATGCCTGCATTCTTGGGTGCCTGCAGCAGTTCAAACAACGGGCCTTTCTCGCTGTGCTCGGGGCAGGCGGGATAGCCGGGGGCGGGGCGGATGCCGCGGTATTTCTCGGCGATGATGTCTTCGTTGCTCAAGGCTTCATCTGAGGCATAGCCCCAGAATTCGCGGCGCACGCGCAGGTGCAGGTGTTCGGCAAAGGCTTCCGCAAGGCGGTCTGCGAGGGCCTTCAGCATGATGGCGCTGTAGTCGTCGTTCTGCTTTTCGAATTCCGCCACACGTGCGTCGATGCCGATGCCGGTGGTGACTGCGAAGCCGCCGATGTGGTCCTTCACGCCTGTTTCTTTGGGCGCGATGTAGTCGGCCAGGCAGTAGTTCGGGATGTCGGCGGGCTTTTTGGTCTGCTGGCGCAGGTTGTGCCAGGTCATCGCTACTTTTTTGCGTGACTCGTCGGAGTAGATCTCGATGTCGTCGCTATTCACGCTGTTCGCGGGGAACAGGCCAAACACGGCGTTGGCGGCGAGCCATTTTTCCTTGACGATCTTTTTCAGCATAGCTTGCGCGTCAGCGAACAGTTTGCGGGCTTCTTCGCCTACTACTTTGTCGTCGAGTATCTTGGGGTAACGTCCTGCCATTTCCCATGCCTGGAAGAACGGGGTCCAGTCGATAAAGTCGACGAGGATGTCGAGCGGGTAGTTCTCCAGCTTCTGTACGCCAAGCAGTTTGGGCTTTGGAGGGACGTAAACCCCTCCCGTCCTCCCCTTGTCAGGGGAGGTGACGACCGCTCCCTCCCTGAGAAGGGAGGGCTGGGGTGGGTTGGGGTTCGCCCAATTCGTCTTGAACCCATGCTTGCGCGCTTCTTCCAGGCTGACGTAACTCGCCTTGCCCTTCTTGCCTTCATGCTGCTCACGCGCCACCTGATAGTCAGCCTTGATCTCAGAAATGTAGCCGTCGCGCGAGGTATTGCTCAGCAGGTTGCTGCACACGCCCACCGCGCGCGAGGCATCGGTGACGTACACCGTGGTGCCGCTCGGGTAGTTGGGTTCGATCTTCACCGCGGTGTGCACGCGTGAGGTGGTCGCGCCGCCGATGAGAAGCGGGATCTTGAAGCCCTGGCGTTCCATTTCCTTTGCCACATGCGCCATTTCTTCCAGCGACGGGGTGATCAGGCCGGACAGACCTATCACATCGGCCTTGTGTTCGCGTGCGGTGTCGAGGATCTGCTGGCACGGCACCATCACGCCCATGTTCACCACTTCGAAGTTGTTGCACTGCAGCACCACGGTAACGATGTTCTTGCCGATGTCGTGCACGTCGCCCTTCACCGTGGCCATCACGATCTTGCCCTTGGTGCTGGTGTCACCGGAGCGCAGCTTTTCCGCCTCGATGTAGGGGATGAGGTGCGCCACGGCCTGTTTCATCACGCGCGCTGATTTCACCACTTGCGGCAGGAACATCTTGCCCGCACCGAACAAGTCACCGACCACGTTCATGCCGGTCATCAGCGGGCCTTCGATCACTTCGACCGGGAACTTGGCCTGCAGGCGCGCTTCTTCGGTGTCGTCGACTATATAAGTAGTGATGCCGCGCACCAGTGCGTGGGTCAGGCGTTCCTGCACCGAGCCTTTGCGCCATTCCAGGTCTTCAACCTGTTCCTTGCCGCCGCCCTTGACGTTCTCCGCCAGCTTGACCAGCTTTTCGCCAGCGTCGGGGTGACGATTGAGCACCACGTCTTCAACCGCGTCGCGCAAGTCTTTTGGAATTTCCTCGTACACGCCGAGCTGCCCGGCGTTGACGATGCCCATGTTCATACCCGCCTTGATGGCGTGGTACAGGAACACGGTGTGGATAGCCTCGCGCACTGGCTCGTTACCACGGAAGGAGAACGACACGTTGGACACGCCGCCGCTGACCTTGGCGTAGGGCAGGTTCTTTCTGATCCACGCGGTGGCGTTGATGAAGTCCACCGCGTAGTTGTTGTGCTCTTCGATGCCGGTAGCTATCGCGAAAATGTTCGGGTCGAAGATGATGTCTTCGGGCGGGAAGTCGATGCCTTCGTCAACTTCGCCAATCTGCCCCCTCGCCCCTTGGGAGAGGGCTGGGGTGAGGGAAGAAGCGTTGACGGACAGACCCTCACCCCGACCCTCTCCCAGAGGGTGAGGGAGTGAATCGGAGCCGACTTTGAAACGCGCTGGGTCACCTGCCAACAGACGATACGATCTCTCGCAAATCTCGATCTTGCGCTGGTAGGTATCAGCCTGACCCTGTTCGTCGAACGCCATGACCACTGCCGCCGCGCCGTATTTGCGTACCAACCGGGCTTGCCGCAAAAACTTCTCTTCGCCTTCCTTGAGCGAGATGGAGTTGACGATGGACTTGCCTTGCACGCACTTCAGACCGGCCTCGATGATGCTCCACTTGGAGGAGTCGATCATCACCGGCACCTTGGAGATGTCAGGTTCGGACGCAATCAGGTTGAGGAACTTCACCATGGCGGCTTCGCCGTCCAGCATGGCTTCGTCCATGTTGATGTCAATGACCTGTGCGCCGTTCTCTACTTGTTGCTTGGCGACTTCCAGTGCTTCGTCGTATTGCGCTTCCAGCACCAGACGCTTGAACTTGGCCGAGCCGGTGACGTTGCAGCGCTCGCCCACATTGACGAACAGCGACTTATCGCCGACGTTGAACGGCTCCAGGCCGGACAGGCGGCATTCGACCGGGTTGCTCGGAACCTCGCGCGGGACGATGTTCTTCACCGCTTCGGCAATTGCCTTGATGAACGCGGGCGAGGTGCCGCAACAGCCGCCGACAATATTGAGGAAGCCGCTTTGCGCCCATTCCTTGATCTGCCCGGCCATGTTCTCGGGTGTGTCGTCGTACCCGGACTCAGCCAGTGGGTTGGGCAGACCGGCGTTGGGGTGGGCACTCACGTAGCAGTTGGCGACGCGCGACATCTCTTCCACGTATTGGCGCAGTTCTTCCGCGCCAAGCGCGCAATTGAGGCCGATGGAGATTGGGTTGGCATGTGCCAGCGAGTTGTAGAAAGCCTCGGTGACCTGGCCGGTCAATGTGCGGCCGGAGGCATCTGTGATGGTGCCGGAGATCATGATCGGCAGCGATGTGCCGCGCTCGGCGAAGACCGACTTCACAGCGAAGATCGCAGCCTTGGCGTTCAGCGTGTCAAAGATGGTTTCGATCAGGATCAGGTCGGCGCCGCCGTCCATCAGGCCGCGCGTCGCATCGGAATAATCCGCCACCAGCTGGTCGAAAGTGATGTTGCGCGCTGCCGGGTCGTTCACATCGGGCGAGATAGTGGCAGTCTTGTCGGTGGGGCCGAGCACGCCTGCGACGAAGCGCGGCTTGTCGGCAGTGGCGTATTCATTGCAGGCTTCGCGTGCCAGTTTCGCTCCGGCCTTGTTCAACTCGTAATTGAACGATTCCATGCCGTACGCCTTCAGCGTGGTCGCATTGGCGCCGAAGGTGTCGGTCTCGATGATGTCTGCGCCTGCCGCCAGGTACTCACAATGGATGGCCTTGATGACCTGCGGCCTGGTGATCACCAGCAGGTCGTTGTTTCCCTTGAGGTCGCGCGGCCAATCCGCAAATCGTTCCCCGCGATAGTCCGCCTCGGTCAGCTTGTAGCGCTGCACCATGGTACCCATGGCGCCGTCCAGAATAAGGATGCGCTGTTGCAGAAGCTGTTCGATGGCGTGTGTTGTCTGGCTCATGGTGCGTAACTCGATAAATGAACGCGAATTTTAGCATGCGGCCTGTTTCGGCTTGATGCGGCCCGCAATAATCAATACCATTCGGCAGGTTATTGAGTGTTCCACCGGGGAAAAGGGCGGAAAAGTTGGCGTTTCAATGGCGAGCGCAGGGAAAATCAATGACAAAATTCGTGTGGACCGATCAGCTCAGCATTGGCATCGACGTCATTGATCAGCAGCACCGCCGCATTGTGGAATACATCAATCAACTGGATGATGCACGCGCCAATGGCCATTCGCGCGAAGAGATCGGCTACCTGATCAACGATCTGGTGGATTACACGATTTCGCATTTCGGTTTTGAGGAAAGTCTGCAGGAAGAGGCGAGTTATCCGTTTTGCAGATCGCATAAAAAAGTGCATGAACTGTTCACCGTGCGCGTATCCGAATTTCAGGCACGTTTTGAAAAGGGCGAGGACGTATGCAAGGGCCTGAACAGCCTGCTGGTGACCTGGTTGTTCAACCACATCAAGCGTGACGATGCGGATTATGTCGAATCAGTGAAAGCCTATTTGCAGAAGAAAGAGAAAAAAGGATTTTTGGGCCGCCTGTTTGGCTAAATCCGCAGTACAGGAATGCAGGGTCATGACCAGTTGGTCTGGTTTCATAACTCGCCGGAGATTCCGGAGAATGACAGCGAATGGCGGCGTAGAAGCATGGAGAAGCAATGAGCAAGCTTGTATGGAATGAAAGTTTCAACCTCGGCATTGAGGTGATCGACCAGCAACATCGCCAGCTTGCGGACAGCATCAACCGGTTGTTCGATGCCTACGCGAGCGGCCAGTCGCGCAAGACACTCGGCAAATTGATCAATGAACTGGTTGACCTTGCGACTTATCATTTTGGCTATGAAGAAAACCTGCAGGAAAAAGCGGGATACTCCTTTGCCGAGGCTCACAAGAAAACGCATGTCCGGCTCGCCGGCCATATGGCCGATTACCAGGCAAGATTTGAAAAGGGCGAAGATATTTTCAAGGATGCAGATAGCCTGCTCGGCAACTGGTTGTTTGACCATCTCAAGCACGACGACGCCGACTATGTTGCCTCGGCGAAAGAATACCTGCGGCACAATCCCGTCCCCGGGACGGGGAAAGGTGGATTGATGGCGCGTTTGTTCAGATGACCGGATTTACGCCGGGGCTCTGGCAGCGGCCTTTCCGTCAGGTGCAATGCGCAGACAAAGTTGCAAAAAGTGAAGTGATTTAATAACAAGTGAGGAGAGAACATGCCGCAAACCAAGTTTCTGCTGGACGAATCTGATATTCCCAAGCACTGGTACAACGTTGTTGCCGATATGCCCAATCCGCCGACCCCGCCGCTGGGTCCGGACGGACAGCCCATCGGGCCGGAGGCGCTGACGCCGATTTTCCCGATGGCGCTGATCGAGCAGGAAGTTTCCGCTGAACGCTGGATTCCGATTCCCGAACCGGTGCGCGAAGCTTTGCGCATGTACCGCCCCTCGCCGCTGTTTCGCGCGCACAAGCTGGAAGCCATGCTGGGTACACCGGCCAAGATCTACTACAAATACGAAGGCGTTTCGCCAGCCGGTTCGCACAAGGTCAACACCGCGATTCCGCAGGCGTACTACAACAAGCAGGCCGGCATCAAACGCCTTTCTACCGAAACCGGCGCCGGACAATGGGGTTCGTCGATTGCGCTGGCCGGTCAGATGTTCGGGCTGGAAGTGCGCATTTTCATGGTGCGCGTGAGCTACGACCAGAAACCGTTCCGCCGCTCCATGATGCAGACCTGGGGCGGACAAGTGTTCGCGAGCCCGAGCATGGAAACGCAAACCGGACGCGATGTGCTTGCGAAAGACCCCAACAATCCCGGCTCGCTGGGTATGGCGATTTCCGAGGCCGTGGAAGAAGCCGCTTCGCGCGAGGACACCAACTATGCGCTGGGCTCCGTGCTCAACCACGTGTTGCTGCACCAGACCATCATCGGGCTGGAAGCAAAGAAGCAATTCGAGAAGGCAGGCGACTATCCGGACATGGTGTTCGCACCCTGCGGTGGAGGCTCCAACTTTGGCGGCGTGGCATTTCCGTTCTTTGCCGACAAAGCCGCGGGCAAGAACATACGCCTCGTTGCAGTGGAGCCGGCCTCCTGTCCGACACTGACCAAGGGTACTTACGCATACGACTTCGGTGATACCGCCGGATTCACACCGCTGATGAAGATGTACACGCTGGGTCACAACTTCATGCCACCAAGTATCCATGCGGGCGGCCTGCGCTATCACGGCGATTCGCCCCTGGTGTCACAGCTCTACCATGAGGGATTGATCGAGGCTGTGTCGGTACATCAACTGGCGACGTTCGAAGCCGGTGTGACTTTCGCCCGCACCGAGGGCATCATCCCGGCGCCCGAATCCAACCACGCGATTCGTGCCTGTATCGATGAAGCGCTGAATTGCAAGAAGACGGGAGAGAAGAAGACGTTATTCTTCAACCTGTCCGGCCACGGGCATTTCGACATGGCGGCCTACGACAAGTATTTCGCCGGTGAACTGGACGACCATAGCTATCCGGAAGAACTGCTTCGCGCATCGCTGGCAAATCTGCCGAAGGTGGGTTGATCAAAAGAACAAGGGCAGCCGCAAGGCTGCCCTTTCAGGATGAAACAGACACGCAATTGCGGCCGTTCTTCTTGGAGCAATAAACCCCTTCATCCGCCGCTTTTATCAACTCATCAAAATGCGTCATTCCGGGCTTGCGTACCGCCACGCCAATGCTGATGCTGCCGCGCCATTCGCCCCTTCCTGCAGGCACGCGCAACGCCGCAATAGCCTGACGCAGCTTCTCCGCAAGCTGTGTCGCCCCTTCTGCTTGTGTATGGGGGCAGATGGCAAAAAACTCATCGCCTCCCAATCGGCACACGATGTCATCGGTGCGCAGTGCATACTTCAGGTTTCTCGATAGCTGTCGCAGCACCTCGTCTCCGGCGTCGTGTCCAAAATTGTCATTGACCTGTTTGAAGCCGTCGGCATCGATCATCATGCAGGCCAATGGAGTATTTTCACTTACAGATTCATTCCAGACCAGTTCAAGCTGCCGCATGGCATGGCGCCGGTTGGGCAATCCGGTGAGTACGTCGGTCAGGGCAATTTCCTCCAGTTGCTTGTTGGCATGGGCCAGTGCTTCGGTTCGCTCTACAACTCTGGCTTCCAGCGTCTGGTTCAACAGCAGCAATTCGCGGTTTCTTTCCGAGACCTGCCGGAATAGCCCGTTGAGTGCGTGCAACAGGGGTTCGACTGCGCCTTCCTTCATGCGCTCTTCGGCAAGATAAGCATCGGCAGGCGACTGGCCGGCGCGGATCGCCATGACCTGCTTGGCCATGGACTGGTCGGAACCTAGGATATGGTAGGCCAGCCAGTAAATGAGGAAATTCAGCAGGGACTTCGCCTTCTCGGGTTTCTGGGGCGAGATGGCGGCATGCAACTGAGTGACTTCCTGCAAGAAATTGATGTGTTCGTGCTTGTGGTGTTCAACGTGGTGAGGGTCTACCTTCAGCGTATCCATCAACATTTCTTCTTCGGCAAAATGATATTGGGAATAGGCCGCCAATTCCCCGAACACGGTTTCGACCTTGTCGAACGGGATGCTTTCCGGTTGCGTCAGCAAATCGCCGAACTGGTTGATGACATCGACCAGGTGGTGGTGCTGCTTGTCGACTTCCGTCAAGCCGGTAACAAAATGCTCATCCCAGATGAACGATTCCATGACGCCCCCTCCCTGATGCCTGAATTTTCAACAATCCCTCGCTATATTACGCCTGCCTGTCCATTCTTCTGTATTGCACGGCTTCGGCAATGTGTTTGGTGTGGATATTCTCGCTGTCCGCCAGATCGGCGATGGTTCGCGCCACCTTGAGTACGCGATGATAAGCGCGTGCGGACAAATTCAGGCGCGTGATCGCCTGGCGCAACAACGCTTCACCTTCAACATCAGGTTTGCACCAAGTATCGATTTCGGTGACGGACAACAGCGCGTTAGGCTTGCTTTGCCGAGCCAGTTGTCGTTGCCGTGCGGCTTCAACCCGGACTTGTATGTCCGCGCTGCTTTCACCGTCCGACTGCTTGAGCAAATCTTCCTGTGGTACCGCGGGCACTTCAATCTGGATGTCGATGCGATCCAGCAAGGGGCCGGAGATCTTGCCGCGATAGCGCGATACCTGATCCGGCGTGCAGCGGCACTTGCCATTGTAATGACCAAGATAGCCGCAGGGGCAAGGATTCATCGCGGCGACGAGCTGAAACTGCGCCTTGAAATCGGCGCGGCGGGCAGCGCGAGAGATGGTGATGCGCCCGCTTTCCAAAGGTTCGCGCAGCACTTCCAGCACACCGCGATCAAACTCGGGCAACTCATCGAGGAAAAGCACACCGTGCATGGCGACGGAAATTTCGCCGGGGCGCGGATTGCTGCCGCCGCCAACCAGTGCTACGGCAGAAGCGGTATGGTGCGGAGCGCGGTAGGGTCTGCGCTTCCAGTTTTCCACTTCAAACATTCCGCCCAGCGATTGCATGGCGGCGCTTTCCAGCGCTTCCTGTTGTGTCATCTGCGGCAGGATGCCGGGAAAGCGCGCGGCCAGCATGCTCTTGCCGGTACCGGGCGGGCCGGACATCAACACACTGTGACCGCCTGCAGCGGCGATCTCCAGTGCGCGCTTGGATTGCGACTGGCCTTTCACTTCGCGCAGGTCGGGGTAGTGCGGTGCTATGGATTCTGTGTCGGGAATGTGGCGTGTCAGCGCATCGCGTCCGGCCAGATGCGCCGCGACCTGCAACAGCGATTGCGCGGGATAGACCTCAGCCTTTTCCACTAATGAGGCTTCTGGCGCATTGACCGCGGGCAGAATAAAGGAGCGTCCGCTATCAACAGCGCGATAAGTTATCGCCAGTGCGCCGCGGATCGCTCGCAGCTCGCCTGTCAGCGCCAACTCTCCGGCAAACTCGTAATCGTTCAGGTGGTCGGAAGGTATCTGTCCGGATGCAGCAAGAATGCCAAGCGCAATGGGAAGGTCGAAACGTCCACTCTCTTTTGGCAGGTCGGCAGGGGCGAGATTGACGGTGATGCGTTTGGAGGGAAACTCGAACTGGCAGTTTTGCAAGGCAGCGCGCACGCGATCTTTGCTTTCTTTCACTTCCGCTTCTGGAAGACCGACGATAGTGAATTGTGGAAGACCATTGGCGAGGTGCACCTCAACGGTGACCAGTGCGGCGTCCATGCCCGCCAGGCCGCGACTGTATAAAACAGCCAGTCCCATTATTATTTGCGTTGCGCTTCCATGGCGGCGATGCGGGCTTCCAGTTTGTCCAGGCGTTGTGCCAGCACTTCGTATTCCTCGCGCGAGACCAGATCGAGTTTGGAGAAACCCTGCGCCAGCAACGCACGCGCATTCTTTTCGAAATCCCTGGCGGGGCTGTTGGCGACGGCTTCGTTCAGCTTCGAAGACATCTCTTCAAAAAATTTTGTATTGATCATGGTGAATAACCCCTAAGTAAATGTACTGATATACCAGTAGTGTAGCAAAGAGTAGGGTTGCACCGCTTGTGTGCGTTGCACTGTTTTTGTGCATGCACTTGGTGCGTTGTCGCAAGGCGTAATTTTCTCGATAAGCCGCAAACCCAGTATCCATGCGGGTTTTGGTCGCTGGCACAGTTTCTGCTGATAGGTAGGCGTGGATACTGTCATCCCACTTAAACACACAAACACTTAAAGAAAGGAAACACCATGCTTAAGAACAAACTGCTGGTTGCTGCTCTGGCTTCTGCTTTCTCCTTGCCCGTGCTGGCTGATACTGCACCTGCTTCGCCATTCTCTACCAACGTAAGCCTGACGAACAACTACCTGTATCGCGGTATCTCGCAAACTGGCGCGAAGCCGGCTGTGCAAGGCGGTTTTGACTACGCCGGCGCGAGCGGTATTTATGTTGGCGTTTGGGGTTCCAGCATCAGCTGGATTAGCGATAGCAACCTTGGTACCAATGCTGGTCTGGAATTGGACACATACGCTGGCTACAAGGGTACTGCAGGCGCTGTTTCTTACGACGTTGGTTTCCTGCGCTATAACTACCCGGGAACCTACGGTGCGATCTCTGCGCCTTTCGCTAAACCTGATACCAACGAAATTTACGGTGCAGTTACCTATTCCATCGTAACGGCCAAGCTGTCTTATGCTTTGGGAGACTTGTTCGGTGTCGCTAGTGCCAAGGGCTCCACATACATCGACTTGAGCGCTGCCTATCCGATTGGTGACACCGGCTTCACCCTCGGCGCACATTATGGCAAGCAAAAATACAAGGGTAGCGGAACAGACACGCTCGTAGCTCTGGGTGCCGATCCGACTTATTCCGACTACAAGCTGAGCGTTACCAAGGATCTGGGTACAGGTTATTCCGCAAGCTTGGCTTACAGCAAGACAAACGCTGCTACTGGCGCAGGCAAATACTACTATTCCCTGCAAGGCAAGGACCTGGGCAAGGGTGCTGTCGTGGTGGCTCTGAGCCGTACGTTCTAATCGGTAACCAGGCTAGCGGGGCGAAAGCCCCGCTCAACTCAAGGAGATGAATATGAAAATCGTCACTGCAATCATCAAGCCGTTCAAGCTGGACGAAGTGCGTGAAGCGCTGTCCGCCATCGGCGTGCAGGGCATCACCGTTACAGAAGTCAAAGGCTTCGGACGTCAAAAGGGACACACCGAGCTGTATCGCGGTGCCGAATATGTCGTGGATTTCCTGCCCAAGATCAAGCTCGAAGCGGCGATCAAGGCTGACCAGTTGGACAGCGTGATCGAAGCGATCGAGAAATCCGCCCAGACCGGCAAGATCGGCGACGGCAAGATCTTCGTGCAAGACCTCGAACAAGTAATCCGCATCCGTACCGGCGAGACCGGCCCGGAAGCCTTATAAGGAGCGATGAGATGAAGAAACTATTTGCACTTTTCGCCTTGCTGGCCATGTTGTGCGGCCTGACAAGTGCGGCCTACGCTGAAGATGCCGCCCCGGCAGCCGCAGCGACGGCTACCGCTGCAGCCGCTCCGGCAGCTGCTCCCGCACCTGCTGCTCCGGCAGCCACGCCAAAATGCGGCGACAAGGGTTTCGATTGCAACAAGGGCGATGTTGCCTGGATGATGACCTCCACCGCATTCGTGTTGCTGATGACTGTTCCCGGATTGGCGCTGTTCTACTCCGGCATGGTGCGCAGGAAGAATGCACTGTCCACAGTGATGCAAAGCTTTGCGATCTTCTGTGTGATCTCCGTGCTCTGGGTGATCTTCGGCTACAGCGCGGCATTCACTGCCGGGCACGAGGGTAATGCGTTAGCGCCGTTCATCGGCTCTCTCGACAAGCTGTTCATGGCCGGTGACGATCCGACTACGGCAGTTGCCGCAACGTTCAGCAAAGGTCAGTACATTCCCGACTTCGTGTACTGCATGTTCCAGCTGACTTTCGCTGCAATCACGGTTGCACTGATCTGCGGTGGTTTCGCCGAGCGCTTCAAGTTCTCGTCGATGATCATATTCAGCGTGCTGTGGTTCATCTTCGCCTACCTGCCGATCTCGCACATGGTCTGGTACTGGGATGGTCCTGATGCTTATACCGATGCCAAGGCTGCAGAAATTGCCAATAGCCATGCCGGGTGGTTGTTCCAGAAAGGCGCAATCGACTTTGCCGGTGGCACCGTGGTTCACATCAATGCCGGTATTGCAGCGTTGATCGCAGCCCTGATGCTTGGCCCACGCAAAGGTTACGGCAAAGTTGCAATGGCACCTCACAGCCTGATGATGACTGCAATTGGTACTGGTCTGCTGTGGATGGGTTGGTTCGGTTTCAATGCAGGTTCTGCTCTGGAAGCGACTGGTGCGGCAGGTCTGGCATTCTTCAACACACTGTTCGGTACTGCAGTAGCCGGTGTAACCTGGACCGCTGTTGAATGGATCGTCAAAGGCAAGCCAAGCTTGCTGGGCATCTGCTCCGGTATCGTTGCAGGTCTGGTGGCGATCACCCCGGCGGCAGGCTATGTTGGTGTAGCTGGTGCAATGGCCATCTGCGCAGTAGCAGCGATCATCTGCTTCTTCGCGGTAACGGTCATCAAGGCGAAACTGAAGTATGACGATGCTCTGGATGCATTCGGCGTGCACTGCGTTGGCGGTATCATCGGTGCCCTCGGCACCGGCATATTCGTCAATCCGGCGTTCGGCGGCACAGGCGTATACGATTACGTTGCCAACAAGGTGGGTGATTTCGACGCTTCGGCACAGTTTGTTTCGCAACTGTGGGCAGTCGGAACTTCGCTGGTCTGGTCCGGTCTCGTTGCCTTCGTGATCCTGTTGATCCTGAAGCACACGATTGGTATCCGCGCTAGCGACGATGCACAAGAAGAAGGTCTGGATCTGGCCGATCACGGTGAGAATTCCTACAACCTGTAAGCAAAACAAAGCAAGCTTTGAAAGGGGCATCTTCGGATGCCCTTTTCATTAGAGACAAGAATTCATTCAGGAGGAAGTTTAGTGTCCGGAGATATGGAAATACTATTTTCGCTGGCAGGGCGGATACATGTCCTGCTGCGGCGGGAAACCAATCGTATCGTTGACGTGGAGTGGATGTGCGCCGATGCCGCTTATGCCAGGGAAGTCATCAAACTGGCGCGTTCTGTCGAGTCTGAAGAATTGCACAAGCTTGCCGACCGGGTTGAAGAGGTGCATCCGCTGCTGCCCCGCATCGAGCTCATTGAACCGGCAATTCCCTACCGGGAGGAACCGAAATACGTGGCAACTTTGCGCTGAGTTTAAGCTGGGTTCTGCAATCCGGGGACGCCGCAAGGCGTCCCTTTTTTATGTGCCACCGGACGAGTTGGTTAAAACGCTGTGTGAAAAGACGCTTCTGGAATACGGGTCAACTGCCATGGGTTGCGACAGCGCAGACTGGGCGGACGAGCTGAAGCCGCGATGCAGGTCCTCACCGTTATCCGACATGCGTACGGCATGCGCCGCTTCGCCGAAGTCGCGCAGGAACTCGTCCCAGTTGGCATAGCGATCGGCCGGAGATTTTTTCATGGCACGCTCAATCACAGCCGCAAGCGCTTTAGGAAGGTCTTTGCGGTAGGTTTCAATCGGTGTGATCGGGAAATTCAGCACGGCAATTTTCGCATCGAAGTCATTGTCCGCCTCAAACGAGTTTTTGCCGGTGAACAACCGGTACATCACGGCACCCAGCGAATAGATATCCGCGCGCTGATCCAGCGGCAGGCCTTCCAGCTGTTCGGGTGACATATACGCAAAACTGCCCGCCACATTGGAACCGGTTTCCTGGCTTGGTACGGCACAACCGAAATCGGTGAGTTTGGCGGTTCCATTCGGCATCAGGATGATGTTTGCCGGTTTCACGTCGCGATGTACGATGCCCAGCCCTGCCGCGTAGCGCAGCGCGTTGGCGATCTGTTCGATGATGGACAACACGACCTTGATCGGCAGCAATTTCTTCTCACCGTCGTGCTGGTCCAGAGAGACACCTTTGGCAAATTCCATCACCAGATAAGCGCCCGTCTGTTCGGTCAGGTGGGATTCCATAACCTGTACGATATTTTTGTGCTGCATCTTCTTGCCCAGATCAACTTCCGTCTGGAACATCTTCTTGTGCACGTCGGACTGGAAAACTTTTTTGAATTTCTTGACCGCAACGATGTTCAGCGACCCATCGCGCATGCCCAGATAGACATTCGAAGTGGCACCGTCGCCCAACTGGCGAACGATCGAGTATTTTCCAATCCGTTTCGGTGATGACTTTGTCATGGGTTTGTTCAGTGAACGATTGAAGCTGTGTGGTCTGCACAGTATAGGGCATGAACAGGCAGGAATAGTTTCATACCCATAATAAGAAAAGGGCATCCGGAGATGCCCTTTTTCAAATGTTGCGGGGGTGATGCTACCTGGAATAAGTTGCCGTCAGCTTGGCCAGGCCGATCCTGTTACCCACGATATTGAACCCGACCAATGCGGCGCTGGCTTCTTCCGGCACGGTGATCTTGTCCACTTTGAGCGCATGCACCGTGAAGATGTAATGGTGCGGCCTGTCACCAGACGGGGGGCAGGCACCGCTGAAATTGCGTTCGCCGAAATCATTGCGGCCCTGTTTCGCACCGGCCGGCAAAGGCTCCTTGACGACTGCGCCTGCGGGCAGACCGGTCGCGGTCGCCGGAATGTTGTACACCACCCAATGCCAGAATCCGCTGCCGGTAGGCGCGTCCGGATCAAAAACAGTCACGGCAAAGCTGCGCGTGCCGGCCGGGGGATTTTTCCATTCCAGGGCAGGCGAAAGGTTTTCGCCATTGCAACCGAACCCCTTGTACTCCTGAGTCTTGGTCATCGGGCGCCCGTTCTTTACTTCGGGATCGGGACTGGTCAGGTCGAATGCCATCGCGTTGCCCGCGAGCGATGCTGCAATAACAATGCCCAAAATTCTTTTCATGTGCGGCTCCTCCTGTCTGGGGTTGATTGGGGAATACCCGTATATTAACGGAACACGATGGTCTTGTTGCCGCACACCAGCACGCGGTCTTCCACATGGTAGCGCAAGCCGCGCGACAGTACGGTCTTCTCGATGTCGCGGCCGTAACGTACCAGATCGTCCACCGTATCGCCATGGTCGATGCGTACCGTGTCCTGCTCGATGATCGGCCCGGCATCCAGTTCTTCGGTGACGTAGTGGCAGGTTGCACCGATCAGTTTGACGCCGCGCCGGTACGCCTGGTGATACGGCTTCGCGCCAACGAAAGAAGGCAGGAAACTGTGGTGAATATTGATGATGCGGCCCGGGAAACGCTGGCATAACATGGGCGGCAGAATCTGCATGAAGCGCGCCAGTATCATGGTATCACCGCGATACTGCTCGAACAGCGCCGCGATTTTGTCGAACGCCGCAGTTTTGTCCTGCATGTCGACGTAAATATACGGAATGCCGTGCCACTCGACAAAGCTGCGCAAGTCCTCGTGATTGGAAATCACGCAGGGAATGTCCACCTGCAACTCGCCGCTGCGCCAGCGGTGCAACAAATCGTCCAGACAATGATCCTGCTTGCTTACCAGGATAACCAGGCGTTTCTTTTGCGCGGAATCGGACAATTGCCAGCTCATGCCGAATTCCTGCGCCAACGGCGTGAAACGGCGGCGGAGCTCATCGGCGTCGAATGGAAGGGAATCGGCGCGTATTTCCTGGCGCATGAAGAAACGCTGCTCCTCCTGCTCGGTGTGATAACTCGCTTCGACGATGAAACCGCCATGCTGTGCGATAAAGCCGCTCACGGCGGCGATAATGCCCGCGCGGTCGGGGCAGGAGATGGACAAGGTGTAGTGGTGCGAGTTCATGCAGGTATTCCCCAAGTACGATTCGCGAGATTTTAACGGATAATGAAGCAAAACTTGCATCATGAAGAAAAACTGCGGAAATCTTTAGTCGGCTCTGTCAGTTGCTAACTTATCGAAATCATGCAAGACCACCATGATGTATGGCCTGATCAATACCCGGTCGAGGCAGTTCGATTTGGGTGCCGATGGCCGGGCATTAATCAATCGGGGAGACAAAATAATATGTTCACGCTACCCTCCATGTGGAATTTGATCATTTCCACCATCGTATTTTGCATCGCCGCCTGGTATATCCGCCGTTATCTGGTTGAGCAAGGTATCCCCAAAGGCATGACGCGCGGTTTTCTGGTGTTTATCCTTGCCTATCTGGTGTCATGGGGAGCTGGTGAAGCAGTGGATTGGACCCGGGAAAAAATTCAGGGACCGCAACCGGCGGCGCAAACTTCAGACGATTTGTTGCGACTGATGAAAGAAGTCGGGCAGCAACAGCCGTGACCAACTCGCAACCAAATATAAATAGTTGACCGGGTCGGACAGTCAAAGGCCAATTCCTGCTGGGCGCATTAATTCGGCGTATGCTTTGCACGTCGGAAAATGTTTCTTTAAGGTAAGGCTATGACCACACGCAGCACATGGATAGTGGCTGCCATGCTAGTTTTCCTGTTCCTGTGCGGAACAGGATGGGTGTATTTTGGATGGCATGATTCATCAGAAATTTCTGCACTCACCACTGCGCAAGAGCAGCCAAGTGCCTCAGCTGATATTGTTACGCCGCTTCCACTCTCGCTGCCGCTCGATAGCCGAAAGGTTGAGCTGGGCGGACGCCTGTTTAAGGACCCCAAGTTGTCCGGTGACGGTTCGATTGCCTGCGCCCATTGTCACAGCCTCGATACCGGCGGTGTAGACCGCCTTCCGCGCTCACTGGGAGTCGGTGGCATGGAAGGCGGCATCAATGCGCCGACAGTGTTCAACAGCGGTTTCAATTTCCACCAGTTCTGGGATGGCCGTGCAGAAACACTGGAAGACCAGATTGACGGCCCGTTGCAGAACCCCGTCGAGATGGACGGCACCTGGCCGAAGGCGCTTGCCGTCATTGCAGAAGATCCGCAGTATGTCGCCTCATTCAACGCGCTTTACCGTGACGGTATACAGCGACAAAACGTCAAGGATGCTATCGCCACCTTCGAACGTTCATTGATTACCCCCAATTCCCGTTTTGACCGCTTCTTGCGTGGAGATCAGACCGCGCTGAGCAAAGAAGAGCAGGCCGGTTACGACCTGTTCAAACGGATCGGTTGCGCCAGCTGCCACCAGGGCCAGAATATCGGCGGCAACATGTACCAGAAGCTCGGCATCATGGAAGATTATTTTGCGGTACGCGGACATATCGGTGCCACCGATCTGGGCCGGTTCAATATCACGAAGCGCGAACAGGACCGCTATTTCTTCAAGGTGCCATCGCTGCGCAATGTGGCCGTGACGCCGCCATATCTGCATGACGGCTCAGCCGCAACGCTTGAGGAAGCGGTGCAGGTCATGGCGCGCTATCAACTCGGCAAGAAGCTCAAGGACGCAGAGGTGGCCAAAATCGTCGCTTTTCTGCGCACTCTCACCGGCGAATACTCCGGCAAGCCGCTCAAATGAAGCTACCCGACCTTATTGGCGAACATACGGTCCTGTATCGGATGGCTGCCGCCGCTTTGGCTGCCGGAGTTCTGGTGGTTCTCTTTATTATTACGGAACCGGTCGATCTGCGCCGCCATAATGCCCTGTTGAATGACTTCAGCCAATTGCAAAGCGATGAGGCGAGGCTCGGTGAAGCCGTACTGCAACTGAATTTCAGCATGTCAAACAACTACGATCATGCGACTGCCATCATTGCCCACATGCATGAAACTGCACGCGAGCTACGGGAAGGTGAGGCTGCCTCTGATTTGCGCAAGGTTGAAGAATTCCAGCAACAACTGGTGTTACTGGACCAGCGTCTGACTGCCAAGCAGGATGCACTGGAAACATTCAAGTCGCGCAACGCAGTACTGAAAAATTCGCTGATCTATTTGCCCCATGCGCGGGACGAACTGGTGCGCTACTTGCACCCGGGGTCGGCGGTACATGAAGATGTCGACGCACTGGTTGAATTCGTGTTGTTGAACCGTATCAACAGCGCGTTGTTTGATAGTCGCTACCTCGACACAACGATTGCCTCAGTACAAAAGGGAACTGTCGGCTTGCCGATAAGTGTCCGGCAACAACTCAATAGCCTGTTGCACCATATTCGCCTGATTGATCAGTTCGAGCGCGATATGCCCGGTCTGGTGCGGCAACTGACCAGCCGTTCCGGAAATTCGGGGCTCGCGGAATCCTACCGGCACTATTACGATCTGCAGCAGCGGCGCGCTGTTGCATTCCGTTTCTTCCTGTTGCTGGCCACGCTGGCGCTGCTCAGTTATGCCGTTGTGGCGCTGATCCGCCTGCGCGAACAATCCAGCCGTTTGATGCTCGCCTCCAGCGTCTTCGCCACGGCCTCGGAAGGTATAACCATCGCTGATATCGAGGGCACGATTCTGGATGTGAACGACGCATTTACCGTTGTGACCGGTTACAGCCGGGAGGAAGTCATTGGTAAAAATCCCCGCATACTCCAGTCGGGTCGCCATGATGCTCAGTATTACGCGCGGATGTGGAAATCAATCAAGGAAACCGGCCAATGGCAGGGAGAAATCTGGAACCGCCGCAAGAACGGCGAGATATATCCAGAATGGCTGGCCATTACCGCCGGCACCGTACAGCATGGTACGCAAAAGGCCGTTACCCATTACGTCGCCACTTTCAGCGACATCACCCAGCGCAAAAACAACGAAGCCGAGATTTACCAGCTCGCTTTTTTCGATCCACTGACCGGTTTACCCAACCGGCGCCTGCTCATGGATAGATTGCGCCATATTTTATCGGCGCGCGACACCAATGCCGGCCATGCCACGCTGTTATTTATCGATATCGACAACTTCAAGACGCTTAACGATATCAAAGGTCACGCCGTTGGCGATCTGTTGCTGATCGAGATCGCCCGGCGCCTGCATTCCTGCGCCCGCGAAGGCGATACTGTCGCCCGACTGGGCGGCGATGAATTTGTGGTTATGCTGGAAGGCTTGAGCCCGGAGCCGGACAACGCCGCCGCCCAGGCCAAAGCGGCAGGGGAAAAAATTCTGCAGGCCGTCAGCAGTCCCTACTTGCTCGATGACTTCGAATATCACAGCACCTGCAGTATCGGGATCAGCCTGTTCAGCAAGGACGTCAGCGCCGATGAACTGCTCAAGCAGGCCGATACGGCGATGTACGAAGCGAAAGCAGCCGGCCGCAATGCGCTTCGCTTCTTCGACCCTGCCATGCAGGCAGCACTCGAGGCGCGCGCCGCACTTGAAGCCGATTTGCGTCAGGCGCTCGATGAACAGCAGTTCGTGTTGCATTTCCATGTGCAGGTGAATGCCGACAATCAGCCAATCGGTGCAGAAGCGTTGCTGCGCTGGAATCATCCGCAACACGGGATGGTTTTTCCCGATTCCTTCATTTCCCTGGCGGAAGAGACCGGTTTGATTCAGCCCATCGGACAGTGGGTGCTGGAAACCGCCTGTGCGCAGCTCAAAGCGTGGGAAGCCCGAGCGGAAAGCCGCGATCTGGTGCTGGCGGTCAACGTCAGTGCGCGACAATTCGGAGCGACAGATTTTGTAACTCAGGTTGAGTCCATTCTTGTGAGCAGCGGCATTGTGCCTGCACGCCTGAAGCTGGAAATCACCGAAAGCATGTTGCTGGACAATATCGAAAAGGACATCAGCACCATGCGGCAACTCAAGGCGCTGGGCGTAAGCTTCTCGATTGACGATTTCGGCACCGGCTATTCATCATTGCAGTACCTGAAACGCCTGCCGCTCGATCAGATCAAGATTGACCAGTCTTTCGTGAGCGAACTGGGCAGCAACAGCAGCGACAAGGCCATTGTGCGCACGATCATCGCGATGGCCAACAGCCTGGACCTCGATGTTATTGCCGAGGGAGTTGAAACCGAGGAACAAAGACAAATACTGTTGAGCACAGGGTGCTCGCATTTCCAGGGCTATCTTTTCGGCAAGCCGGTGCCGATCGCTCAATTTGAAATGCTGTTGCAGGCAGCTTGATTATCGCCAATTTAATGCGGGACAGCTTGCGGGGCTGAAGCCGGTTGCGGGTGTTTCTCGGGCTTCGCGGATTCCTTGCCGGACTTCTCCGGTATCTCCTTCAGGTCGACCTGATCCAGGCGCACGAACACAAACCCCTCCTTGACCAGATAAGCCAGACCGACTGCAAGACCTTCGGCTGAATCAGACTCCGGCTTGTTCATGTGGGCAATGATGACGTCACCGGCTTTCACCTGCTTCAGCCGCTTTTCGATGGTGAGTTTTTTCAGAGTGGCGCCGCTGTCCGCGTTCACTGAAAACCCCGCGATTTTGTAGCCCAGCTTGTCGATTTCCCTGATCGCCTGGGGATCGTATTCGCCGGTGGCGCCCCTGTACCAGTGGGGCGCAACGCCCGTGGCCTTCTCGATGGCACGCGCACCTTCAACCACTTCGCGTCGCAGGTGAACGACGTCCGGCTCGCCGGGGATGCCGTAGACGGTCCGATCTTTGCCGATGATTGCGGGAATGTGTTTTTCTCCATGGTCCTCGACATCAAACAAATCGAGGTGCGCCTTGATAACCGCCAGCCCCTGCGGGTTGCGAGTCAGCCATTTCTTGGTGGCAAAAATCGTTGCCGGAATTTTATTCTTGATCAAAAAGTTGATGAGATCCTCGTCGTACTTGCCGCCGCACGCATCCAGGGTCAGGGCAATCTTCTTGCCGGGATCGGTTCCGGTGACAACCCGATCATGCACTTCAATCGGTTGCGGCTCCGCTTCCGCGCATGGAACTGCGAGCATTAATGCCGCGAGTATGAAACAGGGAGTTTTCATGATTACAGAATTTCGTCCGGTAACTGCTGCGCTACAATTTCTTTACCCCACAACATCGACATGATGTGCGAAGCTTCCTCTACGTTTCCGCTGGTAAAAAACTCTTCCGATCCCGAACCAACGACGCGGGGAGGCAGTTCGGTTTTGACCCGATGCATCAAATGGCGCGCCACGGCGGCACCCGTGTCAATCAGCGTGATATGTTCACCCACCACCTCGCGAATCAACGGTGCGAGAAACGGATAATGGGTGCATCCCAGGATCAGGGTATCCGCCCCTTTTTGGAGTAGCGGCGCCGTATATCGTTCGATCAATTCGCGGGTACGAGCGCTGTGTAATTCGCCGCGCTCGACTTGCTCGACCAATCCGGGGCATCCCTGAGTCACGATCTTGAAGCGCCAGCCGCCATATTTTTCCAGCAATGCAGCGAAACGCGCACTCTCCAGTGTGCCGACGGTTGCCAATACACCGACCACGCGGCTTTGCGTAACCGAAACGGCGGGTTTAACGGCGGGCTCCATGCCCAGAATGGGCATCTTGTTGAACTTGACGCGCAAGGTGTGCGCAGCGGCGGCAGTGGCGGTGTTGCAGGCAATGACAATGGCCTCCGCACCCTGACTGATCAAAAAGCGTGTGATGGCGAGAGAACGCGCTTCGATGTAAGCGGGCGACTTGCCGCCATAAGGTACATGGCCTGAATCGGCGACGTAGATCAGGCGTTCATCGGGAAGCGTCTGGCGAATATGTTGCAGGACGGACAACCCGCCTACGCCAGAATCGAAAACGCCGATCGCACCCGCTGATTGCATGATTGTTTATTCCACCATCTGGTCACGCAAAAACTCTTCATACGTGCCATGGTAATCGTTCACGCCCTTGGCCGAGATCTCGATGATACGCGTGGCCAGCGATGAAACGAACTCGCGGTCATGGCTGACGAAGATCAGCGTGCCCTTGAACAGGTCGAGCGCCGTGTTGAGCGATTCAATCGCTTCCATGTCCATGTGGTTGGTCGGCTCATCCATCAGCAGCACGTTGGGTTTTGCCAGCATCAGCTTGCCGAACAGCATGCGGCCTTTTTCACCACCGGACAGTACCTTTACGCGTTTCTTCACGTCGTCGCCGGAGAACAGCAAACGTCCCAGCGTACCGCGCACGACCTGGTCATCGTCGTGCGGACCGCGCCAGTCGATCATCCATTCCATCATTTCCTTGTCTTCGGCGAAGTCGGCGGCGTGATCCTGCGCGTAGTAACCCAGCTTGGCTTTTTCCGCCCATTTGATGCTGCCGGTATCAGGCTTCAAATCGCCCGCCAAACAGCGCAACAGCGTGGTTTTGCCGATACCGTTAGGCCCGATAATGGCGACCTTCTCGCCTGCATCGATGCGGAAATTGACGTTGGAGAACAGCATGCGGTCGTAGCCCTTGCCCATCTTCTCCAGTTCCACCGCGACGCGGTGCAGCTTGTCGCGCTCGTCGTAGTCGAAGCGGATGAACGGATACTGGCGGCTGGAAGGCTTGATGTCCTCGATCTTGATTTTGTCGATCTGGCGTGCGCGCGATGTCGCTTGCTTGGCCTTGGAAGCATTGGCCGAGAAGCGCGCCACGAAAGCTTTCAGTTCGGCGACTTTTTCCTTGGCCTTGGTATTGTCCGACGACTGCTGCTCGCGCGCCTGCGTGGAAGCCAGCATGTAATCGTTGTAGTTGCCCGGGTACACAGTGATCTTGCCGTAGTCCAAATCAGCCATGTGCGTGCACACGCTGTTCAAAAAGTGGCGATCGTGCGAGATGATCACCATCGTCGAATTGCGCGCATTGAGGATGTCTTCCAGCCAGCGGATGGTGTTGATGTCCAGGTTGTTGGTCGGCTCGTCCAGCAGCAGAATATCCGGGTTGGAAAACAACGCCTGCGCCAGCAACACGCGCAGTTTGAAGCCGGGCGCCACCGCGCTCATGTTGCCCTGATGCAGTTCAATGGCAATGCCCAGACCCAGCAGCAACTCGCCTGCACGCGCTTCAGCAGTGTAGCCGTCGTATTCGGCAAAGGTCGCCTCCAGATCGGCGGCGCGCATGTAGTCTTCTTCCGAAGCATCCGGGTTGGCGTAAATCGCATCGCGTTCGGCCATCGCCTCCCACATCGCATCGTGACCCATCATCACCACATCCAGCACGCGCACGTCCTCATAAGCGAACTGATCCTGACGCAATTTGCCCAGGCGCTCGGTCTTGTCCAGCATGACTTCGCCGGAGCTTTGCTCCAGATCGCCGCCCAGTATCTTCATGAACGTGGACTTGCCGCAACCGTTGGCGCCGATCAGGCCGTAACGGTTGCCGTCGCCGAACTTGACGGAAACGTTTTCAAACAACGGCTTGGCGCCGAACTGCATGGTGATATTTGCTGTGGATAACATGGCACTGCCTTATTTTCGAAGGCGCGCATTCTACCACTGACGGGGGGCTGGCTGACCTTTGGGTTTTTGGCGGTCTGTAAGTGCTGCTACGGTTACGATTAAGGGATGGCACCCGAAAAGCGGCGATTGACTTCGAGCGGTAATTCGGGTGACATTGCTAATTCAAAGACATCTCGAATTCATCACTTAGTGGTAGTTCGGATGGCAAAGTGATGGCAGGTGTGTTTTCAGAGCCCCTATTTGGCTATTCGCTTGGTTCTTGCCAATAAATCAACAGATTGATTGCGATATGGATAGAGTTATACACCGCAGTATTCCAGGATATACACCGATAACGGTGTCTACATTACGTTGGTCGAGATAGACAGCTGGAGGGCAGCCGAAGAGTTTAGCGCAGGGAATGGGGATGTATAAATGGCTGCCCTGGATGGTATTGTGCAAAGCGTTTGCACGTACCGGCGTATAACGCGAGCGTTATAGCGCACGGTCGATGAAACGCTTTGGTTGATACATTGGGGGAGGCTTAATGCAGCAATTTCCGCTCGCAAACAAACCAGCAAAAGCTCACCGCTGTCTCTCACGTCCAACTACTCGTCCGAGCACACGCCACTCGCTACGCGAGGCCGGTGCTCAACTCGAACGTTGGGCATCATCATGACGCACCATAGAGACTTGTCTCCTGCCACTCAACAGCCCTGCGGGCCTTTGCTATACATTGGCGTAGCCCTGTCGTTGCTTATTTTCGTTGCCACCTACTTCACGTATTTTTTCCGCCATCAAATGCATGCCCCAGGCAGCTACCTGCCTCTAACTATCGGAACAACTGTTTTCTTTTCCTTCATAGCTTGGCTCACCTACCGTGCGTTGTCCTCGCAGACTGCGGCGGTTCGCATCGCTAAAGCCATAAGCGGCGCGGTAGCAGCAACTATCGTTTTTTTGTTTCTATTCTTTTTGCTTGTCCTAAACACCATAGGCTCATGAGCAATCTTACAATCAAGCTGCCCAACCCGGCAGTCAAGCGGGACGCGCCTTCGGCGCGCCCCTTACTTTTACGTTAGACATTACATGCAAAGTTACGATGACTATTGGGCAAAGTTAAAACATCGCGAACTAGTTGCGATGATCGCCTTTATTGGCATACTCCCAATTGCCCTCATTGCAGGCTACATTTTTACGTCTGGTGCCGCATATTTCATTACTTTTTTATTGGCTGGTCTTGCTTATGTCATCTTGCGCCTGCGTGCAATGTGGACACCTTGTCCAAGGTGCAATAGACCATTTGGGTCAAGCCGTAGACTCGTTTATTCCCCGAAGTGCTGTGTCCATTGCGGTCTTGTGCGAGGCACCAGCAATGTCTAACCCTACGCTCAAGTTCGCTCCCTCCGGTCGCTGGGACGCGCCTTCGGCGCGCCCCTTAGCTGCACGTTGGTCGAGATAGACAGCTGGAGGGCAGCCGAAGAGTTTAGCGCAGGGAATGGGGATGTATAAATGGCTGCCCTGAATGGTATTGTGCAAAGCGTTTGCACGTACCGGCGTATAACGCGAGCGTTATAGCGCACGGTCGATGAAACGCTTTGGTTGATACATTGGGGGAGGCTTAATGCAGCAATTTCCGCTCGCAAACAAACCAGCAAAAGCTCACCGCTGTCTCTCACGTCCAACTACTCGTCCGAGCACACGCCACTCGCTACGCGAGGCCGGTGCTCAACTCGAACGTTGGGCGCAATAGCATGTGGCAAGGTTTCTTCCTGCTAATCTTGGTTGTGGTAGTTTGGGCTCTAATAGAACGAACGCCACCTTTGACTTGTCCGCATTGCCATCGTTTCAATGCCTTTTGGCG